>Ga0070699_100003471_pt1 | contig 13941 bp, 16 predicted proteins | sample KBSK1503metaG_FD_65473 | JGI IMG/M metagenome (GOLD analysis project Ga0070699, IMG submission 65473) | Corn, switchgrass and miscanthus rhizosphere microbial communities from Kellogg Biological Station, Michigan, USA - KBS K1-50-3 metaG | ecosystem: Host-associated > Plants > Roots >...
CGGTAATAGAGGTCCTCGCGGAACCTCTTGGCGGCCACCTCCTCTTCGACCCTCCGGTTCGTGGCGAGGACAATCTGGACGTCCACAGGAAAACACTTGGTGTCACCCACCGGCTGAACCGTCCGGGTCTCGAGGACGCGCAGCAGGATGGCTTGGCCCTCCGGCGGCAGCTCGGCGACCTCGTCAAGGAGGAGGACGCCGTTGTTGGCCGCTCGGAAGAGCCCTGGCGCGTCGGAAATGGCACCGGTGAACGCACCCTTGACGTGACCGAACAGCCTGGACTCCGCGAGCTCTCCCCTCAGGCCTGCGCAGTTGAAGGCCTGTAAGGGGCCGCGGCTGCGCTTGGGCGAGTAGTGGTGGAGGTAACGTGCCACCAGCTCTTTCCCTGTGCCCGACTCACCCGTGACAAGGATGGCCGGCGCGTCTGGCCGCGTCGTGCTCGGGAGCAAGGCATTCAGCGTCTCGCCGAGTTGCCGCGTGGCCTCGCTGTCCCCGACAATGTCGGGGCCACCGTCGTCGTGGACTCGCCTCCATTCGGCCTCGAACTGCTGGCCCGAGAGGTGCAGGGTGAGGGCCTGGCCCAGGGCAGCCGCGTAGGCGCTCAGCCACTCGAGGTCGTCCGCCTCGAAAGCCAGCCTTGCCTCATTCTGGAAATAGAGGACTGCAACGACCCCGCCCGTGAGGGAGTCCGCGACCGGGGCACATAGGACGCTAAGCGGACCATGCAGGGGCGGGACTGCGTCGAGTCCCGGGGCACTGGAGTCCTCGATCAGCCGCGCTTGGGCGTTTACGATGGCCTGCCGGAGCAGTGTCGGGGCGATGTCATGCGAGGGCCGCAGCTCACAGCACGCGGCTTCGTCCTGAGGGCTCAGACCAATAGCGCACAGGATCTCGACGTCGAGCGAACCCTCCTGGCGGACCCGCAGAAGAACCCCCTTCTCCGCAGCGAGGCCAACCATCGCCTGTCCAAAGCTCTTTCTGAGATCCAACTCGGGGGCCTCGCGCGGACGCCTCATGAGCATGGCGTTCGTGAGGCAATGAAGGAGCTCAGTTTCGTCGCGCCGCCGCCCAGGGCCCTCGAAAACAATCGAGCGCTGGGTCGACGCAGTAGAACGAGCGCTGTCCGGCTCGGCGGCTGAACGGTCGCTGGACGACATGCAACGCCTCGATACGGACAGTCAATTAGCAGACGGAGAAGAGAATCCGCAATACGAAATCTTGTTGACGTGATGCGTCCAGAGTGGCGGAGGCCGCGTTCGGCGGGAACCGTCTATGCGGGTTGACGCTTCGGAGTTGCGGCCTTCGGAACGTGGCGCCGCTCGATGCCGAGCTTCGCTATACGGTTGTAGATGGTGGCGCGCGTCACGCTCATGAGCCGCGCCACGCGCGCGATGTTCCACTCGTTCTTCTCGAGTAACACGAGTAGCTGTTGACGCGCCACGTCATCGGTTGCGGTTCTCTCCAGATACAGCTCCACGGCTACCTGAGGGATCGGGAGCTCAGGCGGCGCCGACAGCGCCATCGCGGCGATGCGTGCGAAGTGGATGAGGGCCTTTCGGTCGCGGTCGTCGGCGAAGCGGGCCTCGTCAGTCTTGACGTATAGCAGGCCCATCAGACGTTCCTCGCCGCGAATGGGGACGATGGCGCTGCTACCGCGCGCGCCGCTGTCCACTATCAACTGGCCCTGGGTCAGGGCGACTCGAGAGTCGGCCCAGGTTCGCGCAATCGTCTCAAGGACCGACTGGTCGATGTTGCGGGAGGCGAAGAGTCTCATGCGCTCTTGCTCCCGAACGAATATTGCTGCGCAGCGCGCGTTCGAGAAATCCGCGATGGCCTCGAGGGTCTTGTCGGTAAGGCTCACGCCGCCAGAGGGGGGTGCGGGGCGTTCGGACGAGTCCTTGGTCACGGCCGTTCCCTGTTGCCAAGAGGATCCTAGCAGACGACATTGGTCCCAAGTCAATCACTTTTTGTGCTGATTGGTGTCTTGTGACGCAAAGCGCCTAGTTGACTTGACGGAAAGTGCTAATCTCTCCTTGGCCAATAAGGCCCATCGCCTAGGGGGAGTCAATGCACGCGTGGCTCTTGGCACTGCTGATGGTTTTCGGCTCGTGGCGTGTGGCATACGTCACGCTCGAAGACAGGGAGACCTCGTCTGAGGTCCGAGCAATGGATGGAGGGATCATTCCTCCGCGGTAGGGCTTGGTTGAGGTGCTAGACGGCGGAATCATCCCGCCCAGGCGCTAAAGAAGGCCTCTGGCGGGCCGTGTAACCCCATTGCCCCGGGCCGCTCTCCGGGCGTATCCTCCTGGGCGTGTCTCCCTGGGAGAAAGCGATCGTTGCGACGGAGATCGGCGTTGCGACTGCTGTATTGGTGGGCCTCCTCGTAAAGGGGCACTGGCGGAGTTGCTACAGCTTCGTCCTCTACCTTGGCTCGTTCGTGATCTTTGAGGGAGCCATCCTCGCTTGGCCGGGTCGGTTCTTCCGCCTCGACTTCTGGCTTGCCAAGGAAGCCATCGAGGCCCTCTTGAAGCTCGCCATGGCGTTCGAGATCGCGGTGCGAGTCTTCGAGCGCCTGCCGACAGCGCGCGTCACCTTCGCCCTCGCCTTCCTGGCGGGTCTCTCAGTAATCGCCGTATCTGTCGCGCCGACCGTAGCGGGCGACGTTGAAACGGTGACCAGTATCGGTTTGCCGCGCCTACTCTACGGGACTGCGCTCATCTTCGCCGGGCTCCTGGGCGTCTGCTTGTGGTTCCATGTGCCTCTCTACACGATTCACAAGGCGGTCCTCGTCGGTCTTGTTCCCTACCTTGTGACCTTCACGGTCGTCATTCAGTTCCTCCAGACTTTCGGCTGGAACCTCAGAAGGGAGCCGGCGAATTACCTGAACACCGTCGCATTCATATCCCTTCTTGCCTTCTGGACCCGGGCGGCGTGGCGCCGCTTCAGGCCCTCGGATGTCTCGCCGATTGTCCTTTCGTTCCTACAGCCTTGGGTCAGGACGGGAAGAGCCTGACATGTGGATGTGGATGATCCTCGGCCTGACACTGGTCGCGCTTCCCCCTTTCCTCTACTTTGTGGCGCGGCGCAGTGAGGAGGACACACTCCGTGATTGGGAGCTGGTCCTGACGCACAAAGGGCATGAGCATTTGGAGGCGGTCCGGTCCTACACGAAAACGGAGCTGGCCCTGCTGGATTGGACCTACGAGCGGGCAAGGGAGGCGGAACATCTCGGCCGGTCGCAGGAGGCGCTCCGCCTCCTCGACACAGGATGCCGTTTGATCGAGGCTTACTGTCCCGGCTGGACGAGGTCGTTGGCCGCGATGTCCGTCCTTTCCCGAATGGTATCGGCCATGGCAATCGTACGGCCGCTTACGCCCAAGGCGTTCAGCCTGCGCGAGCTTGCCCAGCTCGCCCGGCTAAACCAGTTCGTCCACCAGTTCCTTTTGACGACGAGCGAGCGCTTCCGCCTGAAGCTCTACATCCTGGCGAGGGCCTTCGGGACCCTGCTGCGCGTCGTCGTGCGGTCGACGGCCCACCTAAAGGCTCGAGCGGCCGAGCCAAACTGGGAGACTGTGGAATCAGCCCGACGAGATGTCCACACACTCTCGGACGAGTCGATTGAGACGTTCCGACTTCTCTTGACCTCGTTTGAGGCGGAAAGACAAGCTTCCAGGTCCTTGTGATCTGACGCGTGCCGGCGACTCACCCAGCCAAGTCTTGGTGAGTAGGGCCGCCAGTCCGAGTGCTCTGCCCAACAACAGTGGCGCTATCGTTGAAAGAGCACACGGAGCTGGCGACTGAGTGAGAGTGTAAACGGTATCGCCTCAGCCGAAAAACCACCTCGCCAGACGCCGCCCAGGTAACCTGATGGGCTGACGTCTCGCCGCCGTAAGCCATTCGGGCGGCTCCTCCGCTGCGAAACTCGAGACTCTCGGCCTCGGCTCCTGTCACGTCACCGATCGCCAGTCCGTTTCAAATTTGAGAAAGGCGCGGCTCGATTCTCAGGATTGAGAGAAACAGGACGATCGGCGACCCTTGGGGATCAGACACTTGCGCGAAAGTCCTGGTGCCGCGGCCCTGGGTCGTGGCTTGCATGCTGGTCGCCGAGATGGAAAGGAACGATTCCCATGGGCAAGCGGAGGATAGTGGCCGTTCTGGTTGGAGCGTTCCTCGGAGCCCTGCTCCTCTCGAGCGCGCCCGCCCTTGCCGTCGATGACCCGTTCGCCGGCCTCACAGCCACGCTGAACTCCAGTGCCCGCACCTGGGCAGCGGCCCTGATGCTCGTCGGGGCCCTCATCGCCGGCGGCGCGATCATGCTGGGCTCCCACGAGTCGGGGAGGCACACGCGGAACTTCGTGTTCGGGGCGATCTTCCTCGTGCTGGCCGGAGCAGGGCTCGCGATCTACGACCGCCTGACCGGCCTCTTGCGCTGACGCGAGCGCCCTCGCAGAGCCCATGACGCGGCGAAAGAGCGAGTGCTTCCGGAACCTGGACGACCCGCTGAAGATCTTCTCCCTCCTAACGGTCAAGTCCTGCGGGCTCGTCCTGCTCTTCTACGCGGGGGCGGTGGCGACTGAGCTGCTCTTCGGCCTGTGGTCGCTGGTGTTCCGAGAGTGGAGCTTCCTGGCCCAACTCGGGGCCGCGGGGCTGCTCGGCGCGGTCCTCGCGTACACCGAGCGTCACGACGACGAGCACCTCGTTCCCTCGGCCATCCGGTACTGCGCCTCCCGGCGCTGGCGGGTGCTCTACGGGGGCGCCCGTGGCGATCAATACATTGGGCATCCCCTTGAAGGGCTCGTGGAGGGTGGGCCGTGGCGGCGGTGACCGAGAGGAGCCTCGCTCCCGAGATCAACGTGGTGGACATCCACGACGACATCGTGTGGAGCCGCACCGGCCACCTGACGCTGGTCTACCACGTCGAGGCGTTCCACGAGCCCGGCCTCGATGGAGCGGACTTCGACGCGGCGGCGCTCCTCGCCGAGAACTGCTGGGCCGGCTTGCCCGAGGGAACCTCCTACCAGTTCTACGTCTTCGTCGACCAGCGCCGCGGTGTGCGGCGCCTCGAAGAGGCGCTGCCACCGATCGGCGGGGATGGCCCGAAGGAGCGGCTCCTCGAGGAGTTCCGACGGGCACGACTTCACGAGCTCACGCGGATGGAGGAGAACGGCGCCGCGGCGAACTTGGTCCAGGACCGGCGCCACTACCTCTGCGCGACCTTCAGGCCGGTTGTTCCGAAGTCGTCGGCTCTGGACGGCACGCTCCAGGGAATCACCACTCTCCTCAAGGCGTGGGCCCGCAGACAACCCCTACCACGCTCGAACGGCCGCTGGGAGACGACATACGAGGCCCTGGTCGGGGAGGCCGCCCGCTTCGCCCGCCGGGTCGAGGTCGGTCTCTCGCAGATGGGCCTGGGTTTCGAGCGGTGCCAAACGTCCGAGGTCGTCGGCCTCGCCTACGAGCTCCTGAACCCGACGGCGAGCGGGATGATCGAGGTCGACTGCCTCTCGGAGCGGGCGCGGAGCGAGCGCGACGGCCTGCCGCGATCCATCGTCGAGGAGATCCCCTACGCGGGCGACACGTCTCCCGTCTGGAGTCTGCTCAACGATGACCTGCTGATCCGCCGGGACCACCTGCGCCTGGGCGACCGCTTCGTCGGCGTCATCTCGCTCAAGGAACTGCCCGACCGGACGGAGCCAGGGATCCTCGTGCCGCTCCTGGCCCTCAACCGCGAGCGCTACATCCTCTATTACCGGGTTGACATCCCGCGCGCGGGCGCCGAGCTGGCTGCCCTCCGGGCCAAGGCCACCCTCGCCGCCGGCCTCAAGCTCGAGAACTTCATCGTCAAGTCCGACCGGACCGACCCCCAGGCCAACGCGGTCGAGAAGCAGACCGACGCCGCGATGGAGCGCATCATCTCGAGCACGCAGCGCATCTTCGGAACGACGCTGCAGCTCGTCCTCTATGAGGGGAACGCGAGCGGGCTGGAGGAGGCCGTCCAGGAGACCCTCGGCGTCCTGTCTCGGGCCCACGGTCTCCGCGGTTATCGGGAGACCTACCTGCTGCGTGAAGCGTACCTTTCGCTGCTCCCCGGAGCCCCGCCCCTCGTCGAGCGCCGGCGCAAGACGCTGACCCCGGTCATGGTGGACATGCTCCCGGTATGGGGATTCCAGTCGGGCCAGGGGAAGGTCCCGTTCCTGACGCCCCACAACGGACTTGTCCTCTACGACCCCTTCGACACCGGCTCTCAGCCAAACGCCAACATCCTCGTCACGGGGACCTCCGGGGCGGGCAAGTCCTTCGCCGTTTCGTACCTGCTCTCCGCCTACGAGGTGGCCTGCGCGGGAGGCGGTGACAGGGCACCCTTCACCTTCATCCTCGACAACGGGGCCTCGTACCGCCGGTACATCGAGCTTCGGCCCGACGGACGCTACGTGCCGTACAGCTTCGAGCACCCTCCCGGCGTGCAGCCGTTCCTGTGGGACGAGGACGACGAGGCGTTCGACGAGCACGTCAGCCGGCTGGAATGGCTGCTGCTGGACCTACTCCACGTCTCGGACGCCGACCCCGAGCGGTTCGAGCGCAAGAAGGCCGCCGTCGAGGCCGCACTCTACAAGGTCTACCACGACGGTCTCGACCGGGACTTCAAGGGCTTCGCCCAGGCTCTCGACACCATTCCCGAGGGGAAGGAGTTGGTCGCGGCGTTGTTCCCGTTCACGGAAGGGAAGTTCGCGAAGCTGTTCCAGGCCCGCCCCGACACGAACCCAACGGAAGACGTCTACGCGGTCTGCTACGACTTCCTCCACCTCACGGAACACCGCGACTTCGCCTCCCTGGCGCTCCGGCTCTGCGTCTACGAGATCCGCCGCTTCGCCGCCCGGATGAGCCGGCGGCGCCATCGGACCTTCCTCGTGATCGACGAGAGCTGGGCGCTCCTCGAAGCCGGTACCGGCGGCGGGGTCGTGGCCATGGCCGGGCCTTTCCTGTCCAGCTCCGTCCGCATGGGGCGCAAGGAAGGCATGAGCGTCATCGGCCTCTCCCAGGTGATCGAGGACTTCGTGCGGTCTCCCTACGGCGCCGCCATCGTCGGCAACAGCAGCACCAAGCTCGTCGGCCAGCCGGGCGGGGAATCGGTCGAGGGCCTCCGGGTCAGCCTCCGGCTCACTGATCGCCAGGTCGAGCAGGTACGCCGCCTCTCGCGGACGCCGCGCTACCACGAGTTCTTGCTGATCCAGGGCGACCGCAGCAACGTCGTGCGCGTACCCGCCGATCCCTTCAGCAAGTGGGTCTTCACGACCAGCCCGAAGGACCGGGAGCGGTTCATCCAGCTCGCCGAAGAGCGGCCCGACTTGTCGCTGCTGGAACAGGTTCGTCTGCTTGCCGCCGAGGGCTAGCTTCGGGAAGGGTCTTTCGCTGGCGGCGCGAGGCGCCAAGACGGGTGGGGCTTGTCTCGGCCTCGCCGTGCTCGTCCTCTCCGGCGACCCAGCCCCGATCCTCGGCCTTCTCGCCGTTGTCGCCCTCGTCATCGGGGGGGTGGCCTGGACCGCGGGAGGACGACACGCGACCTGGGTGCGCATCCCCCTGCTCGTCTCCGCACTCATTGCGGCCCGCATCGTAGGTGGGCCCGCAGCTGCGGCGCTCGGGGCCGTTCTCCTGGCGCTGGGTGCGTTGTTCCGCATCGGGAGCGGGGAGGTCCTCCTTGGCCTGACCATCTTTGGCGGCATCGTCGTCCTCCTTGGGGGTGGCCGCGGGTGGCTCCTCCTCGCTTTTTGGGTGCTGGGCTTCGCATTGGTCGCGCTGCGAACGGCCGCCGCGGTGGCGTGGCGAAGGCTGCGACGCCTGCCGATTGTCAAATCTGAGAAGACACGGACGGTCCTTCTCGATCCTGAGACATCCCGCTCGACGCGGGCTCTCTCGTGAAAGCACTTGCGCCGCCAGACCACTGGCCAGGGCCTTGCAAATCTGAGAACCGGAGGTGCGCCAATGAGAAGGCGCTGGTTTGCCGGACTCGTCGTGGCTGTCTTGCTGCTGGGATCCTCGGGGGCGTCCGCCGACCCCAGCAACTGGGCCCACCTCGCCCAGATCATTCTGTGGTTGCAGCAGATCGACCAGACGCTCAGGGACATCAACGGCCTCGTCGACGACGTCAGGCAAAGGCTCTCCTACGTCTATCCCGCGGCCGCCCTCAGGAGGATCGAAACCGTCTTCGAGCCGGTGGACTCCATCAAGAAGGAGGTCGAGAAGCTCGTCTGCACGTGGCGGTTCACGCCTCGCGTCAACAGGCTACGGCTCGCTCTGTTTGGCGGCGGGTCGTTCTGCCGGTCCGACTGGAACCTGGTCTTCGGTGCTCCCGCTCCGACGATCGGCTGGGACCTCGAGAGCTACTACGACTGGTCCGCGGTCCGCCGGTTGAACCTCATCAAGACCCGCAACGAGAAGAGCGACCTCCGGGCGGACGAAGCCCATTGGCTGGCCACCGAAGCTCTGAAGGGCAGGGACCCGGCTGATCCGCGTAAGCCCTACTCGCCCGGATACGCAGAGCGGCTCTCGGCCCTGGGGGCCGCCGAGCTAGGGAATGTGATGGTGGAGACGGGGGACACGGAGACGGCCATGCTGGAACTGGACCAGGAGGCGCTGAACGACAAGCGTCGGCGACGGCTGTTGGACCACGAGGCGGCGACCCTGGTCTACGCCGGCCTCACGACACTTCAGGGCAGCGCGCCGGATCCCGCCCTGCTCCTTCTCGGAGACCGGCGGTGAACGCCGCCACCCGGCGGGTAGCGGCGGTGGCGCTCGTCGTCCTGCTCGTGGCCAGCCCCGTTCAGGCCTTGATCCCCGACCCCGTCGAGAACGCCCTCCTCGCGAAGATCGCCGCCGTGGTGCAAGCCATCGAGGAGTTCCGCATGCGCGTGATGGGGAAGATCCAGGAGCAGATCTACATCCGCATCAATGCCTACGCCTTTCCCAGGCCCCTCTTCGACCCGATCCGCGCGACGGCTACCGAGGTCCTCGACATCCGGCGCGAGCTGCGACGCATGGCCTGCGATTGGCCGATGTCAGTGCGGACCCGCAGCCTGAGTGACCTGTTCTGGGAGCGGACCCGGTTCTGCCGTGGCACCTATCAGTGGGTCTGGGGATCCCACGAGCTGTTCTGGGACAGCCCGATCCAGGAAGCGAGCGACTACATCTCATCCATGACAGCCAACATGATCTCGGAGCGCGCCGAGAGGACGAACACGAGCTGGGTCCAGGCGCACAAGGACCTCTTCGACGAGCACACGATCCTGCGGACCTCGCCGGGCGAGGCTAACCGCGCCGAAGCCGCCGCCCTCGCCTGGGCTAACGAGGTCGCGATCGGCAACGGCCAGATCGTCACGCAGCATCTCCTCGTCCGCCAGATGGCGAGCGTGCTCGAGCGTTTTGACCAGAAGAAAGCCGCCGACCTCACCTACTACACGTACCGGGGCCTTTCGACCCTCGCTGGGGGCGACTGGAGAACTGCCCCGCCGGACCCGACTCAGGACGCCGTGCGATGAGGAAGAGGTTCGGCGTGGTACTCGCGCTGGCCCTCCTCTCGGCCGGTTGCACCGCCGACGTCCTCGGTCGCATGAAGGGCTTCGACGTCATGCAGATCATCCAGAGCTCGCCTGTCCACGAGGCCGTCGTGAAGGCCAAGAACATCGGGGGCGTCCTGGCCGGCATCGAAGCCCTCATCCTGGCTTTCGTGTCCTGGTACCGCATTCACGCGGGCGCCCACTGGCTGTCCATCACGAAGGACTGGTTCGTTGGGATCCTCGTGTGCGCCTTCATCCTGACGAGCGCTGGCACGAGCGTAGGGCTGGAGCAGTGGATCTGGAGAGTCGGCGTCTACCTTGGCGAGCAGTTCAACCCCACCGAGGGCTTCCTGATGGAGAACTTCAACAAGGCCGTCGGGCAGCACTCTGGGCTCTTCCTTCAGATCCAAAAGATCGTGCCCAACATGACCTCAGAGGACCAACGGGCAGTCGAGGCTGTGGCCTGGATGTTCTCGAGTCCCTACGTCAGCGCGTTCGTGGGCCTGAATGCCATCGGGATTTACATCATCAAGATGGTCATGCAGGTCAGCTACGCGTGGCTGATCTCGTTCTACTGGATGGCCGCGCCGATCGTGGCTCCGATGGTGATCCTCCCGCAGACGCGGAATGTCTTCCTCGGCTGGCTCCGGACCTACATCAGCGTGGCGCTGTGGCCGATGCTCTTCGCCTTCGCCGAGCGTCTGGCTCTGGCCATCCCTTGGAGTGCCTGGATCGGAGCAGCGGACGGGGCGATGGACGGGTGGGAGGTCGTGACCAGCATCCTTCAGGGCGAGATCATGCTCCTGATCTTCAACATCACGTTCTTCCTCGTATACCTGTCCATCCCGATCGCCAGCTACCTGATCGTCTCTGGAGCCTCGCGGCCGTTCCGAATGCTATAGCGCCCTAACGGGTGGACAGATAACCGGCCACGACAGCCAGGAAGATCACAGTAAGCACAATGACGGGGACCCAGAAGCCGAGGGCCACCAGTTGGTTCATGGTGCGGAGGAACAGGCCCTCACGGGGCGCAGGCGTCCGCAAGGGGCGTGCGCAGGAGGGACAAGTTTCGGCCTGGCGCGAGACCAAGTGCCCGCAATCAGGACAGGGGACCAGGGTGCTGGACGACATGTCTTCGCTATGGATTCGAGGTTTCCAACCACGCCTCTGTCCCCGCTGGGACCGGCCCCACTCAGCGCTTAGATAAGGATACTGCCGCGCGTCCCTGGCATAACAGGTCCGGCCGTCCTCAGGCCCGGGCTCGGGCGATGTCGGCTGTCGGCCCGCGCCCGTTCTCACCCCAGAGAGCCGCGCCCCAGCATTCTCATTTTTGAGAGACCCGCCCTCGCCTCTTCCACACACAGGAAAGGACTTCGCCGCTTTAGAGCCCTACCGAACGGTGGCGGGCACTTTGCACCAGCGCTGCTCGGGTTTGGAGGTTCACGTGCACGAAAGACCGGACGTCTCGCCGGCCAGGAGCGGTTTCACCGCCCGCTGCTTCGGCTGCAGGAACCGCTACGGCCTGGTCAATCTCATCGTGCTGGACTCGGGTGTCTTGTGCTGCCGGCGCTGCTGGCGGAGTCGCGACATCCTCGAGGTCCCCAACCGCAAGGGAACCGTGGAGATCGTGGGATGAGCGCCTCAGAGAGTCGCTTCGTTGCGATCTGGGCGTCCCACGAGGCTCGTGCCAGGCTGTGGCTTCGCCTATTAGTGTTGACCGCCGCCGGCCTGGTCTTGAGCCTGGTCACGACCATCCGCGTCTGGAACAGGCCCCGGGAGGTGATCCGGATCGGCTGCGACGGCATCCCCCAGGTGGTGACCCTCGACAGCGCCACCTACTCGGAGCCGAACGAGCGGGAGATCCGGGCCTTCGCCACGGAGTTCGCGGTCTTCTACGCCCGGAGCGACTCCTACTCCATCCTCAACGACCTCGTCTGGTGCGCCAAACGGATGGCGCCCGAGCTCCGCGAACGCTTCAAGCGCTCCGTCCGAGGGACGGCCACGACGCCCGGGATCGTCACGGTCATCGAGAAGCTGAAGCGGCGCACGCAGATCGATCCCGCGACCCTCGAAATTCAGGCGGACAAAAGGCCCTACCCCTGGAAGGTCAGGGTCAAGGGCGTCCGCCAGTTGGTCGGCGACGCCGGGCCGGGCGAGACCTTCGAGCTCGAGCTGGACCTCGTGCGCGCCTCGCGCGAGGAGCACTTGGAGGGCCTGCTCGTCTGGGCCATCCGCGCGAAGGGTGACCCCATCGATACGGTGCTGGCTTCCGCCGGCGCCGAAGGAGGCCGGATCCCATGACATCGACACTGCCGTCTCGCTGGCAGGAGATCCTGCGCCGCGAAGCGGCGGCAAACGTCGGCACTGTACTGGCCCAGGCCAGGGACCAGCCGGATCCCCGGCGCGTTCCACGCTGGACCGTGCCGACGCTCGTTGTCGGCTTGGCCTCCGCCTCGCTCCTCAGCGTCATGGGGCGGACGGAGCCCACGGGACGGGGAAGCGTGCCCTTCGACCGCTCCACCGTCATCTCGACCCGCACCGCTGGCCTTGGGGCAAGCGCCGAGGACCTCGCGCCCCGTCCGGCACCGACCGCTCTCCCGATGCCGCCCCTGGACACTTCCCCGCCCGTCCTCACGGAACGCCGGGAACGGCCGGAGCCACGCCGTGCCGCGCGGGGTGGCGACAGACCCCGAGCCGCCTGTCCCGACTGCAAGAAGCGACGCGCGGCTCACCAGCTCATGGAGTCGACGCCTCCTGAGCCTGAGCCCTCGCCGTCGGTGTCGCCATCGCCGCCCGAGAAGCCGCTTCCGCTCGTAATCAACATGGGGACCCGCATCCAGGCGGTGCTGACCGATCCCGTCATCACCGGTGCCGCGCTCGCGCCGGCCAGCGCGAAGCTCGCGAACGACCTGTACGTCCGGGATCGCCTGGCCATTCCCGCAGGAACGGTGCTGGTCGGCGAGGGCTTTGCGACGCAGCAGGACGACCGCGCCCAGGTTGTCTTCACCGCGATCGTCAAGGACGGGAAGACCATCCAGTTCGAGGGCTGGGCCCTACAGGAGGGCGAGACGGGCATCCGAGCCAAGATGGTCCGTAAAGGCTCGAAGGCCAAGAAGGGCGCGGGGACGGTCCTCGGAGCCGCGGCCTCCGCCCTGACCTTCGGCCTCGCCGGAGCGGCGTCCGGCCCCGAGGGCGCGGCCCTCGCCAGCCTCGGCAACACGGCGGCGAGCGACTTGATCGGCTTAGGCCGCGACTGGCGCCGGACGGACAAGGTGGTGCGGGTCGAGGCCGGCGTTCCCATCACGGTCTACATCCGCCGCGACCTCACCGTTGAATGAACCTCCTGCTCGGCCTGCCGTTCGTCGTCGTCGTGTGGGGCCTACTGCTGCCCTGGCTCCTGCTCGACGGCGCTGCGGCGTACCTCGCATTCCTGTGGGAGAACCCCCGCCTGGTCGCGGCGCTCGTCGTGAACCTGGGCGTCCTCTCCTACTGGCTGGCGCGCAAGCTTTCCCAGGCCATCCTGCTCCGATCGACAGGCGCGAAGCTGAGGGCGACGCATGAGCCGCCGTGAATGGGTGGCCTGCGTCGGTGCCACCATTGGACTGGTGGCCGCCCACCAGGCTCCCTCCTGGCTCACCGCATCGAACGGCTGGTCGGAACTCGTGCTTCACGAGCCGGCGACGGCTCGCTACGTCTACAGGCTCCTCGTGGTGCCCCTGCCGTTCGTCGGGGCCATCCTGGCCTGTGCCATCCTGAACTTTGCCGAGGTTCACGGCGTGGCTAGCCCGCAGCGACGCCGGCGACGGCCGCTTCCACCCTACCCGTTCGACCCTCAGAAGACCCAGATCGTCATCGGCGAGACGCACCACCAGGATGGCTCCCGCTCGGAGCAACCAGGTTGGCTCGTCCTGCCCGAGAAGGGCATGTACACGGGGATCCTCATCACGGGAGCCACGGGATCCGCCAAGACGTCGGCGGCGCAGTACCCCTTCACCGCGCAGCTCATCCACCTCCACGCCGCCGACCCCACGCGGAAGATGGGCGGACTCATCATCGACGCCAAGGGCAACTACGCCGACTTCGTGCGGGACCAGTGCATCCTTGCAGGCCGGCTGGCCGACTACTACGAGGTCAGCCTCACGAGCGGGGTCCGCTGGAACATCGTCGGGCGCCCCGACCTCAACGCCGCGGCGCTCGGCGGACACATCGCCGACATGATCGAGAACGTCCAGGGAACGTCCCTGGCCGACCCCTTCTGGCACCAGGAGGCGAAGGATCTCGCGTCGCAGGTCATCCGCGTCCTGCGCCTGGCCGAAGGCCGGGAGCCCACGATGGCGAGTCTCTACCGGGCGGCGACCTCCTACGAGGCCTTCGAGGAGTACGTGAAGCT
>Ga0070699_100003472_pt1 | contig 13934 bp, 17 predicted proteins | sample KBSK1503metaG_FD_65473 | JGI IMG/M metagenome (GOLD analysis project Ga0070699, IMG submission 65473) | Corn, switchgrass and miscanthus rhizosphere microbial communities from Kellogg Biological Station, Michigan, USA - KBS K1-50-3 metaG | ecosystem: Host-associated > Plants > Roots >...
CGGGCGAGCGCGTCGAGCATGGCCTGCTCGGTCGCCCGCAGGATGTTGATCCGGTCGATCGTCTCGTGATCCACGATGCCCACCCCGATCGCCAGCGCGCGCTCCGAGATCACTCCGAAGAGCTCCTCCCGGTCGGCCGGCAGCAGCAGCTTGCTGTCGCAGAGGCCTTTGATCCGGCGCTCCGGATCGAGGACCACCGCCGCCGCCACGACCGGACCGGCCAGGGGCCCGCGCCCCGCCTCGTCGACGCCGGCGACCCGGCACACGCCCGTTCGCCACGCCCGCGCCTCGTACCGGTACGACGCCGACCGCGGCGGCGTCATCGGGCGCGCCGGCTACTCGCCTGACTGGGGAACGAGCGCCGCGCGCTTCTCCTTCAGGCGCGCCGCCTTGCCCGCGAGATCGCGCAGGTAGTAGAGCTTCGATCGGCGGACCTGTCCTCGCCGGACGACCTGCACGGCCTCGATGCGCGGGGAGTGCAGCGGGAACGTCCGCTCCACGCCCACGCCGTAGGAGATCCGTCGGACGGTGAACGACGCCCGGGTGCCCTCGCCGCGCTTGCGGATGACGACACCCTCGAACGCCTGCGTGCGCTCCTTCTCGCCCTCGATGACCTTGACCTGCACCCGCACGGTGTCGCCCGGGCCGAAGCCGTCCCGGTCCTTCTTGAGCTGTCCTGCTTCGACTACGCGGATCGCATCCATGACTCGTCTGGCCCCTTTCCCCGGCTGAATTCGTCTACGAGCCTTCGCTCGGCCTGTGTCAGGTCGGCCACCTCCAGGAGGTCGGGCCGCCGCCGCCACGTGCGCCAGAGCGCCTGCGCGCGTCGCCAGCGGGCAATCTTCTGATGGTCACCCGACAGCAGCACCTCGGGGACCCGCAGGCCGTGGAACTCCTCCGGGCGCGTGTACCGTGGCCCTTCGAGCAGCCCACTGGCGAACGAGTCCTGGCTCGCCGCTCCGGCGTCCCCGAGGACGCCCGGGAGCAGCCGGGCGACGGCGTCGGCGACGACCAGGGCCGGCAGCTCCCCGCCCGTCAGGACATAGTCTCCGATGGATACCTCGTCGTCGGCCAGGGCCGTGCTCACCCGCTCGTCGACGCCCTCGTACCGGCCCGCGAGCAGAATCAGGTGCACGACGGTGCTGAGCTCGCGGGCGATCTCCTGCGTGAACCGCCGCCCGCGCGGGTCGAGGAGCACGACCCGCGCCTTCGGTGTGCGGAGCGCCTCGACGGCGGCGAAGAGCGGCTCGGGTTTGAGCACCATGCCGCCCCCGCCGCCGAACTGGTAGTCGTCGGTCACGCGGTGCTTGCCCCCGGCGTAGTCCCGCAGGTTGACCGCGCGGATGTCGACCAGGCCGCGCTCGCGCGCCCGGCCGAGGATCGACTCGGCGATCGGTCCCTCGATCATCCCGGGGAAGAGGGTGACGATGTCGATTCTCACAGCTCCAGGAGCCCCTCGGGGGGGCGGATGACCACCCGCCGCGCCCCCAGATCCACGTCGACCACGATCTCCGGCACCGCCGGGATGAGATGATCCCGGATGCCGTCAGAGACGACCCACAGATCCTGGGCGGGACTCCGCTCGACGCTGGCGATCTCGCCCACCCGCGCTCCGTCCTCCGTCTCCACGCGGCAGCCCTCGAGCTGCCATGGATAGCATTGCCCGGCGGCCAGCGGCATCGCGTCCGACTCGGCGACGGCCACGAGCCGCCCGGTCAGCGTGCGGGCGGCGTCGATCCCGTCGATCCCCGAGAGCTTCAGGAGGACATGGGCACCCTGGCGTCGCACGCGCTCGACGCGCCGCTCGCTGCGCGCGTCCCGGTCGGGATCCCACACGATGCAGCCGTGGAGCGCATCGAAGCGCGCCGGCTGGTCCGTCAGCGCCTTCACCTTGACGTCGCCGCCGAGGCCGTGAGCCCGGACGATCTCGCCGATCGCGATGAGCCGCGGATGCATTTATTCGGGCCTCGCCTCGCGGCTGCGGCTCGCACTGCCGTACTCGGCTCGAACTACCTGTCGAAGCCGGCCCGGGCCAGGAGGTGCTTGACCGTGTTCGACGGCTGCGCGCCCTTCTTCAGCCATGCCGTGGCCTTGTCCTTCTCGATGTGGATCGTCGGCGGCTCGGTCAGCGGGTTGTAGTGTCCGATGACCTCGATGAACCGGCCATCCCGCGGCGCGCGCGAATCCGCCACCACCACGCGATACGCGGGCCGCTTCGTCGTCCCTGTCCGTCTCAGCCTGATATGGACCGCCACCCCGGAGTTCCTCCCTTCTTGAGCTTGCCTTCGAGGCCCTTGAGGTCGCGCATCATCTTCTTCAGCTGCGCGTACTGCTTCAAGAGCCGGTTGACGTCCTGAACCGTCGTGCCGCTGCCGCGCGCGATTCGGGCGCGGCGGCTGCCGTTGATGATCTGTGGGCCCAGCCGCTCCCCGTGTGTCATCGAGTCGATGATCGCCTCGAAGCGGGCGAGCTCTGCTTGTTCGCCGCCGCCATCCGTCGGGACCCCGCGCCGCGCCTTGCCGAAGGGGAGCATCCCGAGCAGCTGGTCGAGCGGTCCCATCCCCCGGAGCTGCCGGAGTTGATCGCGGAAATCTTCCAGCGAGAATGTCTCCTGGCGGATCTTCCGGACGACATCCTCGGCCTTCTCGGCGTCGACCGTCTGCTGGGCTCGCTCGACGAGCGACAGCACGTCGCCCATGCCGACGAGGCGGGAGGCGAGACGGTCGGGGTGGAAGGGCTCGAGCGCGTCGACCTTCTCCCCCATCCCCACGAAGGCGATGGGGCGGCCGGTGACGTGGCGGACCGAGAGGGCGGCTCCACCGCGCGCGTCGCCGTCGAGCTTCGAGAGGATGATCGCGTCGATGCCGACCGCCGCGTTGAACTTCTCGGCGACGGTGAGGGCGTCCTGCCCGGTCATCGCATCCACCACGAGCAGGATATGGTGCGGCTTGACCGCCGCCTTGATCGCCCGGAGCTCGTCGAGCATCGCTTCGTCGATGTGAAGGCGGCCGGCGGTGTCGAGGATGACGGGGGTCAAGCCTCGCTCGGCCCCCTCGCGGACGGCCGCGCCGCAGATGTCGACGGGCTCCTGGCCAGGCTGGCCCGCTACGGGGAGGCCGAGCTGGGCGCCGAGCGCGCGGAGCTGATCGATCGCCGCCGGCCGGTAGATATCGGCCGCGGCCAGGAGCGGATGCTGTCCCTGCTTGGCGAAGTATCGGGCGAGCTTGGCCGCGGTCGTCGTCTTCCCGGACCCCTGGAGCCCGATCAGCATGATGACCGTGGGCGGATGCGCGGCCATGGCGAGACGATGGCCGGTACCGCCCAGGAGCTCGACCAGCTCGTCGTAGACGACTTTGATGACCTGCTGGCCCGGGACGAGCGCCCTGAGTACATCCTGCCCGACGGCTCGCGCCCTGACGCGGTCGATGAACGCGCGCGCGACCTTGAAGTTGACGTCGGCCTCCAGCAGCGCCACCCGCACCTCGCGGAGCGCCTCCTGGATGTTGTCCTCCGTCAGCCGGCCGTGGCCACCCACCCGGTCGAAGATCCCCTGGAGACGAGACGAGAGTGAATCAAACATGCGAAGCCACTAGTTTACGGAAGCCGCGATAGAAAGACAACTATTCGCGTATTTCCGGGGCGCTCCTCATCTGCCTGACGGCCAGCGCGGGGTCGGGCGCGTTGAAGATCGCCGAGCCCGCCACGAGGGTGGTCGCGCCGTGCGCGACGAGGACCGGAGCGAGGCCGATCGTGACCCCGCCGTCGACCGACACGTCGACCGGCCGAGACCCGAAGAGCGTCCGCACCTGGCGAAGCTTGGCGAGCGCGCTCGGGATGAACTTCTGCCCGCCGAAGCCCGGGTTCACCGACATGACCAGGACGAGGTCGAGGTCGTCGAGCACGTACTCGAGGACGGAGGGATGGGTGGACGGATTCAACGCCACCCCCGCGCGGGCACCCGACTCGCGGGCGGCAGCGAGCGTGCGCTGCAGATGGGGACACGCCTCGGCGTGCACGGTCACGGCGTCGGCGCCGGCGGCGACGAACGCCTGCAGGTAGCGCTCGGGCTCGACGATCATCAGGTGCACGTCGAGCGGCAACCGAGTCCGCTTGCGGATCGCTTCGACGACGACCGGGCCGATCGTGATGTTCGGCACGAACCGCCCGTCCATCACGTCGATGTGGAGCTGGTCGGCGCCCGCCGCCTCGACGACGGCGATCTGATCGCCGAGGGCGGCGAAGTCGGCGGACAGGATCGACGGAGCGATCTTGAGCATCGTCACCCATTCTATACGAGACGGAGCAACCGCCGCGCCGGAGAGTGGACGGCTCCTCCTCACGCTGCCGCTGACCGCTCCCCGCAGAATTCAGAGCCGCGCTCTTCGGCGAACGCTCGGCCGGTCGCTGCGTCTCGGAGGCCCCCTGCGAAGAGCTAATCCCGGCGGCGGAGACGGGTCGCCGTGAAGCCGTCGGTGTCGTGCCGATGGGGCAGGCATCGAAGGGTGCCGGCCGCATCGAGCTCGATCGGCGTCGCGAGCGGTCGATCCACGCCGAATTCCGGGTGCGCGGCGAGGAACGCTCGCACGACCTCGTCGTTCTCCTCGGGCTCGAGCGAGCACGTCGCGTAGACGAGCCGTCCGCCGGTCTTCACCATCAGCGCCGCCGCGGCCAGGATCCGCTGCTGGCGCCCGGGGGCGCGAGCCAGGTCCGCCGGCCCTCGCCGCCACTTGACGTCGGGGTTCCTCCGGAGCACGCCCAGGTTCGAGCAGGGCGCGTCCACGAGCACGCGATCGCAGCTCCCGGCGAAGCCGGGGGCGAGATCCTCGACCTCGCCGCAGTGGGTCTCGATCGCGCGGAGGCCGAGCCGGGCCGCGGACTCGGTCACCAGCGCCAGGCGCCCCCGGTGGGGGTCGAAGGCGATCAGGCGCCCGGAGTCGGCCATCAGCGTCGCGAGGTGGGTCGTCTTGGTACCGGGGGCGGCGCAGACGTCGGCGACCGTCTCGCCCGGCTGCGGGTCGAGAAGCCGGCTCACCAGCATGGACGCCTCGTCCTGCGGTACGACGTCACCGGAGCGGAAGGCCGTCCACGCGCCGGGCCGGGCGCCGTGCTCCACGACGAGCCCCTCGGGAGCGTAGCGCGTCAGCCTCGCCTCGAGGCGCTCCTCCTCCCGGAGGCGCTTCTGCACGAGGTCACGCGTCGTGCGCCCGAGATTCACGCGGACGGAGAGCGGCGGCCGCGCGTTCATCGCGAGCATGAGACGCTCGGCCTCGTCGGCCCCGTAGCGCGCGATCCACCGGGCCGCGAGCCACGTCGGGAAGGAGCAGCGGACGGCGAGGGCGTCCACCGGATCGGCCGGCAGGAGCGGCCGTCGCTCGGGCGCTCCCCTGCGCGCGAACGCGCGCAGGACGGCGTTGACGAACTCCGGCACGCCCGGCTTCGCCCGAAGCCCGGCGAGCGAGACCGCGTCGTCGACGGCGGCCCATGCCGGAACGCGCTCGAGAAAGGCGATCTGGTACGCCGTCACCCGGAGGAGCGTGAGCACGCGCGGATCGAGGCGGTCGAGGCGCCGCTTCGAGTGCGGCGCCAGGAGCGCGTCGAGCAAGCGGCGCCATCGGAGGACCCCGAGGACGATCTCGGTGGCGAGCCCGGCGTCGCGCGCCGAGAGGCCTCCCCGCCCGATCTCCGCGTCGAGTGCGTGGTCGGCGAACGCCTGCTCGGCGTCGACGCGCTCGAGGATCCGGGCGGCGACGCGCCGCGCGGGGGAGACGGTCTTCACGGCGTCGTCAGCCGATGGCCGACACGGAGCCGGGCACCCCGGAGGTACTCGCTCCAGGAGACGACGCGCCGGCTCTCCGGCTGGACCTCGACCGGCTCGACCGCGTCCGCTCCGGCGACGACTACGAGGCCGCCCGCGGCCTCGACGAGCGTGCCGGGCGCGAGGCGGTCGCTTCCCGGCGACACGGCCCGCGCCCGCCAGATCACAAGGCGCCCGGCCGGCGTTTCCGTCGCGGCGCCAGGCCAGGGGTTGCAGCCGTGGATCCGGCTCACGACCGCCGGCGCCGGCTCGCGCCAGTCGAGCTGGCCGTCGGCCTTCCGGAGCCGCGGCGCCAACGTCGCCTCGGCGTCGCGCTGGGGGATCGGCGTCAACGTGCTGAGCCGTGCCAAGGTCTCGATCAGCCCGCGCGCCCCCATCAGGGACAGACGCCCGGCGAGCTCGCCCGCCGTCTCGCCCGGCCGGATCGCCGTGTGCTCCGAGAGGAGGATCGGCCCCGTGTCCATGCCCTCGTCCATGTGGAAGGTTGTGACGCCCGTCTCCGCCTCGCCGCGGATCACCGCCCACGCGATCGGCGCCGCGCCACGATACTTGGGCAGGAGCGATGCGTGGACGTTAATGGAGCCGCGGGCCGGGATGTCGAGGACCGCTCGCGGGAGAATCTGGCCGAAGGCCACTACGACCGCGACCTCGGCCCGGAGGCCCCGGAGCGGGTCGAGCCAGCGGGGGTCGCGGAGCCGGTCGGGCTGGAGGACCGGGACCCCCGCCGCCACGGCGCGTTCCTTCACCGGTGGGGCCGTCACGCGCCGTCCCCGCCCGGCGGGTCGATCGGGCTGCGTGACCACGCCGACCACTTCGTGGGAGGCGAGCAACGCCTCGAGCGTGGGCAGCGCGAAGCGCGGTGTACCGTAGAAGAGCACTCGCATCGCGAACGAGAGCAGTCTAGCAGTGTCGAGAGCTACCGGGCTGGGGACGCCGGCGAGTCGGGTCGAGCAGGAATGCAGGAAGGGGGGCCAACCCCTGCCGGGGATCTAGAGCGCGAAGGCCCGGTGGGGCGCGCCCTCGGGAAGCCCCCCCTTCCTGATCTGGCGCTTCACGCGGTCCCGCTGGACGGGATCGAGTCGGTCGATGAACAGCACGCCGTCGAGGTGGTCCATCTCGTGCTGGATCACCCGTGCGAAGAGTTCCCTCGCCTCCAAGCCGAGTGGCTGGCCGTCCACGTCCTGGGCCTCCACACGGACCCACTCGGCGCGGGCGACGGGGGCGAAGACCCCGGGGATCGAGAGGCACCCTTCTTCCGCCACGACGCGACCGCCCTCGGCGACGACCTCGGGATTGATCAGCGCGAGGGGTCCGCGCCCCTTCTCCTCATCGACCACCATCAGGCGGAGGGGAACACCGATCTGGGGGGCGGCGAGGCCGAGCCCGATCTCGTGATACATGGTATCGATCATGTCCAGCAGCGTTGCCCGGATTTCGGGCGTCATCTCGCGCACGCGCTCGGCGCGGCGGCGTAGGACGGGGTCACCGTACTTCCGAACCTCGAGAATCGCCATCAGTCGACCGGGTCCATTTCGACCTCTATGATACCCCGGGCCGACGACCTTGGAGAGGCCCGGTCCGGGAGCGCCTGCGTCACGCGCACCGGGAGGTCGGCCCGCCCCTTGACGACGATCCGCCAGGCGAGGCCACGCGGGTCCCGTGCCGCCGGGTAGGCGGTCAGCCCGGCCGCCGAGAGCCGCCGGCCACATGCGCCGGCCAGCGCGCTCGCGACGCTCTCCTGGCGGGCGCGGACGGTGACGCGGCAGAGGCGCCGGAACGGCGGGTAGCCGAGCTCGGCCCGGAAGCGGAGCTCGTGCTTGTAGAACTCGGCCCGATCCTGGCTCGTGACGGCCCGGATTGCGTAGTGATCGGGGTGCTGCGACTGGATCACCACCTGGCCATCCGGGCGAACCCGCTCCGCGGCCGCCCACATGAGCGCGAACGCCCGCTCGCTCGCGCGGAAGTCGGCGACGCGGAAGAGCTGGTCCGGGGTGACGAAGCCCGCGAGGCCCAGGGATGCGGGCGCGAAGAGCCGGAGCGCCCCGCGCGTGCCGATCACGATGTCGGCGTCGGCGGCCCGCCGGCGCTGGGCTTCGAGCCGCGTCCCTCGCATCGCGTCCGGGTCGTAGCGCGCGATCCGGGCGCGCGGGAAGCGGCGGTGGAGCGCGTGCTCGACGCGCTCGGCGCCCCAGCCAAAGGGCGAGAGCCGTCGCCCCCCGCAGGCACGGCAGGTGTCGAGCGCCGGATCGCGGCGGGCGCACTGCCGGCAGGAGAGGCTCTTGTCGATCCGCGAGAACGCGAGCGCGAGGCCACACTCTGGGCACCGCGGCACCGCGCCGCAATCCTCGCACGCGAGCGTCGAGGTGAGCCGGGAGACGAGCAAGCACACGCGGCGCCCCTGGGCGAGCGCGTCGTGGGTCGCGCGCGTGAGCCCGGGCGTGAGCGGCTCGCGTCGCAGCAGACCGCGCGTGTCGGCGACGGAGACGGCCGGCCAGTTCGCCGGGTCAGCCGGATGGAGCCGAGCGCTGCCGCTGTCGGCCCGCCACCACATCTCGACGCTCGGAGTGGCGGACGGCAGGAGGAGGCGGCCGCCCTCGAGCGTGAGCCGGCGCAGCACGACGTCTCGGGAGTGGATCCGCGGCGCGCCCGGGGGCTTGTGGGCGGGGTCGTGCTCATCAAGCAGGACCAGCATCGCCGGGTGGGGGATGGGCGCCAGCAGCGCGGAGCGCGTTCCGACCGCGACCCGGCAGCCACCCGCAGCGAGCGCATTCCACGCCTGCCAGCGCTCGCGGGCACTGGCGCCGCTGTCGAGCCGTGCCGCGGGGAGGGAGCCCGCGCCGGAGGCCGCCCACTCGGCGGCGGCACCGATGTCGGCGGTCAGAACGAGCACCCCGCCCGGGTGACGGTCGACTTCGAGCCGGACTTGGGCGAGGCGGTCGGGGCCGACGAACAGTTCGGGGAGCTCGGCAGGATCGAGGGGTCCCTCCGGGGCGGCCGCCATCGCCTCGGTCGGTACCGCCGGTGGCAGGAGGGCCGCGCACGTCGAGCCGAGCGACGAGCAGCTCTCGGCGGCGATCCACCGGACGAGATCAAGCTGGGCCTGCCCAAGGATGGGCCGGGGCTCCAGCGCGGCGGTGAGCGGCTTCACGCCCCTGGCCTCGCCTTCGACGAGGGCGACGACGACACCCGGCCGCACGGCGCTGCCGAGCGGCGCCAGGACGCGCTGGCCTGGCGCGACGGCGAGGTGCGCGGGAATCGCGTAGGTGAACGGGCGGCCGACGGGAAGGTCGAACACCACCTCGGCGAGCATTGCCCTACTTGCCGCGGAGCCGGTCGTACTCCCGTCGGGCGAGCTTCAGGTCCTCCCAGGCCATACGCTTGTACTCCTGTCCGGGGTTGCGCAGCAGGAAGGCCGGGTGGAAGGTCGGGACGAGGAGGGCGGAGCCGTAGGGGTGGGCACGGCCACGAAGCTTGCCGATCGGTTCCTTCGTTCTGAGCAGGGCCTGCGCGGCCACGCTGCCGAGGGCGAGGATCACCTTGGGCTGGATGGTCGCGAGTTGAGCCGCCAGGAACGGGCTGCACGCCTCGATCTCGTCCGGTTCCGGGTTGCGGTTTCCTGGAGGGCGGCACTTCACCACGTTCAGGATGTAGGCGTCGGTCTCGCGATTGATCTGGACCGACTCGAGCATCTTGGTGAGGAGCTGGCCGGCGCGGCCGACGAAGGGCTTCCCCTGCTGGTCCTCGTCGGCGCCGGGCCCTTCACCGATCACGACGAGGTCCGCCTCCGGGTTTCCGGAGCCGAACACGACCGTCGACCGGCCGTCGCAGAGCTTGCAGGAGCGGCAGCCCTGGAGTTCCTGCTCCTGCCGGCGGAGCCGGTCCGCGGGACTCGCCAAGTAGTCGGACGGGAGCGGGAGCTCGGTCAGCCCCATATCCCGGTAATAGCGCAACGAGTCTCCGAGCGCGTGCAGCGCGTCGGCCAGGAGGGGGGCGTCCATGCCTCAGCGGGTTCTGATCGTCTGGGCTTGCGCGCGCAGGGCGAGGACGCGGTCGAGGATCGCGTCGGCGATCGCCGCCTTCGGCCGACGGGACGTCTGCTGTATCCCACCCCAGCGGTCGACGAGCACGACCTCGTTGTCGTCTGCGTCGAAGCCGATGCCCTCGCGGCTCACGTCGTTCGCCACGAGCAGGTCGACTCCCTTGTCGCGGAGCTTGGCGGCCGCGCGGGCGGCGACGTCGCCGGTCTCGGCCGCGAAGCCGACGACGAACGCCGCTCCGCGCCGAGCCGCCACCTCCTTGAGGATGTCGGGGTTTGGGTGGAGCTCGATCGAGAGCCGCTCCTGACTCGAGCGGATCTTCGCCGACGACGGGTGGGCCGGACGGTAGTCGGCGACGGCGGCAGCCTTGATCACGATCGTCGCGTCGCCCAGGTGCTGCAAGACGGCCTCCCGCATGTCCTCGGCCGACTGCACCGGGACGAAGACGGCGCCGGGAGGTGGAGAAATCGCGGTCGGCCCCGAGACCAGCGCCACCCGGGCGCCGCGCCGGAGTGCCGCCGTCGCGATCGCGTACCCCATCTTCCCCGACGAGCGGTTCGAGATGTACCGGACGGGATCGATGGGCTCGCGCGTGGGACCGGCGGTGATCAGCACCCGCTCGCCGGCGAGGTCCGCCACCGGAGACAGCAGCCGCCGGAGGGCCTCGACGATGTGCTCGATCTCGGGGAGCCGCCCCACACCGGCGAGACCGGACGCAAGCGCGCCCGCGTCCGGCTCGAGCACGATCGCGCCCCGCGCCCGGAGGGTCTCCACGTTGGCCCGCACGGCCGGATGCTCCCACATGCCCCCGTCCATGGCGGGCGCGAACAACAGTGGACCCCGCGCCGCCAGGAGGAGCGTGGAAAGGAAGTCGTCGGCCAGCCCGTGAGCGGCCTTGGCGAGCGCGTGGGCGGTGGCCGGCGCGACCACGATCGCATGCGCCCGCTCGGCGAGCGCGACGTGCTCGACTGCCGCCTCGCCCTGCGGATCGAACAGGTCCAAGAGCACCGGGCGCCCGGAGAGCGTTCGAAACGTCAGCGGCCCGACGAACTGCCGCGCGCCCTCGGTGAGGCAGACGGTGACCTCGGTGTCGAGGCGGGTCAGCTCGCGGAGGAGGTAAACGGACTTGTAGGCGGCGATCGACCCGGTCACGCCGAGGATCAGGCGCTTGCCGGCGAGCGGGTCCATCACGCCTTAGAGGTTTCGCTCTCGTCCTTCACGCGGTAGCCGACCTTGGCCTGCGCGATCTCCTCGAGCGCGACGCTGGTCGGCTTCTTGTGCTTCGAGTCGACCTGGGCGGCCGCGCCGCGGTTGATCTGGCGGGCCCGCTTGGCCGCCAGGACGACCAGAAGATACCGATTGGATACTTTGTCGAGCGACTTGCCGAGTGAGGGGAACGCCATCAGCTTCGTACCTCCAGATCGGGCATGATCAGCGAAAGCCGGCTCGTCCGGCACCGTTCCGCCTGAATGACCGCGGCCAGGTGCTCCGTGGCCTCCTTCACGTCGCGATTGACGACCAGGTAGTCGTACTGCCGCCACAGCTGGACCTCCTCCCGCGCGCGATCGAGGCGGCGCCTGATCTCACGCTCGGGGTCGGAACGCCGCTCGCGGAGCCGCTGCTCCAGCTCCGACATCGACGGCGCGATGATGAAGACGAGCACCGCTTCCGGATAGCGCGCTCGGAGCTGGCGCGCGCCCTGCGTGTCGATGTCGAGCAGGATGTCGCGGCCCTCGGTGAGGGCCCGCTCGAGGGTCCCGGCATGGGTCCCGTACAGGTTGCCATGCACCTGCGCCCACTCCGCGAACGCCCCCGCCGCCCGCAGCGCCTCGAATGCCGGCTCGGTGACGAAGTGGAAATCTCTGCCGCCGACTTCACCCGGACGCGGCGCTCGGGTGGTGTACGAGACGGAATACGCGAGGTCGGGCAGGCACAGGCGAACCTCACGGCAGAGCGTCGTCTTGCCGGCCCCCGAGGGGGCGGACACGACGATCAGCGTTCCGCGGCGCGAGATCATTCGAGGTTCTGCACTTGTTCCCGAACCTTTTCGAGAAGGCCCTTGGCGGTGATCGCCGACTGCGATAGCTCGAGGTCGTCGGCCTTCGAGGCAACGGTGTTGATCTCCCGGTTCATCTCCTGGATCAGGAAGTCGAGCGGTCGTCCGACCGGTCCGCCGTCCTTCAGCATGAGCGCGAACTGCTCGAGGTGAGCCTGGAGCCGCGTCAGCTCCTCGCCGATATCCGTCTTCTCCGCCCAGATGGCGACCTCCGTCAGGACCCGCGACTCGTCGATCGGGTGGACACCGAGGAGTGCCCGCAGCCGCTCCTCGAAGCGCCCCTGGCGGCGGCCGGCGGCGCGGGGGACGCGGGACACGATCCGCTCGATCTCCCGTACGAGCGCCTCGTGGAGCTCCCGGAGCGCAGCGGCGAGCGCCTCGCCCTCGGTCTCACGCCGCTCCACCAACTCGTCGAGCGCTCGCGCGAGGGCCTCCTCGAGGATCGGCCAGAGGACGCCGGCCGCCGGCGGTTCCGGCTCCTCGATCCGGACCACGCCCGGCCGATCCAGCACCCAAGCGAGCGGCAGGCCATCGGCGATCGCCAGCCCGTCGGCCAGCCGCCGGCTCGCCTCGATGTAGGCGCGTGCGAGCGGCACATCCACCGTAACCTGCTGGACCGTCTCCCCGGCGACGGCGCCCACCCCTACCGCGACGTCGATCCGGCCGCGCTGCACGCGCTCCTGGATGACGCGGCGCGCCTCGCCCTCGAGCGATGCCGCGAGCCGAGGAATCTTGATCGAGACATCGAGGTGACGATGATTGACCGAGCGGACCTCGACCGAGACGACGACCTTTTCACCGGCTGCCTGCGCCCGGCCGAACCCGGTCATGCTGCGGATCATCGAGCCGCGCCCATCACGGAATGATAGGCCAAAATGTGCTGTAGTGTCAAAGTGTTGCGCGTTGACACCACGGCGCCCGCCGTGTAGAGTGGCGCCGGCGTGAAGCGGGTCCTCGTGGCGCTCCTCGTGGTCCCCTTGGCGGTGGCCGCGATCTTCGGGGTTCTGGGCTTGGTCTTCCGCCGGCGGGGCTCGAGCTTTCCCGTGCTCGCCTCAGTGGTCTCCCAGTGGCTCATCGCGTACATGCTCTGGACGCTCGCGGCGACGCTCGCCGAGAGTTATGGGCTCTTCGAACGGCAGGGCCACCTCGGGTACACTCGGTCGGGGTTCGGCCTGTTCGCCATCATCTTCGGCGTGTGGCAGTACCGCCTGGCCCGGGCGGGCGCCGTGAGACAGGCTTCGCGCGTGTTTGCGTGGAGCCAGATCGGCTGGCTCCTGCTCGTGCTGGCCGAGCACGGCGCTCTGGGCTGACGCCGGCTCTCGCGGCCGAATCAGGCGCGCGCGGCTCGAACTACCAGCGGCTGCCGCGCGATCCGCCCCGACCGCCGCCGTAGCCGCCGCGCCCCGGGCGATGACCACCACCACCGCCCCCGCCGCCGGCCGTGCCCGATTTCGCCACCTCGACCTTGATCTGCCGGCCGTCGAGTTCGGTGCCGTTCAGGCGCCTGACAGCCTCGTTGGCTTCCTCCTGCGACGCCATCTCCACGAAGCCGAAGCCGCGCGACCGGCCCGTGTCGCGGTCGGTCACCACGCTGGCCGACTCGACGGAGCCGACGCTGGCGAAGGTTTCGCGAAGGCGTTCACTGGACGTGGAAAACGAGAGACCCCCCACGAAGAGTTTGACGGCCACGGGCGACTCCTCCTGCGGCTTCCGTCTCCACGCACGGCCAGAACCCGGAAGAAGCTCAGGACGCGGCCTGTCGGCAAGGCGGGTTCACGGTGAACCGACGATTCACCCAGGCACCCTGAGTGTACACGAGGCGGGCCCGGCTCCGCCGAGGAGGTTTCGGCGGCGGCGGCCGGTCAGGCGCGACTTCCCGGCTTGATCGGCCGGCTCCCCGTCTTGCAGAGCGGGCAGTCGTCGGGCTTGAAGCTGGGGACCGCGATGGTCGCGAGCGCGGCGCGCTTCACCGGAAACGCAGCGGCACCGCCGCTCCGGTCGATGAGCGCCCCCACGCCGACGACAC
>Ga0070699_100003475_pt1 | contig 13933 bp, 12 predicted proteins | sample KBSK1503metaG_FD_65473 | JGI IMG/M metagenome (GOLD analysis project Ga0070699, IMG submission 65473) | Corn, switchgrass and miscanthus rhizosphere microbial communities from Kellogg Biological Station, Michigan, USA - KBS K1-50-3 metaG | ecosystem: Host-associated > Plants > Roots >...
GGGCAGGGCCCGGTCGAGCTGGCTGCGGGAGCCGATGCCGAGCTTGGTGAAGACCTTGGCCAGGTGGTACTGGACCGTGCGCGCGCTGATGAACAGCCGGGCGCTGATCGAGGTGGCCCAGCATCGGCGCGCACAACTGATGCACCCCGGCGAACGCTAGCTCCCATCTCCGACTGGACACCCATCACGCGCGCCACCCGGAAGCCCGCTGCATGCCCGGCCAGATAGTCCAGCAGCGCCGTCTTGCCCACGCCCGGCTCACCGGTCACGACCAGCGCCCGGCCCTCATCGGCGCGAACAGCATCGATCAGCCGGTCCAGCACGTCGCGCTCGCCGCGTCGGCCCGTCAGCCCTGTCGCGCGTCCTCGGACGGCGAATGTCTCGCCATCTGCCCGGCACCGATGCTACTCGCCCGTCGACCGGCTGCCGGGACTAGCCACTGGCGGACCGGTCGCGGCGGCCACTGGGGCGGCAGCGCAGTCATGTTTGTACGCTTCATGCCGAGCAGCGGGTCAGACGCCACATGTAGTGCAGTCCCCTAAGGTGCTTTCCATCTCTAGCGCGGCCTGATCGGCGGCCTCCTCCTTCGGCGCTAGCGGCGTGCTGCTCAACTGTCCCAGTCAATGAACGCCCTGCTGGCCGCCTCGGGATGCCGCTCCAGCCAGCCGCGGGCGAACGGCACAACGGCACCAGGGTCAGCCCTCGCGCGCTGCCGGTCGACAGCCGCGGTCGCCAGCCTGCCGCCGATGCCGCGGCCTTTCCAGCTCGAGCGGAACCTCGGTGTGGACCAGCACCAGCCGGTCCCCGCGGACACGGTAGACTAGCTCCGCGAGCCATCCGTCCGCGCGCAGCTCGAACCGGGACGCGTCCGTGTTGTCGATAACATCGGCGGAATCGCTCACCTGCTCAGACATTGCTCACCCCCGGCCAAGGCTGCCGGTGCGATCATCGTTGCACCTTGCGGAGGGTTGCGACCGCGTCCGGGGGCAAGGCCCAGGCCGGCCGCGGCGGCGGGCCGGTCAGGGTGCTGGCCAGCCGGGCGGGAAAGCCGTCCAGGATGGACCGGTCATCAAACCGGTCGCGCTGCTTGACGCAGGCACCGGCACGGACCACCGACTCGGCCCCGACGACGCTGCCGTCGCACACGATCGCGCCCGGCTCGACGATGCTGCCGCGGCCAATGTGGCAGCCGTGGATCATCGCGCCCGGGCCGATCACCGCGTCGTCGTCAATGATCAGTTCGTTATCGGGCAGCAGGTGCAGCACCGTGTTCTCCAGGATCTGCACCCGGGAGCCGATGCGTACCGGGCCGTGGGAGTCCCCGATGATCTTCACGCCTGCGCCGATGAGCGTGTCTTTGCCGATGACCACGTCGCCGGTGATCTCCGCCGAGTCGAACAGCACCGTGCCGGCGCCGATCGACGGGATCTTGTCGCGGTAGGCGTACAGGGTTCCCATGCGTTCTCCAGCTCGCATCGGCCCCGACACGATCGTGCCCGGGTAGTCGGTCAGGTTGGTCTGATGCTGGCGCAGTACCGCCAGCCGCTCACGGTCCGCGTCCGTGGCCGACCGGATGACATGGGGCGGGCGCCCGACCAGGACAGAATCGGCCGGGATAACTGTGCCCGGCGGGAGCAGCGTGCCCTCGCCCAGGATGCAGCCGCTGCCGAGTCGGGAACCCGGCATCAGGATCGCGCCGTTGCCGATCTCGCACAAGTCGCCGACGGTCGCCCCGACGATGGCGGCGCGGTGACCGAAGACCATGCGCTGGGCCCACCCGGACCGGGTACTCAGGGGTGCCGATCACCATCCCGTTCTCCAAGATGGCCGAGTAGTTGCCGAAGCTCACCGCTCCGCCATGCGAGCGCACGACCAGACCCTGCGCCAGGACCGCGCCCGCGCCGACATGGACCTCACCCAGCACCACCGCCGAGCCGGCGATCTCGGGCTGGGGCTGGTCAACGGGAAGCTGGTTGAAGTTCACGCGGCCTCACCGTCCTTCTGGCCGTCCGGGCTCTGCGTCTTATGTCCTTAGGATTGGCCGCCCGGGGCGCGCTCGCATCCGCCAGTGGCCAGCCGCGAATGCGACGTGCTCGGCTGGCTGCTAAGACTGGCTACTGGCAGATGCGATCTATGGCCCGGCAGCCTTACCGTCCGGTACATGCCACGCTTGCTGAACGGTTCGGGCCGATGACGCAGCCGAACGTCCTGCTGAAGGACGACTTCCGGAGGGGCCTCGATCTGGCCGGCACCTGGGCGCTGGTCAGCCGTCCGCCGTCCTTCGTCGCCGACGACGGCGTCATGTCCGCGTCGGACCAGGGCCTGCACGTGAAGGCGGCGGGCACGAACCCGCTGACCGGCGAGCCCGCGTTCTCCAAGACCTTGCCCGGGAGCGCTGAGGATCACGTCAAGTGGATGGCGGATACGCAGCACCTTTCGTCCACCTCGGTGCCCGGCTTTGACGCGGTCCCGGGTCAGGAGCTGCGGTGCAGCATGTGGGCGCGCGGGCGGACCTTCGGCACCGCCGCGCACCCGTTCGGGAAGGCCGTCACGGACCCGGAGGGGGACCTGCGGCTCGCGGCGTTCGCGCTGAACACGCTGGACCTCGAGACCGGGATGGTCTTCGACGTCTGGATGACGAACAACGCGATCTACCCCTACTACGAGCGGCTCAACCTGACCGGAACGGCGGCCTACAAGACCTTCTCGTCGGTGTTCCCGCCGGTCCGGCGGAGGCCCGGCGAGCAGGTGAAGGTAACGGTGGCCTACAACCGCGCGGCGCGTGTCGTGCGCTGGCTCGTAGACGACATGGAGGTGGCGCGCGTCAGCAACATCGGCGTCCTGGCGGCGGGCGCGACGACGGTCATCGAGCACGGCGGCACTGCGCAACTGGCCACGCCACGGCAGCTGAACTGCGGCACGGCGCTCTTCACGTTGCTCGACGGCGGGCTGCCGCCCGCTGACACCGGGCTCGTATCCCTCGAGCCACCATACGCGTTCCCGACCGCGTTCGCCGGCGGCCCGAGCCTCTTCGGCCAGGGCGCCGAACTGCGGGTCGAGCGTTTCGAGATCACGAGCGTCAACGAGAGCCGCTGACCCGCGGCGCCGACTTCTATCAATTCAAGGAGATACCGATGTCAACCGCAGAAGGTCGGCCTATGACCGTTGACCCGGCGCTAGCGTCGGCGGCGGTGGCGGCAGCCGGGGACGCGATCGTCACCACTGACAGCCACGGATATATCACGTCCTGGAACCGCGCGGCTGAGCGGCTGCTGGGGATCAGTGCTGAACAGGCCATCGGGCAAACGCTCGGCCTGATCATCCCGGAGGCACTCCGCGTTCGTCACGCCGCCTGCTTCCGTGCCGCCATGAGCAGCGGGCACCTGGCGCACGGCGGCCAGCCTGCGCGGGTCGAGGCCGTGCCCCCTGGCGGAGATGCCATGCCGCTGGCGATTACGCTGGGCCTGCTGGCCGGTCCGGACGGCGCGCCGGCCGGAGCGGTGGCCGTGCTGCGCCGCGCCGACGCCAGCCTCGTCCCGTTCGGGACCCCCATGGCCGAGTGATCGCGGGCCCGGCGATCAGGCCAGTACACAGATCAGGTGAGTGAGCCAGTGCGTGTACCACGGCCCGTTCGGCTCCCCTGGGCGTGTCATGGATACGGTCCGCAGTCGGCTGATGTCCGTTATTGTGCCAAACGGTCCGTCGTTCCCATGTCTCCCGAGCTGCGTACGGACAATTCGCGGGCGCGCCCGTTCGCGGTTGTTGCGCTGGCCCTGGGTTTCGGGGACCACGGCGGCCGCGGTGACGGCCTTGGCCTCCGGGAACGCGCTGAGGATCGGGTTCAGGCCGAAGAAGTGGTCGCCGTGGCTGTGGGTGATGTAGACCGTGGTGAGATTCTTTCTGGTCGCCTCGATCCACTTTACGATGTGCTCCGCGTCCTGGGTGGTGAGGGCCGCGTTGATCAGGACCGCGTCGCGCTCACCGGTGATCAGCGAGACCGAGGTAGCCGGCCAGGTCGCCTCGCCCTTGCTCATCGGGGTATCGGCCCGGCGATGGGCTTGCACGGGGTGACGACTACGTAGAGGCGCATCGCGCTGGACATGGCGGTTCCTTTACGAATGCGGGCGGGCGGTGGTGGCTCTTAGCTGCTGGCGGCCCGGTAGCCGCCGCTCCACCAGGTGGTGACCAGCGCCGCGTACTGGTCGGCTGCGTCCTCCCAGGTGAAGTGCCCGGCGTCGAGGATGTCGAGCTTGCTGCGGGGCAGCCGGTGGTGCAGGAACTCGGCGTTGACCGGCGGCACCGCCGGGTCGCGGGCGCCGGCGATGATCTGCACCGCCGTCTGGATCTGCGGCAGCAGGTCCCGCAGGGCGGGGAGTTCGGCCGGGTAGGCGCGGACGTAGCGCATCGACTCGGCCATCCGGTCACCCTCATAAGATCGCAGATAGTCCTCGCGGACGGCGTCGGCAAGCGAGTAGCGCTCGATGCCGGAAAGCGCACCGGCGACGATCTGCCGCGGGTCAGCGCGGCGGAACCGGTCCAGATCCGGCGCGTGCACCCAGTCGTTCAGCCGCGAGCCCAGCTGGAGCGGGACCGCCGCGGCGCAGCTGCCGACGACCAGGCTGCGCAGCCGCCCCGGATATGCGGCCGCGGCGAACAGGGCGGCGGCGGTACCGATGTCGGGGCCGACGACGTGCGGGTGCTCGAGGCCGAAGGCGTCGGCGGCGCGGATGACGAACTCGCCCATAGCCCGCGGCGACAGCAGCGCGTCGCGGCGCTGCGAATGACCGAACCCGGGCAGGTCTATCGCCACCAGGTGCGCGTGCTCGGCGAGCCGCGCCCACATCGGCTCGAACGCCAGCAGGCTTTCTGGCCACGGGCTCAGCAACAGGGCGTGATCGTTACGGTCCTCGCTTTGGGCGAAGCGAACCGTCAGCCCGTCGACGACCCGGAACTGCATCTGGATAGGCGTGTTCAGCCAGGTGGTCACCCTGCCATGGTCAGACCGGGCGGCCCGTGCTCGTATCCGCCACTGGATAGTACGAGTCGCCAGTCATTGCCGGGCCGACCGACCGGGACTGCTGGTGCTAGTGCGGCGAGACGGTGTCCGGGTCGCCGGGCAGTGCCCGGTCGAGCTGGCTGCGGGAGCCGATGCCGAGCTTGGTGAAGACCTTGGCCAGGTGGTACTGGACCGTGCGCGCGCTGATGAACAGCCGGGCGCCGATCTCCGGGTTGGACAGGCCGTCCCGGGCCAGCCGGGCGATCTGGGCCTCCTGGGCGGTCAGCTGGCCGCTGGTCTCGGGGATGCGCTTGCGGGCGGTCTCGCCGGTGGCCGCCAGCTCGCGTCGGGCCCGCTCGGCGAAGGCCCCGACGCCCATCGCGTCCAGCATGCCGTAGGCGGTGCGCAGCTGCTCCCGGGCGTCGGCGCGGCGGCGCTCACGGCGCAGCCACTCGCCGTAGAGCAGGTGTGAGCGGGCCAGCTCGGCGCGCAGCCGGGTCCGGCCCAGGCGGTCGATCGACTCCCGGTACAGCCGCTCGGCGGCCTCGCCCTCGCTGAGGAAGGCCCGGATGCGGGCCTGGATCCCCTGGACCCAGTCGCCAGGCGTCACCGCCGTGCGCTCGGCCAGCCAGTCCAGCGCGGCCCTGACGAGCTTCACATCCCCGGTCCTGGACGCCGCCTCGGCCAGCTCGGGCACGATAAAGGGCCCGTACCCCACCGGATCGCGCTGGAACGCCCGCCAGGCCGCGTCGCGGGCCGCGTCATGGCGGCCCAGGCCATTGCCGAGCACCGCGCTGGCGTAGTCCGCCAAGCTGACCAGCCTGCCCTGCCCGCGGGCGATGGCCTCATGTACGGTAGCCTTGATGAGCTCAGCGGCCGGTGCCTCCTGGCCGCGCCAGGCGGCGAGCGCCATCGCGGTGTAGGCGACCGGCGGGTTCCCGGTCGCCTCCGCGATCAGGCGATCTTCTTCGATCAGCCGCGCCGCCGTGGCCAGCTCGCCGGCGAGCAGGTGGGGGACGGCGAGGAAGTTGAGCCCGAACTGCAAGAGCACCAGCGCGCCCGTCTCGCGGGCGAACTGGGCCATGCGAGCGGCCAGGGCATGCCAGGGTTCGGCGTCCCACAGTTCCTGGGCGGCCATCTGGCTGGCGCTCGCCCCGGCGAGCCAGAGCCCGCGGTCGGCTTCGAGATCGGGGGCGGCGTCCAGCGCGAGAACCAGTTCGACGGCCCGGGCCATGGTCGGAGCGGCGGCTGCGTACCCCTCCGTCAGCCGCAGCGCGAGCGCGTCGAGCAGGACGTCCGCCACCCGCGGCGGTCCGGGGGCAGGCGGCGCGGCGCGCGCGGCCTCGGCGGCTGCCCGCACGCTGCCGGGCCTGTCCAGGTCGCCGGCCCACACCGCGACGGCGAGCGCCTCCAGGTAGGTCTCGCGGGCCAGGGCGGCATCGAGTCGCTCCAGGCGCCGGGCCGCGCTGAGCAGCAGCCGGGCCCCGTCGCTGCTGCGCCGCTGCTGCCCCGCGATCTGCCCGCGCAGGTGCTCGACCTCGGCGGCCCGCAGCGGGTCAGGCGGCCCGGCCTCCGCCGCCACCAGCAGCCCCAGCGCCGCATCCAGCGCGCCCGCATCACGCTTGGCCCGCGCGGCCGCGAGCAGCCGCTGCGCCCGGCGACCGGGATCGGGTGTCAGCAGCGCCGCGCGCTCGAGAAAGGAGGCCGCCGCGGCCAGGCCGCCGCGTGCCTGCGCCCGGCCGGCCGAGCGCTCGAGCTCCCCGGCGACGTCCTCGTCGGGCCCGGCCGCGGCGTGCGCCCGGTGCCAGGCCCGGCGGTCGGGATCGGCCCGGGGATCGGTGACCTCGGCCAGCGCCCGGTGCACGTCCTGCCGCTGGACAGGCGACGCCGACCGGTAGACCGCCCCGCGCACCAGCGGATGACGGAATGCCACCCAGGCGCCGAACTCGACCAGCCCGGCCTCGGTCGCCGCCGCCGCCGCCTCGGCACCGATCCCCAGCAACCCGGCGCCCCGCCACACCAGCCCCGGGTCGCCGGTCGGATCAGCCGCCGCGACCAGCAGCAGCCGGCGGCTCTGGTCCGGGAGAGCCTGCACCCGCCGCCGGAAGCTGTCCTCCACCCGCCCCGAGACCGGTGCCGCGCCAGGGAACCCGAACCCGCCCGCCAGCTCCGCCGGGGTCAATCCCCTCGGCAGCTCCAGCAGCGCCAGCGGGTTCCCCCGGGTCTCGGCGACGATCCGGTCCCGTACCCGCGCGTCCAGCGGCCCGGTCAGCACCGAGTCCAGCAGCGCCCGCGCATCGTCCTCCCGCAAGCCCTCGATCACGAGCTCCGGCAGCCCCGCCACATCCTCGGACGGCTGGCGCGCCGCGAAGACCAGGCCCACCGATTCTGCTTCCAGGCGGCGCGCCGCGAACCCCAGCGCCTGCGCGGAGGCGTGATCGAGCCATTGCTGGTCATCGACCAGGCAGATCAGCGGCTGCTCCCCGGCTGCCTCGGACAGCAGGCCCAGCACGGCCAGGCCGACCAGGAACCGGTCCGGGGCGGGCCCGGCGCTGAGGCCGAACGCGGTCCGCAGCGCATCACGCTGCGGACCCGGCAGCCGGTCCAGGTGATCCAGCAGCGGCTTGCACAACTGCTGCAACCCGGCGAACGCCAGCTCCATCTCCGACTGGACACCCGTAGCGCGGACCACCCGGCAGCCCCACGCGTGCCCGGCGACGTAGTCCAGCAGCGCCGTCTTGCCCACCCCCGCCTCGCCGGACAGCACCAGCGCCTGGCTCTCGCCCGCCCGGACAGCATCGATCAGCCGGTCGAGGAAGCCCCGCTCGTCGAGTCGGCCCCTCAACTCCGCGGCGCGGTCCCGGCCGCGGGAAGGTCTCACCATCTCACCGGCACCGCCCTACCCACCCGCTGACTGGCAAAGGCGACTGGCCACTGGCAGATGCGAGCGCGCCCTGACCGGAGTCAGCCTTTTCATCACCACGCACCACATCTCCTTCAAGGGCGCGGCCGGGCCGCGCCGGCAAGGCGGCCACTACGCACAACCTGGAGAAACCCAACCCTATGCCCCAAGCACGGACGTCGAGCGTTCGCCTCACGCGAGGAAAACGTTCACGACTCGCAAGCGCTGCCCGCCGTCGCCGGCGGAGATTTCCTACGGAGGAGCACTAATGAGCACGGTCCAGGCATCTGACCGCTTTACCTCACTGCCCGATGACCAGGCGCTTGCCGCCACCGTCGTCGCCCTGGAAGAGCATGGATTCAGCGTTGAGGTCGTCGACGACCGCGACGCCGCGCGTGCGGCCGTGCTGGCCCGCATCCCCGCTGGCTCCTCGGTGATGACCAACACCTCGGTGACCCTGGACCAGACCGGCATCGCCGACGCGATCAACGACGGCGGGCCGTACGAGTCGGCGCGCAACAAGATGCTCGCCCTTGACTTCGCGGCCCAGGCCCAGCAGATGAAGGCGATTGGCGGGCAGCCCGACTACGCCCTGGGCAGCGTCCACGCCATCACCCGTGACGGCACCCTGGTCATCGCCTCGGCCTCCGGCAGCCAGCTCGCCTCCTACGCCTGGGGGGCGGCCAACGTCATCTTCGTGACCGGCGCGCAAAAGCTCGTCCCCACCCTGCAAGCCGCGCACGAGCGGATCTACCAGCACAGCCTGAAGCTGGAAGATGCCCGCGCCCAGGCCGCCTACGGCCAGCACAGCCAGGTCGGGAAGATCCTGGAAATCCACCAGGAACTTCCCGGCCGTATCCATATCGTCCTTATCCGCCAGCCGGTCGGATTCTGACCGGCTGAGCCCCGCCAGATGCGCTGCCAGCCAGCACCCGGAGGATCCATGACGCGAAACGTGATATGGCAGGACCACGAGCCGGCCTTGCAGCCGGTCGACGAGACGGTTGACCACGTCCGCGGCTCGCCCGCAGGGCCGCTGATCCTCGAGTACGGCGACTACGAGTGCCCGTATTCGCGGCAGGCGTTCCGGGCGATAGAACGCGTCGCGCAAGAACTCGGCGGCGGTGTCCGGTTCTGCTTCCGGCATTTCCCGCTGACCGGGATCCACCCGCACGCGCTGGCCGCGGCGGCCGCCGCGGAGGCCGCTGCGCGGCAGGGCAGGTTCTGGGATATGCACGCGATGCTGTTCCACCGCCAGCGGGCGCTCGAAGACGACGACCTGCGGCGATATGCGACCGGGCTCGGCCTCGACGTCCCCTTGTTCGACCACGACCGGGCCAGCGACATGGTGCTAGAGCGTGTCCGCCGGGACGTCGACAGCGGGATCGCCTCGGGAGAGGTATGGGGCACCCCCACCTTGTTCATCGATGGCGTGGTGCACCGGGGAAGCTACGACCCGGCCACCTTGCTCAGCACGCTGGCCCGATGAACGCAACCTGCGCACGTCGGCTACCTCTAGCTGAGCGGACCGGCAGGCGCTCCCAGGCATCCAGAACCGGTTACCTCGCACTCGTCCGGGCCGCACTCTACTGGCTGTCCGACATACCAGGGCGACCTCGACTGAGTGGGCGCTGGGCATCGACGTCCGCGTCGTCGTCACGGTGTTACGGCTGCAGGCAGCGAAACGGTCATGGTCAGGCCGTCGCCTGGCGGATCAGCCCACGGGATTCATCAACTGAACAGAAGGAGTAGTCATGTCCGGACGAGTAGAAGGCAAAGTGGCATTCATCACCGGCGCGGCCCGGGGACAGGGTCGCAGCCATGCGATCCGCCTGGCAGAGGAAGGCGCCGACATCATCGCCGTCGACATCGCCGCGCAGGTGGACTCGGTGCCGTACCCAATGGCCACGCCGGAGGATCTGGCCCAGACGGTCAAAGAGGTCGAGGCGCTGGATCGACGCATCGTAAGTTATCTTTCCCCGCAGGGATCGTGAATTTCGAGTCAAGTTGCGGCGTGTGTGGCGGCTGGGCCGTCGCGAGGTCGGCAGTGGTGACCGTAGGTGGTCAGGCGGCGATGGATGCCTGCTGGGCGAGCTCGGTGATGGCTGCCTGGTAGGCGCGGTCTGCCTGGCGCAGCCGGGTGCCGGGGGGCGGGCCGGGGTCGGTGAGCTGGGCGAGACCGGGGACGAGGACCCGGCGGGTCAGGCGGGTGAAGAACAGGGCGAGGGCCAGGCCGTCTTCGGTGACCTGGTAGGCGCGGCTGTGCGGGATGCGTTCGATGATCTGGTGGGCGCGGAGCCTGCGCAGGTCGTAGCTGATCTGGCCGCCGGTCATGTCCTCTGGCGTCTTCCCGAGCTGGGGAGCGAGGTAGTGCCGCAGGTCGCGGCTGGTAAAGCCGGCGGGCCGGAGCGCGAGCGCGCAGCAGGCGCCCAGCAGCGCCTGGACGCGCGGGTCAGGGAACCGCATCCCGGGGACGCGGGTGCAGGTGGTGCTGATGACCGGGCTGGTGAGCATCTCCAGGGCGGCGGCTCCGGCGGCGGGGTCGTGGCTGATGCATTCGGCGTCCAGCAGGCGCCGGTTGGCTGAGTAGCCGACCTCGGCCAGCGCGGCGAGGTTCGTCAGCTCTTTGCCGATGCCGAAGTCGCGCGGCTGGTTCAGCGTGGTCTCGGTGCGGAGCGCCCTTCCTTCCTTCAGGTACTGTTTGACCTGGGTCTTCTTATAGAACAGGTACAGGTAGGGGCAGGTACCGCTGGTGATCACCTGGGTCCGGAAGGTCCCCGGGGTGCGGCCCTTGCCACGCTGCCGGATAGTGCGGCCGAACACGATGCTGACCTTGTCCGGGCGGCCGGTGTCCAGGTTGTCGCGGATCAGCTGCCCGGAGAAGATCCGGCCCGCTATGGGCCGGTCCAGCGCCATGGTGGTGGAGAACTCGATCTGCTGGACTGACAGCTGCCAGCGGTAGTCGGCCTGCTCGTCCTCGGCGGTGAACGGGTGCGGCAGCCGGGCCAGCCACTTGCCGGCGAACCGGTAGATCTTCTGGTCGGTCAGCCCGTCGCAGATCCGCTGCACCGCGTCCGGGTCGCTGGCCGAGCCGAACGCGTTGTCCAGGGCAGTAAAGCCGATACCGGCCTTGAGGCACTGGCGCTTGGCGTACTCGTGCCCGTTGAGGTAGATCTGCCCGGTGTAGTAGGGGTCGGGCCGGAGCGCGGTTCCGGGATTGCTCCCGGCCCGTTTCCCCGGCCCGCCCTCCGCACCCGCCGTGCGCGTCTCCACGCAACGGGCGCTCCACGGGTTCCCTTTCCTGCTATGCGGCGGCGAGTGCCGCCGCGAGGCCCGCCCACGGTGTGGGGATGTTCGCTGCCCGCCAGCGGTAGCGGGTGATCTCCACCTGCTGGGGGTAAAACAGCTCGATCCCGTCTTCTGCTGGCCGCCAGCCGGGTGTGCCGGACAGGAAGCGGCGCCGCATGTCCTTCCAGGTGATCCTGGGGTGCCGTTTACGCAGCCACCTCGTGACCCGGCGCCAGGCGAACTGGCTCAGGTAGCTGAAGGTGGCCGCTGACACGCCGTGCCGGAAGTAGTTACACCAGCCCCGCAGCGCCGCGTTCAGCTGGCGCAGCAGGTCGGCGAGCGTCCGATGCCGTGCTCCATGGGTGAGCGCCCGCACCTTCGCCGTGATCGAGGCCAGGGCCTTCTTCGACGGGTAGGTGTAGACGGCCATCTTGTGCGTCCCCCTCTTGCGGCGCCGCTGGATGTGGAACCCCAAGAAGACGAACCCCTCGTCTAGGTGGCAGACCCGCGACTTAGCCTCCGACAGCCGCAACCCCAGCGGGGCCAGCACGGCAGAGACCTCGTCCCACAACGCATCGGCGTGCGCCTTGGAGCCGTTTACCATGATCGCGAAATCGTCCGCGTAGCGGATGATCCGGTAGGTGGCTCCGCCGCGCCTGCGGTGCGTGAACCGCCGCGTGTCCGTGCCGTGGGCGTCCCACTTGGCGCAGAAATGCTCATCCAGCACCGACAGCGCGATGTTGGCGAGCAGCGGCGATGCGATGCCGCCCTGGGGGGTGCCGGTGACGGTATCCCTGACCTCGCCTGCCTCGGACATGATGCCCGCCTTCAGAAAGGTTTTGATCAGGGCCAGGACCCGCTTGTCTGCAATGCGCCGCCGCACCCGGTCCACAATGGCGCAGTGTGACAGCTCATCGAAGCACGCCGTGATGTCGGCCTCGAACACCCAGTGATAGCCCCGGGAGCCGAAGTAGTGGATCTCGGCGATCGCGTCCTGAGCCCGGCGCCGGGGGCGGAAGCCGTAACTAACCGGCTTGAAGTCCGCCTCGAAAATCGGCTCCAGGACCAGCACCAGGGAGGCTTGCACCAGCCGGTCCATCGCAGACGGAATGCCGAGCCTTCGATATTTCCCCGGCTGCCCGCCCTTGGGGATCATGCGTTCCCGGGCTGGCAGCGGGGTGAACGTGCGCGACTTCAACTGCTGCCGCGTCTCGTCCAGGAAGGCCACGATGTCGGCATCATCGGAGATGAACGCCGGGATTACCCGGTCCACCCCCGCGGTGCGCGCCCCCTTATTCCCCCTCACCCGTTCCCACGCAACCGTGAGGAAGTCCGGGTGATAGACGAGGTTGAACAGATCATCGAACCGGCGGCCAGGATCCTTGACCGCCCAAAGGTGCAGCTTGGCCTGCATCCGCCGTACCCGCTGCTCTGCCGTGTATGGATCCGGCCAGACCAGCGGCTCACCGGTATTCACCAGCGCCTCCAGCCCTTGCAATACGTCGCGTGCATGGACCCGCTGGGCCCCTTCGCCATGTGCGCGCCTCTCGCGTGCCCGGACTACTACGGGCCCTCCGCCCCACCCCGCGGCCATCGGCGGACGACGCGCCAACCCGCCCCTGCCCGCCCGGACGGCAGGCAAAGGGCGGGAACCACAGGGTGGTTCCCACGTTCACCATGAACCGATCGATGGGTGAGGTGGCCGGCTTTGCCCCAGCGGCTTCGCCACGGCTACGCCGCAGACCTTCACCGTGGCCTCCGGGCCGGCTTCCCTAATCCGGCCCGGGAGTCGCCCGCCCAGCCGGGCAGGCGTGCGCCGCGATCCAGCCCATATCTCCCGGATTTGAGCTGGCGCGTTCTCTTGAGGGGCTTTAGACCGCCGGTTCCTCGCGTCCACCTTCCCTTCTCGCTAGACGGACCCGCACCGTCCGGAAGTCCCGGTACGTCCCGCCGTTGTCGGGGCTGCTTGCCGCCCTCCCCGGCGTCTCCCGGATCGGGCTGCCCCCAGCTTCGTCACGCTGCTGCGACAGCGTGACGGCGAAGGTTTCTCACCTCCACTCGGTTACATGGCGCCTCGTGGCGCACCGGGAAATAGCCGCAGAATTTCACGTAGAACGGGCCGAAATCGGCGTCGAACCCATAGAAATACCAGTGATTGACCATCGCCTGCTCCTGGCACAGCCACGGATACCGCTTGCCGGTCACCGCGTCCGTGCGCTGCCGGGTCCGCCAGATCCGGGTCTTTTCCTGGGCCACCCCGGCGAACAAGATCTGCTCCCCGCCATCATGGCCAGCCAGGTACCCCCGGGCGACCTGGTCCTTGCTCTGCCCCTTGGCGAACCGGACCAGGTCCAGGCCGCGGACGTCGATGTAGTGGCGGATGTCCGCGGCGAACCGCTCGGTCATCGGCCGCATCAGCGCCGAGGAGACGAACTGGTTCCCCCGGTGATGGCAGAAGAACCCGTGGATGCCCTGCCCGTACTGCAGCCGCGGCTGCCGGAAGGTCAGCAGCACCCGGTCGATGCAGCGGATCTCCAGCCTCACGTGACCGGACAGGACCTGGGCGGCGGTACGCGGTAGCGTCATCATGGGCTCCGGCTGGGGCTCGGCCGGCAACGGCCACCCGACCGCTGCAAGCGGCGAATGAACAGTCACATTGTGAACTGCCTTGAACCCCAGCCGGGGTCACTTCGCAAACCTCAGCCCGCACGCGCATGCCTCGTCGGGCTGGGGCGAAGCCCCGTTAT
>Ga0070699_100003476_pt1 | contig 13931 bp, 15 predicted proteins | sample KBSK1503metaG_FD_65473 | JGI IMG/M metagenome (GOLD analysis project Ga0070699, IMG submission 65473) | Corn, switchgrass and miscanthus rhizosphere microbial communities from Kellogg Biological Station, Michigan, USA - KBS K1-50-3 metaG | ecosystem: Host-associated > Plants > Roots >...
GACGTGCTGAAGATCGAGACGCCGCCCGAGACCACCGAGGACGCGGCCACGAAGCGGCGCGCCGCCTTCGCCTACGTGAACCGCAACAAGCGGTCGCTCGCGCTCAACATGAAGGCGCCGGAGGCCCAGGCGATCTTCGGCAAGCTCGCCGCCACCGCCGACGTCATCGTGGAGGGCTTCCGTCCCGGGGTGATGAAGCGGCTGGGGGCCGACTACGCGACGCTCTCCGCCGCGAACCCGCGGCTGGTGTACTGCTCGCTCTCCGGCTTCGGCCACAACGGTCCCTACAAGGACTATCCCGCCCACGACGGCAACTACCTCTCGCTGGCCGGCGTGCTGAACCTGATCGGCGAGCCGGGCCGCAAGCCGATCTTCCCGCTGAACCTGGTGGCCGACTACGGCGGGGCCAGCATGCACGGCGCGCTCGGCATCATGATGGCGCTCTTCGCGCGCGAGCGCACCGGCCGCGGCCAGCACGTGGACGTCTCCTACCTCGACACCTCGCTGGCCCTGCTCGCCGCCACGCCCAACATGCGCTTCTTCTGGAGCGACGGCATGGCCCCCAAGCGCGGGGAGGGTTTCCTCGGTGGCTCCTATCCGTACTACGCGGTGTACGAGACGAAGGACCGCAAGCACCTGACCATCGGGTGCACCGAGCCCTGGCTCTGGGAGAACTTCTGCAAGGCGATCGACCGGCCGGACATGGTCAAGTTCGCCCGCAAGGCCGATCAGTTCGTGCGGGCGGCCAACGCGGAAGAGGTGAAGGCGCGCGAGGAGATCGAGGCCATCATCAAGACGCGCACCCGCGACGAGTGGTACGACTTCCTGGTCAAGGCCGACGTCTGCGTGGGCAAGGTCTACGAGCCGGAGGAGGTCGTCGCCGACCCGCAGGTGCAGGCCCGCGACATGATCGTGGAGATGCGCCACCCGGTGCACGGGACCGTGAAGCAGTTCGGCCAGCCGATCAAGCTCTCCGACACCCCGGGGACCATGCGGACCGCGGCGCCGTACTCGGGCGAGCACACCGACCAGGTGCTGGGCGAGCTCGGCCTGCCCGCGGCGGAGATCCGGAGGCTGCGCGAGAAGAAGATCGTCGCGTAGGAAATGGGCTAATATCTTGGTTAGATGACGACGATCCGCCGGGGCATCGTCTTGGCCGCGCTGGGCCTGCTGGCGACGGCGGCCGGGGCGCGGGCCGACAGCCCCGGCGAGCTCGGCGAGCGGCTGCGCAAGGCCACCACGGTGCTCTCCGAGATGGCCAGCGGCAAGCAGGACACCGACATCCCGCGCGAGGTGCTCGCCCGCGCGCGCGCCGTCGCGGTCTTCCCCGGAGTCAAGAAGGGCGCGGTCATCGTCGGAGGCCGCCACGGCCAGGGCGTGATGAGCGTGAAGCGAGTCGCGGACGGTCGGTGGAGCGCGCCCGCCTTCTTCACCGTCGGGGGCGGTAGCTTCGGGCTGCAGCTCGGCGGCCAGGTGATCGACCTGGTGCTGGTGGTCATGACCGAGAAGGGCATCGAGAGCCTGCTCAAGAGCGAGACCACCCTCGGCGGCGACGTCTCGCTCACCGCCGGCCCCAAGAGCCTGCACGACGCGGCCAACACCGACGGCTCGTTCAAGGCCGAGATCTTCTCCTACGCCCGGTCCGCCGGCTTCTTCGCGGGCGCCTCGTTCGAGGGCGCCACCGTGCAGCCGGACGGCTCCGCGATCCGGACGCTCTACGGCGCGAGCGCCGACTCCCGCGAGGTGCTGCTGGGCGGCCGCCACGCGGTCCCGGCCAGCGCGCGCCCTTTCGTCAACGTGCTGACCACCTACTCGCCACCACCCAAGAAGCGCTGAGAGCCATTCGATGACCACTGCTCCCGACTCCTTCGTCGATCTCCTGTCCACCCGCGCGCGCTTCGGCTGGGGCGCGACGCCGACCGCGCGCCCGGTCACCAACGCGCTCTACGAGTTCGGCGGGGGCTTCCCGGACCCGGCGTCCTTCCCGTACGACGGGCTCGTCGACGCGACCGCGCGGATGATCAAGGCCGAGGGCGCGGAGGCCCTCACCTACGGCGAGCCGCAGGGCTACCGCGGCCTCCGCGAGCTGGTGTGCCACAAGTACGGGCTCTTCGAAGGGCTCAAGGTGGGCCCCGAGAACATCATCATCTCGAACGGCTCCGGGCACGCGCTCTCGCTCGCGTTCAGCGCCCTCGTGGACCCGGGCGACGTGATCCTCTCGGAGGCGCCCACCTTTTCGGGCACGCTCCAGACCATCCGCCGCCACGGCCCGCAGGTCCTCGACGTGCCGGTCGACCAGGACGGGCTGGTGGTCGAGGTCGCGCGGCAACACCTCGCCGATCTCCGGAAGCAGGGCCGACGCTGTAAGCTCATCTACACGATCGTGAACTTCCAGAACCCGTCGGGGCCCTCGCTGACCCTGCGGCGGCGCCGGGAGCTGATCGACCTGGCCCACGAGTACGACACCCTGATCCTCGAGGACGACGCCTACGGCGAGCTGCGCTTCGAGGGCGAGCACCTCCCGTCGCTCTACGCCCTCGACGGTGGGGGTCGGGTGATGCGCGCGGGCACCGTGTCGAAGATCCTCGGGGCGGGCTTCCGGCTCGGCTGGCTCTGCGCGCCCAAGGAGATGATCCCCGCGTTCCAGGGATTCCTCTTCGGCGGCGGCGTCAATCCCTTCGCCTCGCGCGTGGCCACCTACTTCCTGCGCGACAACCTCGCTCCCCACGTGGCCCTGCTGGTCAACGTGTACCGCGCCAAGCGGGACGCGATGCTGCGCGGGCTCTGGGAGGTCCTGAGGGACACCGACGTCCTGATCAGCAAGCCGGAGGGCGGCTTCTTCATCTGGATCAAGCTCCCCACCGGCACCGACACCGACAAGCTCTACGACGGAGCGGTCAAGGCGCGCGTGCAGTACACCGCGGGGCCGGCGTTCTTCCCCAACGGGGGCGGTGAGCGCTTCATCCGCCTGGCCTTCAGCTTCGAGTCCCCCGAGCGCTGCTATGAGGGTGCGCGCCTGATCGCCCGGGCCATCGTCGACGCCCGCACCTGAGATGGCCCGCCACCTCATCCTCGTGGTGGACGACGAGGACAACCTGCGCGACGTCCTGGTGGAGGTGCTGAAGCGCGACGGGCACGAGGTGGACAGCGCGGTCGACGGCGCCGAGGGGCTCCGCCGGACCGAGGAGCGCCGGTACGACCTGGTGGTCACCGACCTGCGCATGCCCGGGCTCGAGGGGCCGGCGTTGTACCGGGCCCTGCGCGAGCGCTACCCGGATCGCCCGCCCCGTGTCATCTTCATGAGCGCCAACACCGGCATCGATGAGTACGCGAGCTTCCTCGCCGAGACCGGGGAGCCCGCGCTCGAGAAGCCGTTCAACCTGGCCGATATGCGGCAGGTCGTACTGCAGGTCCTCACGCAAGTCCGGCGCGCGGCCGGGACCGAGTAGCCCGGGCGGGCGCGCAGGCGCGGGCGGGGGCCTCCCGGGGACACGCTGACTTTCAACCGGCGTGGGCTCTCTAGCGAGCCACGAGATGGGGGCGTTGACGCTTCGTCATCGCGCAGAAGACACGGTCCCCGGGGGGGCCCCGCCCGCGCCTGCGCACCCGCCCTACCCGCTCAGTTCAAGCACTGCTCATGCTGCTACTGGGCCGACTCACGGTTGACGTGGGGGGCGGGCGCTGATAGCGTGCCGGGGGTGGCAACCGCCAGCCCGGCTCTGGTCGATCCTTCACGCTCCACCCCCGACGTGGCCGAGCAGCGGGCCCGCGTCCGCGCCATCGTCGCGCCGCGCAGCGGCGAGCGCGGTCTGGACATCGGCTGCGGCTTCGGCCTGCTCTCCTGCGAGCTGGCCCGCGACGTGGGCCCGACCGGGCGCGTCATGGGCGTCGACTCGGTCCCGGCCATGATCGTGGCCTGCGAGGAGCGCGCGCGCCACGACGCGGTCACCGGCCGCACCGAATTCCGCCAGGCGGACGCCGAGGCGCTGCCGTTCGCGCCCGGCACCTTCGACTTCGTCACCGCCATGCAGGTCTACGAGTACATGCCGGACGTCGAGCGAGGGCTGGCGGAGGCCGCGCGCGTGTTGAAGGCGCGGGGCCGGCTCGCGGTGCTCGATACGGACTGGGAGTCCTGCGTGTGGCACTCCGGCGACCGAGAGCGGACCGCCCGGGTGCTCCAGGCGTGGGAGCAGCGCTTCGCCCATCCCCACCTGCCCGCCCGCCTCCCCGAGCTGCTGCGCCGCACCGGGTTCGCGCTCCGGAGCGTGACCTTGATCCCGGTGGTCAACGTCGAGGCGAGCGAGCAAACGTATAGCCCGAGCATGATCGACGTGATCGCGCGCTTCGTGGCCAACCGCGGCGGGATCACGGAGGACGAGGCCGCGCGCTGGGCCGAAGACGTCCGCGCCCAGGCGGTGCGCGGCGAGTACTTCTTCAGCCTCTCGCGCTATCTGTTCCTGGCCGAGCGCGCGCGACCGAACCGGCCGTGAGACTCCCATGAAATTAGAAGTCGAGCTCGTGGAAGAGGACGGCGGCCTCTACCGGGCCACCGCGGTGCTCTACCCCGAGGTGAGCGTGACCGGCCGCACCGAGAAGGAAGCGCTGGGCCTGCTCCTCGACGCGGTCGCCAAGTACCTCAAGAGCCAGCCCGAGAAGAGTCGGCCCGGGCGCGCCTGAGCGAGCCTACCAGGGCGCCGCGGCGCCCTCCCAGGTGGTGCTCGCGGGCCGGTGACAGGTCGCGAACACCCGATCGCCACGCTCGAGATAGCGGCGCGTGAACTCGAGCCCGAGGCCCCGGCCGGCGCCGGTGATCAGGACGCGCCGAAAATCGCGCGGCGCGCGCAACGTGGCCCGCTCGGCGCGCGGGCGACTCAACGGGCGGGGCGCGATGCCCCCTGCGTCGGCATCGCCTCTGCGCCGGGCCCCGCGGTCACCGCGGTGACGGGGGGGCGCGCCTGCGTCGGCATGCGCTCCTCGGTCGGCGGCTCGGCGGGCCGGGCCACGGCAGGGGGAACCCGCACCGGGCGGGGCACGGTCTCCGAGGCCGCGGCCGGGATTCGCGCTGGCGGCGGAATGGCGGTGTCTACCGTCCGGGGCGTCGGGGTCGCCTGAACGGGCGCGGGCGGAGCGACCGGAATCGGGCGCGCGACCGGAGGCGCAGGCAAGGTCGGAGCCGCGGGCAACGGGGCCACCGGCGTGACGGTCATCGGCGGGGCCGACGGGCGCGGTGGCACGCGGACGGTGCCGGGGCGATAGGTATCGGGAAAGCTGGCCTCGTAGATGTAGAAGCCGGCGCCGGCCACGAACAGGACCACCGCGGCCGCCACCAGGGCCGCCGCGGTGGCGCTGCGTCGCCGGATGCGCGCTCGCTGCGCGGCCTGGACCCGCTGGCGATCCAGCTCCCCTCGGCACTCGGCGCATGCGACCAGGTGCGCCTCGAGAAGGGCCCACTCCGTGAGAGGCATCTCGCCCGCGACGAGGAGCGGAAGGGCCCGGCGCACGTCCTCGCACTTCATCCTCCCTCCATCTTCCACATCTCGCACGCGCTGTAAAGCCCTGCGTTAGCATGTGGCCCATGCTGCCTCCCGGCGAGGGCAACCCCTTCCTGCGCGCGACGGTGGGCGACATGCTCGCGACGCAGGCCGCGCGCGTGGGAGACCGCGAGGCGATCGTCGCGACCGACCGTCGCATCAGCTACGCGGAGCTCTACCGGGATGCCCAGCGTCTCGCGCGCGGGCTGCTCGCCTGCGGTGTGCGGAAGGACGACAAGGTGGCCCTCTGGATGCCCGGCCGCCCGGAGTGGCTCGCGGTCCAGCACGGCTGCGCGCTCATCGGCGCGGTGGTGGTGGCGCTCAACACCCGCTACAAGGCCCACGAGCTGCGGTACATCCTGCGGCAGTCGGATGCGACCACGCTCGTCTGCGCCGATCACGCGGGGCCGGTGGACTACCTCGAGACCCTGGCCGAGGTGCTGCCCGACCTGGCCGCGTCCGTCCCCGGCGAGCTGGACGTCGCGGAGTTCCCGGCGCTCCGGCGAGTGATCGTGCACGCCGACGATCCGTATCCCGGCTGCCTGGCCTGGCGTGACATCCAGGAGCTCGGCGATGCGTCCGAGACCGCCGTCGCGCTCGACGCCGCGCGCGCCGCGGTCGCACCCGACGATCCACTCACCATCCTCTACACCTCCGGGACCACGTCCTTCCCGAAGGGCGCGATCATCAGCCACCGCAACTGCCTGCCCCACGGCTGGTGGTGCGGCGCGGTCATGCGGCTGACCGAGGCCGACCGCGTGCTCCACGCGCTGCCGCTCTCCGGCACCTGGGGCGGGCTCTGCATCCCCCTGGCGACCTTCACCCACGGGGCCGCGCTCGTCCTCATGGAGACCTTCGAGGCCGCGGTGGCCCTGCGCCTGATGGAGGACGAGCGGATCACGGTGTGGAACGGGGTGGACGCGATGGCGGTGCCGATGCTCGAGCATCCCGATCTGGCGCGACGCGACCGCTCGCGCCTGCGCACCGGCGGCTTCGCCGCGACCGGCGGCGGCGTGCAGGGCCTCTTCGAGGCGGTGGTGGAGCGACTCGGCGTGCGCCTGGCCTTCCAGCCCTACGGCATGACCGAGGTGAACGCGATGGCGCTCGTCCACGACCTCGACGAGCCGCCCGAGAGCCTCGCGGTCGCGGGCGTCTGGCCCGCCGACGGCCTCGAGGCGCGCGTGGTCGATCCGGAGACCGGCCGGGATCAGCCCATCGACGGCGAGGGCGAGCTGTGGCTGCGCGGACGGCTGGTCACCGCGGGCTACTACCAGAAGCCGGAGGAGACCGCGCGGGCCTTCAGCGCCGACGGGTGGTTCAAGACGGGCGACCTGGCGGTACGCCACGCGGACGGGCGCGTCGTCTTCTGCGGCCGCCTGCGCGAGGTGCTGCGCATCAGCCACTTCATGGTCGCCCCTGGGGAGATCGAGGCCTATCTGCAGACCCACCCGAAGGTGCGGCAGGCCTTCGTCATCGGCGTGCCCGACCCGCGCACCAACGAGGCCGCGGTGGCCTACGTGATCCCCCACCCTGGCTGCACGGATCTCACCGAGGACGAGGTGATCGCCCACTGCCGCGGCCGCATCGCCTCGTTCAAGGTCCCGCGCCACGTGCGCGTGGTGGCCGACGTGCCGCGCACCCTGGGCCCGCACGGCGACAAGGTGCAGAAGGCGCGGCTGCGCGAGATGTTCCTGAGGGAGGCGGCCCCGACCTAGTCGCCGGCGCCGAGGCGCTCCCGCGCGGCGTCGATCTCCTGCTTCACCGCGCCCGGGCCGGGGAACTCGCGCTTGGCCTTGCGGTACCAGTACTGCGCGTTGTCGAGATCGCCCTCGATCGTGTGCACGATGCCGTGCATCCAGGCCGCGAGCGCGGACTTGTCCTCCTGCACGATCTCGTGGGCGCGCCGCCATTCCCCCGCCGCCAGATGCTCGAGGGCCGTCGCGAGATCGCCTTTACTCATCGCCCGAAGTCTACCGCAGTCGTGTTGCCTCCGCTCACCAGGACGCCGACCCGCTCGCGGGGGGCCGGCACGTAGCCGCCATCGAGCAGCGCGGAGAAGGCGGCCGTCCCGCCGGGCTCCGCGACCAGGCGCAGGCCGTCCCAGAGCGCTTCCTGGGCCCGCCGGATGGCCGCGTCGGGCACGAGCACGACCCGCGCGATGTGCGCCCGCGCGATCGGGAACATCAGCTCGCCCACGCGCTGCGGGGCGAGCGAGTCCGCCGCGATCCCGCCCGCCTCCGCATCCACCGGCTTGCCCGCCGCGAGCGCCTGCGTCAGCGTGGGTGCGGTCTCGGGCTCGACGCCGATCACGCGCGGCTGTCCCGCGCACCACGCCGCGATGCCGCCGATGAGACCGCCGCCGCCCACCGACACCAGCAGGGTGTCGAGGTCCGGGGCCTGGCGCGCCAGCTCGAGCCCGATCGTCCCCTGGCCGAGCAGGGTCTCCTCCTGGTCGAAGGCGTGCACCGGCAGGGCGCCGGAGCGCGCCGCGAATGCCTGGCTCGCGGCCAGCGCGTCGGCGTAGCGGTCGCCGCCCACCACGAGGTCGGCGCCGTAGCCGCGGATGAGGCTGATCTTGGCCGGCGAGGACACGGTGGGCACGAAGATGTGCGCCGGGACGCCGAGCCGCATCGCCGCGTAGGCGACCGCCGCCCCGTGATTGCCGCCCGAGGCCGCGACCACGCCCGCGGCCGGGATGGAACGCGTCAGCAGATTGGCGAAGGCACCCCGCGTCTTGAAGGAGCCCGCGTGCTGGAACAGCTCGAGCTTGAGCGTGAGGGGGAAGGCGGGGAGGCCGAAGTCGGCGCCGGTCAGCTCCATCACCGGCGTGAGGCGGATGTGGGGACGGATCAGGCTATGAGTCCGCTCGATCCTCTCCCGGTCGATCGTGGGCGTCACCGGCCATCATCGTAGCACCGTCGCAGGCGCATCCCGGCTCGGCGCACGGCCCGGAGCCGTCGACGTGGCAGTGCATGCTCATCAGGTGCCCGCAGCGGCACGCCCCGCGGATCTGCTGCGACGTCTGGCGACTGGCCATGCTCGGGAAGGATCGCAAATGGAATGCCAAGGGAGCCCCTCAAGACTGACGGGCACTTAGGGTGTATTCCGGCGGCTCGCCTACCCGGCCGTGGCAACGCGGCTGCCGCCCTTAGGCACCGGCACGCCTCAACGGATGAGGTTGACCGGCGCTTCTCCCCGGGCCACACGATGGATGTTCTCCGCGATGACCGTGGCGCGGGCCTCCATCATGCCCTCCGTCCAGCCCGACACGTGGGGGGTCATCAGGACGTTCGGCAGCGTGTGGAACGGGCGATGGCCGGGCAGGGTCGGCGTGCTCCCCTGCGGATAGCGATACCACACGTCGAGCGCGGCACCCGCGAGGGCGCCCCCGGACAGCGCCTCGTAGAGCGCGTCCTCGTCCACCACCTCGCCGCGCGCCACGTTGATGAGCACCGCGGTGGGCTTCATGCGGGCGAGCGCGCGGGCGTCGATCAGGCCCCGCGTGTCCGGCGTGAGGGTCAGGGTGAGAGCCAGGACATCCGCGCGGGCCAGCACGTCGTCGAGCGCCTCCGGCCCCCGCAGGTACGCCAGGCGGTGCGGGTCGGGCCGGCTCGCGTCGCGGCGGATGGCCATCACCTCCATGTCGAAGGCCAGCGCGCGACGCGCCACCGCCTGGCCGATCCGCCCGTAGCCCACGATGCCGAGGGTCTTGCCGGCCAGCTCGGACCAGAGCGGAACCGGCGTGCCGGACCAGACGCTCTCCCACCGGCCCTGGCGCAGGCTCGCGTCGAGCCGGCAGAAGCTCCGGGCGAGCGCGAGCATGGCCCCCACGACGTACTCCGCGATGCCGACGTCGTGGCCGTAGGCATTGGCCAGCGCGGTCTCCGGTCCGAGCGCCTCGCGATCGACGCGGTCGAGGCCGGCGCCGGGCACCTGCACCAGCCGCAGGCGCGGGGCCGCGGTGGCCATCTCGCGGGTGAACGCCATGCTCACCAGCACGTCCACGTCGCCGAGCCGCGCGAGCACCTCCTGCTCCCCGCCCTGCACGACGTCGCACGGGACCTGCACCCGCGCGCGTACCCGGTCCGCGATCTGTCCCGCGAAGACGCCCGCGAAGGCGACTTTCACATCAGCACCATCTGCGTCTGCGTGGTCAGCGAGAGCAGCCGCCCCGACTCGTCGGTGACCCGCGTCTGCCACACCTGGGTGCGCTTGCCCCGGTGGAGCGGGGTGGCCTCCGCCCGCACCACGCCGCTCCGCCCCGCCGCGAAGAAGTTGGTCTTGGACTCGAGCGTGGTCGTGGACGCGCCCGCGGGCAGGTTGACGACGGTGGCCGCCGCGCCCACCGTGTCGGCCAGCGCCATCAGGGTCCCCCCGTGCAGCGCGCCGCCGACCGTACGCAGTTCGTCGCGGATGGTCAGCTCGGCCACGACCCGGTCCGGGCTCGCCTCCACGATGCGAAAGCCCAGCAGGGTGCTGAGGGTGCCCTGCATGCGGTCGTTGAAGTGACTGGGATCGATCGCCATTGATGTTCCTCCCCCGGGCCTCGGGCCCCGCCTATCCTGGCCCGACCGGCGCGGCAGTTCAATTACCTCGAAGGTAATGGCGGAGCGGCAACCCTCGGTGTACCTTGCCGGCCATGAGGCACGCCACCTCCACGATCAAGAAGCCCCGGGCGAGCCCGGTGGGCCAGCTGATCAAGCAGTGGCGGGAGCGCCGGCGGCTGAGCCAGCTGAGCCTGGCCGTCGACGCCGAGATCTCCACCCGCCACCTGAGCTTCATCGAGACCGGCCGGTCCCAGCCGAGCCGCGACATGGTCCTGCTCCTGGCGCGCGCCCTCGAGGTGCCGCCGCGCGGGCGCAACGACCTGCTCGCCGCGGCGGGCTACGCGCCGGTCTACCGGGAGACCGCGCTCGACGCCCCGCAGATGAGCGACGTGCGCCGCGCGCTCGACTTCACGCTGCGCCAGCAGGAGCCCTTCCCGGCCCTGGTCGTGGACGGGCACTGGAACCTGCTGATGAGCAATCAGGGCGCCCAGCGGCTGATGGCGCGCTTCGTCTCCCCCGAGGACATGGCCGCGGTGGGCGGCCGCCCGAACGCGATGCGGCTCTTCTATCACCCGCGTGGCATGCGGCCCTACATCGTGAACTGGGAGGCCACCGCGGCGGCCCTCATCCAGTGGCTGCACCACGACCTGGCCCGCGGCGTCGGCGACGACGAGACGCGCCGCCTGCTCGCGGAGCTGCTCGCCTACCCCGACGTGCCCCAGAAGTGGCGCAGCCTCGACCTCGACGTGACTCCGGTCCCGTTCCTGGCCGTCGAGATGCGCAAGGACGACTTCCACGTGAAGTTCTTCTCCACCCTCGCGAGCCTCGGCGTGCCGTACGACATCACGCTGCACGAGCTGCGGGTGGAGTGCTTCTTCCCGGCGGACACCGCGAGCGAGGCCTTGCTGCGCGGGCTCGCCCCATGAAGTACGTGCTCCTCTACGAGTCGGCGTCCGACGTGCGCGCGAAGGCGCCGCTCCACTTCCCCGCTCACCGGGCCCGCATGCAGGACTTCCACTGGCGCGGTACGCTCCTGATGTCCGGCCCCTTCGGCGATCCGGAGCGGGAGGGCGCGATGGGCATCTTCACCACCCGCGAGGCCGCGGAGGAGTTCGCGCAGGGCGACCCGTTCGTGCTCCACGGCGTCGTCGCGCGGTGGCACATCCGCGAGTGGAACGAGGTCCTCGCATGACCACCGCGCCCGCCCGACCCGCCCAGTTCGGTCGCATCCATCCGCCCGACGAGGCGTGGCTGGCGAAGAACCCCCCCGAGCCGATTCTCGAGCCGAATCTGCCCATCATCGACACCCACCATCACCTGTGGGACCGCGGTGGCCATCGCTACTTCCTGCCCGACTTCCTGGCCGACGCGGCCACCGGGCACAACATCGTCGCCACCGTGTTCCTCGAGTGCCACTCGATGTACCGCGCGGGCGGGCCCGCGGAGATGCGGCCGGTCGGCGAGATCGAGTTCGTCACCGGCCAGGCCGCGATGAGCGCCAGCGGCATGTACGGGCCGACCCGCGTGGCCGCCGGCATCGTGGGCTTCGCCGACCTGACCCTGGGCGACCGCGTCGAGCCGGTGCTCGAAGCTGAGCTGCGCGCGGGCGGCGGGCGCTTCCGCGGGGTGCGCCACTCGGCGGCGTGGGACGCGAGCGAGGTCATCGGCAACAGCGAGGCCGCGGGCGGGCCCCACCTCTACCGGCGTGCCGAGTTCCGAGCCGGCCTCACGCGCCTGACCCGGCTCGGGCTCTCGCTCGACGCGTGGGTGTTCCACCCGCAGCTCGGCCTGGTGGCCGAGCTGGCCCGCGCGCACCCGGACGCCAACATCATCCTGGGCCACGTGGGCGGGGTGCTCGGCTACGGCCCCTACACCGGCAAGCAGAAGGAGGTCTTCGCGGCCTGGAAGGCGCAGATGACCGAAGTCGCCAAGTGCCCAAACGTGAGCTTGAAGCTCGGCGGTATGATGATGCGCCTGGCCGCCTACGACTACCGGACCGAGCCGAAGCCGCCCACCTCGACCGAGCTGGCCGCGCTCTGGGGCCCGTACTTCGAGAGCGGCATCGAGCTGTTCGGGCCGAGCCGCTGCCTGTTCGAGAGCAACTTCCCGGTCGACAAGATGGGCATCGGCTGGGCCGCGCTCTGGAACGGGTTCAAGCGCATCGTCGCCGGCGCGTCCGCCTCCGAGAAGCAGGCGATGTTCGCGGGCACCGCGCGCCGGGTGTACCGCCTGGACTGATGGACCAGTACCGCGAGGCCAATCGCGGGCTCTGGGACGCCTGGACGCGCGTCAATCTGCGCTCCGAGATGTACGACGTCGAGGCGTTCGCGGCGGGGCTCGGCCGGGACCTCGACCCGATCGCCCGGGCGGGGCCGGGCGACGTGCGCGGGAAGAGCCTGCTCCACCTGCAGTGCCACTTCGGCATGGACACCATCCGCTGGGCTCGCCACGGCGCCACCGTGACCGGGGTCGACTTCTCGGAGGAGGCCATCACCGCGGCGCGGGCTCTCGCGGCGCGCATGCGTGTGCCCGCGACGTTCGTCCGCAGCGATCTCTACGACCTGCCGTCCACCCTCTCCGGTCGCTTCGACGTGGTCTTCACCTCGCACGGCGTGCTCGGCTGGCTCCCCGATCTCGAGGGCTGGGCCCAGATCGTCGCGCGCTACCTGGCGCCGGGCGGCGTCTTCTACATCGTCGAGGCGCACCCGATCCTCCAGTGCTTCAACGATCGCCTGACCGAGCCCGATCTGCGCCTGCTCTATCCGTACTTCCACGGCCCCGAGCCCATCCGCGACGAGCACGCCGCCTGCTACAGCACGCCCGACGCGCCGATCGAGAGCGTCGAGCACGTCTGGCTGCACCCGCTGTCGGCCATCATCGGCGCGCTCCTCCGGGCCGGTCTGCGCATCGAGTCCTTCGAGGAATACCCGTTCCTCGGCTGGAAGTTCTTCCCGTGGATGGAGCAGGGCGCCGACGGCTGGTGTCGGCTGCCCGCGGATCCGCGGCTGCCCCAGGGGCCCGGCAGCCTGCCGCTGATGTTCTCGCTGAAGGCGAGCCACGGCCCCACGGGGTAGACTCCCCTTCGCATGGACTTCGGGTATTCCGCCGCCGAGGAGAGCTTCGCGGACGAGGTGCGCGCCTTCCTGCGGGCGCACCCCCCGGACACCTTTCCGCCCGACGGCACCGACGCCGGCTACGGCTCGGGCGCGCACTCCCGCGCCTTCACCGCCGCGCTCGGGGAGCGCGGCTGGCTCAGCCTGACCTGGCCGCGGGAGCACGGCGGCCAGGAGCGGCCCATGGGCTTCCAGCTCGTGCTGCTGGAGGAGCTGGCCGCGGCTGGCGCTCCCTTCGGTCCGCTCGCCGGGTGCCTCCAGGTGGCCGAATCGATCATCCGTCACGGGTCGGCCACGCTGCAGCGGGAGATCCTGCCGCAGGTGGCCCGGGGCGACGCCACGTTCTGGCAGGGCTACAGCGAGCCGGGCGCCGGCTCCGATCTGCTCGCCCTCGAGACGCGGGCGCGCCTCGACGGCGACCACTGGGTGCTCGACGGCCGCAAGATCTGGTCGAGCCACGCCGGCATCGCGACCTACGGCACGGTGCTCGCGCGCACCGATCCCACGTCGACCCGCAGCCGCGGTCTCAGCATGCTGATGGTCGACAACCGGCTGCCCGGGCTGGAGGTACGGCCGATCCGCAGCCTCACCGGGCAGGTCTACCACTACGAGGTCTTCATGGACGCGGTGCGCGTGCCGCGCGAGTGGGTCCTGGGGAAGCCGGGCGAGGGCTTCGGCCAGCTCCTGCACGGGCTCGACACCGACCGCTTCTGGGGCCGCTTCTACAAGGCGCCGTTCCT
>Ga0070699_100003477_pt1 | contig 13928 bp, 13 predicted proteins | sample KBSK1503metaG_FD_65473 | JGI IMG/M metagenome (GOLD analysis project Ga0070699, IMG submission 65473) | Corn, switchgrass and miscanthus rhizosphere microbial communities from Kellogg Biological Station, Michigan, USA - KBS K1-50-3 metaG | ecosystem: Host-associated > Plants > Roots >...
TCAAGGAGCGCCTCATGGCCGCGGTCGATTACTTCAACTGCGATCCAGTCGTTCACACATGGACCTACAAGCTCGACAAGGCCGCCTGATATGATTCGAATTTCAAAATCGCTGACCTAGGGCGGCCGTGAAGCGTGGCCGAAGGCGCTACGCCTCTCTTTCGCACTTTTGCATGAAGCTTTTCTTGGCGGCACCGGCAAGTGCCCTGCCGTCCTTGCTCACCGCTTTGCTCTCGCAGGTTTCCTGCGCCGATGCGTAGGCGAAGTTCAAGGACAGCGCCAACGCCGCAAACAAGATCCGCTTCATTGCTCTCGCCTCCCTTCGTGCATCCGGGTGAACCCGGTCGTGAGGCATCGACGAATCACGCCGACCTCCGCGCGAAGCACTGCACCCGTGGCCCCACACCAACCGAGCGAATAGCCTGCCGCTGGGGGTGAGAGATAGAAGACCAATCCGGCACTGCCTCGAAAGGCCGGGCCCGCGCTTCACTCACGCCCTGAGACTGTCCGGCACCTTGCCGCCGCTCTCGGCAAGCTTCGTCATGACCTGCTTTTGCAGCCAGACGTTCATCGCCGCCGAGCCATCGAGCGCGCCGGTGTAGCCGAGTTCCTGCGCCAATTGCTTGCGGGCGCCGAGGCTGCTGTCCAATTTCAGCAGCTTCATCAAATCGACGATCGAGCTTTTCCAATCAAGATCTTCATCTTGCTCATCGGCGAGTTTCGCAAGGATCGCTTCGACATCAGCTTTCGAGATCGGTTTTGCCGCCGTTGCGCCGGCGGCCGTCCCGGCGGATGCGGATGTCGCCGGGGATGAAGGCGGTGACGAAGGCGATCCGGCCGCCGCCGTCACACCCGCCGCATGCTTGGAACCGAAAATGGCCATACGCGCTTTACGGAGTTGTGATGCATTTTACATGCCGCATCCGCTGCGCGGAGTAATCGACGTTATGCGTCAAGCGAGCCAGGCCATGCATCCGAGTTGGGAACGGCTTCGCTGACGCTCGTGTAGACTGGCGGTCGATCCACGAGTGCGGCCGATCAAGCCGACAACACGCAGGCGCTTCGTCTGACGCTCGCAAGACCCGGCACACCGGGGAAGCGTGTGGCGATATCGGCAGCCGGGGACAGCAGCATCGCGCTGCAAGGGAAAGGGACGCGCCATGGAAACGATCATCAATCTGATCATTCAACTCATCGCGGGAGTCGCCGGCGGGAACGCCGCCGGCGCCGCGCTGAAGGACTACAATCTGGGCAATCTCGATAACACCATCGCCGGCGCCATCGGCGGCGTCGGTGGAGGTCAAATTCTGCAAGCCCTCATTCCGGCGATCGCAAGCGCGGCTGGCGGCGACCTCGATCTCGGGGCCATCGTGGGTCAAATCGTCGGCGGCGGCGCCGGAGGCGCGATCCTCACTATCATCGCCGGGCTGGTGAAGAACATGACCGCCAGCCAGCAGACGCGCTGCGGATCGCGCAGATCGATGCGGGTGACGATCCTTCATCGAGCGCGCGCAATTCTTTTAGGAGGAGGAAAAGCCGCGGCACATGACTGGGCCGCGGACGTACGGGCGTAGGAGACCGGAAATGCGTCTCGATGAATTACCGCGCAGCGACAACGTTGAAGACCGGCGGGGCGAGGATGGGGGTGCCGGCTTTCGCATCCCCGGGGGCCGAGGCGGCCTCGGGATCGGCACCATCATCGTGCTCGGCCTTGTCGGCTATTGGCTGGGTATCGACCCTAGCGTGCTGATCGGCGGCGCCGAGATCTTGTCGGGCGGAGGGACTTCGCAACAGCAGTCTAATCCGGGACCGCGTGATAGCGCCGGCGCGCCGGACACGGGAGCGCCGTCGGACCAGATGGGACAGTTCGTGTCGGCCGTGCTCGGAGGCACGGAGACACAGTGGCAGAAGATTTTTGCGCAATACGGCAAGGCCTACGAGCCGCCGACGCTCGTGATGTTCTCCGGCGTCACGCGCTCGGCCTGCGGGTTCGCGCAATCCGCGATGGGCCCGTTCTACTGCCCGAACGACCACAAGGTTTATCTCGACACCTCGTTCTTTCAGGATCTCGAGCGACGCTTCCGCGCCTGCGACGCCGGCAGCAAGTCCTGTCAATTCTCGCAGGCCTACGTGATCTCCCATGAGGTCGGCCATCACGTGCAGAACCTGCTGGGCATCCTGCCCAAGGTGCAGCAAGCGCAGCAAAGCCGCGACAAGGCCGAAGCCAACCAACTCCAGGTGCGGGTCGAATTGCAGGCCGACTGCCTTGCCGGCGTGTGGGCGAACCACTCGCAGGAAACGTGGAACTTCATCGAGCCTGGCGACGTGGAGGCAGCGATGCAGACCGCATCGGCCATCGGCGACGACCGGTTGCAACGGCAGGCGCAGGGCTATGTGGTGCCCGACGCTTTCACCCACGGCACCTCGCAACAGCGCACGCGCTGGTTCACGACCGGGCTGAGGTCGCGGCACAGCTTTAAGCGCCCAACGTCTGATCAAAGCTCGATCGTCGAGTCGTAATCGCGGGAGATCGTCGTGTGGAACATCATCTGGATCATCATAATCGGCTTCATTGCCGGCCTGATTGCGCGCGTGGTTTCGCCGGGTCCGAACGAGCCTAAAGGCCTCATCCTTACCACTGCGCTGGGAATCGCCGGCGCCTTCGTCGCCACCTTCATCGGCCAGACCGTCGGCTGGTACCGGCTCGATCAGGGCGCCGGTCTCATCGGCGCGACGCTCGGCGCGCTCATCGTGTTGTTCATCTGGAATAGGCTCGTGGTTCATCACGTTATTCGCGACCCGGGCAACCCCGGCGGGCCATAACCTCGCCGCTGGCCGTGGGCACTAAATTCGAAGGCGCGGCATCAGACATCAACACAAGGAGGCAGACATGGGACTGGCGGATATCCTTACCGGTATGATGAATGGCCCGCGCGGCCAGCGCCAACCCAGCAGCGGTGGTGGCGGCGGCGGCATGTCGCCGATCATGATTGCGCTGCTGGGGCTCCTCGCCTACAAGGCCCTCAAGGGCCGGGGCGGCCAGGCAGCCCCTTCGGGCGGCGTGGGCCAGACGGGCCGACTACCGCCCGGCGGCACTATGAGTGCCGGCGGTTCGGGCGGCGGGCTTGGCGATATCCTCGGCGGATTGCTCGGCGGCAAGCCGGGCAGCATGCCGAGTGGCACAGCCACCGGCGCCAAGCCCGGCGGCAGCCTGAGTGACCTTTTCCCCGGCGGATTGGGCAGTGTGCTCGGCGGCGCCGCGGCGGGCAGCGTGCTGAGCGGCGGCCTCGGGAACATCATAAAAGAACTGCAGGACAGCGGACATGGCCGCGCCGCCCAATCCTGGGTCCGCACCGGCCCGAACGAGGAGATCGCGCCCAAGGATCTGGCGCATGCGCTCGGCAGCGATACGCTCAACACGCTGAGCAAGCAGACCGGCCTGAGCGTGGACGATCTGCTCGCTGGCCTGAGTCAGAATCTGCCAGACTTGGTTGATCAGCTCACGCCGAACGGGCGGCTACCGACCGAGCAGGAGGCGGCGCGGATGGTATAGGTCGGTATCCGCGTAGCCAGCGCCTTCCGCCGGAGCGGCTGTGCCTGTTCGATCGGCACTCGCTCAGTGACATAGCCTTCAAGGCGGTTGGAGTCGCAGCGGCGACGACGGGGACAGAGTTCTGAGGTTATAATGACGAATCGGTACGCGTGCGACGCTCCGCCATGAACTGATCAAACTCAGCTTTGTCCTTCGCCATCCGCAGGCGAGCGAGAAAGTCCTGAAACTCTCGCTGTTCCTCTTCGAGGCGCCGCAGGGTTTCTTCGCGATATTCGTCAAAGGCCCGGTTGCCGCTCGACCGTGACGCCTGCCACCAGGTCCCGGACGGACGCATCTGGTCCGCGACTCCGTGCCAACGAGTAAGGCTGCCGCCTTGCCAACAACTCATCCGTCCGCTCCCGATGATGAATGCCAGGGTGGCAAGACCAACCGGCCACCACACCATGAAGCCGAGGATCGTGAGTATGATCCAGGCCGGTTTTCCCAACTCGTCGAGTTTTGCAACGATAGGCATGGAAGGCCTCAGTAAATGTTAATTACATTTACATCGTAATGGGCCTTGATCTATGTGTCAAGTGGAGCCAGCCCCGCCTATGCGGACGCAGAACGATCGCCGGTCGGAGGCACGGTCAGGCCCAAACCGTTGAGATAGATCAGCACCGCCGCCTCCAACAAATCCTCAGGCGACATTGGGAATGACCGCCGCGCGGCGTCGCCTCGCCCGAACAATGATGCGATACCATGTGACATAGCCCAGATATGCAGCGCCATCATCAGGACCGGCGGACGATTCTGCGCTGGGATGGTGGCGACGAGCCGCTCGGTCGCGGTTCGCAATACGGCGAAGGCCCGCTCGCCTGCGTCCCGCAATTCCGGGCTCGCCTCGGGTGGGATGCCCGCCTCGAACATCGCGGAATAGTAGGCCGGCTCGCTCTTGGCGAATTGGAGATAGGCTTTGCCGAGGCGGTCGAAGGCCGCGAAGGCATCTGGACGGCCGCTGTCCCAAGCGCGTGCCAGCGTAACCTCGAATCGATCGAAGCCGCGCCGCGCCACATCGACCAACAGTTCGTCGCGGTGGCGAAAATGCCGGTAGGGCGCGGCCGGACTCACCCCCGCCCATCGCGCAGCTTCCGCGAAGGTAAACCCGGCGGGTCCCTTCTGCGCGATCAACTCGAGCGCCGCGCGGATCAAGGCCTCTTTCAAATTGCCATGGTGATAGCCGCGGGGGCCTGAACGTCCGCCTTGCCTGGACCGGCTCATGTGAAGAGTCTTTACATGACTCGGGAGAAGGCGCCGACACCGCCTTGTTGGCGCCCGGCGGCCGCCACCCGTCTTCTGGCGGCGCGGCGCGCCTGGGGCGCTGGCGCGGCGAGGTGCTCTTGGTTGATTGCCGCCGTGATTACATCGATTGCCGCCTGAACATTCACTATCCGCTCGATGCGATCTTCCGTCCGTCCTTAATCTTGCCAAAGACCGACGCTGGGCGAGCAATTGGTCTCGCGCTTTCTCAAAGGTCTTCAGATTGGGTTATGACGTTGGCATTAAGGCCGGGGGTTGGCGCGCGCTCAATCCGTTTCGATAAAGTCCGCTGAAGAAGCTCGACGATGGCAATCCGGATACGCTTCCCCTGCTCGCCGACAAGCCGACGACGACGCGTTGGCCGAAATTGAGTTCTTGGCACACATAGGGTCAGATCGTTTAGTTTGCTCGTCAGGATCCGACTACAGCTGAACTCTTGCTTCTAAATTGGCGATCACCGCGGAAGCATCTCGGCGACTCATCGGAGGCAAGGATGCGAAACATTCGAGGGACACGTCATAGTCTCGCCAATTCGCGCACTCTTACCGCCATCGCACAGGACCCATCCGTCAAATTCCGAGGGCAGGTGCTAACTACGGAGTTGACGGTGCCCGCTGAAGAACTTCTGGCCGGCCCTTGCGGGTACCGTGTCAACGTCATCGACTACGACGCATCGACGGACACGCTTTACAAACCAATGATCTATGGGCGCTCGTTGGACGGGAAGTATGAAGATCCGTTCGCGTTCAAACAAAGCGGACGCAGCTCCGTGAAGGCGAGACGGCTTCACCACCAAAGACGTCTGGAGGATCCTCGGTTTCACGCCCAGAATGTGTATGCGATTGTCATGCGCACGCTGGCGCAATTCGAATTTGCACTTGGGCGCCGGTGCGCCTGGGGCTTCGATGGGCATCAGATTCACATCGTCCCGCACGCATTTGCCGATGCGAATGCGTTTTATTCGCGGGATGATCGAGCCATTTTTTTTGGATATTTCATGGGAAGTAATGGGAAGCTTGTCTTCACCTGCCTCTCGCATGACGTCGTGGCACACGAAACGACCCACGCCCTGCTTGATGGCTTGCGTAAACGATACATGGAGCGCTCTACGCCTGACCAGGCTGCTTTCCACGAAGGCTTCGCAGATGTCGTGGCAGTACTCTCGATGTTCTCGCTGCCTGACGTGGTAGACGCCGGCTTGGATCTAGCCTCGGGCGGGCGAAGCAACCTGATCTCATCCAAATTGCTGGAGCGAGATGTCCTAAAGAGGTCGGTTCTCTTCGGATTGGCCGAGCAGATGGGCAGGGAACTCGCCGTAGTTCGCGGCGATGCGCTCCGCCGCTCCGTGTCTTTGCTGCCCGGTAAACCATACATGTCCACTCTGTTATATCCGGAGTTCGGCGAGCCGCACCGAAGAGGCGAACTGCTGGTGGCCGCGGTCTTGAATGCGGCTCTCGATATCTGGCTGGCACGGCTTGCAAAAATTGGTCCCGTTACAGCTGGAAAAAAGGATCGAAGCATCGTGAGGGATGAGGGCGCTCGGGTCGCCGGTCACCTCCTGACGATGGCAATTCGCGCCCTCGATTATTGTCCACCGACTGACTTGACCTTCTCCGATTACCTGTCTGCGCTTCTAACCATCGACCGCGAAGTCGTTCCGGGCGATTATCAGTACGGCTATCGCAAGTGGCTGCTCAAAAATTTCAATGATTACGGCATTCGGCAGGCCGGCGAGACCGATGTCGACGGCACATGGAAGCGGTGCGACCAGGAGCTGATCTACAGCCGAAGCCACTACGATTCGATGCTGCACGAGCCGCAAGAGGTGTTTCGCTTCATATGGGAAAACCGCAATGCGCTTAAAATCGATACGGATAGCTATATCGAAGTCGACTCGGTTCGTCCCTCAGTCCGCGTTGGTCCCGACGGTTTTGTGCTGCATGAAACCGTGGCTGAATACATTCAAATTCTGACGCTGCAGGCCAACGAATTGAAGAAGAGGCTTGGCATTATTCCGCCGAAGGGGATCGATCCGACGCGTCGCATCAGGATCTTTGGTGGAGGAGCTCTCATTTTTGATGAGTACGGGCAGCTGAAATATCAGATCGCGAACCGAATTGAGAATACCAAACATCAGCAGGCGCGACTCGATTATTTGGGCGAATCCGGTTTCTTCGATGAACCACCTCCGCCAACATCACCGCCAGGCCCCCAGTCACAACTCGCCCAACTGCATCGTATGCGTCTGATGGGATAGGAGGTTGCGATGGCGAAGGAACCCACAAGCGCGACGATTCGAACCTATCACGTCGGATTCGGCGATTGCTTTCTGATCAGTTTTGAGTACAGCCGAAAATCTGAACGGCACGTGTTAGTCGATTTTGGATCGACTGGCTTTCCCAAAGGGGTGCCAAAGTCGCGCATGATGGACATCGCCAAAAACATCAAGCAAAGGACCGGGGGCAAGCTTCATGCCGTCGTCGCCACCCACAGGCACCGTGACCACATTTCTGGATTTGCTACGGAGAAAGCTGGCAAAGGAACAGGCGATGTCATCAAATCGCTCAAGCCGGACCTCATAGTACAACCTTGGACCGAAGATCCGAAGCTTGGACCAGAGGCGACGGGGCCGAGCGGCAGCAATGCAAAGATTAAGAAGTTCGGCGCTGGCACGAGCCAGCAGATTGCGGCGCTATCGCTCATGCATGAGGTCGCCGACCAGTCGCTGGCAGCCCGTAACCTGCCGAAAGATTTGAAGCACGAAGTCGGATTTCTCGGCGAGAGCAACATCGCTAATCCGAGTGCCGTCAAGAACCTCATGAAGATGGCGAAGAATTCTTACGTCTATTGCGGGAGCAAATCAGGGCTGGAGAAGGTACTGCCGGGAGTAAAGGTCGAGGTCCTCGGGCCACCAACACTCAGGCAGACCGACACGATCAAGAAGCAGCGCTTGCGCGATCCCGACGAGTTCTGGCATTTTCAGGTGGGCGCCACGGCATTGGCCGCAGGCGGCGATAAAAAGCGGACTATCTTGTTCCCACGTTACGTGGAAAGCCGCAGTTACTCACATCGCATCAACGCGCGCTGGCTGGTCCATCATGCACGCACGGTACGTGGCGAGCAGCTGCTCCAAATCGTGCGCACGCTTGATCAAGAAATGAACAACACCAGCGTAATTTTGCTTTTCCAGGTTGGCAAGAAGAAGCTTCTCTTCCCAGGCGATGCGCAAAACGAGAACTGGCAATACGCACTCGGCCAGAAGAGGTATCAATCGGTTCTGACGGGCGTAAATCTGTATAAGGTTGGCCATCACGGGAGTCTCAACGCGACCCCTAAATCCTTGTGGAAGCTGTTCAAGAATAAATCCGAGAGGAAGACGGCAAAGCGCCTGCTGTCCCTGATGTCGACCATGGAAGGCAAGCACGGCAGTGTGTACAGCCACACCGAGGTGCCTCGCGCCAAGCTTGTGCGCGAACTTCATCGCAAATCGGACCTGTTCACGACGCAACAGCTTAAGGGCAAGGACTTCTTTCACGATACTGTCGTGAAGTTTTAGGTCAGACGATAGGCCTGACGCCATGGTCACCTCGTAGCGGCATTGGCGAACCATGTCGTTTTCGGGGGGCGGAAGAACATTAGCCGCCGGTTAGCCTTCACGGTATTGGGCTTGAAATAGCTGTCAGTCCATCCGTCAGTCTCATCAAGGAAGATCGCTGCCGCCCCGTCGCCTTTGGCGGCCAACTCATTGGCGATGTCACGGAAATAGAAATGACGGAAGACGCGATCGAACTCAGTCATATAGATGTCGGCCACGCGGGTGTCGCCGCGAATGAGCAGCATGTTCTCGTCATTCTGCAACAGAGAGTCGGGTGAGAAGTTCGCTGAGCCGCTGCACACCAACGGGTCGTCGGATAACGGATCGATCAGCAGGAACTTGGTATGGACGAAGAATACGAAGCCGTCATTCTTCGGACGGTAGAGTTCCTCCTTGAAGAACCACTTGTCGAGCGCGAACTCCTGAATTGGTTTGCGCGCGGTCGGCTTGCCGTTCTTCATCGCGTAGAGCTCGCCGAGGGGGATGCCGTAGGAAAGGATGACGTGGGTGAGTTCCTCGGTGAGCTTGGTCTTCACCGCAGCCGTCGCCGGCTTCTCCATCAACACGAAGCGCATCTGGTCGCGCCGCTCGGCAATCGGGTCAACCAATTCTGCCGTCACTCCGAAGGCCGCGGTGAACCACACCGAATTCGCGCTATCGAGCATCCGTCGGCCATACCAACCGAGCAATTCCGCCGTCTTGCGCGGCGAGAACAGCCGAACAATCGATTTCTCTGAAATGACTTCGGCGGGATTGGGCGTGAGCGCCATGGCTCCATCCCTCGCAACAGCGCGCTCTGGGTCGGTCGTCACCAGCTTCCAATATTCGAAATACTGCTTTGCCGTTGCCGAGTCGGCGACCCGATGACCAACATTGGTCTGGCCGAGAAAGCCGGAGGCGGTGAAGTTGGTCGAGCCTGTCCACACCTCGACCGGATCGGTGCCGCCCCCGAGGCGGACGATGAACTTGTTGTGCGGGATCTTGGTTCGGGAGCGGCGAAAGGTGGTCTTCTGGTCATTGATCGGAAGACCGGCCGCCTGCATGGCGGTTTCGTTGGGCTGTCCGGGTGCGTCGCTCGTGTCGTGATAGACGATCTGCACGTCGACGCCACGGTCGATGGCTCGCTTGAGCTCGTTGAGGATCGGCGCGTATGTGAACTCGTAGGCCGCAACACGGAGACCGTCGCCGGCAGGCGTTCCCTTGATGTAGTTCAAGCAGGCTTCGAGCAGGCCGCGCGAGAGCCAAACGACCTCCGGGTCCGTCGGATCGTCGAGGTTCTTCGGTGCGGCGTTTCCGAACTCCTCGGCGAACTTTTGGCTCGCGATGGCGCCGCGATTGAACCATACGCCATGGCCTGCGCCTTCCTCCCATTCCTTCTCGGTCTCAATCTCGAGCTTGAGCTCGTCCTCCGGCTCGCTGGTAAGTGCGCCGGGCTTGCCATACATCGGCACGATTCGAAATCGATAGGCTGTGCCGGGTACCGCGGTGTAGTCGCCCCACAGGAAGCTTTGGATCGGAAAGTCCTTGGTATCGAAGCGCCGTGACTTGCCCGGATCGTGCGGATCGAGCGCGCTCTTCGGATCGGGAACGATTGATTTGAAAACCTTTTGTGAGCGCAGCCATTTCGGGCCGGTGCCGCCCGGGCCAATCATCTCGCGCTCGAACGCGAATCCCATAAGGCCCTTGCGGCGCTCTTCGGTGCAGTTCAGCGCGACCAGTATGGTGTGAGTGCCACTGTAGGATTTTGCCTCAAAGCCTCGTGCCGGGATCGCCGTCACGCGCATTTCTGGGCCTCCGATGGAGCGGACAACACATAGGAATTTTGTCAGAGTCTGTGGAGACCTTGCCCCGCGAGCCACCTTGAAGAAAACCGTTTGGCTTAGCTCAATACCAACTCAAGGTCCTGCAGTCCAGGTTTCACGTCAACCATGCGGGCGATCTCTAAATCCTTCCCGCCCTTTTTCGCATGCGCAGAAATTTTTCTCAGTCCGGGCACCACGCGGTCAACTGCGATCGTCTTCCCGCTACTCCGAGCCACTTCAACGCCGTCTACCGAGATGAGCACTTGGTCGTCGAAGTCACCCGACAACGCGAGATTGAGAGCGCCTGGCTTGCCGGCCTCCTCTGCGGTCTTGGCGGCCGCCCTCGCATCGGCTGCAGCCTTCTCAGCGCTGACCTTTGCATCAGTCGCGGCCTTCTCAGCCGTTTTGAGCACCTCCTGAATTTGTGTTGTGACGTCTTCGCTCCCTTTCTTTGCCGCCGCCTCGAGCTCAGATAGGGAGGCGAGAAACTCCGTCCGCCAGTCAGTGAGTTCGCCGGTTGCGACTTTGTCCAGATCGTTGCAGAACGCCTCCGCAAGCGCACGGATGCGCTCGCGCGCAACAGCCTCTCCAGCCTTCGGGTCGGCAGCGCTTTTGAGCACCATCAATTCCTTGAGGAACTCGAATTGAACTTTGGTCCAAAGATCTCGAATGGCAAGGATGATCCCGAGCTGACGGAAATAGGCCGTCGTTTTGTCAGTCCCCTTCTCATAGAAACTTATTGCTCCCATGACGGCATAGATCGCCAGAACGGTGAGCAGTACGCCTTTGTCAAATCCGTCCAAATCCCATTTCTGCAGGAATGCCTCCGGCGCGAAGCGCAACGCCGCTGCCAGGCCGGTCAATAGGAACGCGATTGATCCAAGCAAGGCCAGGACCCATCGAGAGCCGTTTGCCCATTTCGCATTTTCCTTGCGCAGATTCTCATAATAGAGAAACCGTTCTTCTTTCAGCAGTCCGAGTTTTTGGAGGAGCGCCTCGACGAATTTGGAGAATTCCAGCTCGGCGGTGGCTTGAGGCTCAAGCTCGATCGCGCGGAATGTATTTCCGACCGCATTGGCGGGCATGGCAGTCGAGGCTCCTGTTAAGGATAGTCCTCTCCATTTCGCCTGTCTTACTTTCGCACAGCGCCTGGCAAATACAATGCCGGTTTGAGCGCAGCCGGACTTGCCGCCGCCGGCCGCGACGGCTGCCTCAGGGCGACTCTCGGCAGCCGGTCACAAACGATATAGAAAGCCCTAATCCCTTCCGCTCCCCGGAGCGACGGAAGAACGGCGCCGGCCGGGTTTTTAGGTCAATCCGCCGAGCCACGACTTTTCGAGCGGTCGCAGCGAGTTGAAAAGCGATGAGGGGATGCTACGGTCCCTAAGCGCACCAATCAGGCCATATCCCCGCCCGCGCCGAATATGCGCAAGCACATCTTCTCGCATGCCACGGCGAAGCGACGGCTCGGTGTCCCTGCGGTGCTATGGTCGTCGTGTCTGGCGATGCTGGCGGTCGGCGCCAACAGCACGGCCATCATGGCGGCCCTGCCGACCATGCGGAGCGAGCTTTCGCTGAGCCCGGCCGGCTTGCAATGGGCGGTCAATGCTTATCTGGTCGCCTCCGCGGCCTGCATCGTGCTCGGCGGCCAGGCGGCGGACCGGTTTGGCGGACGGCTGGCATCGCTGGCTGGATTGGCGCTGTTCGCGCTGGCGTCCTGCATCATTGCCACAGCGGCCACGGAGACCGCACTGCTTGCTGGACGCAGCCTCCAGGGCCTCGCGGCAGCTTTCGCGGTGCCCAGCACGCTGGCTGCCGTCGATACCAGCGCGGCGCCAGAACGCAGGGGAGCAGCGATCGGCGCCTGGACCGGGTTCCTGATGCTAGGCTTCAGCATCGGGCCGCTGCTCGGCGGCGCGCTCACCCACGTCACAAGCTGGCGCGTCATCTTCTGGCTCAACGTCCTGCTTATGTTGGCCGCCTTTGCCGGTCTGGCGTCTGCTCGCTCGGTGACCGCGCGTGCTGAGGGCGCGCAGGGCAGGCGCGCGGACTGGATCGGGTTCGTCTTGCTTGCCACGTTCATGGTGTCGCTGGTCTACGGGCTCCAGGCGGTGCCGGAGGCGAGGGCGGCACCGCTCGCCGTCATCGGTCCGCTTGTACTGGCCGCGGCCGCGTTCGTCCTGCTGCTCACCGTGGAGTCGCGTGCCGAGGCGCCGCTGCTCGACCTGAGCTTCTTCCGGCGTCGCGGATTCGTGCTGGGCGTGGCCATCGGCTCGCTCTCGATGTTCAGCATTATGAGCTTGCTGCTCTACTTCAACCTCGATGCGCAGAGCCGGGACGGACTCGGTCTCACCGCGCTGGAGGCGGGCGCCTTGCTTCTGCCGCTCAGCGTCGCGCTGCTCGCGCTCGCACTGTCAGCGTCCGCCGCGGCGGCCCGAGTCGGGCTGCGCAATGCCATAACGGCTGGCATGGCGCTGCTCGTGATCGCCAGCGCCGTCATCGCGGCGGCCGTCGCGATGGGCGATATCGTCCTGCTGGTGGTCGGGCTCTTGGCGATGGGCGCCGGTCTGGCTCTGCCCTACGCCTCGGCACCGCGGCTCGCGCTTTCGGTTCTGGCACCCGCGCAAGCGGGGCAGGGTTCAGGCATCGTCAACGCCTGCACCTTTCTTGGCGGCAGCGGTGGCGTTGCCATCGGCGCGATCGCTTTCGCGTCGGGCGGTTTCATCGCCGTGCTAACGATGATTGCGCTCGCCGGTGTTGTCGGCGCCGTTCTCGCCCGCGGGATCGCGGAGCCGCAATAACGGCCAAGTGGCCATGTCTGCTGGAAGCCACCTGCGCCCGCTCCAGGGCGTTAGTCGTCGCCGTTGCCCTCGGGCGGATTGACATGGGCCGGGATGGTGCCCGAGGCAGTGCGGTTCACCGCGCCTGGATCGCGCTGCGACCTCACGGCCGCCAGGAACGTCGGATTCATGCCGCCGTCGCGGGCGGTCGCAACAACCGGCACGGTCGGGATGCCGCGGTTGATCAGCTCCACGCTCTCAATCTCGTCACGGCGCTGCTTCTCGCGCACTGCGACCGCGATGTCCTCCGGTACCTTGTAGGCAGGGCAACGCTCGGCGGGGCTGAAGCGGTCCGGGGATTCTGCATCGAAAATGTAGCGCTTCTCGCACACGTCGACTTTGGGCTCGAGACGCGTGACCTCGAAATGGTCATAACCCTCTTTGATCATTTTCCAGAACGCCATGTGCGGCGAGTTGCGGTGGCGGGCCATGTTGAGCGGTGTCATCCTAAACGGATAGGCCTGCAGCTGGAACGACTTCTGGCCGCCGAAGAATGCTTCGCGGGCGAGCGCGTAGATTTCCGCGATCTGCTCGTCGGTCATGGCGTAGCAGCCGGACGACGAGCAGCCGCCGTGGATCATCAGGAACGCGCCGGTGCGGCTGTTCGCCCGGTCGTATGCATTCGGGAAGCCGGTATTGATCGCGAGATACTGGCTTGAATCGGGATTCATCAAGCCGGGGGTGATGGGATAAAAGCCCTCGGGCGCCTGGCGGTCGCCCGTCTTGATCTTGGGGCCGAGCTCCCCCGACCAGCGGCAGATCGGATAAGTGCGCAGGAGTGCAAAGCGCCCGCTGTCGTCCTGCTTCCAAACCTCGAGCTCGGCCTCCTCCTTGAAGACG
>Ga0070699_100003480_pt1 | contig 13925 bp, 8 predicted proteins | sample KBSK1503metaG_FD_65473 | JGI IMG/M metagenome (GOLD analysis project Ga0070699, IMG submission 65473) | Corn, switchgrass and miscanthus rhizosphere microbial communities from Kellogg Biological Station, Michigan, USA - KBS K1-50-3 metaG | ecosystem: Host-associated > Plants > Roots >...
GTTGTTCGTGCCGCCCGATGTCACCAGGCAGGCTCCGAACTGCGTGCCGAGCTGGGCGGTCGTGAGGCCGGAGATCCCCAGCGCCGTGTCCAGCGAGCCGGCGGGATAGAGGCTCCCCGACCTGGCCGGGTCGACGCCGCTGTCCGGAGGCCACAGGGCGGCCTGCGCGCTCCAGATCGCGGGATTGCTGCTCGAGGTGGCGTTGACGAGGTTCTGGGGAGTGTAGTTGGTCGCGTTGACGCCGTTCTGTGTCGACGTGTAGATCCGCCGCTTGATCAAGGCCGACGACGTCGCGATCGTGCTCGACGTGGCTCCGCCGGTGAGCTGGGCGAAGGTCGAGTTGCCCGTGCCCATGCCGCCGCCCGCGGGCGAGATCGCCGCCGCATTGCCGATGTCGCAGGGGGCGATGGGCCGTCCGGCGCCGTCCAGCTTCGCCTTGTAGCCGGTCACGCGCTGGCACAGCAGGTCTCCCGCGTCCCACATGAGCGACGAGGCGCCGGCGACGTTCCGGAACGCCCTCACGTGACCGGCGTAGCCCGGCATCTCGAAGATGGACTGGAGCAGGACCGGGATGGTGGCGTCGTACCGCGTATTGGGGTCCAGGGGATCGATGGGGGGGCTGGGCTGGGGGCTGACGAGGCCGCCGAGCTCGAATACCGATTCCGTGATGGACTGCTGGTCCGAGAACGTCCCCGAGGAGGAGACCTGGTTCAGGGCACTGTTCAGGGCGGCGATGAGCTGCTGGAGGTTCGTCGCCGTGAAGGCGTTCCGGCACGTCGGCGTCGGCGTGGCCCCCACCGGGCAGGACGCCGCCGTGGCGATGGGATTGGTGGTGGTGATGATGGCCCCCGACCCGCCTTGTCCGATGACGTTGATGCGAGCCGGCGTCACCGCCGTCGCGAAGCCGATGATCATCGTCTCCGCGCCATGCTGGAAGTCCTGCGTCTTTCCGTTGATGCCGTAGAACGTCTCGTAGAGGTCCTCGGCCGCCTTGGCCGCATTGATGGCGTTCTGGTCCAGGGTGCCGCCGGCGCAGGTATCGTCACCGTCCGTCACGAGGATGATGAAGTTGCGCTGGCCGGTGGCCTGGATCGCCGGGAAGGCGGGCGTGGCGGCGGTCCGGATCGCGTCGAGAGCGCCCTTGAGGGGCGTCGACTGGTCCTCCCGCAGGCCGGCGACCGGGATGTTGAAGCTCGCCGTGAGGTCGGTCGCCGCGCCCGCGGGGACCGCCGTGGGGAACCCGATCGGGTTGCCGGAAGCGTCGACCGGCGCCGCGGCCGCCATCTTCGTCCCGATGGCGCCGGAGTTGTCGCCGCTGCAGAGGGCGACCGAGTTGAGCAGGGCCGCGCCGCCGCAGGCGTTCTGGCCGTTCTTGGACTGGAACAGAGGCGAGCTGTAGTAGTAGGTCGTGACGTTCCCGGTGGCGTCGTCCTGCAACTGGAAGCAGGGCCGCGGGCTGTCGGCCAGGCCATCGCCGTTGGCATCGGGGTTGAAGCCGGTGAGGCCGGCGGGAGGCAGCGGGCAGGTGATGGTCGAAGTGCTGACGAGCCCGGTGTTCGTGGGAATCGCGGCCCGGTTCCAGCGATAAAGCGTGCCGCTCCTGAACAGCTTCGACTGCATGTAGTACCGGCACGTCGTGCCGACCGTGCACCCCGGCGGATAGGCGTTGGCATAGCCATAACCCGCCGCGATGCTGGTCCCGTTCGAGTTCATCAAGCTGGCGAAGATCCCGACCGAGGTCTGCGGGGAATAGGTGAGGAAGATGCCGCTTGTAAGGTTGAAGAAGCCCGTGCCCGACACGGTACCGGGGGTGGTCGTCGTCCCCAGCCACTGGCCGGCGTTGGCGTCCTTCGACACGTAGACGAGCGGGCCGTCCACGAAGCCATCAGCGTCGAAGTCGGTGGTGCGGTTGAGCGTCTTGTTGGAGTCGAGGATGTTGTACGTAGCGAGACCGAAGTTCATGTTGGTGGCGTTGGCCTGGATGACGGTGTTCACGGCCTGCTTGGCCTGGTAGATGCGGCTGGCCGGATCGTCGTCCCCCACCGAGAAGTTGTCGGTGTCCGGCGGCCACTTCATCGATCCCGACGTGTCGATGATGAACAGCACGTTGGGCTTCACCTGGAGGTCCAGGATCGCCAGCGGGTCGATGCCAGGGTTGACGGTGATGGCCCGCGCCCGGTCTCCCACGAGCAGGCTCATCAGGCCCGCCGCCAGCGCCAGGGACAACCCCCGGCGCCAGGAGAGCCTCAACAGGGGGACAGAAAGGGCCCGTTTCATCGCATGCATGGCTTCCGCTCCGTTCGCTACTGGTTGGGATTGAGTTCGGCGCCGGTGCCGGTGGGGACTCCGGCCAGGGCGGCGGTGACCGCCGCCCCACCGGTGAGGGCTTCACAGCCCCCGAAGCCCGCGCCCAGGGGTCCGCCACCGACCTGGCCGCTCCGGCTGCCGCAGGTACCCAACGCGGTGGTGGCGGCGCGGGCCAGCGTGACCTCGATCAACTGCACGGCCCGGTTCGCCGTCCCGAACCCTGTCGTGATGTTGCCCCCCGAGAAGGGAGCGATGCCCTCGGAGACGAGGACCACGTTGTCGTTGTCGGCGCTGTAGTCGTCGAGCTGCGCATCGGACCTGAAGTCGAGCGGCCGGCGGACCCAGAGCGTGAAGGCGCCGTTGAGGTTCTGGCCGATCGCGGTCGAGACGTATTGATACGGCGCGTTCGCCGTGCCGTCGTCGAGCACGACCCCGTAGCCCATGCCGTTGCCCTTCTGGTCGCAGTTCCAGCTTTCGTAGTTCCGGGTAACGTTGCCCCACGTGTCGGCCCGGGAGTAGAGTGCCGTGGCGCCGCCGCCCGCGACCGAAGGGCTGGTGGTTCCGGTCCACGTCGCCACGCTGGGCGAGCAGGTGGGACACCGCGCCCCCGGCAGCACGGCAGTCCAGTCCGGCTGCACCGAGCGCAGGATGATCTTCCCCACCTCGACGCCGGCCTCGGCGTTGTAGAGGGCCTGCTGGCTCCAACGGTAGTTCGTCGCGATCTGCAGCTCCGTCGACGTGGTGGTCGCCAGGGCGAGGCCCAGCATCGTGAGCAGCATCAGGGCCAGGATCGCCAGGATGAGGGCGAACCCGGATTCTCCCGCCGCCGCGTGTCCATCCCGTACGTCGCGCATGGCCTCCTCCTGCTCCTCGCTCAGTGTGTCCTGGCCTCGCCGCGTCGTCATTGGGTCCTCACCGCCACAGCGGGCTCGGCGCCGGCGAGGGCTGCTGGGCCAGCGCGACCAGCGTCGATCGCGGCGAGCCCACCCACGTCAAGCGCCCCCGCATCTTGTTGCCGAGGTTCGCGTCCACCGTCGCGCCCTGGATGTTGCTTGCCTCGCTCCGGGAGGCCAGCGTCACCTGCACCTGGGTGATCAGCGACCCCCAGTTGTTCGCCACGACCGCGGGCGCACCGTCGGTGACGGTGCCGGTCGCGTTGGTGTACTGCACCTGCAGGTCCTCGATCCCGCGGGCCACGGTCTGGAAGCCGGCGTTGAAGTTCACCGAGTCGAAGCGCTGCAGCTCGGGCACCCCGGTTGCGTCGTTCCGGATCCGGTAGCGCACGATCTGCGTGAAGCTGACCGTGGTGGCCGTGCAGCAGGCGCCGCTGGAGGCTGGAGCAGGGGGAGGGCAGCCGGTCGTGCCGGAGCCGGCGTTGCCCACGCCGTAGGCGTTGGGCTGGCACGTGCCGCTCGCCTGGTTCATACCCGTCGGGTCGCCCGTCCCCGAGTTGAAGTTGAGCTTGGTCTTGGTGACGCCCGAGTCGCAGTTGGACTCGCCGGAGCTGTCGTTCGCGGTGCTCACGATGTTCTGCATCGTCCATGTCCCGTCCGCGAAGATGATGAGCACCGGCCCGGAGAGGGACAGGTTGTTCCGGACGAGCCGGATGTTCCCGCTGTTGCCGCTCCCGGGCGTCGCGCACACGGGCTCGTTGTCGTGGCTGGAGTCGTTCGTCATCAGCTCCAGCTCATCGGTGAGGTTGCCGCCGAGGCCCATGGGGGCCCCGCCGTTCGGGCAGCTCGAGCACGCGTTGAGGCCCTGAGTGAAGATCTGGACCCAGGTCGGCAGGCCGGAGCCCGCATTCCCGACGTCCTTCATGATGAGGTCCATCGCCACCCGGACCTGCTGCTGGCGATCTGCCAGCTCCGGCTCGCGCCGGAACGCGCTCTGGCCCCCGGCGAGCAGGCCATAGATGGCGCCGCTGATGATGAGGGTGACCACGAGAGCGACCGTCAGCTCGACGAGGCTGAACCCGCTGGCATCCGATCGGACTGAGCTCTTCATCATGCGCTCCTCGACTTCTGTTCTGCGGCCATTGACCCGCGGGGCGGTCATGGGTTGGGGCATCCGATGGCGACGTTCGTGCAGCTCCGGAAGGTCGTGAACTCTGCGCGCGAACGACCCACCGAGAGCGCGCCCGTCCCCTCCGAACGCACTTGGATGAAGTAGACCTGGGCGTCGCCCGCGATCGACACGACCGCCCATCGCGTGTGGATCCGGCCGACACCGGGCAGGTCGTCGTCCCGGTTGAAGTTCGTGACGTCGGAGGCCACGTCGCCGCCGGCGGCGAGCGACGTGAAGGGCTGGGCCTTCAACTGCTCCAGGAGCTGGGCGGCGACGGTGGCGGCCCCGGTGGCCTGGTTCGCCACGCTGTTCGAGCTCGCGGCCACGAGCATCAGGTTCGTCACCGCGATGAGGCCGAAGACGAGGATCACGATGGCGACGAGCGCCTCGACGAGGGTGAAGCCCGACTCCGAAGATCGTTTCGTCATGGTCGTCTCCGTCATGGCTGGGTGCTGACGCGGCCGCCGACGCTGACGTTGATCCAGCGCCTGATGTTCGTGTCCGGCTGCCAGAGGCAGATCGTGGACAGCGATCCGGCCGCGTCGATGTAGTTGGTGAAGGCGGGGGCGCTCGGCGGCACCCCGCCGCAGGTGGTGTCATTCAGGGTGCACGCGGCGCCCAGGCGGCCCATGCGGATTCCCCAGGTGTCGGCGGCCGTGGGGGCGACGCCACCGGGCGGCGCCGGACAATTGGCGGGGTTGTCGAACTGGATCCTGTTCGGAAGCTGCTGGACGGGTCCGACCTGGGCCGGCAGCGACTGGAGGGTGGTCCAACTCTCGGCGGCGATCGTCTTCCAGTGCGCGGGGTAGGGAGGGGAAGCCGCGCCGGGGTTCATATCGTCCTCGACGACGATCTGGTAACGGTCGGTGCCTACGATGGCGAAGACCACGCCGAGATTGACGTTCCTCGAGATCGCCTTCATCCGGGCCGTCGAGATGTCGGCCGCGACCTGCTGCATCGCGCCCCGGATGCTATAGAGGCGCAGGTAGCTGGCCAGCGCGGGCAGGAGGACGGCCGCCATGATGGCGATGATTGCCAGCACGGTGATCAGCTCCACCAGGCTGAAGCCAGAGTGTCCTCGAGCCCGAGAGGGTGTCGGTCTGCTCATGGCGCCTCCTTGGGAGCAAGGTACGTGCCTGAGAAGCCCTGTCGCCAATAACTACTTAATTGCTAATGGTTTAAATCGCAGAGGCTTGGGGCACCCGCCCCAGCAGATCCCTCCGACGCGCTACTTCCGGTAACGCCGCGACCGGGTCCCACGGTGGGCAAACGGACGGTGACGGCCAGCCCTCGTGGGGGTCGGTCCAAGAGGGTCATGTCCCCCTGATGTAGCCGAACGATCTTGAGCGCGATCGGCAGGCCGAGGCCGAGGCCCCCGGGTTTGGTCGTGAAGAAGGGTCGCAGGCCCTGACGCGTGGCCGCAGGGATGCCGGGGCCGTCATCCGAGATGGCGACCACGACCCAGTCGCCCTCGCGAGCGGCGCGGACCCAGACGTGCCCCTGCTCGCCGGCGGCTTCCCGCGCGTTGCGGACGAGGTTCTCGAACGCCCGCTCGAGCAGGTCCTCGTCGCCGGTCAGGGGCCCGGCTTCCCCGCCGCTCTCGAGCCTGACCTCGCCGCCGGGGCGGCCGCGCGTCTCGCGGGCCACGACCCGGGTGAGCATGCGGTCGAGGTCCACGGGGCCGAGGTTCAGCTCCTCGCGCTTGACGAAGTCCATGAAGCGGCGGACCACCGTCTCGAGGGTCTCGCACTCTTCCCGGATCCGGGCGGCCGCGTCGACGGCCGCGGGCGACGAGCCGCTGGTCTCCACGAGGCGTGCGTAGCCGACGATCGTGCCGAGGCCATTGCGGACCTCGTGGACCATGCCCGCGGTCAGCTCTCCCGCCCGCGCCATGGCCTCCCGGTCCTGCATGGCCTCTTCGAGCGCCTCGTGCCGCTGGGACAGCGCCTCGCCGTGGTCACGCAGCCTTTCCATGGCCTCGACGTAGGCGTCGATCGCACGCGGCGCGGAGGCCGCCGCCTGGCGGCCGGGAAACGTCGCGAGGATGGCGACGACCACCAGGAGGACCATCGCGACGCCGTGGCCGACGAGAAGCTGGCGGCGTTCCCGCAGGTCCTGGACGAGGTCCGAGGCCACGGTGGCGAGGCGGAGGACCACGTCCTGCCCGCCGGAACGCGCAGCGGCGTAGGACAGCAGGCGGCCGCCGCCTCCCGAGATCGGTCCGACCGTGACCCCCGGGCCCCCGCGCAAGGCCAGCACGTCGGCCGCCGGAAGCCAATGGTCGACGGGAGCCGGCCGTGGTTGCGCCGCCAGACGCTGGCCCCCCACGGTGAACAGCTCGGCTTCCGCAGCGGGCGTGGAGCGCGAAGCGGCCTGGAGCGCCAGGCTCCAGGCGGCGGGCCCCCCGGGGGCGAGGAGCGCGTCCACCTGGGGCTGGCTGGCTCGCAACGCCTCTTGCGCGCTGCGGATCGCACGCTCCCGGACGCGCGATTGGGAGAGCAGGATCTCGAGGAGATTCTGCAGCTCGAAGAGGCCGAGGACGAGCATGGCGAGGGTCAGGACGAGTCGCATCGGCCGGCTGAGGTCAGCCATGGAGCAGGCCGCGGTACCAGGTCGTGACCGGCTCGCCCACGAAGCTCACCACGATGCCCGCGAGCCCCAGGAAGGTCCCCAGGGGAATCTTTGATTTGCCGCTGCCACCGAAGAAGGCAATGAGGACCAGCCCTACCACCGTCCCGACCACGCTGGCGATGAAGACGGCGAGCAGCATCTGGTCCCAGCCGAGGAAGGCGCCGATCATCGCCGTCATCTTCCAGTCCCCCTGGCCCAGACCCTCGACCCCGCGCGTGCGGCGATAGGCTTCGGCCACCGCCCAGAATGCGAGGTAACCCCCGGCGGCGCCGATGGCCGCGCTCAGCGGGGTCGGCGGCCCCGGCAGCAGGCTCGCGGCGAGGCCGACGGCGATGCCGGGCAGCGTGATCACGTTGGGCAGGAGATGGTGGTCGAGGTCGATGAGGCTCAGCACGAGGAGCGCCGTCACGAATGCCATCAGCGCCAGCGCGCGCAGCGTCGGTCCGAACTGCAGGGCGATGGCGAGATACAGCAGGCCGTTCACGGCTTCGACGAGGGGATAGCGGACCGAGATCGGGGCCCGGCAATACCGGCAGCGGCCGCGGAGAAGCGCGTAGCTCAGCAGGGGGACGTTGTCCCCCGCCGAGATGGCGGCGCCGCAGTGGGGACAACGCGAGCGGGGCGTGACGACCGACTGGCCGAGGGGCAGGCGGTGGATGCAGACGTTGGCGAAGCTGCCCACGATCAGCCCGAGGGCGAGCGCGGCCACCGGCCACAGGGGCGTCTCGATCGCCTCCTGCAGCGAGAAGCTACCCAGCACCCTGCATATCCCGTTGGCAGCCCGGATCTTGCCGCCACGAACGGGCAGAGTCAAGGACGGTGCGTTATCATCCCGCCACATGCCTCGGCCCACGGCATCGCTGGTGCTGCTCGCCCTGGCCGTGGCTTTCGTGTTCCTCGCTTTCATGCTGGCCGCCACGAGCGGCCAGTTCGTTCCCCAGGTCGTGGACCTGTACCTGGTGTGCCAGTACGCCCGCGCGCTCGCCGAAGGGCATCCTTTTCGTTACAACCCGGGCGACGCGCCCTCGACCGGGGCCACGAGCCTCCTCCACACGGCGCTTCTCGCCGTGCCCCATGCGGCCGGCATCCGGGGCGAAGCGCTGGTGGCGTTCGCGATCGTCGCCGGCATCGTCTTCTTCTGCGTGACCGTGGCGCTGGCCGCGCGTGCGGGCCGCCTGCTCGGCGGTCCGCGGGAGGGCGTGCTCGCCGGCGTCCTCGTGGCGCTCGGCGGCCCGGTGGTCTGGGGATTCCTCTACGGCTCCGACATCGCGCTCTTCATGTTCCTCACCATGTGGCTGTTGACGGCGTGGCTGGAGGGGTGGATGGCCGCCACCGCCGCGCGCTGGATCGTCCCGGCGACACTCCTCTCCCTGGCCCGTCCCGAAGGGCTGCCCCTCGCGCTGATCCTGGCCGTCGCCTGGCTGATGGGACCCGGCCGGCGCTCACGCGCCGCCGCGCGCCTCCTGGCCCTCGTCCCGGTCGCGGCCGGGCTGGCCGTTCTCGCGCTCTATCGCGTCGTCACCGGCTTCTGGCTCGGGACGTCGCTCGCCGACAAGTCGCTCGTCGCCAACTACGGCCTCGCCGAGAGCCTCGGGCTCGTGGCCGAGTACGCGATCGACGTCGTGCGGGGCCTGCTGCTCGGCTTCTATCCGTCGCAGGCGCCGATCGGGTTCTCGCGGGGATGGGCGCCGCTCTTCTTCGCTCCCTTCGCCCTCGTCTTCGTGGGCCTGGCTCTCGTCCGCGTCCCGGAGCCGTACCGCCGGCCCTTGAGGGTCTGGGCCCTGGCGGTGGCGGCCCTGTTCCTCCTTCTCTCCCCCAACATGTTCCTGGGCGCCCACTTCAACCGTTACATCATGTGGGCCTTCCCCACCGTCCACGTGCTGACGGCCGTCGGTCTCGGCCAGGCGACGCGCCTCGTGGCGCGGGACGACGTCCCGCTCGAGAGGACGCTCTTCCGGGCCGCCGCCGTCGTCATGGCCGCGCTCGGCGCTTTGTCCACGCTGCGCTTCGCCGTCATCTACGGTGAGCTCGCGGGGGAGATCTCCCGGCGCGACCTCGCGGCCGCGAAGTGGATCCGTGACAACCTGCCGGCCGGCACCGCGATGGCGAACCTCGCGACGAGCGTCGAATACCTCACGGGACATCGCAGCCTCAACCTCCACGGCGTCACGAGCCCGCCGTTCTTCGGCAACCGCACCGCCGAGCGCGAGGCGGGCGTGCTCGAGGCGCTGTCACGGCTGCCGCTCGCCGAGCGCCCGCCCTACCTGATCACGACCGTGTCCGCGCAGGAGAAGTACCCCAGCATGCGGGAGCTGGAGGAGGGGCCGCCCCTCTTCCGCTCCAGCAGCTTCGGGGACGAGATCGAGATCTACCGCACGCGCTTCGACCTGCTGGGACGAAGCGCGCGCTTCTACCTGCCGGAGACGATCGCCGCGGTCCAGGGGCTCCAGGAGGTGGATCGGCTGAACGTCTGCGACAGCCGCGACGAGGCGGCCCATGACTACGCGTTCCGGTCGGGTGTGGGCGGCCTCCGGCTGTTTGGCGCGCCGCGCGTGGCGGCCTACGCCTCCGCGGGGGCGGACGGAGAGCGCGTGGTCGACGCCGGGCGCCTGATCATCGGCGAGGAGTCGTTCCTGGTGCGCACGCCGGCCCGCCGCGATCTCATCATCGTGCTGCGGACGGCCGACTCGGCGACCGCCGGGGTGCTGCGAGCCTCGGGCTCGGGGCAGGTCCCGATGGGGATCCCCGAGGCCGGCATCGTTCTCCGAGTCGATGGGAAGACCGTGGGCCGCATCACCTTCCGCCCGCGGCCGGGCTGGGACGAACAGGTCTTCCGCATCACCGCGGACCGCCTCCAGGAAGGACACACCCGCCTCCAGCTCTCCGGGCGCTACGCCTCCTTCTACTACTGGTTCTATCAGTAGGTGCGGCGTCATCTGCCGGCCGCGGCCGGCCTCTCGGCCCTGGTCCTCTTCCTCTTCCGTGACGCGGTCTTCCGCGGGCAGGTCTTCTACCACCGCGACGTCCACCTCCAGTGGTACGTCCAGGCCCTCGCCTTCGTGCGCTCCATCGCGGCCGGGTCGTGGCCGGTGTGGAACCCGTGGGTGAGCTTCGGCCAGCCGCTCTGGGCGAACCCCAACAACCAGGTCCTGTACCCGTTCACGTGGCTGCACCTCGTCATGATGCCGTGGACGTACTACACGTGCTTCGTCGTGGCGCACTTCATCTTCAGCGCCCTCGGCGTGTACGCCCTCGGCCTGCGCCTGGGGCTCTCGCGGCCGGGCGCGGCCGTGGCCGCGGCGGCGTGGCTGGCGTCCGGACCGTTCCTCTCGCTCGTGGACCTGTGGAACCACCTGGCCGCCGCGGCCTGGATCCCGTGGCTGCTCCTCGCCGCGGACGTCGCCCTGGTGTCGGGGCGAATGATCGATGCCCTCGTCTGGGGGGCCGCCCTGGCGGTGCCGGTCGTGACGGGCTCGCCTGAGACCGGGCTGATGGTGGGCCTCGTCCTGGCCGCATTCGCCCTGCGTTACGTTCGCTGGTCGGAGCCGGCGGGCGCGACGAATCGCCGGCTCGTGGGGACCGCGGCCACCGCGCTCCTCTTCGCCGTCGCGCTCTCCACCGCGCAGTGGTGGCCCACGCTCGAGCTGCTCCGCGGCTCGCCCCGGCTCTCCGAGCTGAACAGCATGTCGCGTACCTTCTGGTCGGTCCACCCGTTGGCGTTGGCGCAGGCGTTCCTGCCCGTCTTTCCGGACGGGCTGCCCCTCAGCTGGGAGTTCCGTTCCCACTATTTCGAAGGACGAGAAGCGTATCTCCCGTCGCTCTACCTGGGGATCTCTTCTCTAGGGCTGGTGCTCGCGGGGGCCACCGGCCGCCGCCGGCGCCTGTGGCTCTTCTTCTTGACGATCGCCGTGATCGCGACGCTCCTCGCCCTCGGCCGCCACACGCGGTTCTACGGACTGGCCCTCTCCGGGCTGCCGCCCCTGAAGATGCTCCGCTTCCCGGCCAAGGCGATGGTGCTCACGGCCTTCGCCTGGGCGATGCTGGCCGGGATCGGCTTCGACGCCTGGCGCAACGGCGAGCGCCGGCGATTCGACCGGATCGGCACGGCCGCCGTGCTCGCCATGGCGTCGGTGGTCGCCGGCGGCCTCGCCCTCGTCGCGCACACGCATGCCGAGGAGTGGGGATCGGCGCTCCTGTTCCTGGGCGGGAGCCCCCGGTCGTTCACGCAGGTGCTCGCGCCCACGGCGCGCCAGCTCGGGCTGGCCGCCGCCTTCGCGTTCGCGATGGCCGTGGCCGTGATCGCGCGAGACCGCCGCGCGAGCTCGTCCCGGTGGCTCGCGGGCATCGCGGGCCTCCTGCTCGTCGGCGACCTCCTCAGCGTCCATCACCGCCTGAACCTCACGGCGGCGCGCGAGCTGTTCACGTACCGGCCCCGCGCCCTCGGCGTCGTCCGGCCTCATCCCTACGCGCGCATCTACGTCTACGACTATTTCGAGGACGAAAGGGCGGTGCGGTATCTCGGACACCGCAGCCCGTATCTCACTGCGACGCGCCAGGAGGATTGGCCCGTCCCGTGGCTCGAGGCGGTCGCCCTCCGTACCGTGCTCTTCCCCACCGTGGCCGGCTCCTGGAACCTGGCGACCGCCTACGAGACGGACGCTCTCGGGCTGTACGCCGCGCCCCTCGGTCTGCTCACGAACGCGCTCAGGGAGGTGGAGGGCACGCCCCTGCACACGCGGTTGCTCCGGCTGGGGGCGGTCGAGTACGTGCTGGCCCTCCATCGCCAGGGGTTCGAAGACCTCATCCCGCTCGCCACGCTGCCGACCCCGTTAGTGGAGCCCCTTCTCATCTTCCGCGTCCCCGATCCACGGCCCCGCACGTACGCGGTCGGCGCCGCCCGGCGCGCCGACGGCCTCGTGGCCGAGCTGCGAGCGCTCGCCGAGCCGTCATTCGACCCCGCGCACGAGATCGTCCTCCCGGCGGGGCCGCCGGCGCCCGCGGAGGCGGGGTTCTCCGGACAGAGCCGCATCCTGGAGTTCCGCCCCGACCGCGTCCGGATCGAGGCCGAGCTGAGCGCTCCCGGCTTCGTCGCGCTCGTGGACGCCTACGATCCGGCCTGGCGGGCGACGGTCGACGGCAGGCCGGCGGACGTGCTGCGTGCCGACGTGGCGCTCCGGGCCGTCGCGGTGAGCGCCGGCCGGCACGTCGTCGAGTACGTCTACCGGCCGCGGTCGATCACGGGGGGGCTCGCGGTCTCGGGCCTCGCTCTCCTGGCCGCGGTTGCGGTGGCCGCCGCCGAGGCACGCCGGCGTCGTCGTCCCTCACCGGAGGCCCCCTGACGCGCGCGGACGCGGTGCGAGCGGGACCCGCGCTCGGCCTCACCGTGCTCGTGGCGTTCCTCTTCCACCGGGCGCTCTTCTCGGGCGGCGTCTTCTTCCAGCGCGACGTGCAGCTCCTCTGGTTCACTCACGTCGACACGTTCGTGCGGGCCGTCGCGGGCGGCGCGTGGCCGGTATGGAACCCGTCCCTCGCCTTCGGCCAGCCGCTCTGGGCGGACGCCAACGCGCAGCTCGGCTATGCGCCGACGTGGCTGAACCTCGTCCTGCACCCCTGGCGCTACTACACCGTGTACGTCGCGGCCCACGCCCTGTGGGGAGCGATCGGGCTATATGCGCTCGCGCGCCGGCGGGGACTCGCCCGGGATGCGGCGCTGGTCGCGGCCGCCCTCTGGACCGCCTCGGGCCCGCTCGTCTCGACGGCTCCGATGTGGAACCAGCTCGGGGGGGCGGCGTGGCTGCCCTGGGCCGTGCTGGCGGCGGAGACGGCGCTCGACACGGGGCGAAGCGCGCACGCCGTGCGGTGGGGAGCGACCCTGGCCGCGCCCATCCTGGCCGGCTCCCCCGAGGGCGCGCTGCTGGCGGCGATCCTCGGAGCGGCCGTCACTGTCGGCCGCGTCTTCGGCACTCGCGAGCGCCTGCCGCTCCGGCGCGCGGTCTTCTCCCTGGGCACGGCCTGCGTCTTCGCGCTCGCGCTGTCCGCCGTGCAATGGCTGCCCTCGCTCGAAGCCGCCCGCCGCTCCGCCCGAGCCGCCCTCGGTCCCGAGGCTCGGGCCTACTGGTCGGTCCATCCCCTCGCTCTGCTGCAGATCGTCTTTCCCGTCCTCGTCGACACGCCCGGCTTGCGCCCGGACCGGGCCGCGGCGCTCTCCGAATCGCGCGAGCCCTACTTCGCTTCCCTCTACCTGGGCCTCGCCGCCGCCGGCCTCGTGCTGGCGAGCGGCAACGGCCCGGCGCACCGGCGCCGCCGTTTCCTCGCGGTGGCGATCGTCGTCGCGGCACTGGTCGCCCTCGGCCGGCACACTCCCGTCCATGGGATCGTCGTGGCCGTGCTGCCGCCGCTGCGCGCGCTGCGCTATCCGGCCAAGGCCATGACGCTCGCCGCCTTCGCGTGGGCTCTTCTTGCCGGCATGGGATTCGAGGCGTGGCGGAGCCCCCTTGCGGAAGAGCGGCGCTTCCGCCTCCGCGTCCTCCTCCCGGTCGCCGTCCTGACGCTCGCGGCGGGCGTGACCGCGCTCCTCATCCTTCGGGACCCCGACCGGTGGGGCGCGGCGATCTTCGCGGAGCCGTCCGCGGGGCTGACCTACGCCGACCTCCTCGCTCCGACGGAGGTTCGACTCGTCGGGGCGGCGCTGGCCGGCGCGGCGGTGCTCGCGGTCGGCGTCTTCGCGCGAGCCATTCCGGCCCCGGCGCGGGGAGCGGCCGTCGCGGTGTGCGCGGTCGCCGATCTGCTGTTGGCGCACCACGCGCTCAACCCGACCGCCCCTCCGGCCCTCTACTCCCACCCGCCTGCGCTCCTCGACGTCGTCCGGCCGGTGGATGGAGCACGCATCTACGTGTACGACTATTTCTTCCCCGGGCGCAGCC
>Ga0070699_100003483_pt1 | contig 13917 bp, 15 predicted proteins | sample KBSK1503metaG_FD_65473 | JGI IMG/M metagenome (GOLD analysis project Ga0070699, IMG submission 65473) | Corn, switchgrass and miscanthus rhizosphere microbial communities from Kellogg Biological Station, Michigan, USA - KBS K1-50-3 metaG | ecosystem: Host-associated > Plants > Roots >...
ACTCGAAGAGGACGTAGAACGCCCGGCGCTCCTTGGCGATCGGATGCGCGAGGTCCCGGAGACCCCACTCCTGCACCTGGCTCACCGTCCCGCCCTGCTCCTCGATCAGCTTCTGGATGCGGGTGGCCAGCTCTTTCTGGCCCGGCTCGCCCTGGTCGGGGTGAATCAAGACGAGCGTCTCATAGCGGCGGTCCGCCATGCGCAGCCTCCTTCTGGTTGATGCGGTTCATCGCCTGCTCCGGACCGACGGTGAGCACGAGCTCCACGGCCTCCGCCGATCTCTCCTCGGCGGCTGCCAGCGATTCGGCTTCTTCCCGGGACGGGGGGCCCAGGACGTAGTCGGCCGTGTCCCAGCCCGCCGGAGGCCGGCCGAGGCCCACCTTCACCCGCACGAAGTCGGGGCCGAGGATCGCGATCAACGACTCGACCCCGTGATTGCCGCCCGCACCTCCGCCACCCGTTTTGATGCGGACGCGGCCGAGCGCCAGGTCGGCATCATCGTGGACGGCGATCACGTGTCCCGCGTCGAAGCGGTAGAAGCGCGCGAGGCTCCCGACCGCCTCCCCCGAGGCGTTGTAGTACGTCTGCGGCTTCACGAGGAGCACACGCTCGCCGTCGCGCCGCGCCTCGCCGACGAACGCCCGATGGGCTTCACGCTCCACCCCGACGCCCCAGCGCGCGGCCAGCCGGTCGACGACGCGGAAGCCAGCGTTGTGCCGGCTGCGCGCGTAGCGGCGCCCGGGATTGCCGAGGCCGACCACCACCCACACGCGCTACCCTTCGCCACCCTTCTTGCCCGGGGCCGCCTTGCCCGCGGCCGGTGTCTCGGCGGCCGGTGCCGCGGCCGCCCCCGCCTCGGCCGGCGCGCCCTCGACCGGCGCCGCCTCCGCTGCCTCCACAGGCTTCTCCTCGACCGTCGGCGGCAGGACCGTGACCAGCGGCCGGGCGGCGTCGCCGAGGGCGGTGACGCCTTCGGGCAGACGGAGCTCGCCGACGTGCACCGCCTCGTGGATGTGGAGCGCCGAGACGTCGATCTCGATGAACTCGGGGATCTCCGTCGGCAGGCACTCGACCTCGACCTCGCGCTGGATGGGCTGCAGGATGCCGCCGTCGACGACCCCCACCGGCTTGCCGACGAAGCGCAAGGGCACGGAGACCGTGAGGCGCTCGGTCAGGTCCACCTCGTAAAAGTCGGCGTGGAGCACCTCGGCGGTCACCGGATGGCGCTGCATCTCGCGCAGCAGGACCATCTTGTCGTGCAGCTCCGCGTCGCGCCCGTCCTGGACGAGGCGGATCAGGTGCGATCCCTCGAGATGCGCGAGCTTGCGCACGAACTCGTCGGTGACCACCGCGATCGAGACCGTGGCGCGCTTCGGCCCGTAGAGCACCGCCGGGACCTTCCCGTCGCGTCGCAGCTTGCGCGCGACGCCTTTCCTGTTGCCCGTTCGGCGCTCGATGTGGACTTCGACCGTTTCCATGGCGTGCGTCCCCGGGTTAGATGAAGAGCGAGCTGATCGAGTCCTCGTCGTGCGTGCGCCGGATCGCCTCGCCGAGTAACGGCGCGACCGAGAGCACCCGCAAGATGGGGAGCCGAGCAGCGTCGGCCTGGAGTGGAATCGTGTCGGTGACGATCAGCTCGTCGAGCGTGGACTTGGCGAGGCGCTCGACCGCGGGGCCGGAGAGGACGGGATGGGTGGCGCACGCGATCACGGCGGGAGCGCCGGCAGCCCGGACGGCCTCCGCCGCCGCGCACAGGGTCCCGGCCGTGTCGACCATGTCGTCGATGATCACGGCGTGCCGGCCGTCGACCTCGCCGACGATCTGCACCTCGGCGACCTCGTTGGGCCGGGCCCGTCGCTTGTCGATGATAGCGAGGTTGGCGTCGAGCCGCTTGGCGAACGCGCGCGCGCGCTCCACGCCACCGGCGTCGGGCGCGATCACCGTCACCTCGTGCCGGCCGAGCCGCTCGCGGAGATAGGCGAGGATGACGGGCGTCGCGTAGACGTTGTCGACCGGGATGTTGAAGAAGCCCTGGATCTGCCCGGCGTGGAGGTCGACGGTCAGTACCCGGGAAGCTCCGGCCGTGGTGATGAGGTCGGCGACGAGCTTGGCACTGATCGGCACCCGCGGGGCGACCTTTCGGTCCTGGCGGGCGTACCCGTAGTACGGGATGACGGCGGTGATGCGTTTGGCGGACGCGCGCTTCAACGCGTCCAGCATGAGGAGCAGCTCCATCAGGTTGTCGTTCCCGGGCGTGCAGGTGGACTGCATCACGAAGACGTCGCCGCCCCGCACGTTGTCGGTGATCTCGACCTGCACCTCGCCGTCGCTGAAGCGCCCGATCTCGGCCCCGCCGAGGGGCACGCCGACGTAGAGGCTGATGGCGTTCGACAGCGAGCGGTTCGAGTTACCCGCGAATATCTTGACCTCGTCCTTCACCGACCTGGATGTACTTTCCCGGCGAGCTGGGCGGGAAGGAGTCGAACCTTCGCTGCCGGATCCAAAGTCCGGTGCCTTACCAGCTTGGCGACCGCCCAAGACCGCAACGGCTGAGACGCCCGGACCCCCGAGAATCGGGCATGCTAGTTTTCGTCACCCTCGATGTCAACCGCACCGCCCGCGATTGCCCGCTTCGGAGGGCTATGGCACAAGAGGCGCTCGTGCTGGCGTTCGAACGTGCGGCGCATGCCGCTGCGCGCCGGGCCGGCGCACTCATCCGGGCGCGCTACGGCGAGCGGCAGCAGGTGTCGTTCAAGTCCGAGGTCGACCTCGTGACGACGGTCGACCGCGAGGCGGAGCGGTTGATCCTCGATACCCTCCTCGGCGCATTCCCCGACCACGGCATGGTGGCCGAGGAGTCGACCGCGCGGCCCGGGCGCGACGGGCACCAGTGGTACGTCGATCCGCTCGACGGGACGACGAACTTCGCTCACGGATATCCGCACTTCGCGGTCTCCATCGCGCTCGCCCGCAAGGACGAGTTCGTGCTCGGCCTGGTGTACGACCCGCTGCGAGAGGAGACCTTCACGGCCGTGCGGGGCGGCGGCGCACGGCTCAACGGGGCACCGATCGGGGTCTCCGACACGGCGGTGCTCGAGCGTGCCCTCGTTGCGACCGGGTTTCCATACGATCGCCGCCAGCGCGGACGGTTCTATCTCGGGTACTGGGAGGCGGTCATGACACGAGCCCAGGACGTGCGCCGCGGGGGCTCGGCCGCGCTCGACCTCTGCTACGTGGCCTGCGGACGCGTCGATGCTTTCTGGGAGTGGAAGCTGCATCCCTGGGACACCGCCGCGGGCCGGCTGATCGTCGAGGAAGCGGGGGGTCGGGTGACCGATTTCTCGGCCCGTCCCCACCGGCTGGCGGGGGACGAGACAGCGGCGTCGAACGGGCACCTGCACGACGACCTGATCCGGGCCCTTGCCAGCGCGGCCGCGGCGTCGCCCGGCTGAGGAGCCTCCGGGGTCTGCCGATTGGACCGGGGCGGAGGCATGTGATACGCGCGGGGGCCTCCGTGATTCTCCCCCTGCCCCCGTGGTGAAATGGATATCACACAGGCCTCCGGAGCCTGGGGTAGAGGTTCGATTCCTCTCGGGGGCACTTTCATCCAGTGCCCGCCCCCGGTGCATTCGTTCCCTTGATTCCGCGACAGCGTTTGTCTAAGTTCGTCTAATTGTAGCGGATCTGCCCGGGCGGGGCGGGTCTGGCGGGAGGGAGTGGCTGATGGAACTTCCGAAGTGCCAGAAGTGTAACAACGGGATCCTGATCCCGCTCTCGGACTATGGGCAGGAGGGGGCTTCGGTCATGTTCAAGGCCTGGGTGTGCACGAACCCGGAATGCGGTTTCTCGCTCCGCGTCGACAAGGGTGAAGTGACGTTCGGCAAGAAGATCGAGCACAAGCACTGAGTCTCACTGATTCCGCCCATGGAAAGAGGAAGGCCGTTTCGGTCTTCCTCTTTTTTTGTCCCCGGCGTCGGCAGCGTCAGTCGAGATCACGGGGGAGCGGGGCCTCCTTCAGGAGCCGTTGGAGCGTCTTGAACTCGGCCCCCTCGGCGTTCTGAACGAGCTCGAGCAGTGCCTGCTCGCTCGACGTCGGCAGCATGCCCGCGGCACGCATCTTCTCCCAGGCGGGCCCGATGTCGGCGGGACGGCGTGACGAGGTGGCATCGCGGGCGACATGGACCTGATAGCCCGCCGCCAGGAGATCGTGGACCGTCTGGTTGACGCACGCGTGCGTCTCGATACCGGCCACCAGCACCTGCCTCCGTCCCGTCTCGGCCAGCCGGCTGACGAAGGCGTCGGCACCGCAGCAGCTCATGGACATCTTCTCGGTGACGGAAAGCGCCGCGGGCAGGTGGCCGGATATCTCCGGCGCCGTATGGCCGAGCCCGCGTGGATACTGCTCGGTCACGAGCAACGGCACGTCGAGCAGTGCCGCGCCACGCACCAGGAGCGCGCTGGCCGCGACGACCCGATCCCAGCGGTGCAGGGCAGGCCGATAGCCCTCCTGCAGGTCGATCAGCACGAGGACGGTCCGTCGGCGATCGAGCAGCGCGGCGTGTCGCATGGCGACTCCTTAGCGGAATCACCCTGCGATTTACACTCGGCGGCTGTCCCGCTAGACGGCACCGGTGCGGCGGAGGCGGCTGGCGATCGTCCTCGGGACGGCGGCGGGCGTCATCGCCCTGAGCGTCGCCCTGGTTCCGGGTCTGCTCGCGAGGCGACTGCTCGCGCCCCGACTCTCGCAGGCCCTGGGAACGCGCATCCGGGTGGGTTGGGCGTCGTGGAACCCGTTTTCGGGCACGTGGACCGTGCGCTCGGTGCGCGTCGCCGCTGACCGCGGCCGGCCAGCGCTCAGTGCCAGCCGGATCGCCGCTCGCGTCTACCTCACCGACGTCCTGCGACGCCGCTTGCACGTCCGGGACCTTTGCGTCGACGGCGCGCGCTTCCGGCTGCGCGCCTCGGGCGCGGGCTGGGAGCTGCCCCTCCCGGCGCGCCCGGGGTCTCCAGCAGACGGTGCCTCTGCACCGCGGTCGCCCGTCGTCCTCGACTCGGGCCGGGCTCGCAAGACGACCCTGCGTCTCGAGCCGCGCGGTGGTCGCACGTCGCTCCTGCGCCTCCGCCGTTTCGAGGTCGGCGGCGCCCTCAGCGCATCCGGGGTGATCGGGGCGAGCCTCCGCCTGCGCGGCCGCCTGGACCGCGCCCCCGTGGTGCTCGGTGCGAGCCTGCGCTACGGCGAGTCCGGGGAGCGGGTGCGTGCCGAGCTGAGCGCGACGCGTGTCGACCTGGGCCGAACGCTCCGCCTCGCTCCGGTCGGGATGGCAGCGCGGCAGGTGGGAGGAATCCTCGACCTGCGCGGCGCCTACGACGCGAGACGGCATGGTCTGCGAGCCGAACGCCGGCTCTCGGGGAACCTCCGCGGCGACGATCTCGCGGCGGGGGAATCGAACCGGCCGGGTCTTCGGGTGCGCTCGCTCGAGCTCGAACGATTCGACGCCGACCTTCAGTCGAGCTCGGTGTCGCTCGGCAAGCTCGTGCTCCGGGAACCAGAGGTCTGGGTCACCCGCGATGCGGAGGGAGTGGCGGTGCCCGGCGTCTTCAAGCCCGAAGGGCCTGCCGCGCCGGCCGAGGGGGGCGCCCCGAGCTGGCACGTCACGGGAACCGGCGGCGAGATCGACGGCGGCGCCCTGCGCTACGTCGACGCACGCGCCGACGAGCGGACCCTGGTCCTGCGCATCGAGCGTGGGACGCTCGGTGCGCTGGGCGAGGCCGGCACACCCCTGCCCTTCTCGCTCACGACGACGCTCGAGACGGGCGGTCGCGTCGAGGTGACCGGCGACCTCGAGCGCGATCCACTGAGGACCCGCGCCGACGTCGGCCTGAGCGAGCTCGAGCTCGCACCGCTCTCGAACGTCGTCGGTGCTCCCATCAAGCTCGCGTCGGGTCGCGCGACCGCCCGCGTGTCGCTGGAAGTGGTCACGGAGGGCGTGTCGGGCTCGGGAACGGTCACCGTCGAGGATCTCAAGACCGAGTCGCCCGATCCCGCCAGGCCCGAGGACGTGATCGCGTGGAAGACGCTCCAGCTGGACATCCGTCACTTCCAGTCGGTCCCGCCTGGCGCCGACCTGGAGCGCCTGGCGCTCGACTGGCCCTACGTCCTCGTCGACCGAAACCCCGAGCGCATCTTCCCCCTGTCGCTCGTCGCCGGTCCGCCGACCACGGACCAGGCCACCGCGGCGGCCTCGCCGATGAGCACCGTCAACCTGCGAAGCGACCGGGTCGAAGTGCACGGCGGTCGAATCGATTTCCGGGATACGACGCTCTCGCCGCCGTACTGGCGCTCCCTTGCCCGACTCGAGGTCAGCGCGAACCCGGCCGCCCTGCCACCGGTCCGCGTGCCGCGGCTTCGGGCCGACGGGCTGGTCGACGAGCTCTCCCCCCTGCACGTGGAGGGTACGATCGGCAGTACGAAGACGCACTTGCGCGCCGATGTGAAAGAGGTCGCGCTCACGCCCTTCAACGTCTACCTCGAGCCGGTCTCGCAGTACTCGGTCTCCTCCGGGACGCTGACGCTGCACTCGGAGATCACGCTCGAGCGCGCGCAGCTCGACGTCGACAACCGGATCGTGCTTTCCCGCTTCGGCCTCGGTGGCAGCGCCGAGGAGGACTTCCTCCAGCGCGAGCTCGGCATCCCGCTCACGCTGGCCGTGGCCCTCATGAAGGACTATCGCGGCAACATCGAGCTCGCCTGCCCTTCGGCGGCAACCTGAGCTCACCGAGGTTCTCCTTCGGCGAGCTGGTGCGGCAGGCCGTCGTCCGCGCGGTGCGTGGCGCCGTGCTCTCGCCGCTGAACGCCCTCGGCCGCGTCTTCGTTCGCGATGGACGGATCGAGCAACTCGCGCTCGACGCGATCCCGTTTGCGCCGGGCGCGCGCTCGCTCGACCAGCAGGGGCGCGAACGGTTGGCCCAGGTGCTGAGGGTCCTGGCCTTGCACCCCGACCTGGCGCTCAGCCTGCGCGGGCAGGTGGCGGAGGCCGACATCGTGCGGTTGAAGGAGGACACCGTCCTCGCGGTCCTCCCCGCGACCGGCCGCGATCCGCTTCGCGCCTATCTCGAGGCGCGGCGCGTGGGGGCCCCGGAACCGCCGTTGACGGTCGAGCAGCGCGAGCGCTTGAACACGTTGATCGGCGTGCTGCCGTGGCCGGGCGAGCAGTTGCGCCAGCTGGCCGACGACCGCACCGCCGCCGTCGCCGCGGCCTTTCTCCTCGAAGGGCGGATCGAGCCCGACCGTGTCCACGTCGAGGCGGCCACAGTGCCGACCCCGGAGCGGCTGGCGGCCGCGCCAGGCGTGGCGATCCAAATCGCGGGCGGTTAGCGATACTTGCAGGAATCGGCCCGGCCGCAGTACACCGGGCACGGAGGGAGACCACATGAGGAGCGTGACCAGGATGCTATTGGCCACGGTGGTCGCGGCCTCGATAGCGGGCCGAGCGATGGCGGCGAGCGTCCCGTCGGAGGACCGGTCCACCGCGAAACGTCTCTGGTACGCGGCGGGCGCCGTCGTCGCCAACGTGACTCCGCTGTCGGCGCTGTACGCGCCGCGCTGCCTTCCCGGCTACATCCTGTGCAAGCTCTCGTTCGCCGGTATGAGCGTCCTGGCAGCCGCCGACCAGCTCGCCTTCTCGGGCGGTGCCGATCTCGCCCAGACGCGCGCCATTCTTCACCGCGGGTTCGCGGGGGACTGGGTGATCACTCCGCAGCACGTCGCGGCGGAGGCGAACCCGGAGCCGTTGCCGGAGCCTCCGCCGCCGGCCGTGGGTGGCGAGCACGGCGGGTTCGAGCCACCACCGATTTAAAGGTTCTGGGGCCCCGCCAACTCGCGTGTCCCTCGCCTGCCGCGCTGGCTTCGCCAACCGCGGCACGCCGGTCGCGCGTGATCGCGCCGCTTCACGCTCGCGTCTGGATCCGACCCGAGACATGAGTCTCGGGTCGCGCTCCTCAGTTGCCGGCCACCTTCACCGACTTGATCGTGACGGCGTCGACCGGGACGTTCTGGTGGGGACCCTTGGTGGCCGTCTTCACCTGCTCGATCTTCCGCACCACGTCCATGCCTTCCACCACCTTGCCGAAGACGGCGTAGCCGACTCCATCCTGCGCCTTCTCCTTGTCGAGGGACGAGTTGTCCTTCACGTTGATGAAGAACTGCGACGTGGCGCTGTCCGGGGCCGAGGTACGGGCCATCGCCACCGTCCCGGTCTCGTTCTTGAGGCCGTTGCTCGATTCGTTCTTGATCGGCGGCTTCTGCCCTTCTCGCTTGTCCTGCATGTCCGCAGTGAGACCGCCGCCCTGGATCATGAAGCCGGGGATGACGCGGTGGAAGATCGTGCCGTCGTAGTACCCGGCCTTCGCGTAGTCGAGAAAGTTCTTGACGGTGACGGGCGCCTTGTCGGCGTACAGCTCGATCTTGACGTCACCCATCGATGTGGAGAGCGTCACCATGGGGTTCTCCTTTGCGTTCGCGAGCGTGCTCGGCCCGAGCGCGAGTGCGAGAGCCAGCAGCCCGGTTCGCGCGGTGCGAAACGGCATCGTGTCCTCCTCCTCAAAGGGTCGGCGGTTTCTTTCACACGCCGCCGGTCCTGGCAACCGGACGCGTGCTCAGCGTGTCCCGGGGGCGTGGCCGGCCGGCGGCGGGAGTCTGAGCGTCGAGACCACACGCGCGAGATCGCCCCGGACCTCGACGCAACGTCGATTGTACACCCCGGTGACCAGCTCCGACCACGTGACCTCGGCGCCGGTCACGACGTTGCCTTCGGGATCGGCGGCGAGAATCTGCGCGATCGCCTCAGCGAGTGCCGGCGCGCCGGCTCGAAACGGCACACCCAGCACCGACGCGCGGCACGATCGTCCGCGCAAACCGGGCCGCAAGAGCTTCGCACCCACGAGGTCGGCATCGGTGCCGAGTAGCGCCGCAGGTCCGAGCGACGCGGTGCAGCCGGCGAGGAGCACGCTGACCGCGAGCGTGCGGGCCGTCATCCGAGCACGCCGAGATCCTTCAGGCGGCTGATCTCGTCCCAGCCGTAGCCTGCCTCGAGCAGGACCTCCTCGGTGTGCTGCCCGAGCTCCGGCGCGGCGCTCCGCGGCGCAGCAGGTGTGGCCGCAAACCGGACCGGGCTGGTGACGACGCGCAAGGGGCGGCCGTCCGGGAGGTCGATCACCGCAAGCGCTCCCGCGGCCAGCGCCTGGGGGTCTTCCGACACCTCCTCGACGGTCTGCACCTTGCCCCAGTAGCAGCCTTCCCCGTCGAGCGCGGTTGCCCACTCCTCGAGCGTGTGTGCGGCGAAGATCGGATCGAGCACGGCGATCAGCTCGCGGCAATGCTGGAAGCGCACGGGAGCGGAGGCGAAGCGGGGATCGACGGCGAGGTCCTCGCGGCGGATGGCGCGGCAGAAGTTCGCCCAGTGGCGATCCGGCTGCAACATGATGAGGTGCAGCCAGCGGTCGTCGCGCGTGCGGTAGAAGTTGAAAAGCGGGTTCGGAGCCGCCCCACGGCCCATCGGGCGGTGGCAATAGCCCGTGGTCAGGGCCGCCTGGATGTCGCTTCCCAGCATCCACATCCCGGCGTGGAAGAGCGACATCTGAATTTCCTGCCCCGCACCGGAACGATCACGCGCGTAGAGCGCGGCGGCGATCGCCCCCGCGAGCCCGAGCCCGGTCATGTGGTCGCCCATGCCGGGGCGCTGCGTCGGGGGCGGCCCCTCCGGCTCGCCCAGTGACGCCATGATGCCGGCGCGCGCCCAGAAGGCAGCATAGTCGAAGGCCGCCCGGTCCTGCTCGGGCCCCGCCGTCCCGTACCCGGTGAGGCTGGCATACACGAGCCGCGGGTTTCTGGCGCGCAGCGCCTCGTAGTCCATGCCGAGGGCGGCGAGCTTCCGGCGTCGCAGGTTGGTGACGAAGACGTCGGCGCGCGCGGCGAGCGTCTGGGCGACGCCCTGCCCTTCGGGATGACGCAGATCGCAGACGATGCCACGCTTGCCGCGGTTGTCGAGCTGGAAGGCGGGGTTGACGTCCGGCTGGTAGGGCACGAGGCCGGTCGCCGCGAGCCCCCGCAGCGGATCGCCGTCAGGCGGCTCGATCTTGACCACGTCGGCGCCCCAGTCGGCGAGGACGGCGGCCGCCGAAGGCACGGCGACCCAGATGCCCAGCTCCAGAACCCGCACACCCTCGAGCGGCCCGCGCATGAGCGGGGAACGTGCCACGGGAAAGCGGCCTTCTGCAAACCGGGCGGCGCGTGCTAGACCGGCGCCCGATGGCGGAACTCCCCGGCGTGATCGGTCCGACGTCCCACTACTTCTATTCCCAGCGCCTGAAGCTGCACTACGTCGACTGGGGCAACGCGGAGAAACCACCGCTGCTCCTCATCCACGGTGGCCGGGACCATTGCCGGAGCTGGGACTGGGCGGCGGCGGATCTCCGCCGCGACTTCCACGTGATCGCGCCCGACCTGCGCGGCCACGGCGACTCGGCCTGGGCCGTCGGCAGCGGCTACTCGATGATCGACTACGTGCTCGACGTCGCCGCGCTCTTGAAGGCGCTCGACCTCTTCCCGATCACCGTGGTCGCCCACTCGCTCGGCGCCTCGGTGGCATTGCAGTACGCTGGAGTCTACCCGGAGCAGGTTGCCCGCCTGGTCGCTGTCGAGGGCCTCGGACCGCCTCCGGGGCTCGGCAAGCCCAGGTCCGCCGCCGCGCGCATGGCCCAGTGGATCCGGGAGATGCAGGGGCTGGCGCGCCGGCATCCGCGCGCGTACGCGAGCTTCGAGGAAGCGGTCATCCGGATGCGCGACGCGAATCCACGTCTCACCGCCGAGCAGGCGTTGCATCTCACGCGCAACGGCGTCATTCGCTACGAGGACGGTACGTATGCGTGGAAGTTCGACAACTTCGTCCGCGCGGTCTCGCCCTACCTCTTCAACCTCGACGACGCTCGCGAGATCTGGGGCCAGATCACGTGTCCCGTGCTGCTCGTTCGCGGCGACGAGTCTTGGGCGCCCGACCCGGAGGCCGACGGGCGGGCGAGCGCCTTCCGCAACGCCGAGGTCCTGACGATCGAGGGCGCCGGTCACTGGGTCCACCACGACCAGCTCGACGTCTTCCTGCGCGGCGTGCGGCGGTTCCTGGGCGTCGGTTGAAGCCGCTCGCTCTCGCCCTGGTCGTCCTGCTCGCGCTCGGCTGCAGCGGCCCGCCGGGGGCCATGCGCGCCGACCTGCAGGCGTATCTCGGCCGCATGAAGGCCTGGGCGCCGGTGGAGGCCGAGACCGAGCGCACCATCGCGCGTATCCTGCGCACGCAGTTCGTCGACGAGGCCGAGGTGCGGCGTCAGATCCGGGACGATCGTCCGCGCGCCCTGGCGCACCTCGAGCGGGTGCGTGCCTACGCCCCGCGCTCCAAGGACGTGCAGCACATCCACGCCCGGTACGTGTCGGCCTGGGAAGACCTGCTCGGCGGGTACGACGCCATCGAGCAGGGCTTCACGTCGGGCGACTACACGAAGCTCGCGCGCGGCCGCGAGGCGATGGAGAGATGGGGCGAGGGGATCGCCGACGTGGCCAGGCAGCTGCGCGAGCTGATGCAGCATCTCGGCGTCGAGCCGGGCGGCGCGGTGGAGAGCTGAGTCGTCGGCGGGCGGCCCCAGCGCTCGACGCAGAGCACGAAGTCGAGGGCCTGCCCGGACACCATCGCCTGATATTTCTCCCAGAAGGCGCGATCGATGGCCCGCTGAACGCGCGGCACGCGAGCGAGCCGGTAGCGGCGGTATGCGCCGGGCCCGCCGTTGTACGCGGCATAGGTGGCTCGAGCCGCATTGTCGAGACCCGCGTTCGCTTCCTTGAGGCCATAGCGCATGAGAAGCTGGGCGAGTATCTCCGAACCCGCCCCCCCATTGTACGCGATGTCCCACTGGAGCTTGCGCACGTCGAAGAACCCCCGCCACACGCGCCGGTTCACCTGCATCAGGCCGATGTCGCCGGTCGATGAGACGAGGAAGGTCACCTTCCCGTTCCGCCGGACGAACTGTCGCCAGCAGCTCTCCTGCCAGGCGACGGTCTTCACCAGATGTGGAAACATGTCCGTGAGTCGTGCGTCGAGCGCGTTCCGCTCGCGGGCTTCGGCCGCCACGTAGTCGAGCAGCCGGTTCACGGCGTCCCGATAGCTCGGCAACTCATGGTCATCGGGGACCCAGCGGTCGAGGCGCCTGACGAGCGCGCTGCGCGCCGGGTCCGAGGGTGGCTCGTCGGCATGGGCGAGGCCGGGACCGGGCCACCACCAGGCGCTTGGCGGCGCCGCCGGCTCCGGCTCGAGCCCCGGGGTGCTATTCGGCTCGTGGAAGTCGAAGAGCTCGCGCAGTGCGGGGTCGGGCTCTTCGGAGTAGCCGAGCGGGTCGCCCGCGTACTCCGGCTCGAGCAGGCGGGCCAGCCGCCGCAGCCCGTCGGCGGAGATCTCGAGCCCGAGGGAGGGGCCAGCCGCGTCCACCGCGGCCAACGCGTCGCCCGCCGCGAGGAACGTGGTGTAGCGCAGGGCGCGGCCCTCGAGCCCGCCACGCAGGGCGGCGTGCCGGACGACGTCGTGCAGGCGGTCCCATGTCTTCAGGAACAATTGCCGGACGGGGTCGACACCGGGCCGCGGCTCGCTGGCGAGCGCGGCGAGCAGCTCGTGGCGGCTGGCGAGCAGCAGATCGAACAGCTCGGCACGAACCTCCGGATCATGTCCCGCGAGCCCGAGATCCTTGATGACGAAGACCAGGAACGCATCCCAGCTCTCGAGGGCGGCTTGCCAGCGCTGGAGCTCCTCGGGGCTGAGCGGAGCCTCCGGCACCGCGATGACCGGCGTCGGCGGCGGCAGGTCGACGGCGACCTGCACCTTCACCCCGTCCGCTTCCGCCGTCACCCCGCGGGGACGTAAGGTGCGGAGCGCGGCGAGCACGGGTTCGGCGTGCTCGGGCGGGCTGGTGGCCCGGATGAGCGCCGCAGCCTCGTCGATGGGGGGCGCGAGGTCGAAGTGGAACGCCTCGATCCGCTCCTCGAACCGACCCTTTACCAGCTCCCAGAGACGGCTTGCGACAGCCGTCCGCCGCCACTCGGCGTCATAGAGGTGCGAGTCGAGATCGCGGAAGCGGAGCTGCCAGTCGCGGCCGATCTCCGGGCTGGCCACGCTGTCGAGGTAGCCGTCCCACGAAAGAGGCGCGAAGCAGAAGTGGAGAAACCCGAAGCCTAGCCGAGCGCTGCCGCGCGCCAAGAAGCGCACGCGCCCCTCCCGCGGCTCGACCGAGATGTCGCGGAGCACGAGCGATCGACAGCCGGTGCGAGTGCCCCACAGGACGGCTTCACCCTCGCGGTTTGCATCGAGCGCATCGCGGAGCGCGCGGTCGAGAATCTGGTAGTCGATGGTGAGCGTGAAGCTCACCTCCTCCGCGCGCACGGCGGAGGTGCAGAGGATCAACCCGAGCAGGACGCTGGCGCCGCGGCGCATGGCACGTCCCTTCAAAACACGAAAGCCCGACTCCCACCAGACGGCAGTCGGGCTTTCGGAGGAAGATCCGGCGACGTCCTACTCTCCCACACGGCGACCGTGCAGTACCATCGGCGCTGGAGGGCTTAACGGCCGTGTTCGGGATGGGAACGGGTGTTTCCCCTCCGCTATCGCCGCCGGAAATCAAATTCACGCGACAAGGCAAGTTGGACGGGCCGGCAGTCAGGAGAGCGAGCGCGCGGTAGCTCACGCCAGGCAAGAATTATGGTCAAGCCTCACGGCCATTTAGTACCGGTTAGCTTCACGCCTTACGGCGCTTCCACACCCGGCCTATCAACCTCGTCGTCTTCGAGGGGCCTTCAGGGGCCTTGCGGCCCGGGGATGCCTTATCTCG
>Ga0070699_100003485_pt1 | contig 13908 bp, 12 predicted proteins | sample KBSK1503metaG_FD_65473 | JGI IMG/M metagenome (GOLD analysis project Ga0070699, IMG submission 65473) | Corn, switchgrass and miscanthus rhizosphere microbial communities from Kellogg Biological Station, Michigan, USA - KBS K1-50-3 metaG | ecosystem: Host-associated > Plants > Roots >...
AGGCGGTAGTCAGCCCTTCGTTTCCGCGCAGCTGTTCGATGTGAGGTCCACCCAGGAAGATCCACAGAAAACAGGGCACAAACGTAGTCCAGGTGGTCACCAATGCACCGAGGGTGGCCGACAAAATTGGCGATAGCTGGCCGGGATTACTCCAGGCGCCGAGAAAACCGACAAACTGCGTGACCATAATCAAAGGTCCCGGCGTAGTCTCCGCGAGACCAAGTCCGTCGAGCATCTGACCAGCGCTAAGCCAGCCGTAATGTTGGACCGCTTGTTGTGCTACATAGGGAAGAACTGCATATGCTCCGCCGAAAGTGACCATTGCTGCTGTGCTGAAAAAGACTCCTTCCCGAAATAGCGTATGATTCGGACCCAGCCAAAAGCCCAGCAAAAGGACAGGTGCCCACCATAGCAATATCCAAGTGATACACACCCGAACCGCGCGACTCCAGGAAGGCTTCGCGTGTTCGGGGGCGGCCGATTCATCATCCAAGACCGCATCGCTCTTTCCCTTTCCATGACTGCGGATGACAAGGAATTTATCTCGCCCCCATTTGCCTCCGAAGAATCCAATAAGTGCGGCACTGATGATGATCAAAGGAAATGGAACATGAAGAAAAAAGATGGCTACAAAGGCTGCAGCCGCCAGCGTCCACATCACTTCGTTCTTCAGGGCCCGGCTTCCGATGCGGATAACTGCAGCGGCGACAATCGCGAGCACGGCTGGCTTTAGACCGTAAAAGATCGCTGCGACCCAGGGTAGATTCCCGAGAGTCACATAGATATAGCTGAGGCCCCAAAGAATGAAGATCGACGGGATCACAAAAAAAGCGCCGGCAACAATGCCGCCCCACGTCTTGTGCAGAAGCCAGCCGACATAAGTCGCTAGTTGCTGCGCTTCGGGACCCGGTAAGAGCATGCAGTAATTGAGCGCATGAAGGAAGCGAGCTTCGCTGATCCATTTCTTCTTCTCCACCAATTCGGCATGCATGACCGCGATTTGTCCAGTGGGTCCTCCGAAGCTGATGAATCCAAGTTTTAGCCAGAACCGGAAGGCTTCCCCAAAGTTGGGATGTCGTGTGCTCTCCGGTCGAGTGTCATCGACGTTTCCTGCCAACGGTTTCATCACCTTTTGAATTGTGCGTACAAGGCGTCAAAACACTCGAATCCCTTCGCGAGAATTTCTTGATCACTCAGGCCTTGTTTGGCCCAACCTTTGAAGATTTGCTCAATCCCGAAGCCTTCGACTCGGCGAAATTTGTCGTCTTCCACGTCGGCATCGTGAATGACTTCCGCTAATCGGAGCACGGCTCGGTCGCGAATAGCGAAACGTTGGATTAGTGTTTCGAAAGTGCAGTAATCCCCATGATGGCTGAACTCTACCTCGAACATGTCGTACGGAATTGCCTTGGGGAACTCGACCGGAGTATTGGCGAACTCGAATTTGGCGCCAGGATCAATGAACTTACGGATTAGCCAGGCCGACCCCACCCGATCGATTTCCGGACGAGGACGAGTAACCCATGATTTGCTTCGATAATCCTCGGCTCTGAGCCGTATGGTCGTTTCAGGTTTCTTTTTGGGAGATTCTTCTACTTTTTGCAGGAGCCTCTGCAGATCTTCGCCGCGCGAGCTTTGAAAATAATCAATGTCCCGAATCTCCTGAAAACGCTGGCGAAGTTTCTGCAACTGATTGGAGAACGTTTCCGGAGATTGTTTGCGAGCTTTGCTATCTTTGATGAGGAGATTCAAGGGCTCAAATAGCTCATCGTAATCGCGTGCGCGCGCCTCGTTGAACAGGGCAACGATCGCGGCATGGGGCATGCCCTCGATGTCTTTGACCCGCACCAGGGTGGCTTCACCTCCCGTATCAACAATCTCTTTGGCTAGCCATTGAAATCGCTCGTAATGGACCGGTTCGTCCGGGAGCACGTAGGTCGACGTTTTAAGCTGGATCGCACCAAACTTTTTCAGCCGGCGCCACACTTTAACCCGATCGCTGGATTGCTTGGCGGGCAGATTAAACAATAAAAACAGCCAAGAACCGGGCGTCTTCTCTGAGATGGATATTTCCTTTCGTAACACGTGTAACTTCGTCTATTCGATCTCCGCTCGAGAGTCAATCTTTTCCGAGCAGTGCATCCTCGTGCTCTCGTTCTTTGATCTCTCGAAAGCTTCGGTAAAGCAGAATGTCGTATACGACTTTCAAAGCACCCCCTACGAAGAACGGAGCGCCAAGTAAAACGGGATTCCCGAGGAACACACCAGCGAAAGTTGGTGAGATCGCTGCGCCGATCGATCGAGCGATCCCGGTTACACCGGCGGCTGCTGAACGTTCATCGGGCGCAACCACAGCCATGGTGTAGGATTGCCGCGGCGGGACGTCCATCTGGGAGATGCTGAAGCGCGCGAATAAAACAGCTATCGCTGAAGAAAGATTCGGCATGAGCGGGACGAGCATTAGGAGGACATTCGAGGGGAGGTGAGTGAAAACCATCGTATTCACGAGGCCGATCCGTGCCGCTACCCACGCGGCGGCTAGGGCAGAAATTCCCGCAAGAATGTTCGCTCCGAAGAAGATTCCTCCCAATGCTGCGGGTTCAACGCCGAAGCGAACGTGAAACCAGTAAGCGACGAGGCTTTGAACGACGAAGCCGCCGGCGAAAGCGTCCAAACCGAATAATGTCGAGAGCTTCAGCACAACGCTGCGAGAGCGGTGCAATCCGAGGCGGGTAGGAGTTTGCGGGCCGTCGGAATGGACAGCCTCGACTTCGGGCGATAATTGCGTGAAGAGGGCGCCTAGTAGCACACCCATCACTCCGTAAAGGACGACGACCGTACGATAACTGTTTAGGGGGATGACTCCCGCTTGCTGCAGAAGCTGGGTCAGGCCTCCGCCACTCAGCGCGCCGGCCGCGGTGGCGAATGAACCGACCAGGTTATACCAGGCAAACACTTGCGTGCGCAGCCTGTCGGGAACAATCTGTGATAGCGCAGCCTGCTCGACCGATAGGAACGGTCCGACCTCGTAACCACTTGGACTGATTACTCCGATTATCGCGGCGATGAGCAGCAGCGCCAATTTATCTGTCACGGCAAAGAGGACGCCGGCAAAGAGCATCAAGGCGGCGCCCGCCATCAGGATTCGGCGCCGGCCGAGACGGTCCGCACTCGTCGTCATCCAAAGCGAGATGGCGGCGTCACCGATCAGCGTCAGACTAAGGAGTAACCCGATGAGCCCTTCACTCAGACCCAACTGCGCCAGATACAGCACGAGCACCACCGACAAGAAGCCGTAGGCAAACATGCGGATAACGCGAGTCCCAAATAAGATATAGCCGTCAGCTGGCAGCTTGGCGAAGGTCACGTTTGGCGAAGGTTGTTAGCTGTTCGACGCACAGTCAGAAGCTCGAGGCGGCTGGTCACCGTTCGACGATGTTGGGTTCAGAACTGGGGCAGGCGCCTAATCCTGGTCGACGTAAACAGCTGCATGATGTGTTTCGGGCAAAAAGGCATAGAGTTTATTGCGTTCGGCGTCGAACCCGAGCGTATGAGCATCGCGCTCAGTCGGGACCGTTTCGATTCGCTCCATGACGTCGGTGTCAAAGACGTCCACCAACCCAGGATCTCCCACTGCGACATACAGATGCCTTAATACGCGATTAAAAAAGATCACGTCAGGAGAGCCACTTAGCTCGAGCCGTGTTAACACCTCGCCCGAATCGGCCTTTAGAATCACCAACTGCTTGCCGTCACAGGCGCAGAACAGGCGCCGGTGTTCCGGGTCAAAATCAAGACCATGCGGTCCAGGAGCGGGAATGGTGAGGGTGCGCGCCACTCGATCGGGCGCATCCGAAGCCAATACGACGATTTGCGCGGGGGCAGCAATATTGACGTAAAAAAGTTCGGCTTGCGCATCGAAAACTGTCCATCGAGTCCGGCCTGGCACCCGAACACTCGCCGTCATCCGCTGCTCCTTCACGTTCACGATCGAGAGAGTAAACGAATCCGGGATTTCTGGGTCCCCGACATTAGCCACTAGCAGCAGACTCCTGCTCGGGTCATAGCCGAGCCCATTAGGGCGGATACCCACACCAACTTTTGTTAGCCCCGCTTCATTATCGGGCGCGAAGATTCCAACCGTGTTTTCTCCTCGATTAGAGGTGAAAACCAGGTTCTGTTCGTCGGAGACTAACGCACCCGCCACGCCCGCCAGGTTCTCAATTGAGTGCAAGTAACGATCACTAACGCGGTCGATAACATCCAGAGCGTCGTTGGCCGTGTGGGCAACATAGAGCCTGCCTGAGCCGCAATGTGCGGCCGCATGATCGAATCCGCCGCGTTTGAGGTTTCCCGGCAGTTCGATGTGGCCCAATAGTTGCAAACTCATCCTTATCTTTTGTTTTTTCTAACCTTCACTTGAACATCCCGTCTGGTTTCCCTTGGCGCACCATCTCCTGGCAATAGGCATAAAGAGCGTCATAAACGATCCACTCGGCTGAATTCAATTCTAGGTCATCTTTGAAGCCCAAGTGCCGAAAGCCTTCAGCAATAGCTTCAAGTCCTGCGCCTTCGGGTTGATTCCAAAGCGTATTGTCGGTGTCAGCCCCATTAACGATTTTACCGAGCAGTGCTAATGCAGGGTCGCTCGTTAGATTGTATTTTTTCAATATTGCTTCGAACGAACACTCTTTGCCATGGTGCCCCAATTCCACGCCCTTAACATCGAAAGGTGCGGCGCCCAGCCGCTGGGCTTCGTTTGTGACTTTGTCGGCAGGGACAAAGAAAAATTCAGCGTCTTTGTCCACGAACTTTCTGATCAGCCACGGACAAGCCACGCGATCCACTTTTACTCTTTCTCGGGTAATCCATTTCATAATCGTAGTGCTCCCCAGGTCAACGGATCTCTCGCCTGCCGGAGAGCCTCAAATTCTTGGACTAAATCGACAGACGCGCTTACAGACCAGGACGGGGAGCCAAGAACCAGAGGGGGCTTTACTTGACATTGATGTTTCTACATGTAACACCTGTTACATAAACACTGTATTACTAGAGACACCTCCATGAAATGTCAATATTTTCCTCTGACCAATGGGTTACGGGGATGGTTCGTAGAGCGCATCAATATAGCTTTAGGGGCAGCCCCAATTTAATCGCGGGATAGACAAGAGGTTTAAGCCGGCATTTTCCATATGGTTCCGATAATTGATGCGGATTGGCGCTCATCTTACATTCGCTGCAGCAGGCAAGAGCGACCCGCGGCCGAGTCCGTAAAGGATCGACGCCGTGAAGGCCAAAGCGGCATGGTCGCAATATAATGAGGAGAGGAAATCCATGACGAAGTTTCTTGCAGTGTGCTGCATTGCCGTGTTTGCCGGTTTCGCCGTCCAGACATTCGCCCAGGAAAAACAGGCGCTCAGGCTGGTGCAAACCATCCCGTTGCCGGGGGTCACAGGGCGCCTCGATCACATGGGAGTGGATCTGGAGAAGAAGCGCTTGTTTGTGGCCGCAGCGTCTCAGGCAATCGGTGATCAAGAGGCCGCGATACTAGTATTCGAGCCCGTGCCATCAGAATTCCTTCGTAGTGTCCAGCACCAAGTTCATCGACGGAATGGTCATGGGCGTTCGCGGTGAAATATGCGGAGCGAACCTCCCGCTTAATTCTTCGCGATACCGTTTTGTCCACCGGTCGCTTTTGGCCGAAAAAGTTCTCAACCGCATTTTAGGATCGTTTGCGTCGCCCTGATCTACGCGTTAGACGTAGATCGGTTCACAGCACTCACCAGGGTCATAAACCGGTCTTGGTTCTGAATGGTGAGCACAAATCCCCAATTGTTCTTCGTAACGCCGGAATGATGAAGCAACTTATGCCTGACGTCCGCGCGCGCATCATTCCCGGTGCCAGTCATCTTTCGATCCTGGATAACCCGGAGGATTTCGATCGGGCGATTATACGGCTTTTTGGAAATTGCTCGATGACGAATGTGTCTCTGATGCGAGCCTCTCTATTCTTCTTGTTCTCGCTCATGGTCTCGGCGAGCGCCGTGGCCCGTCCCGCCGTTGCGGTGATTGATCCCGGACACGGCGGCCGTGATCGAGGTGGAGTGCCGGGCGAACGTCTCGCCGAAAAGGTGTTTACGCTTGACACCGCCAAGCGGCTGGCGCGGGTACTCAGGAACGGTACCGGCATCAAAGTTGTTCTCACACGAGACGACGACACCTTTGTGTCGTTAGCAGAGCGAACGAACATCGCGAACCAGCAGGCGCGGCAGTACGCCGTCTTCGTCTCGATCCATTTCAATGCGGGTCGACGCGAAGGCGCCTACGGAATCGAGACCTACTACAATAACCAACGCGGCTACCGCTTGGCTGCTTTAGTTCATCCACGGGTTATCCAGGCGATGGCCAGCATTGACCGGGGCATCCGCCACCGTGGGTATTGGGTTTTGCGAAAGAATCGATTGCCCGCAATTCTGGTCGAATGCGGGTTCTTGACCAACTCCGCGGAGGCTGCACGGATCTGCGATTCCGGTTCGCGTGAACGCCTCGCGAGAGCAATCGCCGACGCGATTGTGCGGTACGACTAGTGATTGGTGAACTCCGAGAAACGCGGAGAGAGGCCTAGCGCACTCTAGTGAATGGCTGTCCCGCAGGGACTCAGTTTCCGAGCGTCTTGATTTTCCATAATAGACAGCGCCGTATTAGACCCACTATTTGTTATCTTGCCCCCCAGGACAACGGTTCTCTCGCCTGCCGGAGAGTCTCGAATTCTGAACAATTCTTCAGGAAATCTTCAGTAACGTTCCGGCGCTTCAAGCCTTACGCTGGCCCGTCAGATGCTAGCGAAGCAGTGAGGACAGACAAGAAACCGGGGTGCTTTGCTTGACACGGATATTTCTCCATGTAACACGTGTAACTTATCCACCTCTACTACTAGGAGAACCTCCATGAAGTGTCAATCTTTTCCTTTTGTGATGATATTCGCTACCGTCAGCCTCTGTAGTGTCCTCCTCTTTTTGCCCGCTTCGATTGGTCTCGCCGCCGAAAGCGGCCTGGACACAGCAAAGATAGAATCCATCACTGGTCTTAAAGGAATCCTGAACGAAAAGGAGAATAGCTTTAAGGTCAGCAAACCCCGGAATGATGTTGCTATTACCGTTGATCAGGCCCGGCTTGCCCCCTTTATGGGGTTTACCTCATGGGCGGCCTTCACCCCAGGATCGAAGGATAGTGTGATGGTGATGGGCGACATGGTTCTCTTCGAGGATGAAGTGAACCCAGTGCTGAGCGTGGCACTGGACAAGGGTCTCGAAGTAACCGCACTGCATAATCATTTCTTTTTCGACGAGCCGAAGGTTTACTTCATGCACATCGGCGGTGAAGGCGCCGTGGATAAGCTGGCCGAAGGTGTGCGGGCAATATTTGATAAAGTAAAGGAAATCCGCACGGCGAATGCTCAGCCGGCAAAATCTTTCGGTTTGGGTCAATTACCAGAGAAGAGTTCGATTGAGGGCGAAGCCATTAGCCAAGTTTTTGCCCAAAAGGGCGATGCGAAGGATGGCATGTATAAGGTGACGATCGGGCGCGAGACAAAAATGGCGTGCGGATGCACCGTTGGAAATACGATGGGAATCAACACGTGGGCGGCATTCGCTGGTACATCTGACGACGCGCTCGTTGTTGGCGATTTTGTTATGCTTGAAAACGAGCTTCAGACGGTTCTCAAAACGCTTCGCGGCAACGGGATTAATATCGTTGCGATCCACCAACACATGACTGGCGAGAACCCGCGGATGATCTTTCTTCACTACTACGGGCGGGGCAAAGCGTTAGCTTTAGCTCAAGCGGTCAAGGCCGCTATCAACACTCAACCGTTGGCTGCCAACAACTAAAAAACAGGCTCGGCCGGATGAGAAAAACCCGACATCACCCCTTGAACAAACTGTGCGCTTGATGATGGCCGCGCCCGTCGAGACACTAAGTTTTCCTTTGCTCGAAGTTGAAAACCTGAGCAAGTGCTTCGGTGACTCGGCTGCCCTAACCAGCATCTCGTTCTCGGTTCGTGAAAAGGAGATCGTCGGTGTCATAGGGCCAAACGGCTCTGGGAAAACGACATTGCTGGAATGCATCGCGGGTCTTCTTCATCCGGACTCCGGCATGATTGCTTGGCAAAAACGAGCAGTGCTCCGGAGCCAGCGGAAAAAATACTTGTTTTACTTACCGGATGGGATTTTTCCTGACGGGGAACAGTCCGTGCGCACGATTCTGAAGTTCTATGGCGATGTCTTTGCCGTTAAAGCTGCACAGGTGCAGGAAATCCTTTCGCAGCTATCGCTGGAAAAAGTGTTGGCGAAGCCTGCTTTTGCGCTCTCGAAAGGATATCGCAAACGTCTCCTGCTAGCGACCGCGTTAATTTGCCCCAGGCCGCTGCTAATCTTTGATGAACCATTCGACGGACTCGACTTGCTGCAAACCTTGGACGTGATGAATCTCCTGCGCTCGACGGCGCAAAGTGGCCGTACATTGGTCGTGTCGATTCATCAACTGCGCGATGCGGAGCGATTTTGTGACCGGCTTCTGCTGCTAAGCAATGGTTGCGTTCTCGGTTTCGGTTCCTTGAACGAACTTCGGGAGGTAAGCGGCTTTGCGGGAGCAAGCTTGGAGGAGTTGTTTCTTGCGCTCAACTCACAGCAGATGTCACCTTAGACCCGCCTCCACTATTTTTTGGTATGAGGTGCGCAAGCTCGTTGGCAACCGAGCTTTCTGGATTCTTTTGTTGTTCCTTTGTCCTTTGTTGGGTTACAGCTTCGTTCAGGCAATTGATCTGTTTTCGGCTGCTAGTCACACGGCGATCGAGCGTTCAGAACTAGCGGGCGGGATGACGACGCTGGATGGGGTGCTAGTTCCGACCCTGGGCGCATTTTATTTGGCAACAACGTTGCTCTTTCCGTTTGTTGCGATTCGGGCTCTCGGTCATGAGAAACAAACCGGCGCGCTAAAGCTGGGGGTGCAGCTTCCGATGAGTGAAACCGCATTCGTCATTCTCAAGCTAGGCGCCATTTGCTTCGTCTGGGCTTTATCTTTGATCCCTGCCATCTTTGCCATCGTCCTCTGGAAGTGCTTGGGTGGATTCGTAAGCATAACTGAACTGGCTAATCTTCTTCTCGGTCACGCACTGTATGCGGTCGCGATCGCCTCAGTTGCCCTCTTTGCTGCCACAGTGACTGATTCAGTCTCCTCCGGTGCGATTGTTACACTTGCGTTCACACTGGGATTCTGGGTTCTGGATTTTGCCGTCGGCTCGCAGGGCGGACCGCTAGCGTATCTCGCCTCACTTTCGCCAACCGCCGTGTTACGTGAATGTGAGCGCGGCTGGTTTAGCCTTACTCAGATCGTTCAGACCGGTGTGCTAGCTTTGTGTTTCACGGCGCTAGCAGTCGCGTGGCTCCCAAGCGGAGCCACCAATCGAAGGAAACTAGTCAGCAGCGCAATCATCCTCGTGGCCAGCACGATCATTTTTGCCGCTGCCGGTGATGTACGGTTCTACGCTGACCTAACCGTAGACCGCCGGAACTCTTTCAATCCAGCCGATGAAATGGCGCTTCGCCAGATGAAAGAGCCGTTGAACATCACGATCTATCTTTCGCCGGACGACAGCCGGTTACGCGAAATGGAAAGCAATGTATTGGCTAAAGTTCGGCGGATCGTTCCGAGTGTTTATATCCGTTACGGAGCGGTGCCGAATGTAGGCCCATTCGGCGCTCCAGAAGACGATCGGTACGGACTTATTACGTACGAGTATCAGAGCCGTCGCGAAGAGAGTCGATCAAACAGTTTTCGCGAGATTCTTCCGATTCTACACAAACTCGCAGGAGTAACCATCACGCCAATTGAGACGCCCGCCTTTGTTGGTCACCCGCTGGTTGCCGATTCGACTCCAGCGGCCTGGTGGTTTTATGGCGTCTTGCCGGCGAGCATTCTCGGCTGCTGGTTCCTAACCGGCCGCCTATCGCGCTCGAGCAAGCCCTTTGTTCCATCTTCATCTCGAAAACGCATCCCCCAAGAACCTATAATGAATAAGTCCACCAAGACGTTCCTATTTTCAGCAGCCGGATTGATGATCTTGCCGGTCGCGAATCTCAGCGCTGCCGATTCTGTGACGATCGATTTGTCTCAAGAGAAAGTTGGAGCAGAGCCGTCCACGTTTGCTGCTGCTGTAGGAAAATGGTCTATCGGCACGGCAGAAAACAACAAGAAGGTGCTCGTTGTTGACGGCACCAAATGGTCAAGCGGACAGACCTCGGCCGGACTGGCAGACAAAGCACGGGCGTTATACGGTGAGCGTTATGCAGAGTTTCTCGACAACGTCACCGCATACGCTTACTTCCCGATCGCCATCTTGAAATCGATCGACGATTTTCGAGAAGGTGAGATCAGTCTGCGCTTCGAGGGTGTATCGGGCCGGATCGACCAAGCTGCAGGAATCATCTTCAACGTCAAACCGAACGGGGATTACCTGATACTGCGCGCGAATTGTCTCGAGAACAATCTGGTGCTGTTCAAGTACGAGCACGGCAAGCGCTCTCAGGTCAAATGGACCCGTAACACCCCAACTCCAAGCCGGCAGTGGCACGATCTGAAACTCGAAGTCAGCGGAAAGCACGTGAAAGGCTACTTGGATAACAGGCTTTACGTTGAGCACGATCTTCCTAGTCCTGTTTCTGGCAAGATCGGAGTTTGGTCCAAGGCTGATAGCGTTATGTATTTCGATGATTATCGCGTGGTAAAAAACGCCCCTTAATTGCTGATCGAGTGGTGGCTTGGCGCAGCCGACTTACGCAAAAGCTCGCGGCGATGATTCGAGCCAGAGATTCCGAAGAGGTGCAAAGAGACCCAGTGAATACTTCCAGCCGAGCGAGAATTCTGTTGATCGAGGATGAGGCCAAAACCGCTCGCGCGATATTAAACGGCTTGAAAGCCGAAGGTTTCGCTCCCGCCTGGGCGGAAACTGGGGAAGACGGGTTTTTCCTTTTAAGCAGCGAACACTTTGATGTCGTCGTGCTTGACTGGATGTTGCCCGGCCGAAGCGGTTTGGAAGTTTTGAAGACTGTGCGCGCAAAGGACTCCAAAACGCCCGTTCTCTTGCTGACGGCTCGCGACGCTCTGGAAGATCGAGTCGCCGGACTCGACAGCGGCGCGGACGATTATCTAGTCAAGCCCTTCGCCCTGGCCGAATTGGCGGCTAGGCTCCGAGCACTCTTGCGCCGAGCAACCGCCGATTCATCGGCTGAAGAAAAACCCACTCACTGGCACGTAGCCGACCTGGATATTGACGTAACTGTGCGCCGGGTGACCCGAGCTGGAAAGATTATCGATCTGACACCGCGAGAGTTTGACCTATTGATTCAAATGTTCCGGAATGCGGGGCGAATCGTTAGTCGCGAAACACTCGCCAGGGAGGTTTGGCAAGAGGTTCGCAGAGCTACGCCGCTCGATAATGTAATCGACGTTCACATCGCCAGGTTGCGGCGGAAGATCGACGACGGATTTGCGTGTCGTCTAATCCATACCGTTCGAGGCGTGGGCTTCGTGCTGCGGAAGGAGCCCGACCCATGAGACAATGGTGGCAGCGACGTTCACTGCGCCTTAGGTTAACATTTTGGTACGCCATCACATCGACGGTCATTCTCTTGGCGCTCGGTGGGTTGATGTTTCTCGTTGTGCGTGGACGGCTGTTGTCGCAGTTGGATCGCCAATTACGCGGCGACTTCGAGATGATCGAATCAAGGGTCGCCCGCGATCCAGCAGGTAACCTTCGTTGGCTTGGCTACGGCCATGACAAAGATGAGGTTGAATGGGAAAAAGAAGCGGGCCCTTGGTTCGAGATCGTGTCGCCCACCGGTTCGATCTTGTTGCGTGAAGGGCTATCGAGTGACTGGAAACCCCTTTCCTCATTAACACCCCGCGTAGCCGGGGTCACATTTTCGGCTGAGCTGCAGGCGCATCTCCACGTGCGTGCTCTCGCAAACAAGACGCTGATCGCAGGTGAGCCTGTGCTGTTGCGGGTCTTTCGGTCTGAGGCAGAGCTTCGGCGAGCCATGGCGGAATTTGGAGCCGTTCTTGGTCTCGGGTTGCCGTTGGGCGTGGCTCTTTCCGCACTTGGCGGCTACCTCATCGCTCACCGTTCTCTTTCGCCGGTCGGCCAGATAGCAGCCCGCGCCCGACAGATTACCGCCGACTCACTGGGAGGACGGCTCCCGGTGCCTAATCCCCACGATGAACTTGGTCAGTTGGCGACCGTCTTTAACTCAACTCTGGCCAGGCTGGAGAACTCGTTTTCCGAACTTCGTCGCTTCACTGCCGACGCTTCTCACGAGTTGCGCACCCCGTTAACAGCGCTCCGGGCCGTCGGTGAAGCCGCGCTGCGATCAGAGGCAGAAGATACCAAGAGTCTGCGAGAAGCACTTTCAAGTATGCTCGAGGAAGCACGTCGACTGAGCGATCTAGTAGATGCGCTACTTCTGCTCGCCCGGGCAGACACCGGCGGAGTCTCCGCGTCTCTGCACCAGGTCGACCTGGCAGGCCTCCTAAGCGAAGTTCGAGACACGCTCCTGGTATTGGCCGAGGAAAAGAACCAGCAGATCGAACTCGTGGCCGAACAGCGAACCGTTCGGGCAGATCGCGAGCTACTACGTCTTGCCTTACTGAACTTGGTACATAATGCGAGTCGCTACAGCGGGGACGGGACAGTAATCTGCCTGCAGATTAAGTCGCAGGAGAAAGCCGTTCTTGTGCAGGTGATGGACCAGGGTCCGGGAATCGCTCCTGAGCACCAGGAGAAAATCTTTGAGCGCTTTTATCGCGTCGATAAGGCGAGATCGCGCGCCAGCGGAGGTGCAGGTCTCGGCTTGGCCATCGCCCGCTGGGCCATTGAACGGCAAGGGGGATATATCGAGCTCGAAAGTGAACTAGGCCGCGGGAGTCTTTTCCGCATCGTGATGCCTACCGAGGAGCAAACAAACTCCTGAAGAATTCTTAAGGATATCTTCAGTAACGCCGCTATCCGCATTTGCTTATGGTGGACTATTCTGATGATCTCCTGTCAGAGGAACGGTCAAGCTTAACGGAGCGCGGACCCGTTCGCGACCAGGAGCCGACGAGTGAGCCTTTCAGACAAATGAAGAGGTCGACGGCCATTGTGTGCGTCATTACTGGGAATATCGCCACGGTGTTCGCATTCTCATTCGCAACGGCAGTGTTTGAACCATGACTCCTCTCACCCTGACGAATTTTCTTCAGCCTCACCGAAATTTTGATTCTTCGCTTGGTGAGATCATGGACCGGCAACAACTGGTCTCCGATGATCTGAAGATCGCTCTCGACAATATGGAAAAACTCAATCGGCGTTTTGGCGGTTATGACCTGATCCGTCACTTTTTACGCCGATGGATTGCTCCCGGTGAGTCGGTATCACTGCTGGATCTATGCACAGGCTCCGGCGACATCCCGCGGTGCGTCGCCGATTGGTCGCGAGTCCAGAAGTCAATCGTCAGAATTCACGCAATCGACTCTCAGCCTTCGACTCTTTCCGTCGCGCAAGCCAAATCGGTGCTTTATCCAGAGATTACTTACGAAGCGGCGGATGTGCTGCGCTTTACACCGGCGGAACCGTTCGATATCGTCATTTGTTCCCTGGCTTTGCATCACTTTGCGTTTTCTGACGCGCTCGATTTGCTGCGGAGAATCCGCGGTTTCGCCCGTCGTGGTGTGGTTGTGGCGGACTTAGCGCGTTCGGATTTTGGCATCGTGGGTATCTATCTCCTGACCGGTTTTCTGGTTAGACATCCGATGAACAAATTTGATGGGCGGCTTTCGATCCGCCGCGCCTTTTCGTTTCGGGAGTTAGCG
>Ga0070699_100003487_pt1 | contig 13905 bp, 13 predicted proteins | sample KBSK1503metaG_FD_65473 | JGI IMG/M metagenome (GOLD analysis project Ga0070699, IMG submission 65473) | Corn, switchgrass and miscanthus rhizosphere microbial communities from Kellogg Biological Station, Michigan, USA - KBS K1-50-3 metaG | ecosystem: Host-associated > Plants > Roots >...
GGTCAGCCCCGACGCGCCGAACGGGGGCAGCACCCGCTCGGCGACGGCGGCGACCACGTCCTGCGAGGTCACCGCCTCGGCCAGGGCCGCGGTCAGGTCCTGGATCCGGGCCGCGCGTTCGGCCGCGGCCCGCTCCGCCGCCGCCTGTTCGGCCCTGCGCTCGCGCGATTCCGTGATGTCGGTGAAATACCAGGCCAGGCCGTTAGGCACCGGGACGAACCGGAACCGGTACCAGCGCCCGGTGTCCGGCCACTCGGCCTCGAAAACGGCCGGCTTCGCGCCGACGGCGGCCTCCCGGCAGCGGGACTCCAGGCCCGGCACCCGGCGGATCACCAGCAGGTCCCACAGCACCCGCCCGACCAGAGTCCCGGGCGAACCCAGCAGGCGCTCCGCCCGGACGTTGGCGAAGGTTATCCGCCAGGCCTTGTCGAGGGACAAGAACCCGTCGCTCATGTAACGCAGGGCGCTGCGGACGCGGTCGCGGGCCAGGTGTGACTCCGTGGTGTCCCAGAGCGTGCCCAGCATCCGGTAGGGGTTGCCGCCGGCGTCGGGTTCCACCCGGCCGCGGGCCTGGACCCAGCGGGTGGTCCCGTCCGGGCGGCAGACCCGGTACTCGGCGTCGTACGGACCGAGGGTGGCGACCGCCTTGTCTACCTCGGCGGTGACCCAGGAGATGTCGTCGGGATGGACCAGATCTATCCAGGTCTCGATATGGCCGTCATAGGCGTCCCGATCGACGCCCAGCAACGCGAGCGAGGGGTCGTCGCAGTGGAGCACCCCCGGGCTGGGGTACCAGACCCAGGCGCCGACTTGGTTCGCGCTGAACGCCTGCCGGAAGCCGGTCTCAGTCGGAAGCTCCGGCGTGCCCGGCGGCTCGGGCGGATGCGGCACGTCTGGCGGCCCGGCCGCATCCGGCGCACCCCGCGGCTTGGGCAGCACGCGGGGCTGCTCGGCGTGCCTGAGCCGGCAGGCTGCCCAGCTGGCCACGGCTCGCAGGACGTCCCGCTGCCTGGCCGTCGGCTCGCCGACCGTCGCCGTCACCACGGTGAGCGCTCCGAACGGCTCGCCCTGGGCCGCTGCGAGCGGTACGGACGCCATGCCGGCACCCGGTCCCTCAGGCGTCGGAAACCACACCGGCCGCCGCAGGCGCGCGGCCGCGGCGGGAGCAGCCCTCGCGTCGTCGGGGATCTCCTGCCAGCGCCGAAGGACGGCCGGCGGGAGCCCGGTTGACCCCGCCAGATGCAGCGCGCTGGTCGTCGCCGACTCACGAAGGTGCACCAGCCCGCCCAGCCCCCCCACCTCGGCCACCGCCTCCCGCAGGGCGAGCCGCAGCACCTCGGCCTCCGGAAGATCGTCGTCCGTGGCGCTGAGCAGGGCCAACGACCTGGTCATAGATGCAACATACCCAACGCGTGACCGTGCGCCATCGGCCCTGTCAGCCCGGCCTGCCGAGGCGAGAGTAGATGCGTGGCGCAGGCGGCGGCACAGCCATGGCCCGGCGCCGCTGAAGCCGCTAGCCGGACCGCCGCTGGCCTGCCGGACCGGCGGGCCGCGGCCTGCAGCCCGGCAGCGTGGCCGGCCGCGCGCGCTGAAGCGCGGGCCGCAGGAACCGGTCAGCTGGCGCGCCGGTAGGCGCGGACGGCGAGCGGCACGAACACGATGAAGATCCCGGCCAGCCACGCGATGCTCTTCCACAGGTTGGCCGCTACCGGGCCGCCCAGCGCCAGCCCACGCATCGTGTCGATCACGTAAGTGACCGGCTGGTGGTTGGCGAACGCCTGCAGCCAGCCAGGCATGCTTTGAATCGGCACGAACGCCGAGCTGACGAACGTGAACGGGAACAGCCAGATCAGCCCGAACGCCTGCACCGACTCCTCGTCCCCGATGGCCAGACCGGTGAAGGCGGCGATACAGCAGATCGCCAGCCCGAACACGGTGGCCAGCACGACCATGGCCACGGCCGGGCCAAACCCGTTCAGGAACCGGAACCCGACCGCGTAACCCACGGCCACGATGATCAGGATCGTCACCAGCATCCGCACGGTGTCGGCGCCGAGGCGGCCGGTCAGCACCGCTGAGCGGGCCATCGGCATCGACCGCAGCCGGTCGATCACGCCCTTCTTCAGCTCCTGCGCGAGCGCGATGGCGGTGGCGAACGAGGCGAACGCCGCGGTCTGCCCGATGATCCCCGGCATCAGGAAGCTGACGTAGCCGCCGGGCACTTTGACCCGGATCGCGCCGCCGAAGACATAGCGGAACAGCAGCACGAACATCACCGGCTGGATCACGGTGAAGACGAGGAAGGCGGGAACGCGCGTCCAGACCAGCAGGTTCCGCTTGGCGATCAACAGCGAGTCGCTGACCGCCCAGCGGGCCTGGGTAAACATGCTGGGGGCGGCCGGCGCCGGGGCCGACGCCGCGACGGCGGCGCTCATGACGTCACCTTCGCTGCGTCCCTGCCGCCTCGCCGGCCGCCTGCTTTGCCGCGGCCGCGGCGGCGCCGGTTCCCCTGACCGTCCTCCTCGGCCGCGTGCCCGGTCAGGGCGAGGAACACATCGTCGAGCGAGGGCCGCCGCAGCGCCAGCCCGCGGGTCTCGACGGCGGCGTTGTCCAGGGTGCGCACCGCCTCGATGAGCGCGTCGGAGCCACGGCTACCGACCCCGACGCTGATCACGCCGGTCTCCCCGTCTACATGAGGTTCGCTTTGACCGATCTTCGAAATCGCCGTGACGGCGTCGCTGCACCGGGTCCGGTCGGGCACGGTGAACTCCAGCACGTCCCCGCCGATCCGGTCCTTCAGCTGCTCGGCCGTGCCCGCCGCGATGACCAGGCCGTGGTCGATGACCACGATCTCGCGGGCCAGCTCGTCGGCTTCGTCGAGATACTGGGTGGTGAGCAGCAGCGTCGTGCCCCCGGTGACCAGCGACCGGATGATGTCCCACATGCCCAGCCTCGACCGCGGGTCCAGGCCGGTCGTCGGCTCGTCGAGGAACAGCACCGTGGGCTGGCCGACCAGGCTTGCCGCCAGGTCCAGGCGGCGCTGCATGCCACCGGAGAAGCCCCTGGCGGGCCGGTCGGCGGCGTCGACCAGGTCGAACTGTTCCAGCAGCTCGGCCGCCCGGCTCCGGGCGTACGCCTTGCTCAGGTGGTAGAGCCGCCCGATGAGCTCGAGGTTCTCCCGCCCGGTGAGCTCCTCCTGGATGGCCGCCGACTGCCCGGCCAGCCCGATCGACCGGCGGACCGCGGCCGCTTCCCGCACCACGTCGTGCCCGTCCACCAGGGCCCGCCCCGCGTCCGGCAGCAGCAGCGTGGTCAAGATGCGCACGGCGGTCGTCTTGCCCGCGCCGTTCGGCCCGAGGACGCCGAGCACGGTCCCCTGCGGCACCGACAGGTCGATGCCACGCAACGCGCGCACGTCCCCGAACGACTTGGTCAAACCCTCCACCAAGATCGCCGGCCTCGAGCCGGCCGGTCCTGAGCTGGTCTGCGACACGCATCCTCCCTACAGGCTGCCAGCCGCACCTGCGGCACAGCGCCACCGCCCGCAGGGTTCATGACCACGCCAGACTCGTCACCAGCAAGGTGAGAAGCCATCACCGGATCCCGGTGATCGCCTTGACCTGCCGGCTGCCGGCAGACGGCGCCAAGCAGGACTCGGTGCACATCGCACATACCTTGCCGGCAGGACCGAGGCCAGTTCCCGGATGGCATGCGCCTGCCCGTGGAGCGTCACGCTGACGCAGCCTCGAAATCACCGGGATCCGGTGACGGCCTCTCACTTGGCTGGCGGCAAGATTGGGCTTTATTGCGCAACTACCAGACACGGGCGCGACTCGGGCCCCTGGCACAGAAGGGCAACGTCATGGCTACCGCCACGGTGCAGATCCCGGCAGCGGGCACCTACCGGATCGACCCGGCCGACTCGTCGGTCAGCTTCACCACCCGGCACATGTTCGGGCTGGGCGCGGTGAAGGGAACCTTCGGGGTGCTATCCGGGGAAGTGACCATCGCCGACCCGCTGACCGCCTCCACCGCCCGGGCGGTGATCGATGCAGCGAGCTTTTCCGGCGGGCACCCCCAGCGCGACAAGGATGTCAAGTCCGCGAACTTCCTGCACGTCGGGGAGCACCCGCACATCAGGTTCGAGTCCTCCCAGCTGGTGGGGGACGGTGACGGCTGGGTGCTGCGAGGGCAGCTCACCGTCCGCGGTCACAGCGCCCCGGTGGAGCTGGCCGTGACCGAGTCCCGCGGCAGCGGTGACGGCCTGACCCTGCGCGCTACCACCCGCATCGACCGGTACGCATTCGGCCTCACTAAGAAGAAGGGCCTGGCCGCCCGGTACCTCGATCTGGAGATCACTGCCCATGCCACCCGCAGCTGACCTTGGCCGCACGGGAGCCAGCGCCAACGCAAGGGCAAGATCTCAACCGCGAGCACGCTGAACGCGGCCGAGCTGACCAACCTGGCCGACTACAGATCGGCGGTTTGTGCTGGGGGCGGATTCAGGCCGCTGACCGGCGAGCTCGCGGGATCGAGTGGCCGATGATCTCCGGGATCCGGTCCGGCGGCTGCAGCACGCCTGCTGGCGTGGATCAGGCCCGAGATGCAGGACCGCTTTCCCGCTGATCTGGCGGCGGTCGAGCGCGGCAAGCAGCGAGCCAGCTTCTTCCAGGAGCCCTCGGCCGGACACCGGGGTCCAGTTGCGCGGACACGGCCAGGCGGGCGAGCAGCTCCAGGTTGCGCTCGGCGCGGCCGGTCCGGCGTTGTTCACCCCATATCTCGGTCACACGGCACTGGCGGCCCAGATCCAGGTGTTATGCATCGCGGTGCCTTTGGCCTGGGCCCGGGGCTGAGGGGCTTTCCTCGGATCTGGCTGGAGGCAACTGCGGCGCTAGAAGAGCGCGACGCCGGTGAGCGCGGCCAGCCGGTCCATCAGTTGGTCCTGGAAAACGGGGTCACGGGCCTCTGCCGCGGGCGTCTGCCGTTGCCGGTGGTACCAGTAGCCGCCGCTGACGGTTGCGGCTGTGTCCTTGCTGGCGGCGAGCCATGTCTGGGTGAGGTAGCCCAGCTCCAGGTCGTCGGTTGCTGCGGGGCCGCCCATCTTGGTCGGCACCCAGCCCGGATCGACGGCGTTGCTGAGTACTTCCGGCCAGGCACGGGCCAGGGTGAGCGCGAGCGCGGTGACCTGCAGCTTGCTCTCGGCGTAGGCCTGTCTGGCGTTCCACTGCCGCCCGGTCCAGTCGATGTCCCGCAGCGCCCCGGCCCCGGCGTGATGCAGTCCGCTGCTGAGGTAGATCAGCCGGGCCGGGCGGTCGATCAGCGCAGTGAGCAGGTAGGGGGCGAGGGTGTTCACGGCGAGGGTCGTCGGGTGACCGTCGGCGGTCGCAGCGCGGGACGGCTCGAGGAAGACGCCGGCATTGTGGATGACAGCGTCCATCCGGCCGATGTCGTTTACCTGATTGGCGAGTTCGCGGGTCTCGGCGGCGCTGCTGAGGTCGCCGATGACCACTCCTGCAGCGTCCGGGGCCAGGTCGCTGACCGCCGCCGCCCGCTGGCGGGTGCGGGCGTGCAGGACAACGTCGTGGCCTTCACCGATGAGGACACTGGCGGCGCCGCGGCCGAGTCCGTCGGTGGAGCCGGTGATGAAGATACGGGGCACGGGATAATTCTCCCGTCGGTGGTGTGCGAACGGCTGGATGCTTCATCGGCGACGGGCTGGCCCCGGCGTAAACGCGACAACTTGATCTGGCCGGAAACTTCGTCATGACCAAGCGGGGCTAGGGCCTGAGGACGATCTTGCCGTGGGTGTGGCGGCGTTCGAGCTCGGTGTAGGCCTCGCGTACTTGCGCCAGCGGGTAGACGTTCGCGATCGGCACCTCGAGGTGTCCGCCGGCGATCAGGCCGGCTAGCTCGGCGAGCACCCTGGCGCCCGGCCCCGCCTCGGCCCCCCCGTCGGTCTTCACCCCGTGCTTCGCGGCGGCCGCGTAATCGACGATGGTGTCGATCCGCCCGGCCGCGACGCCGAGGGCGAGGGCCAGCTCGACGTACCCGTCGCCGTAGGTGTCGATGAAGGCGTCCACGCCGCTGGGCGCGGCGGCCCTGATCCGGTCCGCGACGCCGTCACCGTACGCGACCGGGATCACGCCGTGGCTCTCCAGCCACTCGTGGTTGCTCTGGCTCGCCAGGCCGATGACCGTGGCCCCGGTACGGCGCGCGAGCTGGACGGCGAGCGAGCCGACCCCCCCGGCGGCTCCGGAGATGACGACGGTCTCGCCCTCCTCGGCCTGGACGGCGTGTACCGCCCCCCACGCGGTCGCGCCCGCGACGAACAGGCCGCCGGCCACCTCCCAGGAGACCTTCTCCGGCTTGCGCGTGAGGTCGCCGGCCTCGACCAGGACCAGCTCGGCCTGGGAGGCCCGGTTGTTAGTGAACCCGATCACCTCGTCGCCGGGAGAGAATCCGGCGACCCCGGCGCCGACCTCGTCGACGACCCCGGCGAGGTCGCTGCCCTGCCCGGACGGGAACGTCGACGGGAACAGCTCCGCCACCGCCCCTGTGCGGATGACCGCCTCACTGATGTTGATGCCAGCCGCCTTCACCCGTACCAGGACCTGCCCGTCCCCAGGCACCGGGCGTTCCACCTCGTCGACCCGCAACAGGTCGATTCCGCCGAACTCGTCGTACCTGACTGCCTTTGGCATGATCTCTGCATCTCCCTTCGGCCGGAATTCGCTGGCAGTACCCCGGGCGGGCTCGCCCATGTCAACCCGCTTCTGAAAATCTCCTGCCGGGGGGAGGCCCACTGGCAGCCTCGCCGCCAGATAGGTGAGGAGGCGTCACCGGATCACGGTGATTCGCGCGACCGAAGACTCCACAGAACCGAACTTCCATGGACAGGCGTGAATGTGGTGTCACCGGTCGCGGCGCCTTGTTGGTCGTCCTTTATGTATGGGGTTGGCTTTTCTTTGGCCGTGTCCGGATTATGCCCGGGTCCCGCCGGATGCCGTGCGGAACCCGCCGGGTCACGCCGGGACGCCGGGGCCAGCCTCGGCCTGCGCCGGCGCCGAGGCCTCGGCCGGCGCCGCACCGCGTTCCGGGGACGGCGTGCCCGGCTGAGCCAGCGGCCCGCTGCGGACCAGGGCGCCGCAGATCACCGCGCCGCCGGCGAAGATTCCGGCGGTCCACCAGAACGCGGTGGTGTAGCCGTGCACCAGCGCCTGCCCGGTCAGGGCCTGGCGGCCGATCAGCCGGGCCGCGGCGAGGTGCGCCGTGAAGTAGGCGGTGACGGCGGCGGCGAAGATGCTGTTCAGCAGCGCGGTGCCAATCGAGGCGCCGAGCATCTGGCCGACAGTGAGGGTCGCGGAGGCGACTCCCGCGTCCTGCTGGGCCACGCCGAACGTGCCGACGTTGATCGCCGGGGCGAACACCATGCCCATGCCGATCCCGCTCACGAGGATCGGGCCGAGCACGCCCGCTGCATAGCCGGTGTGCGGGGCGAGCTGGGCCAGCCAGACCGCCCCCCCGGCCGCGGCCAGCAGCCCGAACGCGACCAGCGGCCTGGGCCCGACCCTGGGCATCAGCACGATCGTGGACAGGTTGGCCGAGGCTATTAGGCCGCCGCTGAGCGGCAGGAACGCGACGCCAGTGACCAGCGGCGAGTAGCCGAGCGTCTGCTGCAGGTAGTAGGTCAGGAACAAGAAGGTCCCGAACAGCCCGGCCGAGACGAACAGCATCGACAGGTAGGCGCCGCTCCGGTCGCGGTCGAGCACCACACGGGGCGGCAGCAGCGGGTGGGCCGCCCGGGCCTGCCAGGCCGCGAAGGCCGCCAGCAGTGCCACGCCGGCGGCCAGGAATCCGTAGGTGGACGGCGTGTGCCAGCTGTGCGAGGCAGCGTTGGAGAACCCGTACACCAGGCAGAACATGCCACTCGAGACCAGCAGCACGCCCGGGATGTCCAGCCTCGGCCGGGCCGAGGACGGATGGCGGCCCAGCAGCAGCGCCCCGCCGACGAAGGCCACCCCGGCGAAGATCAGGTTCACATACAGCGTCCACCGCCAGGACAGGTACTCGGTGAGCGAGCCGCCGAGCAGCAGCCCGATTGCGCCGCCGGTTCCGACGATCGCCCCGTAGATGCCGAACGCCTTGTTGCGGTCCTTCGGCTCGGTGAACGTGGTGGTCAGCAGCGACAGCCCCGCCGGCACCAGCAGCGCCGCGAACGCGCCCTGGCAGGCCCGCGCGGTTATCAGCATGGCGAAGTTGACCGAGGCGCCGCCGATGGCCGAGACCCCGGCGAAGCCGGCCAGCCCGGTCAGGAACGTGACCTTCCGGCCCAGCAGGTCAGACAGCTTGCCGCCGAGCAGCAGCAAGCTGCCGAACGCCAGCGTGTACGCCGTGACCACCCACTGCCGGTCCACCGTCGAGAAATGAAGCGCACGCTGCGCCGACGGCAACGCTATATTCAGCACCGTCAGGTCCAGCACCACCATCAGCTGCGCCAGGCCGATCACCCACAGCAACACCCAGCGCCGCCGGTCCAGGCCGCCACCGGCCACCGTGGCTTCAGCCATGACAATCACACCCCGTTCCCCTGCTAACACGCCTTACTCGGATTCCGCGTCGGCGATTGACGCCCACATCGCCTTTGCAGTCTTGTGACCAGGCAGGTGAGCGATCCTCACCTGATCCAGGTAATTCGTCGGCCTGCCCCGGGACCCTGGCCCGGTCACGGGCATCGGGCGGAACGGCCATGAGGGGCGTGCGCCGTCGCGTCCTGCTCAGCGGCTTCTCGCCGCTGCGGCGCTGGAGTCGGTCGCCAAGCGGCTCGGCGCGACGTCGATGGCGGTCGCCAGTCCTGGCTGCTATAGCACTCGCCGAACATAATGCTGATCCCGGGCACCTTGTCGGTCGCCCACCTGCGCGAGAACATCGCCGGCGCGGCCCTGGCCCTGCCGCCCGACGCGGCCGCCGAGCTGGACGCGATCTGAGCATTGGACGCCCGCGCAGAGGATCGGTTCTGCGGCGCTCCGGTCGCGCGAATCACCGTGATCCGGTGACGCCTCCTCACCTGCCTGGCAGCAAGGCTGAACGTAGCCCGCCACCCGGCAGGAAACTCAGCGGTGGATTGACATGGGCGAGCCCGCCTGGGGTGCTGCCAGGCGGATTCCAGCCGAAGGGAGATCCTCGGTGAGTACCGAACAGCGAGAGAACCTCGACGCGATCCTGCGGCAGTCCCCCTTCCCGTTCGACAGCGACGTCAGCGAGCAGAGGCGGCTACTCCGGGAGCTGGCCTCGGCGCAGCCGCTGCCCGCCGACGTGACCGTGACCGCAGCCGCGCTGGGCGGCGTCCCGACCGCCGAGATCACCATCGACGGGGTCGAACCCCGCCACGTTGTGCTGTACTTCCACGGCGGCGTGTATGTGATAGGGGACGCCGTCCAGGCCGCCGGCCTGGCCTCGCAGGTCGGCCGGCGCACCCGCGCCAAGGTCATCTCCGTCGACTACCGGCTCGCCCCCGAGCACCCCTACCCGGCCGCGGTCGACGACGCCCTGGCCGCCTACCAGGCCCTCCTGGCCGGCGGCACCGCCCCCTCGCACATCGCCCTCGCCGGAGAGTCCGCCGGCGGCGGGCTCGCCGTCGCCACCCTGGTCAACGCCCGCGACCACGGCCTGCCCCTGCCCGCCGCCGCCTTCGTCATGTCACCGTACGCCGACCTCACCCTGGCCGGCGCGACCATGGACACCAAACGAGCGGCCGACCCGCTCTTCACCCCGCAGGCGTTCCCCGCCCGGGTCGCCGACTACACGGCGGGGCACGACCCCGCGCTCGGCCTCATCAGCCCGATATTCGCCAACCTGCATGGCCTGCCGCCCCTGATCATCCAGGCCGGGACCCACGAGGTCCTCCTCGACGACGCCATCCGCCTCGCCCGCCAGGCCGCCACCGCCGACGTGCAGGTCACCCTCGACATCACCCCTGGGGTGCCCCACGTCTTCCAGGCCTACTACCCGATCCTCGACGAAGCCGCCGCCGCGCTGGACCGAGCCGGACAGCTCCTGTCGGCGCATCTGGCCAGCGCCGAACGCGTCACCGCCTAGCGAAAGGCAGAACGCACGTTGTCCTCGCAGCCCACAGGCCGCGGGTTCACAAACCCGCCCCGCTGCTAGCAAGTACCAGGCCCAGGCATGATCCCCGGGAACGGCCGCCGGGCCTTCCATCACCCGGTCCCAGCCCATCCCCCGGGACCGTGACCGACAGGAGTCCGACATGAGCGAACCGCTCGACTGGAACGCGAAGACCATCGCGGAGTTCCGAGCCAACCAGGGCAGGGTTGGCGGGGTCTTCGAGGGCGCTCCGATCGTCCTGGCACATCACCGCGGCCGCACAAGCGGGCGGGAGCACGTCACCCCGATGATGTACCTCCCGCACGACACCGACCCGGACATCATCTACGTCTTCGCAACCAAGGCCGGAGCACCCACCAATCCGGACTGGTACCACAATCTGACCGCCGCCGGTGACGGCAGTGTCGAACGCGGAACCGAGACATACAAGGTGACCGTCCGCGAACTGACCGGCGCTGAACGCGACCGCGTCTACGCCGAGCAAGCGCGGCGCTACCCAGGCTTTGCCGGGTACGCACGCCAGACTGCTGGAGTCCGCACCATTCCTGTGCTCGAACTCAGGCGGGCATAGCCCACCACACCCCTAAGCATGTCGTTTAACCTGTGCGTTCGCGTTTGGCTTTGAGGCTGCGTGCCCTTCTTGTGGTTTTCCCCACGTCGTAGCGGGGTGGAGGACGGCGCTCTGGGTGACCGGCCATGCCCCCATGTTTGGCCTGCCGGTCAGATTCCGCCAGAGCGAGCGCGCGTTGGGCGGCCTGGCTGGCCGCGCGCTGGTCACCAAGCTCACGATGAGCGAGCCCGGCCAGCAGGTGCGCCTCCATGACCGTGGGCCCGAGGACCGGGACCGTGCCATCGAGAACACCGGCCACCGCCAGAGGCTGCCCTGATCTCCCGGGCGCGCAGCACCGGCCGAGCTGGACTGACCTGGCCTTCAGCCGGTCGTTTGGCAGCAGGATCGCCGGGGAAGGCGTCCAGGGGCAAGGCCCGCTGGTACCGCCGGGCGCGGGTCAGGGGTGTGGGTGAAGTACCGGACTGTCACAGGCCGGCACTGTCAGACAAGATGACCGACCCGGCGGGCGCGACAGTTCATCTAGTCCGGGTGGGCCCAGGCTTGCAGCGAGGGGGGAAGCCGATGGCGAGCAGCGATGACCGCCTCTTCCTGATCACCGGGGCGACCGGGAAAACGGGAACCGCAAGTGTGCACCTGCTACTCGAGCGCGGGCACCGGGTGCGGGCGTTCGTGCACCGGCACGACGACCGATCAAAGGCCCTGGCCGCGGCCGGCGCCGAGATCGTCGCGGGCGACATGCTGAACTTCCGTGACGTGAGCCCGGCCATGCGGGGAGTAACGGGCGCTACTTGACGTACCCGCTCGCCCCCGGCCTGCTGGACGCCACCGTCATCTTCGCGCAGGCAGCCGCCGAGGCCGGCGTCCGGTCGGTCGTCAGCATGTCCCAGATCTCCGCCCGGCGCGAGGCCGCCAGCAACGCCGCACGTCAGCACTGGCTGGCCGAGCGCCTGCTCGACCGCACCGCGATGCTGACCGCCCACCTGAAGCCGACGTTCTTCGCCGAATGGCTCATCCTGGCCTGGGGCCTGGAAGGCGATCACGGCGTGCTGCGGCTCCCCTACGGAACCGGCCGCCACGCTCCGGTCGCCGGCGTCGACCAGTCGTATGTGATCGCGGGCCATCCTGGAGAACCCCGAGCCGCACGACCGCCAGGCCTACCCCCTGTACGGCCCGGTCGAGATGGACCACTACGGCATCGCCGACGCGGTCTCGCGGGCGCTGGGGATCCCGATGACCTACGAGCAGATCAGCGTCGAGGAGTTCGCCGCCGGGCTGGCCTCCCGCGGCATATCCCCGCACTTCGTCCAGCACGTCAGCTGCGTCGCCATCGACTACCAGAACGGCATCTTCTCCGGGACCAACAACCTCATCGAGGTCATCGGCAACCACACCCCCCTGACCGTCGAGGAATTCGTCACCAGCAGAAAAGACGCCTTTCAGCAGAACGGCCCGTTCTTCGTGCCCGCCCCAAAGACCTAACCGCCCGCGCGCCGTGACGACGCTGGCGGCCTTCCCCGAAGGTTATTTTCCGGGAACCTCGCGGTCCGCGCCGACGGCTCTGGCAGGACGAGGTGTGTAGGAAACCGGGGAGGCTCCCGCTGGCCCTTCCACGGAGCGTGTCGTTTTGGACGGCAGCCGCACTAACGTTCCTGGCGGCCGCCTCAAACGCGGCGGCCTCGCCCCTTTACCAGGTCTACCAGGGCCAGTTCCGGTTCTCCGCAACGACGCTCACCTTGGTGTTCACCGCCTACGTCGCTGCCAGCGGGCTTTTGGGCTGGCGGTCGTTAACTGAGACACCGGCAGGCAACGCGGTTCCCTGAATGGTGTGTCCCGCGTGCTGCCTCACCGGGCCTATTACTTCAGGCCTTGAGCGACCCCGCGTGAATGAGTTGCGATCGCGGCAGGCACCGCCAGACGTTTGCCGTCCCGGGGCGGCCGTGCAGCCGGCTCAGCCACCGATGTAGAGCTCGCCGTCGCGCTCGGTCACGGCCGCCCGCCCTAGCGGCAGCACCCGGGTGAGCATGCGGTACCCGAAGTCCAGGCCGGGCACCCTGGCGAAGATCCCCTGCGGTCCCCGGACCATCCGGCCGGTCCCGACGTCGTAGGCCGAGCGGTGCCAGGGACACACCAGGCAGCCGTTCTCATCGATGCTGCCCCCCGCCAGGTCAGCGCCGAGGTGCCGGCATCGGCGCGTGACCGCGAAGTAGCGCCCGCCGGCGTTCCCGACGGCATAGCGCCCCGCGCCTACCACCGTGCCCGGCGGGAGGTCGGCCGCCGCGCCAACCCGCTGCGGTGCGCTCATCGCGCCTCCTTCCGCGGATCTGCGGACCCTGCTTGTCGATACCGACCCTAGGCCCGATTGGCCGTGGCGGTGACCAGCCGCCAGCATCTTCTTGGGCGAAAGAAGCTGAGCTGCCCGCCCGGGTGACCCCGCTGCCGAATGCCGATGCCTCGTTGAGCGTACAGGCGTTCGCTTGGCCGCGATGAACACTCGTTCGCCGACTGCCTACGTTATGTAGTGGGTACTAAGTCCGGGTAGCACGCATACCCGCCGATCTGTACGTCAGGAGCGACGACGGTCCGGCCTGTTCCGAGCGTTCATAAGGAACATTCTGGTGCATCGACCGGCCGGGATGGCCGGTCGTGTCAGGGCTCACGCTCGAGGACCAGCTCGATCGTGGCCGGGGCGCGGCGCTGCGTTCCTCGGGTCGCTGCCCTCCGCCCTCGGGCCGGATGACCGTGGGAGCCCGCCCGAGGCCTGCATGAGCCGCGGCCGTGGCATCAGCCGGCGATGCCCCGGGGCGCCTGCTGGCGTGATGCTCATGCCGGGCCTCGCCTGGCCGGGCATGGCCGCGCTTCACCAAGGTGTGTAGTCCGGCGGGCGCGGGGAAGGTGACGGGCAGGAGCGTTCGTGGTCACGATGGCCTGGTCACGCGTCCGCCGCTGCGGTGGTTTCTCCGGCGGGCTCAGGCGGATGGCATCGCTGGGTGCTGGTGGGGCAAGGCGGCGGGCCCGGGGAGATGCGCCGGGACTTCGGCCGGCATGCAGTGTGGACCTATCGGGATATGGGATGTGGCCGCGCGGCGCCTGGCGCGCTGGGAAGGGCCGCGTGCGCCTCACGAACGGGGGAGCCGATGAAAACCGATGCCGAGATCAAACAGGACGTCACCCGCGAGCTGGGCTGGGATCCGCAGGTATCTGAGCCGGACGCC
>Ga0070699_100003488_pt1 | contig 13902 bp, 12 predicted proteins | sample KBSK1503metaG_FD_65473 | JGI IMG/M metagenome (GOLD analysis project Ga0070699, IMG submission 65473) | Corn, switchgrass and miscanthus rhizosphere microbial communities from Kellogg Biological Station, Michigan, USA - KBS K1-50-3 metaG | ecosystem: Host-associated > Plants > Roots >...
CGTGACGCCGAGGACCGCCATCGTCTCGGGACTCGAAGACAGCACGAGCTCCCAGGGAGTGGACGGGATCGGCGAGCCAGTCTGGAGAATCGTCATGCCGGTAAGATAGAGGCGTCACCCCTCGTCAAAAACGGCTCGCCCCGCACCATCTTGACGACAGTGCGGGGCGAGACAACCCACGGAGCCCGGCTGGATCAGCTCGGGAGCTTGGCGATCTGCTTGACGCGCGTGCCGGGCTTGATGTCCGGCGAAACGACGTTGAGCACCTTGACGGTGGCGGTACGGCCCCGGACGTTGATGACCTGCAGGACCGCCATGACCTCGTCCACCGCATTCGCCTCGGTCTTGTCCTGCGGACCCGCGGTGCGCCGGGCATGGAAGAGATCTCCCGGAGACACGCCAGCCGTACGCCCGATGTCGATGAACAACACCTCCTGCGGGTGGCGCAGCTCCCGGGCGTCCCGTGACACCAGCACGCGGCCCTCGAGCCCATCAGCGACCGACGCGTACTCCTTCGCGCCCGGGTCGGAGAATTTTTCCGCCGGCATGACCGACTGGCCGTTGCGGATCGGGCCGTAGACGGCAATCACGTCACCGATGGTCTGGTCTCCATTCTGGCCGGTGACCCGAATCAGGCCGGTCGGCACCACGATCTCTCCGTACCCGATCGGGCCTTCCCGGCGGTCGACCACGACCAGCGTGTCGCCGACGGAATAGCTGGCCCCGGGGAAGGGACGCATACCCACCGAGGTGAAGTTCTGGACTGCCGTGCGGGCACGGCCGCTCTCGATCTGCTCCGGCGTGACCGGTCCCAGCATCGTGCCCCAGGGGAGGCTGTCTCCCTCGGTCAGAAACCCGGAGGAGAAGAACTCACCAGCGCGCAGCGGATGAAAGCGCACTTCACGGTAGGTCTTGAAGGCGTTCTGCGCCGACACCTTCTTGCGACGGAAGAGGTCCATCCCATCGCCCACCTGGGTGCTCTGCTGCGTAGACGGCGGCAGCATCGAGATGCCCGGTGAGGGACGGACCGGCGGCGGCTCGGCAGGTGCGGGTGCCGGGACGGGTGCGGGAGTATCGGTGGTTGGCACCGCGGTCTGGCCCGGGACCGCTTCCAGCTTCAGCACTTCGCCAGGATAGATCCAATGCGGATCCTGGACGACGGCCGTGTTAAGCCGATAGATCTGGGGCCAGAGGAAAGGATCGCCGAGGTAGGTTCGCGCGATGTCCCAGAGGGTATCGCCCTTCTGTACCGTGTGCGCGGTTGCCTTGGCCTGTGCCAACGCCGGGGCACTGAGCCCCAGCGTCAGCAGGAAAAAGGAACTAGAACGGGAGATCGTCATCCTCGGCATCGAGAGCCTCCGGAAAGTCGGAGAACGACTCGTCCTTGGCACCGGGCTTGGCCGCGGCCGCCCCCGCCGCCGCTTTCGGTGCGGAGTAGGACTCGCCGCCATCGCCCTTGCCGGACAAGAGAATCAGCTCGCGAGCGTTGATCTCCGTCGTGTAGCGGGTCTGGCCATCCTTGTCCTGCCAGCTCCGATACTCAATGCTGCCTTCGACGTAGACCTTATCGCCCTTTTTGCAGTAGCGCTCGGCAATGTCCGCAAGATTCGAGCCTTTGTTGTTCCAGAGTACAACTTTGTGCCACTCGGTCTTTTCCTGCTTGTCGCCCGAGGCTCCCTTCCACTGCCGACTGGTGGCCAGCGAGAGATTGGCCACGCGGCCGCCGTTCGATGTACTGCGTACTTCGGGGTCCGCCCCCAGGTTGCCGATCAACTGAGCGCGATTGAGACTGCGGGCCATGGAATCCTCCTCACACGGGAAAATCTGCGGGCTAGACTGCGGGACTCGTCCATCCTATCAGCTTCCTAAGTACTTCCAACAACCAAACATACGCCCCTTGGTTCCGAATTACCGCAGGGCCGGGAGCGGCGCGCGCAGGACCAGAGCGTCTTCCAGTGGGTTTCGATAATAACCGGGTCTGAGTCCGACCGGCCTGAATCCGAATCCCTGATACAGAGACAGCGCCACCGCGTTCGATTGCCGCACTTCGAGGTAGGCTTCACGCACTCCTGCGGTTGTTACCGCGGCGAGTGCCTCCTCGAGGAGACAGCGCGCAATTCCTCGCCGACGACAGCTCGGGAGGACGGCAAGATTCAGGATTTCCGCTTCCTCGCCAGAGATCCGCGCCATCACGTAACCAACCGTGGTCCCACCAAATTCAGCCACAAACGCTCGTGACGTTTCATACTGAATCGATTCGCGAAGTCCTGCGGAGGTCCACGGATCACTGAAGCACTCGCGCTCTATGGCCGCGAGCGCGGAGACGTCAGCCGTGGCTGCGGGTCGAATCCGGCAAGGCTCGGCCATGAACAGCTTCCCAACGCACCTGCGCTTCCGCCGGGCGTCCGTAGGTTGGTTCCCACTCATCGAGGTCGCGCACCTGGAACGCGCCACCGTCCACGCCAATCAGCGACAACAGCGCCGTCGCGGACGGAAGGCTTGCCGCACCGCGTACCACCGGCACCGCGAACTGGTCTGCCAGTCGGTCGACGACTTTATCAGGCGCGTCGGCGAGGACCAGGTCGGGCGTCTCGCCATGGAGGGATTCCGGTGTTGCGAGCACCGGCGCGCGGAGCGTCTCTACGCTGCGGGGCAGATCGAGACGATAGCTCGCCGCATACAGCTCGCCGCGCAGCGCGGACGTCACCACCAGTACCCGCGTGCCGTGGGGCGGGGCCACGCCGGCGGCTCGAACCAGCAACGTGGACGCGGTCCACACTTCGACGCCGGGACGAGCTCGCGCCAGCGCCTTGACCGCCGCCGCACCGACTCTGAGACCGGTAAAGCTCCCCGGCCCGTCCGCTATGGCAAAGACATCCACCGAGAACAGCTCGACCGCGGCCTCCGCGAGCAGTGCGCTGATCGTAGGCAGCAGCGCCGCGGCGTGACGGCGCGCGCCTTCGACGCGGCGCTCCAACGGCGGGGTATCCGGTCGGCTCAATGCGACGCAGAGCCGGTCGGTCGCGGTTTCCAGGGCCAGTCCGATCACGAGATTTCGACTCGACGAACATCCGGGTTCGGCGTATGCGCCAGCGTCACCCGCCGCGATGGCCGAGGCGCCCACTCCCCTGCCCGTTCCGGCCACTCGATGAGCAACGCGGCACCAAGTTGCAGCGTGTCCCAGTCGAGATCGCGGGCTTCATCGAATCGCTTGAGGCGATAGCAGTCCACGTGGTACACCGGGCCGTGGACTCCGTCGTAATGATGGACCAGAGCATAAGTCGGGCTCGTGGCCGTCACCTCCACGCCGAGCCCGCGCACCAATGCCTGCGCGAAGGTCGTCTTGCCGGAGCCGAGATCGCCCTCGAGCCACACCACCTCTCCTGGCCCGAGCCCGGTTCCCATCTCGAACCCCAGCGCACGGAGCGCCGGTTCGTCGAGCAGCGCCGTCACACCCGGCGGCGGAACGGCCGCATCGGCGCGCTTCGTCGCACGTCCGGCGCCGCGTGAGCCCGAAGGTCGTTCAGCTGGTCGCGAAGCATGGCCGCGAGCTCGAACTCGAGGTTGGCCGCCGCCTGCTTCATTTGTTTTTCGAGTGCCGTCATGGCCGCCGCGCGTTGTTTCGGATCGTGGAGGTCGGGGGCGGCCGGCGACCGGCGCGAGGCGGCCGCGGCGGCTCCCGCGGTCCGCGCGTCGGCCACGTGGGTCGACAGGCGCACCTCCGCGGTGGACTTCACGATCGAGACCGGCGTGGCGCCGTGCTCGACGTTGTACGCCTGCTGGATGGCGCGGCGGCGGTCCATCTCCGCCAGCGCCCGCTCCATCGAGCCGGTCCTCCGGTCGGCGTAGAGGATCGCGACGCCGTGGAGGTTCCGCGCCGCGCGACCGACGGTCTGGATGAGCGAGCGGTCGGAGCGGAGGAATCCCTCCTGGTCGGCGTCGAGAATGGCGACCAGGGATACCTCGGGCAGGTCGAGCCCTTCGCGCAGCAGGTTGATGCCCACGAGGACGTCGAACTCGCCCAGCCGGAGGCCGCGGAGGATTTCCACCCGTTCGATGGCATCGATGTCCGAGTGGAGGTACCTGACCCGAACGCCGTGCTGCTGCAGATAGTCCGTCAGATCTTCGGCCATGCGTTTGGTGAGCGTCGTCACCAGCACGCGTTCCTGCCGGGCCTCGCGGAGCCGGATTTCGTTGAGCAGATCATCCACCTGTCCCTTGACCGGCCGGACCGACACCATCGGGTCCACCAGGAAGGTGGGCCGGATGATCTGCTCCACCACCGCGCCCTCGGAAAGCTTGAGCTCGTACTCTCCCGGGGTGGCGGAAACCGTGATCATCCGCGGCACCAGCTCCATGAACTCCTCGAAGCGGAGCGGACGGTTGTCGAGCGCCGACGGCAACCGGAAGCCGTATTCCACCAGGGTCGTCTTGCGGGCCCGGTCGCCGTTGAACATTCCCCCGATCTGAGGCAGCGAGACGTGCGATTCGTCCACCACGGCCAGGTAGTCGGCGGGGAAATAGTCCAGCAAACAGGCGGGCCGCTCGCCCAGCGCGCGGCCCGTCAGGTGCCGGGAATAATTCTCGATGCCGGGACAGGTGCCGATCTCCAGCAGCATCTCGATGTCGAAGTGGGTACGGGACTCCAGGCGCTGCGCCTCCAGCAGTTTGCCCCCGGTCCGAAGCTCTGCCAGGCGGACGGCAAGCTCGTCCCGCACGAGACGGACCGCGCGCTCAATGGCGGGCCGCTCGGTGACGAAATGCTTGGCCGGATAAATGGCGCACTGGTCCAGCCGGGCGATGGTGTTTCCGGTGAGCGGATCGATCTTGGAAATACGCTCGATCTGATCGCCCCAGAGCTCCACCCGCACCGCCTGCTCCTCGTACGCCGGGTAGACCTCGATCGTGTCGCCCCGGACCCGGAAGGTGCCCGGCTCGAACGACACGTCGTTCCGCATGTACTGGATCGCGACCAGGTCGCCGAGAATGGCGTCGCGACCACGTGCCTCGCCGGCGCGCAGGGTAAACATCATGCTGCGGTAGGTGGCGGGGTCGCCCAAGCCGTAGATGGCGCTCACGGTGGCGACGATCACCACGTCTTCGCGCTCCATCAGGCTCGACGTAGCCCGGAGGCGCAGGGCCTCGATGTCCTCGTTGATCGAGGCGTCCTTCTCGATGTACACGTCGGTGGCCGGAACGTAGGCCTCCGGCTGGTAGTAGTCGTAGTAGGAAACGAAATACTCGACCGCGTTGCCGGGCAGAAACTGTTTCAGCTCGCCGTAGAGCTGGGCCGCCAGCGTCTTGTTATGGGAGAGCACCAGTGTGGGACGACCATACTCGGCGATGACGTGGGCCAGCGTCATGGTCTTGCCCGAGCCGGTGACGCCGAGAAGCGTCTGGTACCGATCGCCGCGATGCAGCCCGCGCGACAGCTCGGCGATGGCGCGGGGCTGGTCGCCGGCGGGCGTGAAGGGGGCTATGACCTCGAAGGCTGCCATGGCCCAAAATAACAGTTTCGGGGTTTCTTCGGTACCGGGAGGCCTGACCCGTTACTCCATGGCCAGGAGCGCTTTCCAGGTATCAGGGGGCACCGGCATGACGGAAAGCCGGGAGATCCGCACCAACGCGAAATCTGCGAACCGACGGTCCGCCTTGACCGCGGCAAGCGAGACCGGCTTCCGCAACCCCCGCACCGGCTCCAGCTCCACCACCACCAGGCGAGGATCGTCGAGCTTGGGATCGGGCCGGGGATCGCCCGCTATCCGGGCGATCCCGACGATCGCCTTCTCCGCCCCGGTGTGATACACGAACGCCTGATCGCCTTTGCGCATGGCCCGGAGGTTCTTCAGCGCAACGGGATTGGAGACGCCGTCCCACGTCGTCCGCTTGTCGCGGACCAGATCATCGAACGAATAGGTCGACGGCTCGGTCTTCAGTAGCCAGGAATTTGCCATATCGGCTAGGGCTTCTTCACTTCATAATCCTTGAAGCCGGCCGGGAGCGAATCGAGGAACACTTCGACCCGGTATTTCCCGACCGGCCAGCCGCTGGGCCGCGAGATGTGGAACTCCGTCCGCGCCGGACCGGTCGGAGCGATGGTCTGGGAGGACTCGTTGACCAGCTGGCCGTTATTGAATGTGAACCGGGCTCTGATCGTAGCGGAGGCTGTGGAGCCTTCGGTGGCCACGGAGGCGTACACGGTATCGCGGGGACTGAAGATCGAGATCGCATTGGACACGGATTTGTCCGGGAGAATCGACCTGCCCACTTCCAATCCCGTGACCCGAAACACCACTACCGGTGCCGGCGGCGGGGGCAACGGGGCCGGCGCCGGGGCATCGGCCTTTTTACATCCGGCGGCGCTGACCAGACCAGCGGTCAGGACCGTGGCAATTGAGGAAATGATACGCATCGGAGAGCTCTCCGGTCAGGCGTCGGGAACCTTGAGAACCTGATCGGGATAGATCAGGTCCGGGTTAGTCAGGACGTCGCGATTGGCGTCGAAAATGACTTTCCATTTCGAGCTCTTTCCATAGACCTTCTTCGCGATCTTGGACAGCGAGTCACCGGCCACGACCGTGTAGGTCCGCTGCGACTTCGCCGCCTCGGGTGCGCTGGAAGACCCGCCAAACTGCACGTTGGAAAAATCGGGGCGATCATCTGCGCTTGACATTGTGAACTCCGGCTAATGTACTCGGGAAGGTATCACTGGTTGGTGGCGGACGTCAGGTCGTCGCGGGCGCTTCCCTCCGGTCCACGCTCGCCACGCCCTTCACGCGGCGGACCGCCTTCAGGACTTTGGCGAGGTGCGGCAGGTTGTCGACCTCCACGAACACCGTGCCGAACGCGCCGCCGTCCTTGGTGTGGAGGTCGGCGCCACGAATGTTCGTGCCGGTGGCACTGATGGCCTGGAGGATGTCGGCATAGAGCCCGCGCCGGTCCTCGGCGTTCACGACCAGCCGCACCGCGAACGACTCGCCCTCCTGCTCCTGCCAATCGATCTCCACCCGGCGGTCGCCGGCGGACAGGGTGAGCAGGTTGGGGCAGTCGGCCCGGTGGATCGAGATTCCCCTGCCCTGCGTGACGTACCCGACCACGGAATCGCCCGGCACCGGCTGGCAGCACTGGGCGTAGCGAACCAGCAGGCCGTCCACGCCCTGAATCTTGATGCCGCGGCCCAGCCGGATCCGGTTGAGCATCCGCCCGAAGACGGTGGGCTTGGGCTCGACCAGTTCTTCCTGGGACGCTTCCGGGTGCAGGGCGCGAACCACCTGGCCCATTGCCAGGTCTCCCCGCCCCACCGCAGCTTCGAGCGCCATGCCGTCTTCCATGTTGACCAGGTGCGCGGCCTTGTTGAGCGTCGCCGCATCCGGCATGGCCAGCCTGCGGCGCTTCATTTCGCGCTGCAGGATCTCCCGGCCGAGCTGGCTCGAGACGGTTTCCTCCTCGTGCCGGACCCACTGCTTGATCTTGTGCCGCGCCCGGCCGGTCCGGACATGGGAAAGCCAGTCCCGGCTGGGCTTGGCCGACGGACTGGTCAGGATCTCGATCGCATCCCCGTTCTTGAGCTCCCGGTGGAGGGGGGCAATGCGGCCGTTGATCTTGGCACCCTGGCAATGGACGCCGACCTCGGTGTGGACGTGGAACGCGAAGTCGATGGCCGTGGCTCCCTTGGGAAGCCGCTTCACGTCGCCCTGCGGCGTGAAGACGAAGATCTCATCCTGGTAGAGGTCGACCTTGAGAAACTCGAGGAACTCCTCCGGCGAGTGGGTGTCCTGCTGGAGCTCGAGCAGCTGGCGGAACCAGCCGAAGTGCTGGTCCAGCTCGTCGGGCCGGTTGCGCTCCCGTTTGTACAGCCAGTGCGCCGCGATGCCGTATTCGGCAGTGCGGTGCATCTCCTTGGTGCGGATCTGGATCTCGTAGAGCTGGCCGTTGGGCCCGAAGATCGTGGTGTGGAGCGACTGGTACCCGTTCGATTTGGGCGATGCGATGTAGTCCTTGAACCGCTCTTGGAGCGGGGTCCATTTGTGGTGGATGATGCCGAGCACGTGGTAGCAGTCGGGCACGGTGGGCACGATGACGCGGAGCGCCATCATGTCATAGATCGCCTCGAAGGGTGTATTCCGCTTGCGCATCTTCTGCCAGATCGACCAGAGATGCTTGGGACGTCCGCCCACATCGACGTCGGCGATCTCGGCCCGTCGAAGCTCCTGTTCCACCGGGCCCTGGAGCGCCGCCACCAACTCCTCCCGCTCGGCCCGCTTGGCCGCCACCTGCCCGGACAGCGCGGCGTATTCCTCCGGCTCGAGGAACCGGAACGCGAGGTCCTCCAGCTCGGCCTTCACGCCGGCCATGCCGAAGCGATGCGCGAGCGGGGCGTAGATCTCCCGGGTCTCGGTGGCGATGCGGGCCCGCTTCTCGGGCGGGAGATGCTCCAGGGTCCGCATGTTGTGCAGGCGGTCCGCCAGCTTGATGATGATGACCCGGGCGTCCTTGGCGATCGACAGCAGCAGCTTCCGGTAGTTCTCGACCTGCTCTTCCGCGGTGGAGCGGAAGGTCAGGTGGGCGATCTTGGTGAGTCCGTCCACCAGGCCCGCCACCTCGGGACCGAACTCCTTGGCCACGTCCTCGTCGCGCACATCGGCGTCTTCCACGACGTCGTGGAGCAGCGCGGCGACGATCGAGGTCGAATCGAGGAACTGGCCGATGAGGATGGTGGCCACGGCAATGCTGTGGGAGACGAATTCCTCTCCGCTCATCCGCTTCTGGCCCCGATGGGCGCTCGCGCTGTAGCGGAGCGCACGATCGATCAGCTCGAGATCGAGCCGGTCGGCGTGCCGCTCCAGCGCGGCCCGGAAATCGGGGGCAAGGTCAAGCAGCGTTTCGTTCACAGCAATCCCCGTGTGGCAAAGCTCGTGAAGCGGTCGCCCGCCACGATCACATGGTCGTACACCGGCATGTCCAGCAGCTCACCGGCCGCCACCAGCTGGCGGGTCACCGCCTGGTCGTCCGCCGAAGGGGTTGGATCCCCGCTCGGGTGGTTGTGGACCAGGATGATGCCGGCCGCTGCCTCGGCGATGGCCGCCCGGAACACTTCGCGCGGATGCACCAGCGAGCTGTTGAGCAGGCCGCGGGTGATCAGCACGTCCCGGGTCACCTGGCTCTGGCTGTCCAGCGCCAGGAGGTGGAACTCCTCCACCGCCAGGTCGCGGAGCCGGGGTCCCACGATCCGCATCACGTCTTCGGGGGAGCGAATACGGGGCAAAGCCGGCCGGGACTCCCGCGCCAAGCGGGCGCCCAGCTCGAGCGCTGCCAGGAGCCGGGCGCCCTTGGCCGGGCCCACGCCAGGTGTGCGGAGTACCTCTCCCGGCGGGCGGGCGGCCAGCCGCCGGAGCGATCCCTCGGTCGGAGCCAGGAGCTGCCCGGCAACCTCGAGCGCGCTTTTCCCCCCTCCCCCTGTCCCTAACAGAATGGCCAATAGCTCGGAGAGGGTCAATGCTTGAACCCCGTGGGCCCAGAGGCGCTCACGGGGACGTTCGGCAGTCGAGAGGGTGGAATCGGGGAGAGGGGAAACAACAGTCGGGGTGGACATGCCCGCAGAGTAGGCCCTGCCGGTGTCCTTTCGAGGGCCTAGATCACGCGGGCTGGTCCGAATGCCGAACGGTTCACACCGCCGCCCCATGGCACTTCTTGTACTTCCGCCCCGACCCGCAGGGGCATGGGTCGTTCCGGCCGACGGTCGGAAGCCCGCTGGCGGACGGCCCCAACCGGCCCATCGACGTGTCCACCCGGGGCGGCGGCGGGGCGCCCATGGGTCCGGTGCTCGTCCGGGTCGAGCCGGCAAACAGCTCGTCGGTCCCGCTCCGTGGCGTCGGAATCGGCGGGGGTGGCGGCGCCTGCCGGGGCGGCTCCGCGCTGACCTGGATCTTGAGGTACCGCTCGGTGAAGGTGGAGTGGATGTCCCGCATCAGGTCCTCGAACATCTCGTAGGCTTCCTTCTTGTACTCCACCAGCGGGTCCTTCTGGCCGTAGGCGCGGTACTGAATGGCGTTTCGCAGCAGGTCGAGATCGTAGAGGTGGTCCTTCCATTTCTCGTCGATGACGGCGAGCGTCACCTGCGACAGCACCTGCTGGTCCACGTCCGCGATGCCGATTCCCTTCCCGAACTCGTGGAGGTACTCGACCTTGCGATGAAACGCGGCTTCGCCTTCGGCGACCGCGGCCTTGACCATCGCGGACAGATCCGGCGTGAGCGCTCTATCGGTGAGGGCTTCAGGCGTCACCAGGAACTGCAGGGTGAGCGCGTCGACCAGCCCCTTGCGATCCCAATCTTCCGGACGCTCGGCCTCCTCCAGGAACTTGCGCACCGCATGCTCCAGCGCGCGGCTGATCATCTGGCGGGCTTCCGCCTTCAGCTCCTCGCCCCGCTCCAGCGCGAACAGCCGAAGCGAATAGGCCACCTCCCGCTGCTGGTTCATGACGTCGTCGTATTCCAGCAGCCGCTTCCGCTGCTGGAAGTTCTGCAGCTCGACCCGCTTCTGGGCCGACTCGATGGCCACCATCACCAGTTTGCCGGTGATGACTTCGCCCTCTTCCGCGCCGGTCCGGTCCATGTACCGCGCGATGCGGTCCGATCCGAACAGCCGCATCAGGTCGTCTTCCAGGGACAGGAAGAAGAGCGACGCGCCCGGATCTCCCTGGCGCCCGGCCCGGCCGCGGAGCTGCCGGTCGATCCGGCGCGACTCGTGCCGCTCGGTGCCCAGGATCTGGAGGCCGGCTTCCTCGGTGGTCAGATCGAGGTCCTTGCCCAGTTTGATGTCGGTGCCCCGGCCGGCCATGTTGGTCGCGATGGTGATCGCGGCCTTCTGCCCCGCGCCGGCCACAATCTCCGCTTCGCGCTCGTGGTACTTCGCGTTGAGGACCTCGTGGGTGAGGCCCCGCCGCTTGAGCATCTTGGACAGGGTCTCCGACACGTCCACCGACGTGGTCCCGATGAGAATCGGAAGCCCCAGGCCATGCAGCCGCTCGATCTCATCGAGTACCGCGTTGAATTTTTCCCGGCGGGTCTTGTAGATCCGGTCGGTGTGGTCGGTGCGGCGGATCGGCTTGTTGGTGGGGATGACCGCCACCTCGAGGCCGTAGATCGAGTAGAACTCCGACTCTTCCGTTTCCGCCGTACCGGTCATGCCGGCGAGCTTGTCGAACATCCGGAAGTAGTTCTGGATCGTGATCGTGGCGAGCGTCTGGGTCTCGCCCTTGATCTGCACCGCTTCCTTCGCCTCCACCGCCTGGTGCAGGCCGTCCGACCATCGACGCCCCGCCAGCACCCGGCCGGTAAACTCGTCCACGATCAGCACCTGGTTGTCCTGCACCAGGTAGTCCACGTCTTTTTCGTACAGCGAGTGCGCCTGCAGCAGCTTGTGGATGATGTGCAGTTTCTCGCTCTTGACCGCGTATTCCGCTTCCACCCGCTGCCGTTCCGCCCGCTTTTCCGGAATGCCGAGGTTGGGATCCTTCTCGATCTTGCCGACCTCTTCGGAGATATCGGGCACCAGGAACATCTCCGGATCGTCCGGCGACAGCGCTGCGGCCCCGCGGTCGGTCAGGTGCACCGAGTGGCCCTTCTCGTCGAGCACGTAGTAGAGCACGTCCTCGAGGCCGCGCATGCGCTGCTGCCGGGTCGGCAGCTTGCGGTCCGCGATGTAGTCCAGCTCGGCCCGCTGCACCAGCTGCTTGACGCCGGTCTCATTGAGCAGCTTGAGCAGCTTTTTGTTTTTCGGCATGCCGAGCTGGGCCTGAAACAGCTTGTACCCGGCCTCTTCCTTCTTCTTCTCATCGGGGAGCAGCGGCTCGGCTTCCGCCATGAGCTGGTTCACCACGGCGGTCTGCTTGCGGACCAGGTCGGCGACCGGGCGGTTGAAGATGGTGTACTTCTCGTCGCCCTCGTTGCCCACCGGACCGCTGATGATCAGCGGAGTACGGGCTTCGTCGATCAGGATGGAGTCGACTTCGTCCACGATGGCGTAGGCATGCTGGCGCTGGACCCGCTGGTCCAGGGAGAACACCATGTTGTCGCGGAGGTAATCGAAGCCGAACTCGTTGTTGGTGCCGTAGGTGATGTCGGCATTGTAGGCGTCCCGCCGTGCCGGGGAGGACGGCTCGGTGTCGTCGATGCACCCGACGGTCAGACCGAGATACTTGTAGACGTGTCCCATCCACTGCGAATCGCGCCGTGCCAGGTAGTTGTTGACGGTGACCAGGTGCGCGCCCCGGCCGGCCAGGGCGTTGAGATACAGCGGCAGCGTGGCGACCAGGGTCTTGCCTTCACCGGTCGCCATTTCGGCGATCCGTCCTCGGTGCAACTCGATCCCTCCGATCAGCTGCACGTCGTACGGCACCATGTCCCACACCAGGTCGTGCCCGGTGACCATCACGGTGGTGCCGAGCAGCCGGCGGGTCGCCTCGCGTACCGTCGCGAACGCCTCCGGCAGCAGCTCGTCGAGGACCGCTTTCAGCGCCTTCTTGTACTCCCCCTCGACCGTGTGGGCTCGTTCCTCGAGCTTCTGCCGCTCGGCCGGATCCTCGCAATCGTGCTTGGCCCGGCGGACCTCTTCGAGCTCGGCTTTGAGCGCCCCGCTCTTCTCGGCGATCAGAGCCCGGAACCGGTCGGTCTGTCCCTTGAGCTCCTCCTCGGACAGTGTAGCCAGTCGTTTCTCGTGTTCGTGGATTTGAAGCACGACAGGCATGAGGCGCTTGACCTCGCGCTCCTGCCGGCTTCCGAATACCTGTCCCAAAAGTTTCTTGATCATCGGTTCCTATGTGCCTTCGTCAACACAGATTCTTCCTCTTTCAACACAGATTTCTTCACCTTTTCCGATACAGCCGGTGCGCGGCGATATACTCCGCCACAGCCTCCGGCACCCAATAGCGAATCGACCGGCCCTCACGAACCCGGGCCCGGATCTCCGTCGACGACACGTCCACCCGGGGCACCGGATGCGCGCCGCCCTCGCCGGCGCGGGAAAACACCTCGACCCGGGCCAGGCTGCGAATCATGTCCGCCTCGTGCCACCGGGGCAGCTCCTCCGCGGCGTCGGTGCCCAGCAGCAGCACCAGCTCCGCGTCGGCGCGCTCGGCGCGAAACGCGCGCAGCGTATCCACCGTGTAGGAGGGCCCCGCCCTGCCCAGCTCGGCCCGGCTCGCCGTCAAGGACGGGTTGCCCTGGACCGCCAGCTCGACCATGGCCGCGCGATCTTCCGCCGTCGCCGAGTGCCCGTTCCGCTTGAGCGGCTGCCGCGCCGCCACCACGAGCCGGACTTCGTCCAGCTCGAGCGACTCGGCGAGCGCGGTGGCCGCCAGGAGGTGGCCGTGGTGGACCGGATCGAACGAACCGCCGAAGACGCCGATACGCACCCTACCTGAGCTCCGGGACTCCGGCACCGCTCGCGGGCACCGCGGGGCAGAGCCGGCGGGGCCCGGCGGGATCGGGGTGATACTGGACGATGTAGGCGCAGGTTTCCTTCACGTCTTCGACGTAGCCCACGCGCTGGTAGGCCCGGAGCAGGTGCTCGAGCGCAGCCGGAACCACCGCCGAGCGTGGGTAGTTCGCGATCAGGCTGCGGAATAGCAGGATCGCCGAGTCGTCCGCTTTGTACTTGAAGTAGAACATCGCGTTCTTGTACTCCTTCGCCGCGAACTTTTCTCCCAGCTCGGCGAGTCGAAGTCCGGCCCGCGCGGCAGCCGGGGTGTTCGCGTACCGGGTTAACACTTCCTGGTACACCACCCGCGCTGTCTCTCCGTACGTCGGATCCAGCTCGGCGCGGCGCCACAGGTCGGCGTAGGCGTCGCCGGCCCGGAGCAGTGCGTCCGGCGCCAGGGGGTCCTCGGGGCGCTCATCGGCCA
>Ga0070699_100003490_pt1 | contig 13901 bp, 14 predicted proteins | sample KBSK1503metaG_FD_65473 | JGI IMG/M metagenome (GOLD analysis project Ga0070699, IMG submission 65473) | Corn, switchgrass and miscanthus rhizosphere microbial communities from Kellogg Biological Station, Michigan, USA - KBS K1-50-3 metaG | ecosystem: Host-associated > Plants > Roots >...
TGTTGCGGATCTGCGACTTCTGTTCTCCGCCCAAATCGGAATGGACGACCGCGAACCGCTGGCGTTCCCGCTCGACCGCATCGCGATTGCGACCGCGCGGCCGGTCGATCTCGGCCGGCTGCGCATGGCGTTTACAGAAGATTTTGGTCAGTGCCCGAGCGCGGAGGTACGGCGAGTCGGATCGCAGCCATGCGGCACCTTTTCAGCATATGTGACGAGGTGAAATTCGATTTCGGCGAGGCAGATCGTTGCTTCGATGTCGTCCGCTGCGCTTAAACGCGCAACGCGTCACGGATCGGCGCCTCGCGGCGTAGCACTCCTTATACCACCCGGCCGGTTCGGGTGCTTGAAGGATTTGGTAGCGGTAGCTCAGTCGACTCGCCGATTTAATGCTATTGCAGATCAAGAAGCTATTTCGCTGCCTTGATGGACGACCGCCGCGGTCGGGCAGGCGACGCACTTACGCATCGGACAAACTTCAGTCCGAGAGGAGGAGATCATGGGATCACACCCGCCATTGAACCGACAGTCGAGAGCCGAGCATCTCGACAAGCTGCTCGACGAAGCTCTCGAGCAGACCTTTCCGGCCAGCGATCCAGTCGCGATTGATTTCGAACGATCCGGAGACGACATTCTGCTCTCGAGCCCGGCCAAAGTGGTCGGATGAGACAGCAATCAGTAGAGACGCCGGGCGCGGCAGGCCAATGATTTATTTCCAGCGTGCGGCACGAAACCGCAACGCCCCAGGGAGCAATCGCAGGGCCGCGGGAATGGTAGGGCATTAAATGGTTCGAGGCGGCAACAGCGGGTGGAGCACATCCGGAGCACGGACGCTCTGTTCGCAGTCTAAATCCGGTCCTTTCTGCGATCATCCTGTGGTTCGGTTCTTGGCCCACTTGCCGCGACAGACCGCCCGCGGCATAGTTCGCTGCATGCCATTGAGTCGCACTCAGCAACCGGCGGCGGACCTGTTCTGGGCAGCAGGCGCTCACACGCCGGCACACCTGACATCCGCACAACAGTCCGCTGCGGCCGTGAGCGCCGCCGATAAATCGACACGGCGACACGTGCTGCCGAGGGACCTTTCCAACGCGCTCCAGCAATTGGACGACTTGGAGTTAGAAAGGCTGTTTGCGACTACCCGCCATGAGCTGCAACGACGCGGCAGGCTGCCCACGAGTGCGCCCGCAATTCGACCGGCAACCAATATCGGTGCAGATGATCGCGCGTCGGAGCCATCAATCGCAACGGAAGCATCGTCCGAACGGCGGCAGTCAGACGAGCCCAATGTCGCGTTGACACAAGGCCAGGTGAATGCGGTGCTCGCAACCTTCAAGGCCGGAATCACGCCTTCCCGCATAGCAAGACAGTTCGGGATCTCCCAGTCCGATGTGCGCAAGGTGTTGGCGTCCGAATTTCGAGGGTCTGGAAGAGGCAGGTAATACTCGCCCTCAGACTTGGCTGATCGCACGGTCGCAGAGCTCGTAGCCTCATGACTTAATCCATTCCAGATAGCGGGCATTTTGCAGAATAATCGTCCTTAGCCGCGAGAAGATCACGAAGGAGAACGGCCCTATATGTCACGCCAGCAGCGGGCGTGGTGTCGGCTGGGCGGGTTCTCTCATTGACTATACGCGACGCGGGACAATCAATTTGGCCGTGGGCTCTTGCACCCACCTCGTTCCTTTGATTACGCGTCAGGCGCACAATCGTCATCCCGCGATCCGTCCGCGACCGCGAGGGCGTAATCCCCACCACTTCGCTTTCGACCCGCAGCGCATCACCCGGCCTTGTCGGCTTCCGGCCAGGCGAGTTCGCCGCCGGCGCCGATGATTTCCAAGCAGATGGAGGATGGCAAGCATCGCGTCGGATGATGCTCTGATTCTCCCTCATCGCGCGAATCCGAGCGGATGGGATTTTCGGGAACGACAGGCAGAGGGTTCTTCGCCCGAAGAGCTTGAAAAGCTCCTTAAATCGGAAATCGCGAAATGGAGCGCCGTCATCAAGTCGGTCGGCATCAAAATCGATTAGGGCGCATCGCCGCCGACGAGCTCGAGCGGTTCATCCGCGACCGCAGCGACATCGTGGTGCTCGACCAGCCGGCCGTTCGACGAATACCAACGCGTCTCGTCGCTCTCACCATCAAGGCTGCCACGACCTGCGATTTTCTGGTTCGGGCTCAGCTCCAAGGAGACAGATGATAATACCCCCGAGTTCTAACGGCACGATCCCCGCTCGACTGAGGCGGGACTCCACATTGCCCTATGGTCCCGGCGTTGACGGCACGTACAGCCATGATGAGGCTTCCATCGTGACGATAAACCGCCTGGGATTGATCGCCCCCGCTTACACCAAGATCAAGACATTTGAGCCCGGAGGGCAAAACATACATGGCGACTGGGGGCCGACGCAGGATGACGTGCTGGTGTACGGCGACTTGGGCAGCGTTGTTTTCACGCCGCTCGGTGAGGCATTTTATAGAGCCGTGATGCCGGCTACCTGCCCCAAGGCCAATCCTGAAACCTAACGGCGTAGCTCAGCCGGATAGAGCGCCCTGCTATCTACATACGGTGGATTGGCAATCTCACAGTATGAGCAGGGAGGCCGCAGGTTCAAGTTCTGCCGCTGCGTCTTTTTTTTCCGCTCCCCGCCGCAGCAGCTACAGGCGATCGTGGCGAGCTGCGGGCACCTATATGAGCGTAACGCGGAATCAACCCCTCCCAATTTCAAACTGAGATACCTACCTGCATCGCTGTTGCGGAACATGTCTGCGGGTGGCTGTAATGCGGGCCGCCTTCGCCCCCTGGGCGCGGCCGCGGGAAGCGGAGATTGGTGCAATGGGCCTGCTCGTCGACGGCGTCTGGCGCGATCAATGGTACGATACCCGTTCAACCGGCGGCCGCTTCGAGCGCCAGCCGAGCCGCTTCCGCAACTGGGTCACTCCGGACGGCGCCGCCAGCCCCTCCGGCGAAGGCGGCTTTTCAGCCGAGGCGGGCCGTTATCACCTTTACGTGTCGCACGCCTGTCCGTGGGCGCACCGCACGGTGATCTTCCGCAAGCTCAAGGAACTGGAGGGAGCGATCTCCCTCTCAGTCGTATCGCACCACATGGGCAGCGAGGGCTGGACCTTCGACGTCGCCGGGGGCTCGACCGGCGACGCGGTCAACGGCGCCTCGAACCTGTCCGAGATCTACGTGCTCGCCAATCCGACCTATACGGGCCGCGTCAGTGTGCCGGTGCTGTGGGACAAACAGAGGCGTACGATCGTCAACAACGAGTCGTCCGAGATCATCCGCATGTTTAATTCCGCCTTCGACGCGTTCACGCCGTCGAAAGCCGACTTCTATCCAGCCGAGCTGCGCGCCGAGATCGACGAGATCAACGCCATGGTCTACGCGGCCGTCAACAACGGCGTCTACCGCACGGGCTTCGCCACCTCGCAGGAAGCCTATGAAGAGGCATTCGGAAAGCTCTTCGACGCACTCGACCGGCTGGAGGAGCGGCTCGCGCGCTCCCGCTATCTGGTGGGCGGCCGGCTGACCGAGGCCGACTGGCGGCTGTTCACCACGCTGGTGCGCTTCGACGCGGTCTATGTCGGGCACTTCAAGTGCAACTGGCGGCGCGTCGTCGACTACCCCAATCTCTGGGGCTATCTCCGCGACCTCTATCAGGTCTCCGGCATCGCCGAGACCGTCCACATGGACCACATCAAGCGCCACTACTACGGCAGCCACAAGCAACTGAACCCCACCGGTATCGTTCCGGTCGGGCCCGAACTCGACTTCAACGCGCCGCATGCTCGCGGGAAGCTTTCGGCCTAGACTGCGCGGTCTTGTTGGAAAGACATCCCTTGGAACGCACCGTGCGGTGGCGGACTGTTGCGAACGAACTTTCGGTGACGTTAACACGCGACCTCTCGGCCATCGTCGACCATCCCATCAAAACGAGACACCAAAAAGTGGCCCTTGGAGACAGGACGCCACAACAGCGCTTCCATCGCCAAATTCCGCACACGGAGACTAAGCCATATCCGCGAAATGCCGCGGTACCGCGCCGTTCTGATAACCAGACCTTCAACGACCACTATCTCGAGGTCGACTATGATCTCTCCCACGTGATGTTCATCGCGACGGCGAACACGCTCAACATCCCGCCGCCCTTGATGGACCGCATGGAGATCATCCGCATCGCCGGTTACACCGAGGACGAGAAGGTCGAGATCGCGCGCAAGCATTTGATCCCGCACGCGATCGACGATCACGCTCAAGTCATCGGATTCGCATGGCGACATGTGTCGCGCACCGCAGCGCGGGCAATCGTCGTCGCAGGTCGCACCCCAGCAGTCGTGCCAGCTCTTGCCGCAATCGCTGCAGTAAAGAAATTTCTGAACCAGGGCATGTTCGTACCTTTTAAATGAAAAAACGCCCACGGACTTGGTCCATGGGCGTCCGGCAAGATCGGTATCGAGCGTTACTCGGTTTCCACCTGCTATGATGGTCGGAAAACCGACCACCATGATTTTCTCTCAACCTTTGCTATTGTCCCGGGCACATCGAGATTTCTCAGATTATTACTCGGCCTTGATGTTCGCCGCCTTGATGATCGGCCACCACTTCTCAATCTCAGCCTTGTGCTAAAGCGCCTCCGGCGTCTGCTGCTCGCGCGGGAAAGGCTGCATGCCAAGATCGGCGAACCGCTGACGAACCGCAGCATCGGCCAACGCAACCGCCACCGCGCTATTAAGTTTGCTGACTACGAGCATCGAAGTACCCTTGGGTACAAAGATTGCATGCCAGACCGACGTGTAGAATCCCGGCAATCCTGCCTCGTCTACCGTTGGGATATCGGGTGCGGCTGCAAGCCGATTCTTGTCGGTAACGGCATACGCCTTAACGGTGCCGGCACGCACCTGTGGCAGAGAATTGGATGCCAGGTCGATCATCATGTCGATCTGTCCGGCCAGCAAATCCTGCACTGCCAGGTTGACGCCGCGATAAGGCACGAATTGAAAGCGTGTGCCCGTTTCTCTCTGGAAGTAGACGCCCGCGACATGCGCTGGGCTGCCCGCGCCACTAGTGCCGTGCGATGCTTTGTCCGGATTTGCCCTCAACCAAGCGATCAATTCCGTCAGGTCCTTCGCCGGCACGGCCTTCTTTGCAATAATGAGCTGCGGCTGGGCTGCAAGTAGCGATACCGGCTCGAAATCATTCAGCACGTTGTATTGGAGCGTGAAGACAGCACCGTTGACGACGTGAGTGGACCAACTTCCCAAGCAAAGCGTGTAGCCATCGCCGGCCGCGCGGGCGGCCCGACCGACGCCAATGCTGCCCGCAGCACCAGTCACGTTTTCGATAATGACGGGCTGACTGAGCGCCGCCGATCCAGGATTTGGAAAAGGCGACGCGGCTTCGCCGCGGAAGCCTTTACAACGCGTTCGGGGACAAGCAGGGCCTCTTCGTGGCAGCCCTCAAACGCTATGAAACGACGGTGAGCCAGGAGCGAATCAAGCAGCTGTCGAATCCGGACCCCTATCGTGCGATTGAAGGATTTCTCGAGACCCTGGTAACGCAAATGAGCGAACCGAGCCGGCCGCGCGGTTGTCTCCACACCAATACGTCGCTCGAGTTCCCGAACGCGCCGGAGGAAGTCCTTCGTATCATCGCCGAGCGAACCGCTGGAATCGAAGGGGCCATCTACGTCGTGCTGCGGCGCGCGCAGGCCGAAGGCCTTCTCGATCCTGCCGCCGACGCGCGGGCCCTGGCCCGCTTCTATCTCGGCATCGCCAAAGGCATCAGTGTCTTGCACAAGGCGTTCGGCAACGCTTCGGCGTTGCGCGACATTGTCAAGATTGCGATGAGCAAGTGGCCATATACGGGAGGCAAACGGACTGGCGCAAGCAAACGTGATCTTCGCAGCTGCTGAACGCTGTTCTTGACCGACCATTCCAATATGTTCGTCGAAGCCGCCCTGCCGCGGGGCGTTCTCCGCAAGCTCACTGATGACGAGATGGAAGCCTATGCAAGTCCTTGGGGCGGACCTGAATTGTTCTGAATCGAGGCGTTAACCGGCCTCTCAAATCTCCAACCAGACCAGGATAGTACATGGCGAGCGGCTCTTCGGCCATGTTGGGCTGCGAGCACATCGTCAAACCGCATCGCGATTACGAAATTTATAAGTACGGTTCCTCCTAGCCGCCCTCGCCCAACTCCACACACGGAGTGTGCCTAGCTGCTTGGCTTGGTTATCTCGGCCGCCGGAAATCTAAAGAACCCGCTGGGGCGCAGTTCAGTCGCAAACTTGGATGCGAGGCCTATACCAAATGCCGCGATACCCATCCCAAACGGGCTCGCCTCGGGTCCAGTAGCATGTTGGCGCTACATAGACAGGTGCAGGCGCTACGTAGACGGGGGCGGGTTGATAGTAGCGGGGGCCGCTCGCTGCGGCGGCTCCAAGCAATGTACCAACTGCCAAGCCACCAACAACGCCGGCGGCTACCTCACCACTCCCTGCAACCGCAGTCCGGGGTGTACACATCAGACAAAGACTGCTTGTGACTAGCAGACCGACAAGAAGCTTTCGCATTTTTGAGCCCCTTCGAATAGGGCATCATGCTTTGCAAGGATTAAGGTAAAATTAATGAACGGCAGGACTTCAAGACGTCGAGAAGAGGCTTCTATTTACCTTTGCCGCCATGTGATCTCCACGCCGCGCCTGCGGTCAATATTTTGACACAAGCGAGGTCGAGGGGTCCTGACGCATTGTCTGGAGAGAATCATGCCGACAACTATCTTGGCTGCAGCTAGATGCTTCGCGATATGGGTGATTATCGTAGCCAATCCTGCAAATGCCCAAGGGATTTATATCGGTCCCGGCGGGGTGCAGATTGATCCCAGCTCCCCGCGTGATCGTCCAGATTATGTCCCGCCACCCGAGCAGCCGCACCTTCCACCCGCCGAGGATGGTCGTTGGAATGAATTGCGGGAAAGGATGTTCGAACTACGGTCAGACTGCGAGGATGGCGATCGACGCGCTTGTGTTCGCCTCGGAATCATCATTGGAGAAAACAGGGAACGGCGTGCCGCATGGAGGCGCGAACATCCCGACCTTTTCTGGTGGGAGCGCTGAACGAGGTTCCATGGGATCGACTTCGCCGAACCTGTGAAGCGATGTATGACGTTGTTGTCTGAGGACCGTGCGGCAAAAGTGAGCATTTAGCACCGAGCAGCTATTACGCTCCGGGCTGGCCTGACACGAACCGGCGATCGCGCTCTCGCCAACGGCCAACAGGTTGTAAAATCGTTCCGCTACCTCCTGACTGATCGTCGCCAATTCGATATCCTGCAACCCGGCCCTGGCTGGCGGGGATCGAATGCTCTTCGATCAATTAAAACGCCGCGAGTTCATGACGTTGCTCGGCGCGGCGGCGGCGTGGCCGCTCGCGGCGCGGGCGCAGCAGCCGGCAATGCCGGTGGTCGGACTTCTCAGCGGCAGGTCGCCAAAAGATTCCGTCGCTAACGTAATTGCGTTCCAGCGCGGGCTGAGCGAACTCGGCTATTTCGATGGGCAAAATGTGGAGATCGATTTTCGCTGGGCGCTGGGTCACTATGATCAACTCCCACCGCTGGCGGCAGATTTGGTTCGCCGCAAGGTGACGGTGATCGTTGCGACAGGTGGTGGAGTCACCTCGACCCGGGCGGCCATGGCAGCGACCTCGTCCATTCCAATCATCTTCGTCTCGGGAGGCGATCCGATTGACCTTGGCTTGGTGGAGAGTCTTAACAAGCCAGGCGGCAACCTCACGGGCGTCACCTTCTTCCTCGGCGCGCTGGAGGCAAAGCGGCTTGAATTGCTGCACGAGCTATTGCCGAAAGCGGCGCTCATCGGCGCGCTTGTCAATCCGACCTTTCCGGTGTCCAAAACGCGATTGGAAGATGCGGAGGCGGCAGCGCAGGCGCTCGGAAAGAAGCTGGTAGTCGTCCATGCCAGTACAGAGGGCGAGTTGAAGACGGCCTTCACAACGCTCACCCAACAGCGGATCGAAGCTCTCGACATTATCGCCGATCCATTCTTGGTCGGCCACGCGGAACAAATCGTTACACTGGCGGCCCGTAATGCGCTGCCCACGATCTCTCCCCTACGGGAATTCACCGTGGCAGGAGGAGTGGTAAGTTATGGCACCAGCATTACGGAAGCTCATCGTCTCGCCGGCGTTTACGCCGGGCGGATTCTCAAAGGCGCGAAGCCCGCCGATCTGCCGGTGCAGCAACCGACCAAGTTCGAGCTCGTGATCAACCTTAAGACCGCCAAGGCGCTCGGCCTCGAAGTGCCACCAACATTGCTCGCCCGCGCCGACGAGGTGATCGAATGAATGGGCGACGCGATCCCGCTTATTGGCACTTTTCTGCCGTGCCAACCGCGCCGAGCAGCCGAGCCCTTGATCGTGTGACGGTCCAATGGCCTTGATATCGTCTCTGCGAAGATGGCGAATTACAATGCCTCTAGAGATTCTCTAAGCACAAGCCGTCGCCACTGAGACACCACGGAGTCTCGTGGTCGTTTGTGAAGCCGGGAATCCGGAGACGTCACCGCGATCGTCGATCGAAATTTGGGAGTGAGCCTGCTATGGGCTTCATGGACCTGCGGCAGTGGATAGCTCTTCTCGAGAAGGAGGGTGAGCTGCGGCGGATCACCGCCGAAGTGGACTGGGACCGCGAGATCGGGGCCATTGCCCGGCGCGTCCTCGAGAAGAAGGGGCCGGCACTCCTGTTCGAACGCATCAAAGGCTACAGGAGCGGTCGCTGTGCGAAGCTTTTCGTGAGCGGCCTCGGTGCTCGATCACGCCTGGCCCTCGCCCTCAGCTTTCCCCGCGAGGCCGCCAATCGTGAAATCGTCCAGCACGTGATGAAGAAAAACCGCGAGACGATCGCCCCCGTCGTCGTCCCGACCGGGCCGGTGAAGGACATTATCATCCGCGGTGAGGCCATCGATCAGACGGAGTTCCCTGTCCCCAGGTGGCATTACCTCGAAGGCGGGCGCTACATCCACACCTTCTCTGGCATCGTGACTAGGGACCCGGATACGCGTGTCATGAACGTGGGCATCTACCGCGGGATGATCGGCCAGAAGGACACTGCGCCGTTCCTCCTCATCAAGGGCGGCCAGCACTGGGGGGCGCACTTTGTGAAGTGGGCCGCCCGCAAGCAGCCTATGCCGGTGGCGTGCGTGATCGGCTGGGATCCCATTATGCCGTTGCTCGCGGGATCGCCAGTCTCGGCCGGGGTGTGCGAGTGGGACGTGATGGGCGCTTACCGGGGCGAGCCGGCGCAGTTGGTGCGTTGTGAGACCGTGGATCTCGAGGTTCCGGCCACTGCAGAGATCGTCATCGAGGGGTACATCAGCGACGATCCGGCGACCTACGAGAGCGAGGGGCCGTTCGGCGAATTCACCGGCTACGTGTCCGACCTGCCCACGCCGCGTCCGACCATGAAAGTCACGTGCATCACCCACCGCCGTGACCCAATCTTCCGCGGTTCACTGGAGGGCACGCTGCCGGGCTCTTACAGCGAGAACAGCGTGATGTCCTCGGTGCAGCGGGCGGGTATCGCCTGGAACATTTTGAACACTGCCGGCATCCCCGGCATCCTAGACGTCTACGCGCCGCCCATCACCAACGGCGTCAACATCCGCATCCAGCTCAAGAAACACTACCAGGGGCAGCCCAAGCAGGTCGCGGCAGCGCTCTGGGGCAACAGCGCCGCCCAGTACCGCTACAAGCACGTGATCGTGGTGGAGGAGGACATCGACCCCGCAGAGGACGAGCAGGTGGAATGGGCACTCGCTCATCGTGTGAATGCAGGAGAAGGTGGCGTCGTGATCTTCCCGGGGATTTTCGGCTCTCCCATCGACCCCAGCACGCCCTTGGAAGATCGCGACGTGGCGCAGCTCGGCACCGGCCTCTGGAACCGGATGTTGATCGACGCAACGCGTTCATGGAAGAACGCGCGCCGTCCGGAGTGGGGCGGCGAGCGCTTTCCGCCCACCGTGCGACCGTCCCCCGAAGATGAGGCGCGCGTGAAAGCCCGCTGGTCGGAATACGGGCTTGCCGACCTGTAGTCTGGCCAGCCGGTTTCGTCGCGTAATTATGGAATGACCACCGCGAAGTTTCGCCGGATCAGTCTGCCTTGGCGCCGGAGAACTTGACGACCTTGGCCCACTTCTCGGTTTCCCGGGCAATCAGCTTTCCGAATTCGGCGGGCGATCCACCAAGCTCCGTTTCGCCCATATCGGCAAGCCGCGCTTTGAGCTTGGGATCGGCGAGTCCCGCGTTGATCTCCCGGTTGAGCTTGGCGACGATCTCTGCGGGTGTGTTTTGGGGCGCTCCGATACCGTACCACTGACTCGCCTCGTAGCCCGGCACGAATTCGTTCACCGTCGGAATATCGGCCAGCGCCTTGGAGCGCTCTGCCGTGGTCACCGCCAGAGCCCGCAATTTGTCGCCCCTGATGTATTCGATCGCCGCGGACATCGGGGTGAAATAGACCTGCACTTGGCCGCCGAGCAGATCCGTCAGCGCAGGCCCGGCGCCGCGATGAGGTACGTGGATCATATTGACGCCGGTCAACATCTTGAACAATTCGCCGGACACATGCGACGGGGCCCCATTGCCACCCGACGCCATGGTGATCTTCCCCGGATTGGCCTTGGCGTAGGCGATAAACTCCAGAACCGTGTTAGCCGGGACCGACGGATTTACGACCATGACGCTCGGTTCGCGGCTGAGGCTCGCGACCGGCGCAATGTCGCGAACAAAGTTGAAATTAAGATTTTCGTAGAGTGTCGCATTGATGAAGTTCGCGGCTGTGACCAGGAGGAGCGTGTAGCCGTCAGGCGTTGCCTCGGCGACGGCTGAGGTTGCGATGTTGGTCCCGGCGCCGGGCCGGTTTTCGATGATGAATTGCTGACCGAGGCGCTCCGATAACCAGTGTCCCATCAACCGAGCAATGATGTCAGCCGAGCCTCCCGCGGCAAAGCCGACAATCACACGCACCGGCCGCGACGGATAGGCTTGCGCGAAAGCGATGCGCGAGACGACCGGCTGCGCGGCGGCGCCGGCGACAAGATGCAAGAATTCGCGACGGGCGAGTTTCATGGCGTTCCCCGATGGTCGCTAGACACAATATCAGGTCGTTGCCCGTACCACGAGCAGCTCTGCAGGCTCATCGGTCTGCCGATAAACCATCGGCCTTTGTCACAGACCGCGCGATCGAAGCGTGGTACCATCCCTCCATTGCATGAATGACCCCCAACGGGTCACATGGCAAGCTACATCGGACGGCGAAAATTCTTAACGACGGTCGGCGGCGCGGCAGCCGCGTGGCCGCTCGCGGCAGGCGCGCAGCAATTCGAAAAAATGCCGCGCGTGGGTGTACTCGTATCTCTGTCAGCGCCGCATCCGTTTACGGAAGCATCCGGTCGGGAATGCGCGACCTGGGCTATATCGAAGGCCGCAATATTGCAATCGTGGGGCCGGCAAAGCGTCTGCATTGCTCCCCTTCACCTGGCCACCTACAACTGAGCAGCCTTCGACCGGAAATCTCCCGCGGACACCATCGCTTTGCCCGAGCTGGGGTTGGCCTATTCTCCCGATGGGACTGGCCTGACCCTGAAGACCAGGCGCTGCAGCCGGTTTGCCAGCAAGCGCGGCTCTGTGTTCGTGCTGGCCTCGTTGAGCCTGTCGATGATGGCCTGAATCGCACTGCAGTGACGCCAGGCGGTTTCCAACAATTGCTGCGCCGTGTTGGGGTGGTGTTTGTGATGTCGTCCTAAACTTCTCACTTCTTCTTTGCGTGGCATTGGTCGCGTCCGTCTCCTGTGGTCACCCTAGGGGGGTCACTTTGGACGACTCATGTGTTAGGCCTATGTGAGCTACTTCACATTCAACCCTCCGCCTTTAGTAACAAGTGGGCGGAGGGCCGGCGCCGCCGCCAGCTCTATAAAAAGCCGCCTTGCGACACCCTCCGGCGCGGTGCAGCGAACACCCGCCAGGCATTGATTGCTTGCAGCCGGACGTTCGCGGAGTGTGAAGTGGCTCACACATCCCTCCTGGCTCACTTCTCTAAAATACGGCTCATCGACCTGGCGCCAGGAGGCAGAAATGGCACACGCATTTAGCTTCGGGGTGGTTCTTGCGATGGCGGGAATCATCTTGGCGATCAGCGATCTATACATACAGCATTGTTGACAGCAATCGCTCCAGCTCATCGCTGGAGCTGGAAGTGAAGCCCAATTCGAGCTTGCGACTTCGCGAATCGGAATGAAGGTCTGCTACGGTGAAGCCAGCGCTAATGACCGAGCAAGCCAGCAGGCAGCAACGGAGTAGAAGCAGCGTCGTGGTCAAAGTGCTTTACATCGAAGACAATGACGACGACGTCTATATGCTCAAAATGCGACTCGAGCTGCTTGGGAATTTCGAGGTTCTCACGGCCGAGGACGGCGTGAAAGGGTGCGAGGTGGCGGCGGCCGAGCAGCCTGATATTATCCTGATGGACCTCGAAATGCCCGTTGTTGACGGCTGGGAAGCGGCGCGGCGTCTGAAAGGCAACCTGCAAACCCAGGACATTCCTATCATCGCTTTGTCCGCCCATGCGCTGGCCGGCGAGCGCGAGAAGGCGATTGCCACGGGGTGCGAGGAGTTCGACACCAAACCGATCGAATTTGATCGTCTGGTGGCAACCGTTCGGCGGGTACTGGATGGCCGCAAGTGAGCCACTCGTAAGTGCCGCAAGTGAGCCACTCGTAAGTAGAGAATACATGGGTCAGCGCGCAGGTGCGGACGCACCGCAGCCAGCGGCGGCCGAAGTTCCCATCGTAAAGACCCGCCGACGCTTGTTCACCAAGTACGTCGCGCTGTTCGTCGCGGTCGTCTGTATCGCGCTCGTGTCCAACGGTGTTTTCGACGTCTTGTTCTATTATCAGGAGCACAAGGCGTCGCTCATTCGCATCCAGCGCGAACAGGCGGAGGCCGCTGCCGCCAAGATCGGCCAGTTCATCAAGGAGATCGAGAGCCAACTCGGCTGGACCACGCAGCTGCCGTGGTCGGCGGGCTCGATCGAGCAGCGCCGTTTCGATGCGTTGCGGCTGTTGCGTCAGGTGCCCGCCATCACCGAGCTCGCTCAGCTCGACGCCACCGGCAAAGAGCGGCTGCGGGTATCGCGGCTGGCCATGGACGTGGTCGCCAGCGGCGCCGACCTCTCCAATGATCCCAAGTTCGCGGAAGCGGTGGCGCGCAAGGTCTATTACGGACCGGTCTATTTCCGCCGCGAGTCCGAGCCGTATATGACGCTGGCCATTGCCGGCACGCGGCGCGACGCCGGCGTGAGCGTTGCCGAAGTCAATCTCAAGCTGATCTGGGACGTGTCGTGAAAACTGCCCGGCCAACCGGAAATCCGAATCCGTTCGGTTGTGCGGGGGGCAATTTTATAGGTTGAAACGATTCAAATATTTAGTGTGCAACATATACGATACCACGCTGAAGATAATTGCTGTGGCGAAAGTTAAGGCGAATATCGTGATCCACACATTTGCAGCTCCATCGCCTGGCAGGCGGGAGCGCGACCGGTCTCTCAGCCACCGGCGCCTGGGCTATCCTCGTCTCGTTGGACGGGGCCGCAGCCGATGATTCGAGCAGCATGCGCCTAATACTGAAGACAAGCGAGACATTTGTTCGCCATGGTCTGTAAATGTCGGGACCGGTGGCGTCCGAAAACAAAATGATTTCAATAGTTTACGCGCGGTTGCGCTCGGCTGTAGACATACCTTTGGAGGTCAAACGCAGCGTGCGCGCCAACTGAAAAATGAAGAGCCCCGTAAATGCGGGGCTCTGTACGCTTACGCATAACATT
>Ga0070699_100003491_pt1 | contig 13900 bp, 14 predicted proteins | sample KBSK1503metaG_FD_65473 | JGI IMG/M metagenome (GOLD analysis project Ga0070699, IMG submission 65473) | Corn, switchgrass and miscanthus rhizosphere microbial communities from Kellogg Biological Station, Michigan, USA - KBS K1-50-3 metaG | ecosystem: Host-associated > Plants > Roots >...
CCGCTTGGCCGATGGTACCGGGCGCGTTGCCAGCGGCCGCTGCGAGGCCGGCTTGCCGAAGCCGAGCGATCGCGGCATCGAGGTCGCCCGTCAGCAGATGGAGGTGCGTCAGCCCGGGAATGACGTTCGCTCCCGCCGGCTGCATCTCGAGGAAGGTGTCGCGGCTGGTCTGGTAGTAGACATTCATTCGCTGGGGATCCGCGCCGCCAAACGTGAAAGCGACTCGAAACCCCATGAGATGCTGATAGAACATCGCCGATTCTAGCGGGTCCTTCACGGCGATGCCGACCACGTTCAGCGTCAACCCCTTGGTGTCCTGAGCGGCAGTCCACGATTCCGCCGCTTTCTTCATGAGCGACTCGGGAACGAGCTCGTTCAGCTCCAACCTGATGCCATTCGGATCGAAGACGTTGGCATTCTTCACGTAGATATTTTGAGAGAAGCCAGCCTCAGTCACTGCGTTCGCAGGCCGGCCGTTCTGCGGCGCGATCGGCAAGCCCGCCTGGCGCAGCCTCGCGAGCGTGGTGCTCAGATCGTCGACGACGAAATGAACATGGGTGAGGCCGGGTCGCACGTCTGCGGTCGCCTGCTGCATTTCCAGGAACGTATCGCGGCTCATCTGAAAAAACGTGTTCGTTCGTGTGCCGTCCGGGCTCGAGAACTTGAAGGCGACCGGAAATCCCATCACGCGCTCGTAGAATGCCTGCGACTTCGGATAATCGCTGACCGCAATCCCGACGAGGCTCAGCCTGAGGCCGCTGCTCTTCCCCACCTGACCCTGAGCCGCGCCCGGCTGCAACACGATACCCGCGACGAGGACGCCAAGTCCCGCCGCGAACAGAGCGAACCGCTTCATCTGATCCCCCTCCTTGAATCCGGCTGTCGAGCGCCAAGGGCTGGGCGCACGCGAGCACGGTTTGTAAGAACGGTCAACGCCGATGCTCTGTCGTGTCCCGGCGCGACGCCACCGGACCAAACGCCGGCGGCGGCGCGCGATGGTGCGTCGCCGCCTCGTAGGCCGTGCCAATTTTGATCAGCGTCGGCTCCTCACCCTGCCCCGCGAAGAACGTGATCGCGATCGGCATCGGGTGCGACAGTCGGGTCTTCGGCGTGTTCGGCGCGAGTTCCGAGATGTAGTCCGTCTTCGTCTCGTTCAGCGCGTACCGCGGCTCGTAGACGACGTCCGTCATGCCGGCGGGGACCACCACGCGCGGAATCTGTAAGAAGGGCGTAATGCCTTCGAGGCTGATCTGGCCGACGTTCGGCCCCTGGATCTTCGGCGTCGGCACCGTGTTCTCGGGATGCACGAACGCGTCGATACCGTTCTCCGACATCACGCGCTGCAGCGCCAGACGCGCGATGTAGCTGCGCGCCACCTGATCGGCCTTGCCCGGCACATGGTGATTCTTGAGGGCCAGCCAGTTCTCCGCCCCGGCGCGCGACGCGTCCTCGCGGAACCGGGCGTGGGTGACCCAGTCGGCCCAGCTCCTTATCTTCGCGTCGCCGCGATCCTCGAGGTAGCGATCGATGTCGAACATCACATCATTGCAGCGCCAGGGCTCGATCGCACGCGGGTAGCACGGCTGGGCGCCGTAGCTGACGATGTTGGTCATGTTGATCCGGTCGGTGAGTGGCGCCTGCCGCTTGCTCAGCTTTTTCAGGTAGTCGTATGACGTGACGTCGTGGCCGGGCACGGCGAACAACAGGGCGCCACGTTGATCGCGGCGCGTGAAGATCTCAGGCATCATCCGCGGCAACAGTTCGGACAGCGCGTCGGCAAACGTGTACGTCAGGTTCGGCACGTCTGGATCGTCAGGATACGCTGGCGTGATGGTCTCCACGAGCTCGGCCCCGAGCCTGTCGCGCAGCACCGTCTTGATCTCGCGATCGACCTGGTCGGAAATGGTCTCGTGGTTCTGCGTTGGCTTGACCATGTACTCACGCAGGATGGCAATGCGCAGTCCCCGCAGCGGCTTCGGTGTCCCTGCGAGCGTCGTGTCGTCCAGCGAAAAACTGGCGTACGGCTGCACCGGAATGAACGCCTTCGGGATGGCCGTGAACGGGTCGCGCGGGTCGTAGTAGCTGGTGGACGACACTCTGACGGCGTCGAGCACCTTTGCGGCGTCGCCGATCGTGCGGGCGTGAATGCCGGCCCGATCGACGAACCACTGGTTGCCGATGCCGCCGTTGTCGGGCATGACTCCCGTGGTTGCCAGCAACGTCGCAATGCCGCTGCGAGACGCCGGACCCTGGCACGACGCGATGGTCTGCTCGCAGATGCCGATGGTCGCCAAGTTGGCCGATATCGCCACCCCTGAGCCGCTGCTCGATCCGCGGGTTACACGCTCGGTGTCGTACGGATTGCAGGCCTGCCCCGACCACGCGCTAATGGCCTGCCCTCCCGGCACCAGGTTCGTCCGGCTCTCGGCCGGCCCGCCGGGGTTCCCCGGGCCGGCGTTGAACTCGTGCGCCACCGACTTCGCGTAGATAATCGCGCCCTTCGCACGAAGCCGCGCGACGAGCGTGGCGTCGAATGGCGGCACATCCATCGCGAAGGCGACGTCGCTGTTTGCCGTGGTCCGCATGTCCTTGGTGTCGAACGGATCCTTGAAGGCCGCGACGATGCAGTACATCGGCATCACCGCCAGGTCGGGATTCCGGCCGTACTGGGCATCGAGCTCGGCCGCGCGCTCCAACGCGTCTGGCTGCTGGCGAAACGCCTCGCAGGCGGCCGGCGCGCCGGCGGGCAACGGTCCGGACGAGGGAGGCGCATCGAACGCGCCTTTGCACGTGACCGAACGCTCCCCGCGGAGGTTGAGCGTTTCGAGTGCGTTCAGTTGTCCGGCGTTGGGAATGCCCACGCGCATGCCCATCTGCGCCGCGACGCTCGGGTCGGAGATCGTCGGCTCCATGCGGCCGTAGTCGAGCGGCTTGCCGCGGTACTGATCCAGGTCCGGAAAGATCGTCGATGCTTTCGTTGTCCGCGTCGGAAACGTCAGCGGTACCCCAGCGCGCACGTAGCCGGTGGCGGATGCGATGTCGGCGCCGTCGGGCGTCACGAGACTGGTGCACACGCCGTTGTAGGCGCGCGCGCGATCGATGTAGGCCTGAACGATCGCAGAGCAGGTACTCCGCCCCGACCGGATCGCGGCATGGATACCGTCGATGGTCGCCTCCTCAACGGCGAAGGCGGCAGGAGGCGCAGCCTGTGACGAGGTTTCGCGACCGCACGCGACGTTTCCCGCTGCCACACTCAGCGCCACAAGCGTCAGCAGTCTGTCTCTTACCGCCACAACGACCTCCAGTCATGTGTCTCCGGATGGGCAGAAGATTATAGGCGCGCTGTTGCCTGGCGCATGCCGAGGGCGATGGCCCAGTCGGGCGCTGGCTTCGCGATCTTGTCGTGCCGCTCGCACTCGAGCTCTTCGCCAGTCCGATCGCGCACGCATGGCTGTACGGATATCACATCGACTGGAGCGAGCGAGTCGTCTGAAAGGGGTTTACGTTGGCATTCCCCTGATGCAAGCTGGAGTGGCCATGTTCGTTATCGAACTGACCTACAAGGCCACGCTTGCTGAAATCGACGCGACGATGGCCGCGCATGTCAAGTTTTTGAAGAAGTATTACGCTGCCGGCAATTTCCTCGTCTCAGGGCGAAAGATTCCGCGAGACGGTGGAATCATTGTGGCTGTAGCCAAGAGCCTGCAGGATATCGAAGCCATCATCCACGAAGATCCGTTTTGCGAGCGAGGCCTCGCCGAGTTCCGCATCGTCGAGTTCCGCGCGAGTCAACGCGCAGACGACCTCCCGAAACGAATCGACGGATAAGCTGCCCGGGCCGCTGTCGAAGGCAACGTGCTCGGTTTCCTGCCGCGGCATGAAGCTCGGAGGCCACGCTCAAGCGCGATCTGCCTCACCCCAGCCCCAGTCGCCAGCCGGGCGCACGCCCCACCCTATTCATTCTGCTTGACGATAGTCGTTCAAACGTATATTGTCTCCGCCGTGCCCGGGACGGTCGCCCAACGGCTGAAACAGACGGCTCCGTTTTCCTCACGGGAACAGGAGGTCTTTCTCGGAGTCCTTGTCACCGCCGCCCGGATCGTCGAACCCTGGACGAAGTTCCTGAAGGCGAATGCGGAGCTGACGACGAACCAGTACAACGTCCTTCGCATCTTGCGCGGCAGCCATCCGACGAAACTCACGTGCGGTGACATTTCGGAACGCATGATCGCCCGCGATCCCGACGTTACGAGGCTCGTCGACCGCCTGGCACGCCGCGGCCTCCTGCAGCGGAGCCGAAGCCGCCGCGATCGCCGCGTGGTCGAAGTGGGCATCTCCGACAAAGGGCTCGAGGTGGTCCGCGGACTCGATCCGCATGTGCAGCGCATGCCGAAGGCCGTGCTCGGACATCTGGGTGGCGTTCGATTGCGGCAGCTGGGAAGTCTCCTGGACGTCGTGATCGCGGACATGGGCACATTTCCCTGAGTGAGCGGACGGTGTGGAACCAGCCGGCGCGGACAGGTCGGTGAATAGATGTTTAAACGATATTCCCACTAACGATAGTTAGCAGAAGGAGTCACGATGATGGGCGACAACAGGAAGGCCCTGGTGGGGATCAGGCAGTATCGTCGGATTCTGTTTGCGGCGGCGTCCCTGCCGATGGCGGTGGCGATCTACGCCTGCAGCCAGTCGTGGGCGGCAACGTCGGCGCAGGCGCAGGTCGAGCGAGGCAGGATGCTCGTGATAGGCGGCGCGTGCCACGATTGCCACACCCCGAAGACGTTCGGCCCCAATGGTCCCGAGCCCGACATGGACCGCATGCTCTCGGGTCATCCGGAGGACATCAAGGTGACCGCGCCGTACCAGCCGGCTCCGGGGAGTCCGTGGGCCGTCGCCACGACCGCCGACCTCACCGCATGGAGCGGACCATGGGGCATCTCGTTCCCTGCGAACCTGACGCCGGACCCGCTCACGGGGCTGCGAAGCGGTGTCTGGACCGAGGAGCTCTTCATCAAGGCGCTGCGAAGCGGCAAGCACATGGGCACCTCGCGGCCCATCCTGCCGCCGATGCCGTGGATGTTCTACGGCCAACTCAGCGACGAGGAACTCAAGGCGATCTGGGCATATCTGGGAACGATTCGTCCGATCAGAAATCACGTGCCCGACCCGATCCCGCCAGACGCCGTGCCAACGAGCTAGCCGTGGTTGAGGGCCGTGGGCCCACAGATGTTGTCAGCGCTTCGCGACAGTGATGGTGAGTCGGCACATTCCGAACGAAGCAGGAGCATCCGATGAAGAAGATCCAGGTGCAAGGCGTCCACCACATCACGCTCGTCGGGTCGACCAGACAGAGTGCGATCGACTTCTGGGAGGGCGCGCTCGGCATGCCCTTTGTGTTCGAGCAGCCCAATCTGGGGAAGCCCGATGAAAACCACGTCTACTTCGATCCGGGCGATGGACGTCTGCTCACGGTGTTTACCAACGAGACCCTGGGGGATGCCCGCCGGCATGCTCCTCGAGAAGTGGGATGCGTCGAACACATCGCCCTGAACGTCTCGAGAGCCACGTTCATGCAGGCGCCGGCGCGTCTGCGTGAACGAGGCATCGAATTCATCCAACGCGATCGCGGGTTCATGGATTCGATCTACCTGAGGGATCCCAACGGGCTCAAGGTGGAGCTCGCCTGCTATAAGTTCGAAGCCCCGGAGGGCTTCACCGCGACCGACGTGCTCATGAAGGCTTATTGTCTGCGGGTGGAGCGAGGCGATCATCACATCACGGACGAACACCTCGCCGACGCAATCGAGGCGCTGCTGGCCACGAGGGAGCGTTTGCCCGCCAACGTGAACGCGGGCGTCACCGCGTAATCGCGTGGCACGCACGCCGCCAAGCTGCATCGGCGGCGCTGCGCCCGCCCGGTGCGAACAACGCGGGCCGCGCCGATTGTCGCGGGAAATGTGGTTTGATTCACGGCATCGCCAAAAGTCGTTCAGGGGGGTCTGAAGTCACGCGGCCATCCTGTTTTTCTTCATGGTCTGAACCCTCAGAAATTCGGCCGGGATTTCGTTTTCGCGGAGCACAGCTGAAGCCCAGCGCTACAGCTTGTCGTACGATGGCAAACTTGTGCCACGAGGAGTACGATGGCCCCTGGAAGGAGAGCTGGACGATGCTGCATACGAGGACACGCGGAACGACGAGATGGGCGTTGATGATGGCCACGTTGACCCTTCTGACCGGAACGGCGTGGGCGCATCACGGCTGGACTGGATACGAGGAGAAGGCGCAGACGGTCACCGGTACGATTCGGGAGTCGAGCTATGAGAATCCTCACGGTTCCGTACGGTTGCAGGCCGAAGGCACCAACGGGAAGACGTGGCTCGTCGTCCTCGCGCCGACGGGACGGATGACCGATCGCGGACTTACACGCGATGCATTAAAGGTCGGCACCACGGCAACCGTGGTCGGCTACGCCCATCGAACCACTCAAGACGAAATGCGGGCCGAGCGGATCACGATCGCGGGAAAGACAACCGAGCTCCGCTGACCGGTCGCCGGCGCCCGCCGTCTTCGATTTGTGACGACGTGGCGGGGTTGGATGATTGATTGGCGTGATCGGATTCGTGTAGCTGGGACTGTGGCCTCGCTGTACCCGTTTTGTACCTGGACCCCGGCTTTCTCGGTCGGCTTCGGCTTTCGGCCTCGTCTTACCGGCTCGACTCCCCGCCCGTGGTGCGCGACGCAACTCGTGGAACCGGCTTACCGGAGACTTGAATCCAGTCGACCCGCGAACCTCCACCAGACCCGTGACCGGCTCCCCTCATCAGGTCGGTGAAACCAATCTCCTCCACCCTGCTCAGGTTCGGGTTATCCACCCACCTCGCTTCCCGGCCTTCCACAACATTTTCGATGTCGAGATTCCGCCAGCGTACGTCAACCAATTGGATTTCGGACTCCACCCAGTCCGTGGATAGACCGGCCGTCTTGTCGCCCACGAGCCACGTTCCGTCGGCGAGCTTCAGAATGGGACGGAGTAAATGAAACCCGCTGATCCTGGTGCGCCACCGGATGGTCGCCAGTCCGGTCAAATCCACATCGTTGTTTTTGTCCTTGAGCGTGATCGCGCAGTTTGACGTACACAGCAGCGACATCACGTACGTGATGTCATCGTTGTAGGGCTGTATGACAGTCCGAGTGCCAGCCTTGTCGCCGTACAAGCGCACTTCCAGATTCGGGTTCGCCACGTCCCCTTGAACGATCGGATGTTCCGGCTCCCGCGGAGTATTCACATTGGGCACGCGGCTATCGAACTTCCAATCTTCACGGAAAAACAACGGAGGGTAATGAGCCGTAACCCTTCCGCCCAACGGCGGAGGAGCGCCTGGAGGCGTCTGGGCCCGTTGTCCCGCGGCTGATCCGGCGAGACACAGACTCATAAGTCCCAACACCGATACAGCCCAAACGAACCTCGCCATATAAACCTGCTCTCTCTGCATGATCTCCGGGGTAACAGGGCGGAGTGTGCGCTCTGGACGCGCAACAGTCAAGAATTGAACGGGACGTATGACCTTTGACTGACTGGTTCGCCGCGGGTATGCTCACCGCCACAAGGTTCGAGCCGACACTCTAAAGGGCGCGAAGAGGGGGAACGAAATGCGACAAGCGTTCATCGGCGCGGTGGCAGCCCTGACGGCGGCCTTGGTCGTTTCCTCACTGGCTGTCGCCCAGACGGCTCAATCCCAAAACAAGCAGGCCCGTTCACCGTGGGTCTACTACCCCCTTGACACGATCGTCGGGGATGGTGGACCGGCGCCGAAGCGCGATTTGTCCGGGACCTGGGCGGGCCCAGGATCGACCGATGCGATTCCGAGAGGAGCACCGGCCGAGAAGCCTTCACTGACCCCGCTCGGGCAGCAAACCATGAGTCAACGGAAACCCATAGGAAGATTCGGTCCCGCGGGTACCAACGATCCGACGGCACGCTATTGTGATCCGCTTGGGTTTCCGCTGAATTTCATTTACCAGAATCGCGCGATGTCGGTTGCGACGATGCCCAACAGAATCGTCTTTCTGCTGCAGTTCGGCGGCTTCTGGCGCGAAGTGTGGACGGACGGACGGGCGCTGCCGACCAAGGTGGGCGGCGAGGACAGAGATTCACTGGATCCGACGTACATGGGGTACTCAGTGGGCCACTGGGAGGATGACTATAACTTCGTCGTCGATACCACGGGCCTGGACGAGAGAACCTGGGTGCTGCGCGACGGCACACCGCATTCCGTCATGGCACACGTGCAGGAGCGCTTCACGCGTGTCGACCATAACACCATGAAGGTGAGCATGACGATCGACGATCCGAAGATGTTTACCAAGTCGTTTTCGCTCGGGACCTACTATTACCGGTGGATTCAGAATCAGAAAATCAATGAATGGCTCTGCGTACCCTCGGAGACGCTGAAGTACTTGCAGGAGCAGGGCGATCCGGCGGGCAGCTATCCTGACGCCGAGCCACAACGTCTGGGTGGCGGAGGTCGTGGAAGGTGAGGATGACGATGAAGACGAAAGTTCGAGCGTTCGTCCCGTTGATCGCCGGACTTCTGGCCATGGGCGCTCCGGCGTCGGCGCATCATGGGGACGCGGCGTATTCCGCGAAGGCAATGGAGATGAAGGGCTGCGTGGTGACGGAATTCTCCTGGATGAATCCCCACTCGCTTATCAAGTTCGACTACAAGACGGAAGCGGGCGAAGTCCAGCATTGGACTATGGAGATCGGCAGTCCGCCGTCGATGGCCTTGCTCGGCTGGAGCCGGACGACGCTGAGAGCCGGAGACGTGATTACCGCGTACGTTTATCAGGCCAAGAGCGGCGTCGCGGTGGGGCGAACCAATAAAGTGATTCTGGCTGACGGGACTGTGCTGGCGGACAGGGATGATTCAACGCCGTCCAGATACGGAACGACCGAGGCGCCCAAATAGACCGACGGGATTTATTGGCCGCGGCCGCCGCGTCCGCCGCCGCGCGCGCCGTCACCACCTCCGCTGCTATCCCGTAACACGCTGCCATCGGCAAGCACGAGGTGCTCGATGCGGCCAACGGGGTTCTTCGTCTTCGCCTGGTGGATGTAGACGGTGATGACGTCGCCGGGCTGCAGCGACGTCTTCGTCCAGCCTATGAGGCCAAGCGCGGATGGACTGCCTAATTCGGCAGACCAATGCACGAGGTCGCCGCTATCGGCCTTCGTGTCGAACTGCACGATGGTGTGGGGATTCGCCCACGCGAGCCTGGTCACGGTCGCGTCCTTGAGAACAGTGACCGTCCCCTCGTACGCGGAGTTGCCGTGATGCGCCAACACTGGAGAGGCCGCCAGAACACCCGCGAGCAACGAAAGCGCAGTCACCTTGGTCGTCATGAAGGTCCCTTTCTGTGTTCCTACTTGCCCCGGCCGCTCTTCTCGTACTCGTCTTTCGTTTTCTGGTCCACGTTCTTCCAGAAATCTGGCTCCTCGTTGGCCGTGCAGATGTATTCGGTCCAGACGTCGTTGGGATCCTGTGCCAGCGTCCAGACGTGAGGTGCGGACACGAAGGGCTTCTGCAGCACGACGGGATCTTCAACGGTGATCTGGTAGATCAGATAGTTCTTCGACGGACGGCTGAAACGCTCGATGATGTGCTCCTTCTCGCTGTGAAGCCAGGCGTTCGCGTCGCCCGTTCTCCCCACTGAAATGTTCCGCATCCGCGTGTCGATCGCGATCGTATCGACCACCAGCGTGTCTCCCTCCCAGTGCGCCGTCGAATCGCCGTTGAAGCTGACATCCGGATCTGGAGCATGCGGACGGCCGAGGGTGGGGATCATCCGAATCGTCTGCGGGAATTCGGTGAGCGCCCAGATCCTTCCCGGCACCTGAACCAGCTCCAGCGGACCGTGCTCGGTGGCTTGCGTGGTGATCGACGTCGGAGTCCCACCTGGAGGGCAACTTCCATAGGGGGTGGGATGCTGGTATTTCTCGACCGCCTCTGGCCTGAACACGGGGTTCTCCTGCGGAGTCTTCACCGGATCGAACTGCCTCATGATCGATTGGTCGATTCGGTACGCGCCTTGGAGCATTCGTCCGGCGTGGTTTGGATACCAGCGGCCGGACAGATCCGGATGCCCATCGGGCGTGCGCGGTGTCGGACCGCCCGGTGGCAGTATGCGCACCTTGTCAAAATCGCCTGCGATCTTCACAGGCGGCTTGGCTCCCTGTGGGGATGAATTCTGGGCAAGCACGGGCACCAACACGATGCACAAAGACGCCACGACGACGCCAGCCGTCGCGGCGCAGGAGGCCACCACACCTCGCTTCAGTCCTGCCATGTCCGAGCTCCTCCCTCTTTTGACCGCGAACGTTCAGAAGTTCAACTTGTCCGGCGTCATATTGCGTTCGGGAATCTGCCCGACGATGCGCAAGATGCCGTCTGCCAGCTTGATGTATTCCGCCGCACCTCGAGAATCGCCATTCACCTTGGCCGGGCAGGCTCGCGCGTTCATGAGCATCTTCATGTTCGCTTCGAAATCCTGCCGCGTCGTGCCGTTCCGTTTCAGCGCGTTCGGCGTGATCATTTCCAGGTGCCACGTCACCGTCTTGCCACCGGCATCGGTGACGTCCATTTGAAGGTACGCGTGCGGGTTCTCCCAAATGAGAGCCGTAAGGGTTCCCTTCAGATCCATGCACTTGGTTCCGTCGAACTCCACATTGAATCCATGGTGCGCAGACGCGGAGGTCGACATACCGAGGAGACAACAGACTGCCATCACAGCACCGGCACGCGTCACTCTCATCACGTTCTTCCCTTCGGTGGAGAATAAGAGAATCAGGGGTGTTTGGCGTGTATGAATACGCCCGTCGTCTCGCTCTGTCAAGGCGCCGCAGCCCTGGCTTTAGGCGGGGCCGGCGTCGCGAACCGCGCCGTTTCAATCCGCGCATTCGGCTGCACTTCGCTCAGTTCGATGGTCGATCGGCCGTCTGTCCAGGTCACAACCCGGCGGAACGGTATCTTGACCCCCGCGACGGTGCGGTAATCCGAGTAGTCGATGTGGGTGGGTATCGCGCCAACGGCGGTGTCGACATAGCGAACCTGCCGCACGAGAAGGCCTGACTCACTGTCAAAGTACAGCTTGGCGCCGGTGTCGCCTCTTACAGCGTTCTGAACAACTTGAACCGGGCGATCGTCGATGCTGACGGACGGGAAGCCCGTACGCCATTGGACCTCCTGTTTGATCCGCGCAGGAAAGGAAAGAAGCGCGTCCAGCCTGGCACCTTCCAGATCTCCTCCAGCCAGCGGGAGCACCCGCATCAGTTTGTCCGCGGCAGCGATCCAGCCACGACTGCCGTCGTACGTCGTCACGCTGTCTCCGCTTTGCGCATGGACGATCATCGTCAACCGATTGGGCGCGCTGGCGAAGATTTCGATCGGCACCTTCGCCGAGAGCGTGTCGTATCCCTCATAGGTCCCTTTGGCAACAAAGCTGGTGAGCCTGGCCAGCTCGGATGCTCCGCCGATCGCCTGGAGGTACTTGTCCAGAATCTGATCGGGGGTAATCTGCCTGACCGATTGCGGCGGGCCGCCGCGTATGACCTCGACCCTGTCCGGATCGTCTTCCGGAATGCTGTACTGGTCCAACAGGCTTGGGATGGCTTCCGGCCGGTCCGAGGCGCGATGGCATGTGTAGCAGGTGACCGAGCGCCTTCCTCCGAAGTTCGCTTCGTTGATCGCATTGACCATGCGGATCATCCTGCGCGCGGTCTGCTTCCTCGGCGTATCGATCGCATAGCCCTCCAGGCTATCGCTTTCTGGAGAATGACAATCGATGCAGTTCAGGTTCGTGGCGGCGGAAAAGAATCCCATCGTGTTCATGAATTCCTTGACGGGAATCCCTTTCAGCACCTGGACGTTCTTGAACACGTCCTCGGCCATCAAGGGCTTCTCCTCGGTCCGGGGGCTGGCCACCTGTCCGCTTACCGAAACCCCGAGCATCACGCACACGAAGAGCAACAGGCCCGCGACCATCGATCCCAGGGCCCGTGCGCTTGCGCTCTTCATTTCTGCGGCGCGCCGCTGCCGACACCGAAGGCAGGATCGCTGATCAGCTTCATGTAGTTGATCATCTCTGACGGCACGCACATCTGCTCTTCCGCCTCTTGATCCGGAATCCACCTGTACTCGTTCTTCGAGAGCACAAACGGCTTCGTAAAGATCTTCGGATCGTCAACGGTCACGACCATCTGCAGGTGATTGTGATCGACGCGCGTGTAGCGTTCCTCGATGCGGGCATCGACGCTGTGGGGATGTCCGGCCTTGTCGAGCCACGTCTGGTCAGTGACGCCGACGGTATTGATGACGAGCGTGTGATCACCTTCCCAATGCCCCACCGAATATCCGTAATACCGCGACGGCACGCCACCGGCGACGTCGAACTTCATGGGCAGCTCGTGACGCGCGTCCATCCACACGTATCGCCAGATCCGCTGATACTGGTGCAGGACCACGATCCTGTCTGGCCCCATCGTCCCGAACGCAAGGCCCCTGGTTTCGAACACGGTATTTCTCGGAATCCCCAGCGGATCGCAGGTGTTCATCGGGTCGTTTGAATGGCCCGTGCCTACTTCCGTTTCCGGCTTGTTCTGGCTGAACAGCTTCTCGCCAAGTGGCGTCAGAGGAGGTATTTCCCCTCGATCCGGTGTCAGGTTCCCGGCCCACGAACCGCTGATGTCGCGGACGGGCGCGGGGCCTCCAGGCGTCGGATCCGGCCTCAACCTGTTGCCGTTATACAGGCTGTCCTTGCCCGGAGGTTTGCCTCCTTGTGCGAGCGCAACGGATGCAGACGACAACAGCACGAGCAGACGGATGATGGATCGCGCAAGCGAGTGACGCATCTCGAGATCCCCTCCTTGGTGGCGGCGTGATTTGAACATGAATCTCGCGCGGATGTATAGTCCGACGCCTTACTCGCCTCTTGAATTCAGAAGTCGAACTGCACGCTGAACTTGAAGAACCGGGCGACCAGGATCTCCGTCGGCCGCTGCCAGTCACCAAACGTGTCGTTCTGCAACAGCACCGCGCTCGAGTTGAGCACGTTGTAGATATCGACATTCGCCCGCGCACGCGCGCCGCCGAAGTGCAGGAGCTTCGAGATCCGCAGGTCCACCTGATGGAGTCGTTCTCCGTGAAGGTGCCCTGACCCGCCGTTCGTGGTGGTGTACGGGCCCGGCGAGACAAGTTGCAGATCCACGCTCGGTGCAGCGCCAGCGAGATTGCGGCCGAGACTCGGCGCCACTTCCCCGTTGGTCGCCGTATAGATGGCGAGGACCAGCGGGCCCGGTTTGGTCTGGTAGGTCGCGCTGACCTGCACGTCCGCCTTCGGAATGGTGTAGGACCCGTATCCCTTGACCAGCGTGAGGAATGGTTCCGTGCGGTGGCAATACAACTGGCTGGGGTTATCCACCTGCGTGACGACGTCGCAGTTGTCCTCCACGCGCCGCCCGGTGCTCACGCCTCCCTGGAAGAACAGTCCTGAACGCGGCCGCGCGTTCACCGTGGCGTCGAGGCCGTTCCAGTAGTCCCGCTGTTTCCCGTACTTGCGCGAGAGCGTCACGAACGGCTGCGCCGCGACGCCGAATTTCGCCGGCTTGATGTCGTACCCTTCCACCTGGTAGCCGCCGCCATCGGGCAGCCGCGGATCCTTCGGCGCGATGATGGTGAACTTGTCGAAGTCGGCGGGACCCACCGCCAGATCGTCGACGAGGACGAAGTTGCCGTACCAGCGCCGGAAGTACGTGAGGTCGGCAGAGACGCGCGGCACGAGCTCCCGCTGCACGCCCGCCGAGAACTCCCAGTTGAAGTTCCGCTTCCCCCACCCGGTCAACATG
>Ga0070699_100003492_pt1 | contig 13899 bp, 14 predicted proteins | sample KBSK1503metaG_FD_65473 | JGI IMG/M metagenome (GOLD analysis project Ga0070699, IMG submission 65473) | Corn, switchgrass and miscanthus rhizosphere microbial communities from Kellogg Biological Station, Michigan, USA - KBS K1-50-3 metaG | ecosystem: Host-associated > Plants > Roots >...
ATTCGGTGGAGGTCCTCGGTGTCGCCCGCCTCGGCGTAGTGGAAGCAAGCGGCCTGCCAATCGGCCGCCTCGGCCCAGCGCGCGACGTCGCGGTGGAGGTCGGCGACGACTCGGTCCCCGACGTCCCGCCGGAGGCGGGCCTCAAGAAACTCGCGAACGAGCGGATGGTATCGATGACCCTGGCGGCTCGCCCCCTGTCGCCGCGACAGTAGCCCGAGCCGCTCCGACTCCGCGATGAGCGCAGCAACGGTCGCGGAATCCAGACCCGTCGCTACTTCCGCCTGCTCGGGCTCGACCGCCTGCAGCACGGAGGTCCTCATGAGGAACAGCTGGTGGACGACCGGCAGGTCGCCGACGACTTCCTCCGCCAGGTAGTCGTACAACTCCGACTGGGCGCCCGACAACCCGCGAATGAACGCCCGAGTCTCCGATGCCGACCGGTCACGCAGCGCGGTCCGAACGAGGTGCAGCGAGGCTGCCCAGCCGTCGGTCCGGCGCGAGAGATCGGCGAGGACGTCGGGTTCGAGCGCGCGACCGTAGGTGTCCTTGAAGAGCGCCTCCGTCTCCTCGGTCGAGAAGCGGAGATCGGCTGTTCGGAGCTCCGCGACCTCGCCGAGCGCTCGAAGCCGCGCCACCGGAACCGACGGCATTCGGCGGCTCGAGAAGACGAGCGTCAACCGCTCCGGCGCCCGAGCCACGAGCTCACGGGCGATCGATCGAATGTCGGGGATGTCGTCGGCGACGTGGAAGTCGTCGAGGATGAGGATCGCGCCATCCGCGACGATCGCCGGCAGCTCCTTGAAGAACGCCGAGACCACGTCGTCGCGGTTCGCCCCGCCGGGTCCGGTGTCCGCGAGCAGCGCGGAGGTCCGCGGCGCGAAGTCAGCGTCGTGCTCGCGACCAGCCGCGACGAGGTACGACATGAACGAGACCCAGTGGCGGTCCTCCTCGTCCATCCGATACCAGAGCGTGCGCAGACGAGTCCTGCCCGAGAAGTCGGCGAGCAGCGTGGTCTTGCCGTAGCCGGCATCGGCGATGACGAAGACGACGCGGTTGTGGATCTTGACGTCGAGCCAGTCGAGCAGGCGGTGACGTGCCAGCGTCTCGTCGCGCAGCGGCGGACGCTGGACCTTGCCCGGCTGGATCGGGTAGGTGCTCACGCGATCGCGGGGTGCCCCTCTGACGAGTGCCGGCGTCGCGATCGCCGCTCGGCCCGGACCGACCGCAACTCGGGGCCGCGGCTCGGCATCCCGAGTGCGCGAGCCGATGGCCGGATGATCGGGCGGGGCGAACGATACGGAGGGCTCCGGTTGGGTGTCAACGAGGGCGAACGGATCCGGCCGGGGCATGACCGCCATGATGTCGGGCGGGGCTCACCTGTCGATTAGCTGCGCGGGATCGCCGGCCCGGCCAGGGCCGCCGAGCCCGCCGCGGGCTAGCCCTCGTACTCGAAGCCGATCTTGACCTCGACGTGGTACTCGACGATCTCGCCGTCCTGGACGACTGCCGTCGACTTCACGACCTCGATCGTCTGGATGTTGCGCACGGTCTTCGAGGCGGTGGCGACGGCCTGGCGGGCCGCATCGCTCCATGACCGCGGACTCGTGCCGACCATCTCGCGGATGATGATCACGCCCATTCGGGAGACCTCCTGACTGCTTCTCGGGACCCAGAGTCTAGGTCTGCGAAGTCCGCACGACCCGGAATCGACGAGGCCGGCCCTCCTCCGGCCGGCCTCGACAACGTGGAAGCGATTGAGCGGTCAGGCGGTGGCTGGCTCCCCGGCGCTGCCTGCCCTGACCTTGTCGAAGCAGGTGCTGCAATACACGGGGCGATCGTTGCGTGGAGCGAACGGAACCATCGCCTGGCCTCCGCAGCTGCCGCAGATCGCGGCGTGGAACTCACGCGGGCCGCCGGCGGTGCGGGCGCGCTTCGCGACCGCTCGGCACGAGGGGCATCGCTGCGGGTCGTTCAGCAACCCCTTGCTCGCAAAGAACGCCTGCTCGCCGCTGGAGAAGACGAACTCCTCCGAGCAGTCGCGACAGGTCAACGTACGGTCCTGGTACACCCTCTCCCAAGCCTCCTGTGACGCGGACGCCATGACAGCAGGGTCCCGGCCCCCGGGCGAGCTCCGAATGCCGATTGCCCAGACAGGAGGGCAATGAGAAACCGGCGTCCATCGGGCTCGAACCCGACACTCATGACGGGCAGAATACTGGCGACGTCAACCCTAATGACAGCAGGAATTCGCATATCGTCGATCAATCTCGTGCGAGATTCGCACGGTTTCCGTCAATGACGCTCCGGGACCGGTTTTCAGGCGGTGCCGGACGGCACCACAACACCTCCCCGCAACCCTCGGAACCGATCCATCGCCACCGGCGTCGGGGAACCCATGTCGAAGCCCACCCTCCCCCTCATCGTCGTTTCGGTCGCCCTCGTCGCAGCCGCCTGCGGCTCCGCAGCCGTCGCCAGCCCACCCCCGTCAACGGGGCCATCGCCCTCGAACGGGCCGGCGATCACTCCGGAACCCTCGGGAGTGGACCATCCAACCGGAGCGACAGACGTCGTCCTCCGCATGGACGTCGGGGGCGGCTTCGTTCCGATCGACTTCGCGGCCAGCCAGGCCCCGACCTTCACGCTCTACGGCGACGGTCGGATCGTCTTCCAGCCGAAGGTCGATGTCTTTCCCCAGCCCGACTCGTCCGGCATCACGCGCTTTCCCGCGTGGCGGACCGGCCAGCTCGACGCGGGCCAGATCGAGGAGCTGCTGACGTTCGCGCTCGGGCCGGGCGGCCTCGGTACAGCGCGCGACAGCTACATCGAGGGCGGGATCGCCGACGCCGCGAACACGATCTTCACGATCAACGCGGGCGGTCTCACGAAGACGGTCCTCGTGAATGCCATCGAAATGGAGCCGAGCGGCGGCCCGGACGATGCCGCGCGACAAGCCCTCAAGCGACTCGCCGATCGGCTCGCGGACTTCGACGCGGGCGGCACGCTCGCGAGCGAGGCCTACGCGCCCACCTCCTTTCGCGCAGTGCTGGTCGAGCGCGAGCCCGACCCGGCCATTCCGCAGCCGTCCGCCGCCCCGTGGCCCTGGCCGACCCTGAAGCTTGCGGACTTCCCTACCGACGTGAACGGCGTCGGCGGCCAGCAGTTCCCGCACCGCACCCTGACGACCGAAGAGGTCGGTGCGCTCGGGCTCGGCGATGTCGGCGGCGTGGTCCAGGGGCTCACGCTGAAGGGGCCCGACGGGAAGACCTACTCGCTGATCCTCCGGGCGCTGCTCCCCGACGAGACCTCGTAGGTCTCTAGCTCGCCTCGGCGAAGCGCTCGCCTGCGTACGACACGAACCGGGTTTGGCGCTTCTTGAACCAGAGCTGGAGATCCCCGGTGGGGCCGTTGCGATGCTTGGCGAGCTTCAGGTTGATGACCTCGCCGTCCGCGTCCTGCTCCTCGGCGGGCTTGTCCTTCTCCCGATAGAGGAAGAGGACGAGGTCGGCGTCCTGCTCGATCGCGCCTGACTCTCTCAGGTCCGACAGCCGGGGCTCCTTCGACTCGCGCATCTCCGGCTGGCGGGACAGCTGCGACAAGGCGATGACCGGCACGCTGAGCTCCCGGGCGAGGGCCTTGAGCCCGCGCGAGATCTCCGAGACCTCCTGGACTCGGTTCGCGTCACGGCTCTGCGTCGTCGCCTGCATGAGCTGGAGGTAGTCGACGATCACGAGGTCGAGCCCCGCCTCCGCCTGGAGCCGGCGTGCCTTCGTGCGCAGCTCCATGGTGCTGATCGTCGGCGTGTCGTCGATGAACATCGGCGCTTCCGAGAGGGCATTCATCGCCGGCGCGATCCGGGCGAAGTCGAGCTCTTCGAGGAAGCCGCTTCGGAGTCGCTGGCTGTCGATGTTGGCGACGCTCGAGAGCAATCGCAGGACGAGCTGTTCCTTGCTCATCTCGAGGCTGAAGATGCCCACGCTCTTCTTCTCGCGCACGGCCGCATGTTCCGCGATATTCAGCGCAAAGCTCGTCTTGCCGACGGACGGACGGGCCGCGACGACGATCAGGTCGCTCTTCTGGAGCCCGGTCGTCAGCGCATCGAGGTCCGTGAAGCCCGATCGAACACCGCTGATCTCGCCCCGATGGGCGTGGAGGTAGTCGAGCCGGTCGTAGGCCTGATGGAGGAGCGAATCGAGCTTCGTGAACCCTGCCTCGACGCGCTTCTGGCTGACCGCGAAGAGCTCCGCCTCGGCGCGGTCGATCGCCTCCTGGACCTCGGCGGGATCCTCATAGCCGATCCCCGCGATCCGACCCGCCGCCCCGATGAGGTTCCGAAGGACCGCCTTGCGCTCGACGATCCGGGCGTATTGAACGGCGTGCACGGCGGTCGGCGTGGAGTTGGTGAGGCTCGAGAGGTAGCCGCGGCCGCCGATCGTCTCGAGGGATTCGCTCCGTTCGAGCGTCTCCGACACGGTGACGATGTCGATGGGCTCGCGACGCTCGAACAACTCGAGAACGGCCGCGTAAATGAGGCCGTTGGCCTGGCGATAGAAGTCAGCCGGCCGCAGGAACTCCGCGACCTCGACGACCGCGTCGCGATCGATGAGGATCGCACCGAGCACCGACTGCTCGGCTTCGAGACTCTGGGGCGGCAGGCGATCGATCATCGGCTCCCAACATCGATGGCGGACGTGACAGGTCCAGTGTCACGGACGCGGCGCGCTGGCCGATAGCCGCTTCTCCACGAACTCCGTCCACGACTTTTCGTCCCAAGAGGGACGGCGTGTGGAAACCGTGTGGAGACTTCCTCGCGGGACTCGTCCGCCGCTAATCGAGGCGACGAATCACTCCGATCAATTTCCCCTGGATACGTACGTCGTCGTAGAACTGGGCGGGATAGTTCGGATTCGCGGGCTGCAGCCGAACTCGGTCCTTCTCCTTGAAGAATCGCTTCAGCGTGACCGCGTTCTCCTCGACCTGGGCCACGACGATGTCGCCGTTTCGGGCGGTCGACTGCGGCCGGATGAGGACAAAGTCGCCGTCCGCGATGTGCGCTTCGATCATCGAGTCGCCACGGACCTTGAGGACGTACGCGTCGCCCGATGGGGCGAGCATGTCCGGGATCCCGATCGTCTCCGACGCGTCCTGGTACGCCTCGATGGGACCGCCCGCGGCGATCTCGCCGACGACCGGCAGCATGTGCGCTTCCATCGTGCCGGACTGCGGCACGAGCTCGCCCGCGAGGCCGAGCCGAAGTGCGGCGTACGGCGTCAGGCGAATCGCGCGCGACTGGGCGGCGCCGCGCTCCAGGTAGCCCTCGCGCTCGAGGATCTGGAGATGGTGATGAACGGCGGACGTTGAGGCGAGTCCGACGGCCTTCGCGATCTCGCGGACGGACGGCGGGAAGCCTCGGGCACGCAGCGTCGCCGCGATGAAATCGAGGATCCTGACCTTCCGATCAGCGTCGTGTTTGGTCACTCGGACCTCCTTTGCGTGCATGATACCGAACGGACGTTCGATGTCAAGCGCGGCCGGAGGCGGTTTCGGCGTCGCTCGATGACCGGGCTGGTAGACTCACCGACCCCGGGATTTCGCGCGCTTGCGCGAACCCGCGGAGGCCGGGATGAGGTCGGGAGGCGGCAGCCAATGGCGCGCGGTTCGAAGCGCAAGGACGGCAAGGGCGGAATCGGATTCGGGACGGTCGGGCGGGCGATGAGCCTGATGGCCTTCCTGCCGCTCGCGAGTCGGGCGCCGATGTACGCCAGGCTGATCTTCGCCCTCGTCACCGACGACCGGACGCCGGTCGGCCGAAAGGCGCTGCTCGCCGGCGCGGCGGGCTACCTGCTCGTCGGGCGCGACATCATCCCCGACCAGGTGCCGTTGCTCGGCGGCCTCGACGACCTCGTCGTGGTCGTGCTTGCCGTCGACCTGTTCCTCGACGGCGTGCCGGACGAGCTGCTGGCGGAGAAGCTCGGCGAGCTTGGGATCGACCGCGGCGCGTTCGACGACGACGTCGCCCGCATCCGGCGGTTGACGCCCGGCCCGGTCCGCAAGACGATGCGCCGGTTTCCCGAATTGATCGGCCATGCGGCCGAAGCCATTGAACAAAGCGGTATCGGACCGCGTGTCCGACGCTGGATCTCGAAGGAGGGCTCGATCGCGTGAAGGTGATCCTCACCAAGGACGTTCCGACGCTCGGCAAGAGCGGGGAGCTGAAGTCCGTGGCCGACGGTTACGCCACCAACTTCCTCATCCCGCAGAGCCTTGCGGTCCCGGCCGCGGGCGGTGCCTATCGGGCGTGGCAGCACGACATCGCGAGCCGCGAGGACAAGCGCAAGCGCGAGCGTGAGGAAGCCGAGATCGCGGCGACGCGGATCGCATCGACGACGCTCACGATGGGCGTCAAGGTCGGCGAGGGCGGCAAGCTCTACGGGTCGATCACGTCGAAGGACATCGCCGACGCGCTCGGGCGGCGGGGGATCACCGTCGATCGCCACAAGATCGATCTCGAAGAGCCGCTCAAGTCGCTCGGCACGTACAAGGTCGCGATCAAGGTCTTCACCGGGCTCGCGCCCGAAGTGACGGTCGTCGTCGAACCGAAGGGGTAGCTCGCGCGGAGCCGGCTTCCGGCCAGATGCTCGCCGGGCGAGCGTAAGGCAAGGCCGGAAGCCAATTCCGGTGCCGATCCGGCTCTGGTTAGCCGCTCGCAGCTGACGACGCGACGCTTCGGACCGATTCCAGGCCGACTGGGCCGCCTTACGCTCACCACGCGGTCATTTGGCAGCGAGCCGGCCTTGGACGGCCGCGCGATGATGGCGCGATGGACCCGCGGACGATCCTCCACGTCGACCTCGACGCGTTCTTCGCGGCCGTCGAGCAGCGTGACCGACCGGAGCTGCGGGGCAAGCCCGTCATCGTCGGCGGCGGCGGGCCGAACCAGCGGGGCGTGGTCAGCGCGGCCAGCTACGAGGCTCGCAAGTTCGGCGTCCACTCGGCGATGCCGCTCCGCCAGGCTGGAGCGCTCTGCCCGAACGGCGTGTTCCTGCCGGTCGACGGCACGAAGTACCAGGCCGTCAGCCGCCAGGTCATGGCGGTCCTCCGCCGCTACACGCCGCTCGTCGAACCGATCTCGATCGACGAGGCCTTTCTCGACGTCACCGGTTCACGCGCCCTCTTCGGCGACGGGGCCGAGATCGGGCGGCGGATCCGCGAGGACATCCGGACCGAGCTCGACCTGACTGTCTCGGTCGGCGTCGCGACGACGAAGCTTGTCGCCAAGATCGCATCGGACCTCCGCAAGCCCGACGCCCTCGTCGTCGTCCCGCCGGGCGACGAGGAGTCCTTCCTGGCCCCGCTCGAGATCACTCGGCTGTGGGGCGTCGGCGCGAAACTGGCGGCGTCCCTGCGCGAGTACGGCGTCCGCACGATCGGCGACCTGGCCGCGCTTCCGGACGACCTCCTCGTCCGCCGATTCGGGAAGCACGGTGAGTCGCTTGGGCAGCGAGCTCGCGGCCGCGATGCCGATCGCGTCGTGAGCGACCGAGATGCCGCGAAGTCGGTTGGGCACGAGCACACGTTCGACGTCGACACCTCGGATCGGGAGATCATCGAACGGACGATCCTCGCGATGGCCGAAGGCGTCGCCGGCCGGCTCCGCGACTCAGGGGTCAAGGCGTCGACCGTGACGGTGAAGATCCGCGACACGTCGTTCCGGACGATCACCCGCCAGCGGACGCTGCCCGAACCGACCGACCTGACCGAGCCGATCTTCCGAACCGCCCTGGAACTCGCCCGACCCGAAGTCCGCGGGCTGCGGATCCGGCTGCTCGGCGTGACGGCGTCGGGCCTCGGCGATCGCGACCAGCTCGCGCTCTTCGCCGCGGACGACCCACGTCGCCGGCGGGTGGTCGAGGCCGCCGACGAGGTCCGCCATCGGTTCGGCGAGCGGGCGATCACACGGGCGCGCCTCGTTGGGTCGCGCCTGCCGGCGCCCTTCGAACGCGACCCGATGTCGCCCGTCGAGGCCCGTCCGTCGGCGCCGACCGCGCGGCGGTCGAAGGGAGACGATGCGCCGCCGCCCCCGGAGGACGACGAGGTCGACGACCCGGGACCGGACGTCGAGTAATCGCGCGCCGAGCGGCGTGACACGCTAGCTGACACAGGCCCTCCTCATCATCCGGCGCAGACCTCTTGACATCGAACACTTGTTCGGTCTAGGGTGTCGATGGAACCGAACAGACGTTCTGTCGCCGATGTGCCCCGCCGACGGACAGAGCCCACGTTTCCGCCGGAAGGAGCCATGCACATGGCAATGATCAGAGTCGACCCAGTGACGGTTCGCGTCCGGACCGGGTGGTTCGACGGCAGCCCACGAGAGATCACCTGGGGCGATGAGCGCCTCCCGGTCACCCGATTGACCGCGGTCCGCGAGGAAGCTCGCGCCTACCCGGTGATCACGGGCCCGCGAACGCTCTTCGAGGTCGAGACGCCTCACGCCCGGCTGGCCCTCACGTACCAGCATCGGTCGCGTCGCTGGACGATCACCGCCCTCGACGACGAGCTCCGACCCGCAGCCTGATCCAGGCCGGACCCCCGCCTCCCGGGCGTCCGGAGACGTCGGACCACGGGGCGGGCGCGCCGGTACCGCGCTCGCCCCGTTCCCGACCGAAGCCGCTCGCGCCGATCGCGAACCGGCGTGCGCGATCCGAGGCGATGGGGTCACGCGGGATACCTACAATCGGAGCGTGCCAGATGATCTCTCGCCGCAGCATCGCTTCGGCGAGCTGAGCCTCGCCACATTCGTCGACCGCCTCACGTCGTCCGACCCGGTCCCCGGTGGTGGCAGCGCCTCCGCGGTTGCCGCGTCGCTCGCGGCCGGGCTGGTAGCGATGGTGGCGGCCCTCTCGGACCGGCCGAAGTACGTCGACCACGCCGCGCTCCACGGTCGGGCCCAGGAGGTCGGCCGCAGGCTCGCGACCAGGTTCCTCCAGCTCGCGGACGAGGACGCGGAGGCCTACGGGACATTCGCAGCGGCCGCGAAGCTCCCCCGCGAGACGGACGAGGAGCGCGTCACGCGATCCGCGGCGTTGGCGGCGGCAGCCCGCAAGGCGGCCGAAGTCCCGCTGGCGACCGTCGAGGCTTGCCTCGAGCTCGTCTCAATGGCGGAGTCGCTTGTCGGGCGGAGCAATGTCAACGCGTCGAGCGACCTGTACGTGGCGACGCTCCTCGGCGAGGCAGCGGCCAGGGGAGCCGCGGAGAACGTTCTCGTGAACCTGCCCTCGATCGGCGACGAGGGGCTGGCCGGCAAGATGACGTCCAGCGTCATGTCGCTGCTCGATTCCATCGAGGAGCTCGCGGCCGCCGCCCAGGCGATGGTTCGCGACGGGGCGACCCGCGAGCCGTTGCCCGAATGAGGACCTGATCGTGCCGGCACGGAGCGCCCGACTGCTCCTCGGCGCTCCCATCGCTGCGGAGATCCGGCAGGCCGTCGCCGAGGACGTCGCCTCGTATCGGGAACGCGTCGGTCGCGCCCCGGCCCTCGCGGTCGTGATCATCGGGCGCGACGCGCCGTCGATGGTCTACCTCCGGCAGATCCTCAAGGGCTGCGAGAAGGCCGGGATCGACGGTCGCCTCGTCGAGATCGGCGACGACGCGTCGGAGAAGGCCGTCGTCGAGGCGATTGCCGCGTTGAACGCCGACCCGACGGTCACCGGCATCATCGTCCAGATGCCGCTTCCGCCGGCGATCCGGCTGCGGGCCGTCGTCGATGCGATCGATCCAGCGAAGGACATCGACGGCATCCATCCGCTCAACGCCGGCCTCCTCCGGCTCGGGTATGACGGGTTCCTCCCGGCCACGGCGCATGCCGCGGTCGAGATCCTGCGGCGATCGGGGATCGAGATCGAGGGGCGGCGTGCGACCGTCGTCGGCCGATCGGCGGTCGTCGGGATGCCCGCCGCGTTCCTGCTCGTTCGCGAGAACGCGACCGTGACCGTCTGCCACTCGCGGACGCGCGACCTCCGGCACCACGTGAAGGACGCCGAGATTCTGGTTGTCGCGGCCGGGCATGCGGGCCTCATCACCGGTGACATGCTCCGCCGCGGGGTCGTCGTCGTCGACGTGGGCATCAACGTCGTCGACGGGAACGTCGTCGGCGACGTCGACTTCGAATCGGCGCGATCCGTGGCTTCGGCGATCACCCCGGTTCCGGGCGGCGTGGGCCCCTTGACGAACGCCCTGCTCCTCGCGCACCTCGTCCGCGCGGCGCAGGCCCAGGAGGCAAACGCTGCCGCGAGCGGCGGTGGGTTTGGGACGTGTCGGGCGGGATCCATTCGAGGGACCAGCGCCCGCCGCCCCGCCGCCAGCCGAGGAGTCCCATGACCTTCCCGTCCGACCTCGAGATCGCCAGATCCGTGACGCCCCGACCGATCGTGGACGTCGGGCGGGACCTGGGCCTCCGAGACGATGAGCTCGAGCTCTACGGCCGCACGAAGGCGAAGGTCACGCTCGGGGCCATCCGGCGGCTCGAGGCCGAACGGCCGCGGGGCAAGTACGTGGTCGTCACCGCGATCACGCCGACGCCCCTCGGCGAGGGCAAGTCGACGACGACCGTCGGGCTCGCGCAGGGACTCAACCACATCGGCCATCGCGCGGCGGTCTGCATCCGGCAGCCGTCCCTCGGTCCGGTGTTCGGGATCAAGGGCGGTGCGGCGGGCGGCGGCTACAGCCAGGTGATCCCGATGGAGGACTTCAACCTCCACCTGACCGGCGACGTCCACGCGATTGGGGCGGCCCACAACCTCGCCGCCGCGTTCCTCGACAACAGCCTCCACCACGGCAACCCCCTCGGGATCGACCCGTTCTCGATCCTGTGGCCGCGGGTCGTCGACATCAGCGATCGGGCGGTCCGGCGCGCGGTGATCGGCCTCGGCGGCAAGGAGAACGGCGTCCCGCGCGAGACCGAGTGGATCATCACCGTCGGCTCGGAGGTGATGGCCGTCCTGGCGCTGGCATCCGACCTGCAGGACCTGCGCGTTCGACTCGGGCGGATCGTCCTCGCGACGACGACCGACGGCCGGCCGATCACCTGCGAGGACATCGGCGTCGCGGGGGCGATGACGGTCCTTCTCGTCGACGCGATCAAGCCGAACCTGCTGCAGACGCTCGAGGGCGGCCCGGCCTTTGTCCATTGCGGGCCGTTCGCGAACATCGCCCACGGGAACAACTCGATCATCGCCGACCGCCTGGCCCTCGTGACGAACGACATCGTCTGCACGGAGGCCGGCTTCGGGGCCGACATGGGGGCCGAGAAGTTCTTCAACATCAAGTGCCGCGCGTCGGGACTCGTGCCGGACGCCGCCGTCGTCGTCGCGACGGTCCGGGCCCTGAAGATGCACGGCGGCGTCGGCAAGATCGTTGCCGGCAAGCCGCTCGACCCGGCGCTCCTCGAGGAGAACGTCGAGGCCGTCCGGACCGGCGCCTCGAACCTCGCGAAGCAGATCGAGAACGTGACGCTGTTCGGCGTGCCGGCGGTCGTGGCGATCAACTCCTTCCCGACCGACACTGCCGCGGAAGTCGAGGCGATCCGCGAGGTCGCACTGGCCGCTGGCGCCGACGCCGCCGTGGTCGCGACGCACTTCAGCGACGGCGGCAAGGGAGCGGCCGCCCTCGCCGAAGCCGTCTGGGCGGCGGCGTCGCGCGGATCGAACTTCCAGCTGCTCTACCCGGACGACGCGCCACTAGGCGAGAAGATCCTCGCGATCGCGACGAAGGTCTACGGCGCGACGGCGATCGAGCTGCTGCCGCCGGCGAAGAAGGCGCTGAAGCTCTACGAGGATCTTGGGTTCGGGCACCTTCCGGTCTGCATGGCGAAGACCCAGTACTCGCTCAGCCATGACGCGAACCTGAAGGGCCGCCCGAGCGGCTTCACGGTCCCGATCCGCGACATCCGGCTCTCGGCCGGCGCCGGGTTCATCACGCCGCTACTCGGCGAGATGCGCACGATGCCGGGCCTGCCGTCGCGGCCGGGCGGCGAGAAGATCGACATCGACGCGGACGGGAACATCGTCGGGCTGTTCTAGCGGGACGATCGACGAGGCGCGAGGAGCGAGGTCGCTAGCTGGTGGCGAGCGCGATCACGAGCGCGACCACGAGGCCGAGGCCGGTCCCCGCCACGAAGGCGCCCCAGCGCTCGACGTCGATCGCGCCCAGCGCCTCGCTGGCGTGCGCGTGGTCGTCGTGGCCATGATCCTCGCCGTGGTCGGCGGGTCCGTGGCGCTCGTCCGGCAGGTCGCCCGGTTGATGAAGCATCGTCGCCATTTTCGCACGTAGACTCGGCGGAATGCAGAGCGAACAGCTGGATTCCGGGCTCGTCGCGAGCCTCCGCGGCCTCACCTCCGACGGGCGGCGGCTGTTTCTCACCCGCGTCCTGCGGATGTTCGGCTACGGCTCCCTCGCGGTGGTGCTCGTCCTCTACCTGGCCGAGCTCGGCCTCGACGGGACAACGATCGGCGTGATTCTGACCCTGACGCTCGTCGGCGACACCGCGATCTCGCTCTGGCTCACGACTCGGGCGGATCGAGTCGGTCGCCGCCGGGTCCTCGTCGCCGGCTCGCTGCTGATGGTCTTCGCCGGGATCGGGTTCGCGATCACGACGTCTGTGCCGCTGCTGATCCTGGCCGCGACGATCGGCGTCATCAGCCCGACCGGGAACGAGGTCGGGCCGTTCCTCGCCGTCGAGCAGGCGGCCCTCAGCGAGACGACCGCGGACGTCCGCCGGACGCCGGTCTTCGCCTGGTACAACGTTGCGGGGTACATCGCGACGGCGTTCGGGGCGCTCGCCGCGGGACTCGCGACCCAGGCGCTCCTCGGGATGGGCGTCGCATCGGTCGATGCCTACCGGGTCATCGTCATTTCGTACGCGGCGATCGGGGGGATCATGGCCTTCGTCTTCGCCCGCATCGGCCCGGCGGTCGAGCTGCCGCCGGCAGAACGCCGGTCGGACGGCGTTCGGCGGTTGTTCGGGCTCGGCAAGAAGTCGCGGGGGATCATCCTCCGGCTCTCGAGCCTGTTCGCGCTCGACGCGTTCGCCGGCGGGTTCATCCCGCAGAGCCTCATGGCGTACTGGTTCCACCTCCGGTTCGGCGTGGAGCCCGGGATCCTCGGCTCGATCTTCTTCGCGGCGAACCTGCTCTCGGCGGCGTCGTCGCTATCGGCCGCCCGGATCGCCGCGCGGATCGGCCTCATCAACACGATGGTCTTCACCCACCTGCCGTCGAACGTCCTGTTGATCCTCGTCCCGCTCATGCCGACGCTGCCACTGGCGGTCTTCGTTCTGCTCTTGCGCTTCAGCCTCAGCCAGATGGACGTTCCGACACGGCAGTCCTATGTCATCTCGGTCGTCGAGCCCGACGAGCGGTCGGCGGCGGCCGGGGTGACGGGCATCGCCCGGACGACGGGCGCCTCGATCTCGCCCGCGCTGTCGGCGCCGCTCGTTGCCAGCGCCGCGTTCGCGGCCGTGCCGTTCTTCCTCGCGGGCGGCCTGAAGATCCTGTACGACCTCTTGCTGTACCGCTCGTTCACGTCGGGGCGGGCGCCGGACGAGCGAGCGCCGAAGGAGCCCGGGACGCCCGCCGAGGATCGCGGGCCGGCATGACAATCGACGTATCGGCCGATCGGGCCGCGGCCGACCGGAACCTCGCCGACGCCTTCGATGTCGTTCGTCTCCACCTGACCGACCCGCGCGGCGGCCGGCGCCGGTTCGGTGCCGTCGAGGCGATCGCCACCGGGCACGAGCTCGCGTTCTACAACCCGGTCCTCGCCCTCGACCCGTCGTCGGCGGCCGCGGACGTCCTCGCGGCGGTCGCCTGGGTGGAGTCGTTGGGGCTGGCCACGGCGACCCAC
>Ga0070699_100003495_pt1 | contig 13890 bp, 12 predicted proteins | sample KBSK1503metaG_FD_65473 | JGI IMG/M metagenome (GOLD analysis project Ga0070699, IMG submission 65473) | Corn, switchgrass and miscanthus rhizosphere microbial communities from Kellogg Biological Station, Michigan, USA - KBS K1-50-3 metaG | ecosystem: Host-associated > Plants > Roots >...
GGTGCGAAGCTTCGTGACGATCTTTTCCCACTGTTGCGCGTTGTCTGCAACGTGCTGCACGTCCAGTCGATCGATCTCCAGGCTTGCCGTCTTCAACCTCGCGTTGTGACACGTGACGCAGTACGTATTAACAAGGTTGCTCGCATCGATTGAAGGCGTCGCAGGGCTGGAGGCGGACGCGGCGGGCTGCATGGCGCGCACGCTCAGGTAGCGGCCAGCCAGGCCGACTGCGACAAGCGCCAGCAGCGCCGGCAACGCTCGCGAACGTGCCAATCCTTCTCGCATGTCGGCTGTCCGCGCTCAGTATGCCTTACCTTCCGGCGCGCCACAATTCGCGCCACGAAGCCTCATCCGTCGTCGACCTGCTATACTCCGCAGCAGTCCCGTTCAGGGGTCATCACCATCGTTCCCGCCTCCATCTCCGACCTCCAGCAGCGATTGGCCGACCAGCACTACGTCGCGGATCGCGGTCTGGCCGTTCCGCTGTTTCTGGCGCTGCGCCTCGAGCGACCATTGTTCCTCGAAGGCGAGGCGGGCGTCGGCAAGACCGCGCTCGCCGGAGCGGTGGCCGCCGCGCTCGGCACCGATCTGATCCGGCTGCAGTGCTACGAAGGGCTCGATGTCGGCCACGCGCTGTACGAATGGGATTACGCGCGGCAGCTGCTCGAGCTGCGCATCCTCGACGCGACACACACGCTGACGCGCGAGAGCGCGCACCGCGAGCTCTACAGCGACGCGTTTCTCATCAAGCGGCCGCTCCTCCAGGCGATCGATCCGCAACGCACGCGACCCGCGGTTCTGCTGATCGACGAGATCGATCGCGCCGACGAGGAATTCGAGGGGTTTCTCCTCGAGCTGCTCGCGGAATTCCAGATCACGATCCCCGAGCTCGGAACCGTGCGGGCGGCCCGGCGGCCGCTGGTCATCCTCACGTCCAACCGGACGCGCGAGGTGCACGATGCGCTGAAGCGCCGGTGTCTCTATCAATGGATTGGATATCCATCGTTCGAGAAGGAGGTCGCGATCGTCCGCGAGCGCGCGCCGGCGGCATCGACGCGTCTCGCCGAGCGCGTCACCGCGATGGTGCAGGAGATGCGAACGGCAGATCTCTACAAGACACCTGGCGTGTCGGAGACGATCGACTGGGTGACCGCGCTCGTCGCCCTCGACCGCGAAACGCTCGACGCGGACACGGTCGAAGAAACCCTCGGCGTCGTCCTGAAAGCGAAAGAAGATGTCGAGGCGCTCCGCGGACGGCGCGCGGCCGAGCTCCTCGATCGCGCCATCGCGCGAACCGCGTGACGCGCGGCCGGAGCGATGTCGCGCCTGCTCGAGAACCTGCTGATCTTCGGCCGCGTCCTGCGGCGCGCCGGCATCGACGTCCATCCCGGACGTCTACTCGACGTCATCGATGCACTCGAACAGGTGAACCTCGCCGCGCGCGACGAGGTGTACCACACGTGCCGGACGCTGCTCGTCCATCGGCATGAACAGATTCCGATCTTCGACCGCGCGTTCGCCGCGTTCTGGCGCGTACAATCGGCGGCGACGATCCGAAACGGATCCCGCCTCGATCGCTCGCGCCCTTCGACGATCGAGATCGAGGACGTCCTCGCGCCCGACGCTCTGGCGTCCGAGCTCGCGTCGATGGCCGACGCGGGCGATGAAACACCCGGCACGCCGACGACGACCCAGGGTTTGAGAGTCTGGAGCGACACGGGAGGGCTCGCGAACAAGGACTTCGCCGCGTTCACCGACGCGGAGCTCGCCTCGGCGCGTGCGGCGCTGTCTCGCCTCGTCTGGAATCCGGGTGAGCGGCGGACCCGCCGCTGGGTCCGCGGCCGCGGTACGCGCATCGATCTGCGGCGCGCAATCGGCGACAGCCTCCGCACCGGCGGCGACATCGTGCAGCTCGCACGACGCACACGACGCGTGCATCCCCGCCCGCTCGTGCTGCTCTGCGACGTCAGCGGATCGATGGAGCGCTACACGCGCATGCTCCTTCACTTCGCGCACGCCATCACGTGGCGGCACCGGCGCGTCGAGGCGTTCCTCTTCTCCACGCAGCTGACGCGTGTGTCGCGTCAGCTCCGGCTGCCGCGCGCCGACGACGCGGTCGCCGCGGTGTCGAGGCTGGTGCCGGACTGGTCCGGCGGCACGCGCATCGGCGGCGCCGTCAGGGAATTCCATCAGCGATGGGGCCGCCGCGTGCTGCACGGCGGTCCCGTCGTGCTGCTCATCTCGGACGGATGGGACCGCGGCGATCCGGCGGAGCTGGCCGGGCAGATGGCGCGGCTCCAGAGAAGCTGTCAGCGCCTCGTCTGGCTGAACCCGCTGATCGGCACAGCCGACTACGCGCCGCTGACGCGCGGACTTCAGGCGGCGCTGCCGTTCGTCGACGACTTCCTGCCGGCCCGCACGTTGACGAACCTCGTCGATCTGGCCGCCCACTTGAATGCGCTCGGCTGACGGGCCGCGAAAGGATCGCTGATGGAGATTACCGGCGCCTACACGTTCAACGCTCCGCGGGAACGCGTGTGGGCTCTGCTCATGGACCCGGCCAAGCTCTCGTCGTGCATTCCCGGATGCGATCGATTCGAGCCGGACGGCACGGACCGCTACAAAGTCGTGATGACGGTTGGTCTCGCGGCAATCACCGGAACGTACGACGGCACCGTCGTCCTGACCGACAGGATCGAGCACACGTCGTACCGTCTCACGGTCGAGGGGCAGGGCCGGCCTGGCTTCGTGAAGGGCACGTCGACGATCGTGCTCCGCCAGGAAGAGGCGACGACCGTCGTGGACGTCACCGCGACGGTGCAGACCGGCGGACCGATCGCGCGCGTGGGTCAGCGGCTGATCGGCGGCGTGGCGAGGATGATGCTCGACCGATTCTTCGAGTGCCTGATATCGAAGCTTGACGTCGGATGACTGACCGTCTCCGCTGAATCAGTTCGCGCAACCGTTGATCACGAAACACACGAAATCACGAAACTCACGAAATCAGAATTTTGTACAAGAAGTTTCGTGAGTTTCGTGTTTTCGTGTGTTTCGTGGCGCGTTCTCTGCGCCCGCTTTTACGTGCGCTCCAGTGCGCGCGTCAGTGCCCTTTCGGTGAAGACCGGAATCATCGCGCGCCGATACTCCTCGCTGGCATGGATGTCGGAGTTCACCGGCTCGAGCTTGGCGCCTGCGACGCGCGCGGCCGCGTCGATGGTCTGCTTCGACGCAGGCTTCCCGGTCAGCGCCTGCTCCACGTCGGTCAGGCGCGTGGCGTGGGAGCTCGCGCCCGTCAATCCGATCCGCGCCGACCGGATCACGCCGTCGCTCACGCCGAGCGCGGCCGCGACGCCGACGATCGCGAAGTGCGACGCGCGCTGATAGAGCTTCGCGTACGCCGCCGACCTGACCGGATTGAACTGCACGCCGGTGATGATTTCGTCCGCGGCGAGATCGACGGTGAACAGGCCGCGGAAGAAGTCGGCCGCCTTCACGGTTCGCGTTCCGCCGGGCGACTTGAGAGTGATCTCCGCGTCGAGCGCGAGCATCACCGCCGGGTAGTCAGCGGCGGGATCGGCGTGAGCCAGGCTGCCGCCGAGCGTGCCGCGATTCCGGACCTGCGGATCGCCGATTCCCGCCGCCGCGTCGGCGACGATCGGACACACCTGCCGCAGCAGCGTGGAGGTCGCCACCTCGTGGTGAACGGTGCCGGCGCCAATCTCGATCCGGTCGCCCTGTTTGCGGATGCCCGACAGCCCCGGGATGCGCGCGATGTCGATCAGGACTTTCGGCTCGCTCAGCCGAAGCTTCATGAGCGGCACCAGACTGTGGCCGCCCGCGATGAACTTTCCGGTGCCGTTGGTGGCGCGCAGCTTCGCGAGCGCGTCGTCGAGCGACGCGGCGCGGCTGTACTCGAATGCCGCCGGTATCACGACCGACCTCCCTGGATGATGCGCCACAGCTTCTCGGGCCGCAGCATCATGTCGATGTGCTTCACGCCGAACTCGCTGAGCGCGTCGACGGCCGCCGAGACGACGCTCGGCGTCGCGCCGAGCGTGCCCGCTTCGCCGACGCCTTTCGCGCCGAGCGGGTTGACCGGCGTCGGGGTCACGGTCGCGTCGAGCTCGAAGCGCGGGAGATCGATGGCGCGCGGGATCGCGTAATCCATGAACGACCCGGTGACCAGCTGACCGTCTTCGTTGTACACGACCTCTTCGACCATCGCCTGCCCGATGCCCTGCGCGAGGCCGCCGTGGATCTGACCTTCGACGATCAGCGGGTTGATGAGATTTCCCGCATCGTCGACGGCGACGAGCTTGAGGAGCGTCGGCTCGCCGGTCTTGCGATCGATCTCCACCATCGAGATGTGGCAGCCGAACGGATACGTGTTGTTGCCCGGCTCGAAGAACGCTTCGTCGCTCAATCCGGGCTCGAGCCCTTCGGGGAGCGGCACCGGTCGATACGCAAACGCGGCGACGCTCGCGAACGGCTTGCCCGAGGCGGGCGCCCCCTTCACGGAAATCGTGCCGTTCTCGAACACGATGTCGTCCTCGTGCGCTTCGAGCAGAGCGGCGGCGAACTTCGCCATCTTCGCCTTCACCTTGGAGCCGGCCATGTGCACGGCGGTCCCGCCGACCGCCTGCGATCGGCTGCCGAACGTGCCGATGCCCTGCTTCACCACGCCGGTGTCGCCGTGAAGGATCGTGATGTGTTCGAGCGGCACGCCGAACTGATCGGCGAGCATCTGCGCGAACGTCGTTTCGTTTCCCTGGCCGTGCGGCGACGCGCCCGTCGTCGCGCTGATGCGGCCGTCGCGCTCGATCGTCACCTGCGAATGCTCCCATCCACCCGTCGGCAGCGCGGAGGACGGACCGAGGCCGCACACTTCGACGTACATCGAGAGTCCCAGGCCGACGAGCCGTCCCTCGGCGCGGGCCTTGTCGCGCTCGGCCTTCAGGCGATCCCACTGCGCAACTTTCAGCGCGCGATCGAGCGCCTTCTCGTAGTCGCCCGAGTCGTACACCGCGCCGGTCTGCGTCGCGAAAGGAAACTGATTCGGTTCGATGAAATTCTTCCGGCGGAGCTCCGCCGGATCCATCTTCAGCTCGCGCGCGAGCATGTCCATCGCGCGCTCGACGAAGTACGTCGCCTCGGGGCGGCCGGCGCCGCGGTAGGCGTCAGTCGGCGTCTTGTTGGTGAAAACCTCCGTGAGCGTCGCGCGGACTGCCGGAATCTTGTAATTCGCGTTCGCCATCAGCTGGGTCAGCGTCGGAATGGCGGCGGTCAACAGCATGTTGTAGGCGCCGATGTCGGCGATGAGCCGGAGCTTCAACCCGAGGACCGTGCCGTCGCGCTTCGCCGCGAGGTCCACGTACCCGACGATGTCGCGGCCGTGCGTCGTGGCGACGAAGGCTTCGGAGCGGTCTTCCGTCCACTTCACGGGAATGCCGAGGCGTTTCGACACCGCGGCGGTGACGTACTCCTCGCCGTAGATGTTGATCTTCGCGCCGAAGCCGCCGCCCACTTCCGGCGCGATCGCGCGAACCTGATTCTCGCCAAGTCCCGTCAGCGCCGCGATGAACGTTCGCAGGATGTGGGGGTTCTGCGTCGACGACCAGATGGTCATCGTGCCCTTGCCCGGCTCGTAGTGCGCCACCACGCCGCGCGGCTCCATCGTCGTCGGCGCGAGGCGCTGATTCACCATCCGCTGCGAGATGACGACGTCGGCCCTCGCGAACGCTTCATCGACCTTCGAGTCGTCGACCTTCCCGTCGGCGCTCACGCCCGTGCCGGCCGGCACGAGCGCGACGGCAAGGTTGTTGGGAAAGGCGGGATGAATCACCGTCGGCTTCCCCGTCATCGCGAGCTCGACGTCGACGACGGCGGGCAGCGGATCGTACGACACGACGATCGCGTCGACCGCATCGCGCGCGACGAACCGATCCCGTGCGACGACGACGGCGACGGGCTCGCCGGAAAAGCGGACCGTGTCGACGGCGACCGCACGATGATCGGGCGACGGGAACGGCGTCCCGATCGGCATGGGCGCGAGCAGTTCGGCGATCTGCGCGCCGGTGAAGACCGCTTCGACGCCGTCCATGGCCTGGGCGGCGCGGGTGTCGATGGAGCGGATGCGTGCGTGCGCGACGTCGCTCCGCTTGAAGGCGATGCACTGCATGCCGACGAGCTCGATGTCGTCGACGTACGTCGCACGTCCCTGAATGAGCCGCGGATCCTCGCGGCGCTTGACGCGTTCGCCAACGAGCTTGGGCAATACGGGAGACACGGCCATGCTTTACCTCTTGCTCAATCCGGGGGCCCCTGCCCCCCGGTTGGTGGCGGCGTGCTGAATGGCGTTGACGATGTGCTGGTAGCCGGTGCAGCGGCAGAAATTTCCGGTGATGCCTTCGCGGATTTCACGCTCGGTGGGCGACGGGTTGTCCTTCAGCAGCGTCACGGCCGCCATGATCATGCCGGGCGTGCAGAAACCGCACTGAAGGCCGTGCTCTTCCCAGAATCCCTGCTGCAGCGGATGCAGCTGCCCGTCGGCGGCCAGACCCTCGATGGTGGTGATCTCCGAGCCGTCGGCCTGCACGGCGAAGATGGTGCAGGACTTCGCGCTACGGCCGTCGAGCATGACGGTGCATGCGCCGCACTGGCTGGTATCGCAGCCGATGTGCGTGCCTGTCAGGCGCAGCTGGTCGCGCAGGAAGTACACGAGCAGCACACGCGGGTCGACGTTTGCTTTGCGGACTTTCCCGTTGACGGTCATCGACACTTGCGACATGAGTTGTTGTCCTCGAAACGCGCCATAGCCTATCTCAAAAGCTGCCTCGCTGAGGTACCATAGCCGCGTTTTTTCGCCGGCTCCGGAATCGCAGCGCATCAAGAAATACGAAGATCGCAGACAACACTTCGTCAGACGAGCCGCGCGCCGAGGCCGCCGCCCGCCTCGCGATCGCCGCCTGCATCCTCGCCGCCTGCGTCGTTCCGTGCCTGTTCGATCCACGGGCCGAGCGTGTCTTCGACGAGCCAAAAGTTCTGATACTGCGGCCGCTGGCGGCGTTGGCGGCCGCGGCTTTTCTCGTGTGGGCGATCGCGGTCCGGCCGTCGCGTCCGATCATTCGGTCACGAATCCGCGCTGCGAAGGGTTTGCTGATGGCCGCGGCGGTCCTGACTGCGGCGTACGTGGCAGCGTCGCTGTCGAGCATCGCTCCGCGCGTCGCCTGGGACGGCGCCTATGTGCGGCGCCAGGGAACGTACGCCTTTCTCAGCTACGTCGCCTGCTTTCTGGTCGTCTCGTTCGTCCTTCGAACGCACGGTCAGGTGAGACGCTTCGTCCGGGCGATGCTCCTGACGAGCGTGTTCCCGGTCGCGTACGCGATCTGTCAGCGCGCCGGGTTCGACGTCGCGGTCTGGAACAATCCAACGCCATGGCGCGTGACCAGCACGGCAGGAAATCCCATCTTCCTGGGCGGCTACCTCGACGCACGCGATCACGATCGAGCCAATTCTCATGTTCCCCTCGAGCACGTTGGAGCGAAGCCCCCGAGCACATTGGAGCGAAGTCCCCAGCACATTGGAGCGAAGCCCCCGAGAGCACGTTGGAGCGAAGCCCCCGAGAGCACGTTAGACTGACGCCCGCTCTTCACACCCCGATCCCTCCGAGGAGCGGTTTGATGTCGACGACCGGCGTGCCGTCGATGGCCTCGATGGGTCCGATCAGCAGTCGCGTTCCGTTGATATCCTTCACCGTCACGGGATGGAGGCCAATCGGGTTCGGGCGGTCGGGAGATCGCGTCGCGAAGACGCCCGTGAGCCGACGACGCTTGTCGCCGCGGGGACGGACCTCGAGCACGTCGCGGCGCGCCTGATGGAGCCACGTGAGGATCAGGATCTCGTCGCCGACGGCGATCCCGTCGAGTGCTCGCGCCAGTGATCGACGCACGTCGAGCCACGCGTCGGGCGCGCCCTCCCGACCCTGCCTCGGCGCTCCCGAACGGCTCTTCAGCGTCGAGCGAATGACGCCGACGGCGTGAAGCTGCTGGTGCGGTTCGACCGGCGCTTCCTGCCGAGTCGCGGTTTTCGTGCGAGCCATGACGCCACGTCTCCTCTGTTGTCGGATGCTAGTATCCAGTCGTCTCCAGTGGCGCAGCCCTTTAGGGCTGCGGTCCCGCAGGGCTGAAGCCCTGCACCACACAACTGAAATGCGCTCTTGTAGCATGGAGGCCCGATGCGTAAGCGTGAACGGCGAGAATTCCTGACGATGAGCGCAGCCACTATCGCCGGAATCGGGATCGAATCATGGGTATTCGCGAGGGGAGGCGACATGTACGGGCTGATCGGCAGGATGAACGCGTCCCCCGGCAAACGCGAGCAGCTGATCGAGATTCTGCTCGAAGGCGTCGCCAACATGCCAGGCTGCCTGAGTTACGTGGTCGCGGAGGACGCGCGCGACGCGAACGCCATCTGGATTACCGAGGTGTGGGACAGCAAGGAGAGATTATCCAATTACCAGATCTCGATATCTCGATAGCCAAGCTGAGCTACAATCCGCGCCATGAAACGCTATCAAATGTCGGTCCTCGCGGGAATTTCAGCCGTTGCGCTCGCGGCAGTCACGGTCTCGGGTCAGTACTCCATGACGGTCAACAAGGACCGGTTGATCAACGCGCAGAACGAGCCGCAGAACTGGCTGATGATGAACGGCGATTACGCGTCGACGCGGTACTCGAAGCTCACGCAAATCAACCGCGACAACGTCAAGAATCTTCGGCTGGTCTGGGCCCTGGCGCTCGGCGGCATGCAGGACGTCGGGCAGAACGGTCCTGAGAGTGAGATCCATCCGCTGGTCGACAACGGTTTCCTCTACACGAGCGACGGGTGGGGCACGCTGTACAAGATCGATGGGAGGAATCCGAACAAGGGTGATTTCGTCTGGGTGACCGACCCGGGCGTGAAGCACCAGGGCAACAAGCCGCAGACGCGCGGGATCGCGCTCTGGGAAGATCTCGTGATCGCCAACCTTCCCGACGGCCGCGTGATTGGGGTGAACCGCAACACCGGCGAGATCGTGTGGGACAAGATGGTGGCGACGACCACCGAATTCGGCGCGAAAGAGCGATTCAATGCGGCGCCGATCACGGCCGACGGGAAAGTGATCGTGGCCAACGGCGCGGGCGACGCGAAGACGCGCGGCTGGATCGCGGCGCTCGACGCGCGATCGGGCAAGGAGCTGTGGCGCTGGTACGTCGTGCCGAAGCCGGGCGAGCCCGGCAGCGAAACCTGGAAGGACAAGACCAACGCGTGGAAGACCGGCGGCGGCGGCCTCTGGCAGACCGGCTCGTACGATCCCGCGACGAAGCTCACCATCTGGGGCACGGGCAACCCGGTGCCGATCTACGATCCGCAGGCGCGTCCCGGCGACAACCTGTACACCAACTCCGTGGTGGCGGTGAACGTCGACACCGGCAACCTGGCCTGGCACTTCCAGTACACGCCGAACGATTCGTGGGACTTCGATGAAGTCGGCGTCCACATGTTGTACGACGCGACGATCAACGGCCGAAGCCGCAAAGTCGTCGGACACTTCGCGCGCAACGGGTTCTACTACTCGATCGATCGCACCAACGGCGAGTTCCTCAGAGGCGGCCAGTACGTCAACGATCTGAACTGGACGAAGGGTCTCAACGCGAAGACCGGGAAGCCGCTCGAGTACGATCCCAAGCTCGACGTGCAGATCTACAACCCGGAGGCGCGCGCGCTGCGCGGCGACGGCAGCAAGCGCACGTGTCCGACGTGGCACGGCGGCATCGCGCACCAGCCGACCGCCTACAACCCCGTCAAAGGAATCGCGTACGGCGTCGGCATCGAAGGGTGCTTCTCGTCAAACGGCGCAGCGGTCGCGTACCTGTCGCCCGAGGGCGGGATTGACGAGAAGAAAAGCGAGAAGCGCACCTACAGCAGCGATCTCTACTACGGCGCGATCACCGCGTTCGACACGGTCAACCACAAGGTGCTTGCCAAGGCTGTGACCGACATCGAGGTCCGCTCGGGCGCGACCGACACGGCCGGCGGTCTCGTCTTCACCGCGCTGCAGGATGGATGGGTCGTCGCCTACAACGACGAGACGCTCGAAGAGCTGTGGCGCTTCAACGTCGGCACGCCGCTGAAGGGCGCGCCGGTGACGTACTCGATCGGCCCGAAGCAGTACCTCGCGGTGCAGTCCGGCGGACGGCATCTGCATCCGGTGAAGTTCGACAAGCTGGAGAACTCGAGCTATCTGTTCGTGTTCGCGCTGAACTGATGCGGGAAGGGCGGGAAGGGCTACTTGAACTCCTTGCACGCCTCCACCTCCGATCCCCAGTACTCGATGCACTTGGCGTGATCCATCGGGCCCTTGCCCACGACTTTCTTCAGCAGGAAGTCGGTGACGAACTCGATCTCCCGCGGCTGAAACGTCGCCGGAGGATCCGGCATCGGCGTCTTGAGATCGGCCTGCTTCATTCCGCAGCGGCCGTCCGTGTAAGCGAACTTGTCGAAGGCCGGCATGCCGGTTCCGGGGCGCCCGCACTTGATCGTTTGGATCAGCCTCGCGCGATCGAGCCTCGTTTCTCGCAGGTTCGAGCCGTCGGGCATCTGACTGTCCATCTTGCGTCCATCGGCCGCCCAGCCGTGACACGACTGGCAATCTCCCTTCTGCAGGTAGAGCCTCATGCCTTCGGCCACGTCACTGGCATCCGGCGCCTGCACGTGGGCGGAAAGATTGATACGTGCCGTGATTGAAGTTGATCCGATGGCCGCTGCCGGAATCAGCACGACTGCGGCGAATTGAATGACCCTGCGCATGTGAAGACTCCTCTCCGCGCGTCGATATGGCGAAATGTATCTTACGATGCGAACCGACGGGTCAATACATGCCGGAAGTCAAAACACTCGTCGAGCACGCGGATGGTCGTTTCTGCGATCATTGAGGAGGCGGACCCGAAGACACGGAAGTGAGGACGTCATGAGAACGTTGACGATGACGATAGGCGTCGGGCTGGTGTGCGCGGCCGCGGGGGTCGCGTTCGGCCAGTCGATCGACGAGCTGCGCAAGATGTACGACGCAGGTAAATACCAGCAAGTCATCACCGCTGCCGCCAGCACCGATGAGAACCCCCGCGTGACGTATCTGTCGGCACTGAGCCATCAGAAGCTGCGCCACGCGGATGAGGCGCGCCGGACGTACGAGCAGCTCGCCGCGCGGCCCGAATCGGATCCGTGGCGCGACGTCGGCCGATCGGCGGTCGCGATCTTGTCGTCGGATCCCGCAGGCGCCGTCGACGCGGCCAATCAGGCGGTCGGCAAAGACGACTCGCTGCCGGAGGCGCACTATCAACGCGGCCTCGCGCTCAGCGCGCGGCAGGACATGGCCGGCGCCGCCGAGGCGTTCCAGAAAGCATCCGATCTCGATCCCGGCTGGGCGTACCCGCATTACTACGCAGGCATCGCGTACTCGAAGGTGAAGCGCGCGGACCTGACCGCATCGCACTTCCAGACGTTTCTGAAGCTCGCGCCGGACGCGCCGGAGCGGCCCGAAGTGGAATCGATTCTGAGGACGCTGGGCAAGCACTAGAACATCTGGCCAATCGAGAAGAACCAGCGGGCACGCCGCGGGCCTGTCGCGGGATCGAACGGGAATCCGACATCGACGCGCAGCAGCACGAACGGCGTCTGCACGCGCGCGCCGAACCCGCCGCTCGCCGAGAGATCGCGCAGCGACAGGTGCGCCACCGCGTCGAACGCGCGGCCCGCATCGAAGAACCCGACGCCGCGCACGGACTTGTAGATCGGAAAACGTACTTCCTGGTTGAAGATGACGAGCGCGCTGCCGCCGATCGCGTCGCCGAAGCGGTCGAGCGGAGTCAGGACATCTTCCGCGTAGCCTCGCACGGTGTTGCCGCCGCCGGCGAAGAATCGCTCGACGGGAATCAGCGTTTGATCGAACGCGCTGGCGAGCCCCAGCCGCGCCGCGGTCGCAAGGACGACAGGACCCGCGCGACGGTAGTAGTACTGCCGCACCAGGTATTTGACGAACCGCACGTCGGAGCCGAGCGCCGGGGGCGCATATTGAAGGCCGGATGAATGAAACCATCCGAGCGTCGCATCGCTCAAATCGTTGCGCCTGTCGATCACGAACGTCGATGCGAGTTTGCTGACGGTGACGGTGATGTCGAACGGCAGCGGTTCGAACGGGTCGGGGTTGATCTCGAACGTGTGATTCCGCTCGCGTATGTACGAATAGGAGATCTCCGTTCGGCCGGCCGTCCGCACCCGCTGCTCGAACGTGAGATCCGTCTTCTGCACCTCGAACGTCGGCGCGCCGCTGCGCGCTGCGGCGCCCGGGCGCGCGAGCGAGCGCTCGAGGAACACGTTCGACGTGATCGGCATCCCGAAGAACGAAGGCACCGTCGCATAGACGCTGGCTGCGCGGGCATCGGGCGTGTACCGGCCTGAAACGCCGGCCGAGACGGCGCGGCCGAAAAGATTTCGGAAACCGAGATCGCCGGCGAGGCCCGCGCCGAACGTCCGGCCGCCCTGCACCTCGCTGCCCGGAGCGTTGGCGCGAGCCGCGTCGCCGGCCGACTGCAGCGTGTCGAGCAGATCGAGGCCGTAGCGCAGGCGAAGCGGCGGCCATTCCTGAACCGACACGGCCGCCCGAACCGGCTCCTCCGGAATGTTGTCGACGCTCGATCCGGCGGCCCCTGCGGCCCTGACGGACGAAGGCGCAGCGATGACTTCTCGCTCGATGTCCACGCTGCGGAACGCTCCGGTTTCGTACAGCCGTCTGCGCGCGGTATTCCACGCCGCCAGATCAACCGGCGCGCCGACTTCGAGCTCGAGCGCCCGGCTGACGAGCGCGGCGTCGGTTCGCCGAAGTCCTGTCGTGACGACCTCGCGCAGCCGCTGCTGACGGCCCTCGTCGACCGTCATCGTGATGTCGACCTCCGCATGGCTCGAGTCCGCCACGACGTCCTGAACGATCGCGACGTGGTTGAAGCCGCGCGCGCGATATGCCCTGTCGAGCGCGACCTGCGCCTGTTCGGCGCGGAGCTGCACGAACCGATCGCCGGCTGACAGGCCGGCGATGCGCGAGGCTTCCTCCGGCGCGATCGTCCGGACTCCGTCGATGCGCACGTTCCGCACGTGAAACGCATCGCCTTCGTCGACGTGGATCGGTCGAATCGCCGCGCGGCCGCTGATCGCGATTGGGTCGACGCGGACCGACGCGTTCAGATATCCGTTCGAACGATAGAACGCCTGCAGGCCGTCGCGAACGCGACCGGGTTCGGTCCACACCGCGCGCTCGAGATCGCGCTCCGCCAGCACGGCACGGAGACGTTCGGACCGTTCCTGCACGTTGCCGGAGAACTCCACGCGGCGATCGCGGACGCGGGCTCCGGTGTCGATCGTCAAGCGCAGCGTCTTTTCATCCTGCCGGCGCTCTACGCGGGCCGTCACCGACGGCAGCACGAACCCCGCGTCGGCGAGGTCTGCCCGCGCGAGGGCGGCCGCCTCCTCGCCCAGGAAATCGTCGACGACCGCGCGCGTCCACGCAGTCTCGATGGCGGCTACCGCCGATTGCGGCAGCGGAAACCCGTCGACGACGACGACGGTCCGCGGCCCTTCACGCACGTCGTAGGTGAGCCGCACGCGAGTCGCATCTGGACCGTCGACGAGCCGGCGCGCCGTAATGCGCGCTTCGAAATGCTGCCGCTCGTGGTAATAGCGCTCGAGCCGTTCGCGATCGTCCTGCCACTCGAAGAAGCTGAAACGATCGCCAGGCCGCAGCTTCAGACGCTGTCGCAGCGCCGCTTCGTCCGGGCCTGCGGCGGAGAACGTGACGTC
>Ga0070699_100003498_pt1 | contig 13885 bp, 10 predicted proteins | sample KBSK1503metaG_FD_65473 | JGI IMG/M metagenome (GOLD analysis project Ga0070699, IMG submission 65473) | Corn, switchgrass and miscanthus rhizosphere microbial communities from Kellogg Biological Station, Michigan, USA - KBS K1-50-3 metaG | ecosystem: Host-associated > Plants > Roots >...
CATGGATCTCCCCGCTCTATCTCGATCCGTTGGCGCGCGTTGCGACCTGTAATCCACTGGCGAGATACCAAAATTTGCGCTAAATGCGTCGGCCTGTCCGCCGCGGCGGTTCGCCTGATGGCGAACCGCTAGCCAGCACTGCTTGGTCGGGCCGCAGAGCGGCCCGACGTGGCGAAGGCGGACCTGTCGGCCGCCGCTTCAGCGAAGGCCGATTGAACGCCCGCATCGTATCTGGTAGTGTTCCGGGCGCCGTAAGCGCACTGCATCACCCGAGGAGGACGGACACCACATGGCGACACCTTCACAGGTCGCGGGAAACGCGACGCCGGCGAACTGGGACACGGCTTACGAATTCAAGGCGACGCTGTTGCTGTTTCTCGGCTTCGGTCTGGTTGGACTGGACCGCTGGATTCTGCCGCCGCTGTTCGCGGCCAGGATGGGCGAGGACCTGGGGCTCACGCCCGCCGACCTCGGCAACCTCGTAGGCGCACTCGGGATCGCGTGGGGCATTTCCGCATTCGTGCTCGGCAACGTCTCCGATCGACTCGGTCGCCGCAAGGTGCTCGCGCCGGCGGTGGTGTTCTTCTCCCTCATGTCCGCGTTCACCGGTCTCGTGCAGACGTTCATGGCGCTGGTCATGATCCGCGTGCTCATGGGCGTGGCCGAAGGCGCCGTCGCCGCAACCGGCGTCGCGACCTCCGTCGAGGCGTCACACCCGAAACGCCGAGGGATGAACAACGGAATCTTCCAGTGCGGGTTCGCGCTGTTCGGGCTGGCGCTGGCGCCCGTGCTCGCCACGCAGCTGCTTCAGTACATGCGATGGCAGTACGTGTTCATGGTCGTCGCGCTGCCCGGCCTGATCATCGCCGGGTTCATGTGGAAGATCATCCACGACCAGATGGCCGGCACGGAGATGCACGCGTCGCATGCGGCCGGCAAACGGCCGTCGATCGGCGAGATGTTCCATCACAAGAACGTGCTCCTCGCGATGGTCAATCTCCTGTGCGCCATGGCCGGCATCTTCGTGATGAGCGCCATGATGCCGAACTACCTGACCGGCGACGCGAGCTATCTGCACCTCACGGTGCCGCAGATGGGATTCGTGACGTCGGCACTCGGCGTCGGCGGCGTGCTCGGCCAGTTCGGCATGCCCACGCTGTCGGATGTCCTGGGTCGAAAGCCGGTGGTCTGCGGGTCGTTCCTGGTGTCTGCGATCTTTCTCTACATCTTCACGCAACAGGGTCCTGACAACCTGGCGCTGCTGTTCTTCCTGTTGTTCGTCGCTTCCCTCGCCAATCTCGGCGCACTGTCCGTGATCGCGGGACCGATCGCGGCCGAAGCAGCGCCGGCCGGACTGATTGCCGCGGTGGCGGGTCTCGTCATCGGTGCGGGCGAAGTGTTCGGCGGAGGCATCGCACCCGCGATCGCCGGCAACATCGCGACGTCGTACGGGATCCAGTACACGATGTACTTCGCGATCGGCGGCCAGGTGCTCGGCACCGTCCTCAGCCTGCTGCTCCACGAGACGGCCCCCCGCAAGATGGGAGCCGTGTCTCCGGCCGTGGCCACGCGGTAGCTGGATGGTGGATGGCTGGATGGTAGTTGGTGGTTGGCATGAACGGCTCGTGACCACAATGAGCCAGAATCGAGCAACCACCATCCACCAACCATCCAACCACCATCGGGACCCTCAGAAGCGAAAGAGCTTGTTCACCTTGATGATGAACGCGCGGTTGGACAGCGACGGGAATCGCGGGGTGAGGGTGTTCCGTTCTTCGTTGTAGACGACGAACAGCTCGCTGCCAGGCTGGTATTCCCATCGCAACCGCGCGTTGGTCGACACGGCGTTGATGCCGGAGTTGTACTGGATCAACGCGCTCACGAACATCAGCGGCGTCATCGTGTAGGTGACGCGCGATCCTGCCAGATGGGACGTGAACGATCCTTCGCGCACGTCGACCTGATTCCACGAGTAGGTCGGCTCCGCTGAAAACTGGTTCGTCAGATTCAGTCGACCGCGCGCGACGGTCAGCGTCTTCTTGTGCCCGCTGTAGAACGTGCCGTATTCGGCCGTGATGTTCGCCGACAGCCGCCGCTGCTGTCCCAGGTTGTAACTCACCTTGGTGTTGTCGAAGCGATACTCGCCGACCGGCAGCACCACTGCCCCGCCGATCGGAAACGGCCGCGGCAGGAACTCGAGGCTGTTCGTGTGGATCGCGCCCACCCTGTCGCCGTTCTGAAACTCGAGCGCGAACTCCCCTTCTCGTTCACGCGACTCGAGACGGCCTGCTCCGTTCTCGATGTACCCCAGATGTCCCTGGTAGACGTATTTGCGAATCGCCTGTCGCCGTCGCGGACGCGGGCTGAACTTCGCCTGCAGGTAGTCGCGGACCATGTCGCTGCGCCGCACGAACCCGACCTCGGGGTTGAAGTCGGCGCCGATCACCAGATGTTCGAGCTGCAGCCCGTATCGATCACCGGGGTAGTCGAGCTGCGCGCGATAGCTGCGATCATTCCCGCGGCGACCGTCGGTGGCCGTTCTCGCCCAGTAGGTATTGATCTGCAGGTTCTCGTAGAACGTGAACATCCCGTCCACGCCGAAGGCCTGATTGCTGCCCACCGTAGACGAAGCGGCCGATCGATTCGTCGCGATCAGGCCGACGCTGCTCTTGCGCAGGATGTCGCGCTTCACGCGGACGACCGAGAAATTGGTCGACGGCGTCGCCGTTGTCACCTCGTCGCCAGCCTGCAGATTCACGACGCCGAGGCTGTAGCGTCCCGCCCTTCCCGTCAGCCGTCCGCCGACGTCGATCGGGACCGTTCGACCGCGATTCAGCCCGATGCGCCGACTGTAGAACAGGATCGGGGCATCGGTCGTCTGGAACGTGTTGTTCACCGCCACGCCGCCGAAGGCAAACGTGCCTTGATTCTCCAGGAAGAAGTCGCGCTTCTCCGGAAAGAAGAGACTGAACCGCGTCAGGTTCACCTGCTGCTCATCGACTTCGACTTGCGCGAAATCCGTGTTGTAGGTGAAGTCCGCCGTCAGGTTCTGCGTCAGCGAGTACTTGCCGTCGAAGCCGATGTCTCCCCCGGGATCGTTGGACACCCCAGTCGCGCGGTCGGTGGTGACGTTCGAGGTCACATAGGGTTTGAGGTCGAGCGCACGGCCGTTGCGCGGCGCCTCCAGTCCGACCACGGTCGCCGTATACGCAGCCTCCTGCACCGCAGACTGCCCTCGCGCCGGGGGAACCCTGGTGAGCGCCGAGACCTCGTTCTTCGATCGCTTGACGCGCATCAGGTTGAAGCCCCACACCTGTTCACGCCCGGGCCCATACCGCAGCGACTTGAACGGGTAGGCCGCTTCGACGGTCCATCCCCCCTCGAACCGTCCCGTCTTCAGCGACCACACCGGGTTCCAGTCGCTGCTGTACTGCCGCTGGTTCGTCACGGTTCCGTCCGACCGGCCGCCGAGCGGATTGATGGTGAAGGCAATCGAATTGCGATGGTCGTAGAACGGGTCGAAGATCACCGAGACGATGTCGTTCCCCTGCCACATCGTCGTCGCGTCGCGCCGCATCTCGGTGGCAATGAGCGTGTCCATCGACGTGTCCCAGGCGCGGACGCTGACGTAGACGTTGTCCTCGTCATACGAGATCCACACGTCGGTCCGTTCCGTCGCCGGCGCGCCAGGCTGCGGCTCGACCTGGATGAAGCCGCTGATCGGAGCCACCTCCCGATACAGCGCTTCGTCGAGGCCGCCGTCGATGCGCAGCGGAACGGTCAGGCGGACCGCGCGAAGCGTCGCGTGACCCTCGTTGTCGCGCGTGATGACCTCGGGAGGAATGGGCGGCGGCGGACCGACGAAGTCGCCCGGCAACCCGTACGCGATCGGTGAATCGACGATGGCCGTGATCGGACCGTTCGGATCCTGTCCGGCTTCGGTGTCACGCCCGAGAAGTGCTACGACCGCCAGAATCGCGATGGTTCGCCGGGTCGACATCGCGCCTATTCTTACGCTTCTTCGCTGCGGAGCGCACCGATCGGCCGCTGGGTCTGAACTGGATGCACCACGAGCGGCAACGTCACTTCGAATCTGGCGCCACGGCCGGTGCCCTCGCTGTGCACGTTCACGTGACCTCCATGGAGCTCGACGATGCTCCGCACGATCGAAAGACCGAGCCCGAGGCCGCCGTGCGCGCGCGTCGTCGTGGAGTCCTCCTGCTCGAATCTCTCGAACACACGCGGCAGGAATTCGGTCGAGATGCCCACTCCCGTATCGGAGACGGCGATCTGGATTTCAGACCCGTTCCGGGCATGCACGTCCAGCAGCACCCGGCCGCCGGCGGGCGTGAACTTCACCCCATTGGAGAGCAGGTTCCAGATGACTTGCTGGAGGCGCTCGGGATCGCCGGACACCGCGCCCGCATCCTCGTCGATGGCGCTCTGGAGCTGAACGCCCTTGGCATCGGCCGCCGGCCGGATGGTTTCGAGCGCGTATTGTGCCACCTTCGCAATCTGCAGCGTCTGCATGTTCATCGGCAGATTGCCGGACGTGATCCGCGACACGTCGAGCAGGTCCTCGACCAGGTGCTCCTGCGCCAGGGCATTGCGCTCGATCGCCGCCAGCGCCTTCGCGCGCTTGTCCTCGTCGACTGCGCCGAGGACCAGCATCCGGGTCCATCCACGAATCGCGGTCAGCGGGGTGCGCAGTTCGTGCGAGAGCGTCATCAGGAACCGGTCCTTCACGGTATTGGCGTGTTCGGCCCGCTCGCGTGCGCGCTGCTCGCGCGCCAGCGCGGCGCTCCGCGCGGCCATCTCACGCACGAGCAGGAACTGCACGATGATGAGCACCACGCTCAGCAGCGCGAAGGACGCCCCCACGCGCCTCGTCTCCTGCTGCCACGAGCGCAGCACTTCCGCTTCGTCGAGCGAGACGGCGGTAATCAACGGCGGGTTCTGACGCGTCCGGTAGGCGGTCAGCTTGACGGCGCCGTCGGCGCCCAGCGGCCCATGCAGGACGCCGTTTCCACTGCGCCTCGCCGCGATGAACACCGGATTATCGGCAACTCGAGCTCCGATGCGATCCGCCGTCGACGGTTCCTCGTACAAGAGCACACCGTCCGGATGAAACACCCACACCGTACCCTGAGAACCGACGTCAACACCCTGCAGAAACTCCTCGGGCGCTGCCGGATTGAAGGACACGACCACAGTGCCCACGACGCGCTTTTCCGAGTCGAACAGTTTGCGTCCGAGCGGAATGATGATTCGCGGCCTTCCAGCGATGGTGGCAAACGGTGCACCGGCGATGAGCACATCCTCGCCGGTCCCCATCAGCGTACGGATGATCGAATCGTTGCGCCGTGACTGGCCGACGATGGCCGGCTGTGTCGAATGCCTGATGATCCCGGACGCATCGGTGATGCTGAGGGCGCCGATCGGGAGTCCGGCGCTCGCCACCTGAAGGATCGGCAGCCACTCGGACGACGGCGCATCGGGTCCACCGATTCGCCGCGATTGGATGGCGAGCTGGCGCAGAGTGGCGTCGGTGGACGCGAACGTCTCGCCGACGTAGGTGGACGTGATGGCGGCAAGACCCGTCGCGCGTGCGTCGGCACTCCGCAACAGGTCCGCCCGCGCCGCCCTCAGATCGACGGCGCGGAGAGCCGCCATCGATATGAGGAGCGCGAGCGGGATGACCGTCGCGAGGACTTTTCGCATTCGAGCTGTAGACGGCCTGATCCTACGCTTCCTCACCCCGCAACCCGCCGATTGCGAGCTGAGGAGCGCCGAGCTGCGCGGCGGCGGGCAGGGTGACCTCGAATCGCGCGCCACGGCCGATCCCGTCGCTGGAGACGTGGACTCGACCGCCATGGAGCTCCACGAGGCTGCGAACGATCGACAGCCCGAGACCAAGGCCGCCGTGCGTTCGCGTGGTGCTGGAATCCTCCTGCTGGAACCGCTCGAACACCCGCGGCAGGAACTGCGTGGAGATGCCGACACCAGTGTCCGACACGGCGATCTGGATCTCGGATCCCTTCCTGGCGTGCACCTCCAGGAGGACGCGGCCTCCGGTCGGCGTGAATTTGATCGCGTTCGAGAGCAGGTTCCAGACGACCTGCTGCAGGCGCTCCGGATCTCCGGACACCGCGCCCGCCTCGTCATCGATCGCGCACAGGAGCTGAACGCCCTTGGCCTCCGCGGTCGGCCGCATCGTATCGAGCGCGTGCTGCGCGACCTTCGCGATCTGCAGCGGCTGGATGTTCAACGGAAGATTGCCGCCCGTGATTCGCGAGACGTCGAGCAGATCCGCAATCAGACGCTCTTGTGCCAGCGCGTTGCGCTCGATGGCGTCGACCGCTTTCGCGCGCCGCGGCTCGTCGACGACGCCGAGCGCCAGCATCCGCGCCCAGCCGCGAATGGCGGTCAGCGGCGTTCGCAGCTCGTGAGACAACGTCATGAGGAACTGATCCTTGACCGCGTTGGCATGTTCCGCCAGCTCCCGAGCCCCTTTCTCCCGGGCGAGCGCGGCACTGCGCGCCCCCATTTCGCGGACGAGCAGGAGCTGCACCACCAACAGCATTGCGGCCAGCAGGGCGAAGAAGAATCCGACACGCAGCGTCTCGCGACGCCACGGCGCGAGGATCTCCGCTTCATCGAGCGAGACTGCCGTAATCAGCGGGGGATTCTCGCGCGTGCGGTACGCGGTCAGCTTGATGACGCCGTCGCTGCTCAGCGCCGACCGCAGCAGACCGTTCCCATTGCGGCGTGCCGCCGCAAAGACCGGATGCTCCGGCACCTGGTCACCAGTGCGCTCGGCGCCGGCCGGCTCCCGATACATCAGGACGCCGTCGGGATGAAACACCCACACGGTCCCGAGCGCGCCGACGTCGACGCTGCGGAGAAACTGCTGCGGCACGCCAGGAATGAACGAGACGACGACGGTTCCGGTCACGCGCCCTTCGTCATCGAACAATTTGCGCCCGAGCGGAATGATGAGACGCCCTCCGTCCGGCGCCGCCATGGCAATCGGAAAGGGAGCGCCGGCGATGAGCACGTCCGCGCCAGTCTGCATGAGCGAACGAAACGTCGCTTCGTTGCGTCGCGACTGGCCGAGGATCGCCGGCTGTGTCGAGTGTTTGATCGTGCCGTAGGAGTCGGTGATCGTGATGGCGCCGACCGGCAGCCCGGCGCGCGCGACCTGAAGGATCGGGAGCCACTCGGACGAGGGCGCGGCAGGGCCCCCGATTCGCCTCGCCTGGACCACCAGCTGGCGCAGCGTCGCATCGGTCGATGCGAACGTTTCTCCCAGATACGTCGCCGTCACCTCCGCGAGATTCGCGGCCCTGGTCTCGCCCGCGCGCACCTGCTCGGCCCGCGCGGTCCGCAGATCGATCGCGCGCAGACCGGCCATCGACACGAGGAGCAGGACCGGGATGATGGTCGCGAGGAATCGGCGCATTCGAGGGCCATAAGGCTACCTCGATTCGCGCTCAGGTCAGCCTCAGCCGTTCAGCGGAGCGTGCACGATCATGCCCGTTTCGCACTGATTGTGATTCGAGCGTCACACCTGATCAGAACGTGATCTTCTCGAGGAACGCCGAGAGCAGTCGGTTGAACTCCTCGGGCTTCTCCATCATCACGAAGTGACCGGTGCCGGCAACCTGTGTCGCCTCGAATTTCGGCAGCACCTGTCGCACCTCGTCGACCTTCGGCAGTTGTGCCGTGCCGGCATAAATCGCGAGCGCAGGCATCGGCGCCGGCGCCATTGTCGCGAGCGCTGGATCGAGGATCGACTGCATGGCACCAGCCGCCGTGGACTCGGGCGCGTGCAGCATCATCGCAAGAATCTGCTGCTGCAACGCGGGCGGCGTCTGCGGCGTGAACATCCCCTTGATCATCGTCTCGCGGTTCTTCAGACCGTCGGGTCCGGTCACCACCGGCGGCTTGAATCCGCCCGACGCGAAGTTCCGCATGTCGAGCGGTCCATCGACCGCCACGAGTCCGGCCACGTGCTGCGGATAGAGCTGCGCATACTGACGGATCACCGGTGCTCCCATGCTGTGACCCACGAGCACGATCCGATCGACCTTCGCTTCGGCACGTACGGCCTCGACGGCGCGGGCAAACAGCGCCATCGAGAACATGGCGTCTGCCGGTGACGCGCTCTTCCCGTGACCCGGCAAGTCCAGCGTGAGGACGCGGTACTGCTTCGCGAACACCGGAACCTGGGCCGCCCATGATGAAGAATCACACGTCCACCCGTGCACGAACACGATCGCCCCGCGGCCACTTCCGCTGACCGAGGAGTGAATCTTCAGGCCGTCGACCGATGCGGCCGAGAGCGGCCATGCGAGAGCCACAACAACGACGAGGGCCAGCACTACTCTGCGCATGTCGAAATCTCCCTGAAAACGTCGCGTAGCATATCCCAGTGGGCTGGTTGGTGGTTGGTCGTTGGTGGTTCGTGGATCGGCTTGGTCCATGCCCGACGGGAGAGTAGAATCCGCCGACGCGAACGCCCGAACGAACTGAACGTCCGAACGAATCGAACGTCCCGAACGCCCGAACGCCCGAACGATCCGAACCGACTCGAACGACCGGAGGTCGCCGTGAGCACTCGATTGATTGCGTCGGTCACCGCCGTTGCGGGAATCGTGACGTTCTGCCTGTGTGCGGGCGTCAGCGTGTCTGGCCAGGGGCGTGCCGTCGCCCCACCGCTGGTCGTGACCGCGTTCGCCGGCAAGTCAGTTGAGTACAAGGCCCCGCGGACGCCGTGGGCGATCCCGATCTCCAGGGTGCGTGGTCGAGCGACGACATGGAGAACATCCCGATGCAGCGCCAGCCGCAGTTCGGGGATCGACTCTATCTGAACGACCAGGAATTCACCGCCCGCCAGGCGCAGGTCGACCGCGGGGCGACGCAGCGCGACACCAGCGCCGACAGCACGAACTGGTCGTCGAGACCACGAATCTCTCGGACAGGACTGCCGTGGGCGTGAACGGCAACGGCGTACGACACAGCCGACAGATGGTGATCACCGAACGGTTCCGTCGCATCGCCGACACGATGATTCAGTATCAGGCGACGTTCGACGATCCGGTGACCTACGATCGCCCGTTCACGATCTCGTTCCCGCTGACGCCGCTCGACGGCGGGATGCTGCTGCCGTACGAGTGCCACTCGGGGAACACGGCGATCTCGATGGCGCTGTCGGCCGAGCGCGCCGAGGACAAGCGTGTCGCCGACGATCTCGCCAGAGGCGTCGTGCGTCCGCGGCGCAGCGTCCAGGATGACGGCGCGGGCGTCGGCGCGGCGCTACCGGCAGGACGCGGGGGCGGCCGCGGTCGCGGCGCGGGTCCTGCGCCACGACCACCCGGAGCGGCAACCGGCGAACGGGATCAGGAGCGGTAACGAGCGATCGAAACGGGGGGGGAAAGTGTATATGAGGTGTCGCGATGACCAGAACGCAAACAACCGCACGCACGTTATCGCATTGGTGTTCGGCTGCCGCGGTGATGTGCCTGCTGCTCACGAGCAGCCCGACGAGTGCCTTCGGCGGCGTCATCTACCAATATCGTGAAGTCGATACCAACATCCTGCTTGCGACGTTGGAAATCGCGTCCCCACCGGCAAGCTCGACGAGCGGCTGGAGCACGGTAGACGGGGCCGATCTGCTGTCGCTCTACCTGAACGAAAATGTCTTCGAACCCGGTTTGGGCAACATCCTCATCGGCAGCGACGTGTACGCCGTCATCACGTCGCTTACCGGGAAGACGCTGGACTCCGGGCTCGTCGTCATCACGTTCCCGACGATTCCGGGCGACCCGATGATCGATCGCCAGTTCATCCTCGACCTGTCGGAGGACCCCGTTTTCTCGGCGTTCGGATTCACCCACACGTATTCGGATGGATCGGTGGTCGTCGGCCATGGGTTCTTCTACGGTGAGTTCGTCGTGCCGGAGCCGGGTACGCTCTCGCTGTTCGCGCTTGGGCTCGCAGGTGTCCTTCGTCAGCGAACACGAGCGAAGCTGTAATCAGCGCACCGACCGCGTAAGGGAGCGTTGCACCGACCAGCGAAGTCGGTATTGCACCGACAGCGAAGTCAGCGTTGCACCGACCAGCGCGGTGGCTGTCTTACGCGGCGCGGAGCTGGAACAGCTTGATCGCGTTCTCTTTCATGATGAGCGGACGCACTTCGTCCTTCACCTGAATCTTCTGGAAATCCGCGATCCAGCGGTCGGGAGTGAGCAAGGGATAGTCGGATCCGAACATCACTTTGTGCTTGAGGAGCGTGTTCGCGTACTGGATCAGCGTGGGTGAGAAGTACTTCGGCGACCAGCCGGACAGATCGATGTAGACCTGCGGCTTGTGCAGGCACACGGAGATTGCCTCGTCCTGCCACGGGAACGAGGGGTGCGCCATGATGATCGGCATGTCGGGAAAATCGACGGCCACGTCGTCGATCGGCATCGGGTGGCCGTACTTCAAACGGATCCCGCCACCGCCGCGCATCCCCGTCCCGATGCCGCTGTGCCCGGTGTGGAAGACGACCGGGAGCTTCGCTTCCGCGAACACCTCGTAGAGTGGATACGCGATCCGATCGGTGGGAAAGAACTCCTGGATCGGCGGATGCAGTTTCAATCCGCGGACAGCGCCGCTCTCGACCAGACGGCGCGCCTCGCGCACGGCATCCTCGCCGCGATGCGGATTCAGGCTCGCGAACGGGATCATCACGTCGGTGTGGCGACCAGCGATCTCGACGACCTGATCGTTGGTCAGCCGCGGCATGCCGCTCAGCGTCTCGTCGACGGTGAAGACGATGCACGCCATATTGCGGGAGCGGTAGTACTCGGCCACGGCATCGCCGCCCCGCGGCGTGCCGCTGTCGCCGAAGTACTTCTTCGCCGCATCCTCGGCGTCGGACTGCTGCTCAACCTCGAGATGGACGTGAACGTCGAACGCGGTGATGCGCTCGGGATCGATGCGGGTGTTGGTCATGACGTGACAGAGGCGGCGACGATGAGCCGCACTGAGGTAGCTTCGGTGTAGAGGTCCTCGACGAGCGCTCCGCGGTGCTGCAGGACCGCCTTCTGATTGAGAGAGCCCTTGTCGGTGATTTCGCGTGCGTCGAGCGACGGCGGCGCATCCAGCAGGATCGCGCGCGCGACGAACGTGGAACTGCCGGTGCTCTGGGCGGCGAGATCGGTGAGCACCCGCTCGAATGCTTCGCGCACGGCAGGATGGTCGAGAACCGCGCTGACGGGGACGTCCGGTCCCGCGCCAGCCAGCGCCCGACACGCGGCGACGTTCGGAAACACGAGCGCGCCGACGAACTCGCGGTCGTGCCCGGCGATGACGACGTCCTGCGCCAGCCCCCCGGCTGCCTGGAGAACGCGGGTGCGCAGCGGTCCGACGCTCACCCACGTTCCCGTCGACAGCTTGAAGTCTTCGGCGAGCCGACCATCGAAGACGAGGCCTTTCTCCGGATGCGCCGGGTCGACGAAGCGCATCGCATCGCCGGTGCGGTAATAGCCCTCTTCGTCGAACGACGCACGCGTCAGCGCCTCGTCCTTCCAGAAGCCGGGCGTGACGTTCGGGCCACGGACGCGAGCTTCGAGCTTGTCGCCTGCGGGCGTCAGCTTCAATTCGAGCGCCGGCGCCGGCACGCCGATCATTCCGGCGAACGCCCCCTCCGGTCCGGTACGCAGGGCGAACGGCGCCGTCTCCGTGGCGCCGAATCCCGTCATGATCAGAATCTCGTCGCCGCATGCCTGGATCGACACTTCACGCAGCTCGTCCCAGAATCGCTGACCCAGGCCCGCCGCCGCATAGAACAGCAGCTTGAGATTCTTGAAGAACGTCTCGCGCAGGACCGCGTCGCTCCGCAGATGCGGCATCAGCATCTCGTAGAGCCGCGGAACGGCAAAGTGGGCGGTGCACGGCACGTCGCGGAGGTTTCGCAGCGTGATGTCGAAGAGTGCCGGCGTCGGCTTGCCCTCGTCGACGTAGAGCGTGCCGCCGTTGTAGAGCGCCATGCCGAAGTTGTGATTGCCGCCGGCGGTGTGGTTCCACGGCGACCAGTCACACAACACGACCGGCTCATCGTCGAGGAACTGCAGTACGGCGCGCATCATTTCCTGATTGGCGCACCACATCCGCTGCGTGTTGATCACCCCTTTCGGGCTGCCGGTCGATCCCGACGTGAACAGGATCTTGGCGATCGTGTCGCCGTTCACGCCCGCATGCGCATCGTCCACGGCCGACGTCACGGGCGTGCGTTCGAGCTCGTCGAATGACGTGCTGGGAATGCCTTCCGGCGACGAGCTCGAGACGACGACCTCGACACCCGGCGGCAGAACGGCCCGCAGCGCACGCTCGAACGCCGCTCCGTTGGCCGCAAACACGAGCCCCGGCTCCATTCGATCGAAGACGCGCTTCAGCGCGGCGAAGTCCGAGGCCTGCAGCGAGTAGGCTGGCGCGACAGGCGCATAGATGACACCGCTGTACAACGCGCCGAGCGCCAGCAGTCCATGCTCGATGCTGTTGCCGGAGAGGATCAGAATCGGCCTGTCAGCCGACAGTTTCCGATTGAGCAGCGCCTGTGCGATCGACCGCACGCGTCCGAGCGCATCGGCAAATGTCAGATGTCGCCAGTCGCCGGCCGGCGTGCGCTGAGCAAGAAACGTTCGCTGCGGGGCAACCTGCGCCCAGTGCTCGAGCCGCTCCGTGAGTTTTTCGGGATGCGGACCGAGCGCCACCGGCGAGTGCATGTAGATCGCACCGCTGTCGGCGCGCCGCACGACCGCGTCGCTCGGCGCGATGCGGACGGGTCTCATACACGCGCTCCGGCATCGAGCTCACGGAACGTCCGTCCCTCGCGCGCCAGACGCTCCAGCAGCGGCGCCGGCGCCCAGCGTGCTCCCAGCTCGCGATGAAATTGCGACACCCGCGCGTAGATCCTGTCCAGGCCGATCCGGTCCGCATAGAACATCGGACCGCCCCGGTAGGCGGGAAAGCCGTAGCCGTTGACGTAGATCACGTCGATGTCGGCGGCCCGCATCGCGATCCCTTCGTCCAGCAGGCGCGCTCCCTCGTTGATCAGCGCATACATCGTCCGCTCGAAGATCTCTTCGTCCAAGATCGTGCGGCGGCGAATGCCTCCCTCGGTGGCCACGCGTTCGATGATCTGCAGCACCTCCGGATCGGGGATTGGCTTCCGATCGCCGGCCTCGTAGCGATACCACCCTTTGCCGGTCTTCTGTCCGAGTCGCTTCATGTCGACGAGCACGTCCGACACGAGCGGCTTGCGTGCACCCGCGTAGTCGAACTGCCCCACTTCATGTCGCACCCGCCACGCGACATCGAGGCCGCCGAGATCGTCGACGGCGAAGATCCCCATCGCCATGCCCCAGTCGGTGAGCACGCGATCGACCTGCTCCGGCGTAGCACCTTCCTCGGCGAGAAACTGCGCCTCGTACATGTACGGGAACATCATGCGATTGCCGACGAACCCGAACGCGTTTCGCACAACGACGCCGACCTTGCCCAGCCGCTTCGCAATCGCCAGTGCGGTGACGAGCACATCGGGCGAGGTGTCGCGACCGCGAACGATCTCGACGAGCCGCATCACGTGAGCGGGACTGAAGAAGTGCAGCCCGACGACCGCTTCAGGACGCGAGGTGGCCACCGCGATGGCGTCGATGTCCAGCGTCGACGTGTTCGTCGCGAGCACGCAGCCAGGCTTCGCGACGCGATCGAGCACCGCGAAGACCTCTTTCTTCAGCGACATGCTCTCGAACACCGCTTCGATCACGAGATCCGCGGTCCCGAACGTGTCGTACCCGATGGCTCCGGTGATCGCCGCAAGCCGCTGCTCGACGGC
>Ga0070699_100003500_pt1 | contig 13880 bp, 12 predicted proteins | sample KBSK1503metaG_FD_65473 | JGI IMG/M metagenome (GOLD analysis project Ga0070699, IMG submission 65473) | Corn, switchgrass and miscanthus rhizosphere microbial communities from Kellogg Biological Station, Michigan, USA - KBS K1-50-3 metaG | ecosystem: Host-associated > Plants > Roots >...
GGCGGTTCGTCGACGATCCCGCGCTCGACGAGCTGGCCAGGGCGTTCGACGCCTTTGCCCGCCCCCACGACCACCGCGTCGTGCGGGCGCCGCCGGTCTACCGCGCCGCCACGCTGTCGGCCGAGCGGCCCGGTACGACGACCCCGTGAGCCGCCGGCGTCGGCCGGCTCTCGGCGTTCAGCGTCCGAGCCACGGCCACGACGCGCTCGGATCGACGCACGTGCGCGGGAGCGAGACGCGTCGCGACTCGAAGCTCGGGCTGGTCACGACCACGTCGACGAAGCCGTCGTCGTCCCCGACGATGACGGCCAGCGGGCGGCAGAGTGGGTCCTCGGAGTTCAGCTTCTCGAGATCGACCCCGGTCACCTTGAAGCTCACCGTGTAGAACGAATCGTCCGGGTTGTGATGCATGCGGAACGAGCGCACCGCACGCCGCCCGGCACTTTGCGACGCGTGGTACGTGAAGAGCCGTCCGCGTTGCGACACGTGCAGCGCGCCCGCGCCCATCAGAAAGCCGTCGTTGCCGAGCGCGATCAAGACGGGCTCCCGCTCGGGAAACACGCCATTCGAATCCGGGTTCGGGATGAAGGTCCAGCCGCGGACCACGATTGTCCCGGTGCCCGCCTTGCGGTTCATCGTTCCCACGGCGGGACCGAGCTGGAGAATTCCGTGGAACTGAGGCTTGACGACCGGGGGCTGCACCTGGGCGGCGGCGTGGCCGGCGCACCAGGCGACGAGCGCGATCGCGAGACCGATGATCCGTCGGGACGACATCGAACCTCTCATTCCTCAGTGCAGGGCGGGTAGCGCCGTCGCATCGCATTCCGCTCCGGCTGCGGCACCCGGCACCGCCTCGAAGTACCAGCCGGCGAGGGCACAGACCTCGTCGTCGGGTGTCGGACCGGCGACCAGGTCGGCACCCACGCAGGTACCGGTGAACGCGCGCCCGAGATACGCCGGGTCGCTCGCTGGACAGTCCGACGATACGGGGCCGGCGAAGAAGCACGGCTTGGCGGGGCTTCCTGGACGCCCGGGCACGACACCGGCCGTCTCCTCGCAGCCGAGCCTGACCGCCGTCGTGACGCCGTTGTCGTCCCAGCAGGCATAATGCAGCGTCTCGCCGGCGCGCAGGAGCCGCGGCGACAGCTTCAGCGCGCCCGGGTCGGTGTAGTCCGGAGCCCCGAACAGATGCGTTCGCCCCGGCTCGAAGCGGTTCGGGAAACCGTCGGGCGGGTTGTGCACCGCCCCGTCGGTCCCCATCAGGTCGACGCCGAAGAAACGCCCGCGCTTGTGCATGTGGCCCGTCAGCATGAGCATGCAGACATCGCCGGCACCCCAGGCGTCGCGCAGCGGCGGCAGCTCGGGATGCGCAGCATTGTACGCGGCGGTCGATTCCTCGGTCGACTTCACGCGGCCCTCATTGGGTGGAACTTCGAGAGCAATTTCCGCACCATGCTCGAGGATGGGCTGCGCCAACCGCCGGACGGTGTGCGGCGCCGCCCGGCGGAGCACGACGCGCGCCGAGGCGAAGCCCGTCTTCGACCCGTTGTTGGACCAGTTGCCGTCGAGGAGGATCCCGATCCCGTCGGCGGGGCCCCCCGGCGCGGCGGGTGCGGGCGAGAGCGGGAGTGCGACGCCCCTGGGGAGCGCTCCGCGGCTGCGCCCTCCGGTGCCGCTGGCGATCAGCTGCCGGTGGTCGCGATCGACGGGTCCGAGCTCGAGACAGGCCCGGCTCGGAACGATTTTCCCCGTCCCGGCCGAAAAATCCCCGAGATGCTCGCCCGTGTAGAGGTAAACGAGGAAGTGGAGTGTGCCCACACCTGCGCCTCTGGTCCGGGTATTGATCTCCCAGGTGGCGAGGTCGAAGGGCTTCTGGGCCGGCAGGCGCAGCAGCACGCACGCTTCGGTACTGGTGGCCGGAGGGACGGCGAGGCGCGGGAAGCGCAGCTGCAGGGTGCGGGGTTCGCGCGCGGCTGTCGGGTCTGCCAGCAGAAGCATGACTCCGGCGAGGATCCCGAGATGAGCCGAGGGAGAAGACCAGTGCACTCGCGGCCGCAACAGCAACGGCCATGCCCGATGAAGGTCGGCGCCACGGGACTTGCAGTCGCGCCTTCACGCGGTGTCGTTGCAGTCTCGCTGTACCCTAACGGACGGCGCTCGGGCCGGCAAGCACAAATTGCTACGGGAATTCCCGTAGCGTCGAGCGTCGGGCGTCGGCGCTCAGCGCGCCCCGCTCTCCTTCGCGGATGGCGCGGTGGTGGAGGTGGCGCTCGAGGGTCCGGTGGCCGACCAGCTGACCGTGAGCTCGAGAGGGCTGCGCATGTATTCGACGAGCGGCATCCGCCACGTCACCCGGTCGCCTGCCACCTCGCCGTTGCGGTTGGCCTCGACCACCCGTCGAACTTCACGGTCACCGTCGCCGTGTGGTCCGCCTTCGGGACGTAGGACACCACCGTGACGTGCGGAGAGCCGAACCGCTCCTTCTCCTTCTCGACCTGCGCGTTCGGCGCCAGCGGATACGTGAGCTCGATCGTCCCCGCACCGTCCGGATCGAGCGTGGCGTCCGCGGTGAAACAACCGGTGAGCCACCCGCTCGCCAGAAGGAGGAGAGGACTCCACGCGCGCCACCGGCGGCCCGCCACGCGTTCTCTCACGCGGCGTGAGGCTTACCAGCCGGCTTCGCGCACCGTCAATCGGGGCGGGCGCGATGCGCTTGCAGGCACGCGGTGCCCCGTGCTCTACCCGCATTCCCGAAGCGCCGGCGCGACGCCGAGAACCCGATGAGCTTCAAGCAATACCTGAGAGAAGAGATCACCAAGGGGCTCGACGAGACCTACACCGAGGAGCACTGGGCCCGGGACCACCCCGGCAAGTCGTACTACGACGTCCACCTCTCGACGATCGAGCGGCATGAGATGGCGACGCCGACGTTCCGTGAGTTTCTCGGCGGAGGTGGGCTCCGCGTCCTCGAGTCGGGCTGTGGAACGGGCCGCTGGATGGCTTTCTTCGAGAAGCTCGGCAACCGCGCCTTCGGCCTCGACGACAGCCGTGGCCCACTCGCGGTGGCGCGCGAGCACGACCCCGAGATGAACCTGGTGCGCGCCAACGCGCTCGCCAAGCCGTTTCGCGACAACTCTTTCGACGCAGCCTTCTCTTCCTACGTCGCCGAGCACTTCGAGGAGGGTCCGGAGCCGCTCTTCCGCGAGATCCACCGCGTGCTCAAACCGAACGGGCTCTTCTTCGTCGTCGTCCCGTTCAACAACGCCTTCCGCCGCCTGCTGGTGAACCCCGCGCTGCGGGGCCTCTACGCGGTCTGGCGGCGGCGCGGCAAGGGGCTCGGCTTCACCGAATTTCGCTACGAGAAGGCCGAGATGGACCGCTTCCTCGCCAACACGAATTTCGAGACCGTCCGTGTCGTGCCCGACGACTACTTCCTCCCCTGGTCGAAGGGCCTGTTCGTGGACCTGTGCGATGTCGGCTCCTTCTTCCACTTCGAGCACAAGCCGCCCTACGAGTTCGGGCCCTTCGGCACCGCCGTCATCCGGACCATCCAACGGTTCGGGATCTGGCGGTCGTGCGAGGGCATCTTCTACGTGACCCGGGCGAAGAAGTAGGGGCCCGTTCCGTTGGCGACGGGATCGCGACGTCGCGCGACCGGGTACGCCGGACGGCTGGTCGGCGCCGCCCTCATCGCGAGCGCAGCTTACTTCGTCCATTTCCGTCTCGGCGTGCACGGACTCGCGCAGCGCGTCGGTCGCCAGGAGGCGGCGACCCCGCTGTCGGAGGCGGACCGCCGTGCCGGAACCCTCGTCGACCGGCGCCGGCCGGCACACGACGTGTATGCCTACTTCTACCCGAACATGCTCTACGCGCGGGACAGCGTGCGCGACGGCGGCCGCGGCCTCTTCTGGAACCCTTTCCAGAACTGCGGCCAGCCGTTCTTCGCGCCGAGCGGGCTCCTGTATCCGCCCCACCTGCTGTTTCTGGTGCTCGGCGGAGACCGGGCGCTCCGGGTGAGCCTCTTCCTCGACCTCGTCGTGGCGGGCGCGTTCGCGTACGGGCTCTGCCGCGAGCTCGGCGCCGGGACGCTGGCGGCGCTGTGCGGCGCGCTGGCGTTCCAGCTCGGCAACGCCACCGTGGCGCTCACCGCGTGGGCGCCCTTCATGATCGCCCCGTACGTCTGGATTCCGGCTGCCATGCTGTTCTGCGAGCGGACCATCCGCGCACCCTCCCCTCGGCAGGGCATCGCGCTCGCCGTCGTCCTCGCGGTCGCCCTGCTTCCCGGGTGGCCGCAGACGGTGTTCTTTGCGTATCAGCTCGTCGGCCTGCGGGTGCTGTGGGAGCTTGTCACCCGCCGGCGCGGGCTGCCGGTGGCGGGGGTCCTGACCGCTGGCCTCGGTCTCGCCCTGGCACCCTTCCTGGCCGCGGTCCAGCTGGTGCCCGCGCTCGAGGTCGCCGCCGCCTCCGTCCGCAACGCACCGCTGCGCCTGCAGGAGATCGCGCCGATGGGCTTCATCGACTGGCAGCGCGTCCGGTTCGCGGTCGCCTTGCGCGACAGCGGCCAGCAGCCGTTCGTGCTCGCGCCCTGCCTGGTGGCCGGCGCCGCGCTGCTGCGGGCGTCGACGCGGCGCCGCGCCCTCTTCTACCTGCTCGCCGGCGTGCTCTACTTCCTCCTCGCCCTCGGGCCGAACACGCCGGTGTTCCAGGCATATACGAAGCTGCCGCTCGGCAGCCTCTTCCGCGATCCCGGGCGATTCATGTGGCTGGTCAGCTTCTGCCTCGCCGTCCTGACGGGTCTCGGCGTGGACGCCCTGCTGTCGCGCGACCGCTCCGAGGGGTGGGGGCGCCACACCGGTCTCGTGGCCTTGCTGGCCGGCCTCGCAGGCTTCTGTCTGCTCGCGGGCAACGGGCTCTGGGCGCTCGAGTGGACGGTCGCGGGGCTGGCGCTGGCCGCGGGCCTCGCGGCGAGCGTCCGGTCGGGCCTTCGCCGCGCGGCCGGCGCGCTCCTGCTCGTGGCCCTCCTGCTCAACCTCGTCGCCGCCCCCTCCAAGACGTGGGAGTACTTGCTGCCGATAGACGCGCCGCTGTTCGCGCACGAGCGGGTGTTCACGAGCCTGCGCGCGCGCATGTCGCCGCAGGACCGCGTCTATCTCAGCTACGAGGATCCCCGGTCCCTGCTCTTCGGTCTCATGCAGAAGAGCGCGTCGCTGTTCCGTGTGCCGTCGCTCCACGACTACGAGCCTCAGATGACGAGGCCGTACGCGGAGTACTTCGTGCGCATGCGGACCGGACGGCCGATGGCGAGCCTGAACGACGTCTACTACCCCCTCGGCGGCTGGACGCCGCCGACCTTCAACCGCAGCCTCTTCGACCTGACCGCAGCACGCTACCTCCTGGTCGCCGCAACCATCGACAACACGGCGGCGGTGATGCATCCCCCGCTTCGTCGGTTGGAGGACGGCGACGACGACATCCGCGTCTACGAGAACCCGCAGGCGCTGCCCCGTGCTGCGTACGTGCCCCGCGTCGACGTCGTCCCCGACTCGCGCATCCTTCTCGACCGGCTCGCCTCGGGCCGTGACGACCCCCGCGACGTCGCCCTCGTCGAGGCGCCGCTGCCCTCGGGCTTCGCGGGGGGAGCCGGCGACCGCGGACCCGCCGCCGTGGACTTCATCACCAACGACCCCGAGCGCGTGGTGCTCCGCGTCCACGCGCCGGCGCGCGGCTTCCTCTTCCTCGCCGACCAGTACTTCCCCGGCTGGCGGGCGACCGTCGACGGGACGCCGGTCCCGATCGTCCGCGCCAACTACGCCTTTCGGCTGGTCGAGGTCCCGGGCGGCGAGTCGACGGTCGCGTTCCGCTACGCCCCGGCCAGCGTGCGCCTCGGCGCGGCGATCTCGGCGGTGACGTCGCTCTCGGTCGTCGGCTTCCTCGTCTGGCCGGCGCGCTTGCGCAGGACGAGATAGGCGCCGCACGGTCCCATCGCCGGATCGCGGAGCGCCTCGTCCTCCGCCTCCACGAGACGCGCGGCGAGCGCCGGCAGCTCGCGCCGCAAGGCGGTCATGTCGACGGCGAGCAACAGCGGGAACAGCGCCCCCGAGACGCCCTGGTGGACCACGTCGAAGCGCGCCCGCGCCAGGGTCAGGATGTCGTCCGACCGCACGGCGCAGAACGGGCTCAGCTCCTCGACGGCGGCCGGTGCGACCGCTTCGACGCCGCCGCGACGGAAGCGGGCGGGCACCTCGCGCAGGAGTGCGTTGATCCGCGCGAGCCGGTGTGGCGCATAGTTGCGCCGGCGCTCGCCCACGTAGTCCTGGAACGCGAACAGCCCTCCGTCTGTGAGCGCCCGCTCCACCTCGGCGAGCAAGTGCTCCAGGTTCGCGATGTGGTGCAGACAGCCGCTCGACCAGATCACGTCGTAGGCGTACGAGGGCAGGCGGGCGAAGTTGAGGTCCGCCTGGATGAAAGAGGCGCGGCGGGCATCGTCGAGACTCGCGCGCACCCGGCGGATCACGCCCGCGCTCAGCTCGTAGACGTCGAGCCGCTCGCTCCCGCCGGCGCGAAGCCAGGCTGCCTCGTAGCCGCCGTCGTCGCAGCCGAGCGCGGCCGCATCGTGGAACGGGCCGCGGCCGACCAGGTCCGCGAGCCATGAGCGCCCGGGGTCGCCCGTCAGCCACCGGTTGGCCAGGTCGGCCTCCGCCCGGAAGAGCTCGGACAAAGGATTGCCGTGGTGCTCGGACCAGTAGCTGGCCTCGGCTTCGATCCTCCGCTTGTAGACCGGGTCCGAGGTGACGACCTGGAGGAGCCCGGCCCGACGTCCGGGCGCCGTCCGCAGGGCGCGGCGTGGCCGCCAGACCGAGACGACGTAGTCCGCAAGCCGCGGAACCCGGTACGCCACGGCATCGAGCCGGCGGAGCACCCACGTGGCCGTGCCGCGCGGCAGCGCCTTCAGCACGCGTCCCCAGCCCGGAACGCCCCATCCGAGGGACAGCCCGAAGACGCGCTCGAGCTCGAGATACGGCTCGCACAGGCCGAAGAGGACCGGGTACGTGCACTCGAAGGTGTGCTCGACCGGAACGGGCGAGTCCCAGAAGAGATGCCGGTCGCTCGACAGCAGGCCGGCACCGCGCCCGGCGCGGTACAGGAGGCGGCTCAGGCGGACGGCCAGGCTCGCGTAGTTTACGACGCCGATCATCAGGCGGCCGTCGGGCTTCAGCACGCGCGTCATCTCGCGGATGCCGAGGTCGGGACCCGCGAAGTGGTCGATCGCCGATTCGCACAGCACGCGATCGAAGGTGGCGTCGCGGAACGGCAAGGCCTCCGCGATGCCCCGGATCATGGTGAGCCGGGCGCCGTACTCGCCCATCCGGCGGCGGGCGAGGTCGAGCATCGCGGGCGACGGCTCGAGCACGAAGCTCTCGAGTCCGCGCAGGTTCAGCTTGCAGGAGTGGATGGCGTCGGCGGCGGCCACCTCGAGGACCCGGCCGGTCGCGCCCCTGGCCGTCTCCTCGACCGCGATCTCGCGCTGCCGCTCGATGATGTAGCCGCTGTCGCGGCTCGACGGGAAGGTGAAGAAGAGCCGCCGGCAGTCCCAGTCGCGTTGAATCTCGAAGTCGTCGCCGGGCATGGCAGCGTTCCGCCTACGCGGCGGGCAAGATCAGCACGCGCGCACGGTCGCCAGCAGGCTCACCCCGACCGGCAGCGGGACGCGGCGGACGAGGTGGCGCTCGAGCGCGAACACGCCGGCCAGGACCTCGTTCAGGAGGCCGGGCTGACTGTCGTCGAAGTCGCTCCGCATCTCCGTCGGAGCACCGAGCGCGCGCCGCACCCAGCGCACGGCGGCGACGGGCGGGAAGAGGAGCGTGTTGAAATACGTGATCGAGGGCCGCGGCAGCCCGGCCCGCGCGAATGCACCCGCGAGCGTCTTCCTCGTATACCGTCGCCGGTGATGGTTGATGACGTCCTGCGCGCCCCACAGGCTCGGTAGGGCCGGCACCGTGACCAGCAGGAGCCCGCCGGACCTGAGCAGCCGGACCGCCTCGCGAAGTCCCCCGCTGTCGTCGTCGAGGTGCTCGAGCACGTCGAGGGCGAGGACCGCATCGACCGACGCCGGTGCGAGCGGCAGCGCCTCGAGGTTGCCGACGACGTATTCCAACCCAGGCACCGGGCGGCGAGCGTGGACGGAATCCACATCGATCCCGATGACGCCTCCGGTGGAGCCCGCGACCGCCCGCAGCCACACCAGGCCCTCGGCGGGCCCACAGCCGACCGAGGCGATCCAGCGGACGGGACGCCCGCCGAGCTCGCGACGCAGCACTTCCACGATGATCCGCTGCCGGCCGCGGAACCACCAGTGCCACTGCTCGAAGCGGCCGTATCGCTCGGCGTACTCGCGGTCCATTGCCCGTTCGGGTCGAACCTAGCCCCGCGGGGCTCGGCGGACGAGCGCCTCTTCTTCGACCGGCACCTCGCCGGCAATGCCCGTGCGTGACCGCACGATGTACAGTGGACGGTTGCGCACCTCGTCGTAGACACGGCTCAGGTACTCGCCCACGACGCCCAGCATGAAGAGCTGCACGCCGCTGACAAACAGGAAGAGCGCCAAGGTCGACGCCCAGCCGCGCGGGCTCGGGATGTCGACGAGCTTGGTGATCACGGCCCACAGCGCGATCACAAAGCCCGCGCTCGCCGAGACGAATCCGAGCCACGTCGCCGCGCGGAGCGGCATCGCCGAGAACCCGATGTAGCCCGAGAGCGCGAGGCGCACCAGCTTGCGGAGCGTGTACTTCGGCTCGCCCGCGTGACGCGCGTCACGCTCGTATTCGATGCCGATCTGCTTGAAGCCCACCCAGCTGCGGAGCCCGCGGAGAAAGCGGTTGCGCTCCGGCAGCCCGACCAGCGCGTCGACCACCCGCCGATCCAGGAGGCAGAAGTCCCCGGCTTCGAGCGGCACGTCGATCTCGGCGATGGCCCTCATCGTCCGGTAGAAGGCGGCGTAGGCGGCGCGCTTGACGAGCCCTTCCTTCCGCCTCTTGCGGACCGCATAGACCACCTCGTAACCCTGCCGCCAGTGCTCGATGAAGCGGCCGAGCACCTCCGGCGGATCCTGCAGATCGGCGTCCATGAGGATCACGGCCTCGCCCGTCGCCTCGTCGAGCCCCGCCTGGAGCGCCGCCTGATGGCCGAAGTTGCGCGAGAAGTGGACGGCCTTCAGCCGCCGGTCGCGCGCGTGGAACGCGTCGAGGATGTCGGCCGAGCCGTCGCTGCTACCGTCGTCGACGAAGAGGACCTCGAAGTCCTCGCCGGCGGCCTTCCTGAGCGCGGGGATCAGCCGGCTCACGAGTGCCTCCAGATTCTCGCGCTCGTTGTAGACCGGAAGCACGATCGAGATCGTGGGCGCCATCGTCGCTCAGGGCTCTATCACGGCCCATGTTCGCTGCCCAAGATCCCGGGCGCCGACGCCACCGCGACGAGCTCGACGGCCGGGGCCGCGAGCGCGTCCGCCCGTGACGGGCAGACGAACATCCGGTCTTCCAGGTGCAGGACCATCATCGGACTGATCAGTGCCAGGCCGATCACCAGGACGAGCAGCGGGTGCCGTGCGACGGGCTCCAGCTGTGGTTTCAAGGGGTACCAGTGGACCAGCAGCACGGCGAAGAACAAGCCGTCGATTCGCCTGTGCGTGCGCGCGAGAGTATTCACCAATCCGCGGGGGTAGTGGTACATCGCCGTGAGCGTCCTCCAGCCCGTACACAGCACGATCACACCCGCCAAGGGACCACCCTCGGCCGTCACCACGGCGGGTGAGCGACCAGAAGAGGACCGGAAGCACTAGGTAGAAGTGCTCTTCCACCGCGAGGCTCCAGGTGTGAGGCGTGGCGTCAACGAGCCAGTAATTCTGCACCTGGAGTGGGGCGTATACTGGACAGGAAGGAGTTGGTCGTGGTACCTGCCGCCGGCCCGAGCTGGCACTTTCCGGGCCAGCCCACGTTCGCGGGGACCGCGCGCCAGCATCCCACCCCGGCGGTGCTCGCGAACCAGTGGCGCCCGAGCGAGCACCTCAATGGGGGCAGCCAGATCGTGGACGCGACAGGTGCGATCCTCGCCGACGCCGAGAGGGTACCCGACAACGTCATCGTGACCGACGTACGACTCGTCCGCGCGCGCACCGCCGCGAGGGCGGGAGACTCGTGAGAGCGCGCCGACGGGGTTCGGGGCTCCGTGCCGGGTCGTCGACGAGCGGTTCTCTGCGCTACCTCGCCGCCGCGGGACTCGCGGTGGTCGTCCTGTTCCTCGGCCGCGCCGTCGCCCCGAAGGGGGGTGAGACTGCCGAATGGGCCTCCTACCTCCTGCTCGGCACGCTCTACCCGCTCCTGCTCCTCGGGTTCGCGCTCGCCGCTCGGACGCGCGGCGCGGCATCCCGGATCGGTGGAGTGCTGGAGCACGTGCTCGGTGCGCTCGCGTTGGCTGCGTCGTTGCTCCTGCTGACGAATATCCCGCATCCCGCGGCGCTGGCCGCTGCCGTCGTACACTTCGCGATCGCTCGCGTGCTCGATCGGCATCCCGAGTCGCGTTGGGGGCCTGGCGAGGTCCTCGTCGAACTGCTCGTGCTCGCCGCGGCCTGGAATGCCGCCACCAGCCTCGGTTTTCAGACCCTGGTCGGGAGGGTAAGGCTGGAGACGTTCGTCCGGACTCCCTTCATCGGGATTCTCCCTCTGTGTGCGTTGCTGGTCGTGGCCGGTCTCCGCACTCGCCCGGTAGCGACGTCGCGGCCACGGGCGGGGAAGGTCGGCAGCGCGGCGGCACTCGTCGTCTTCGCACTTACCGCCTTCCGCGTGGACTGCCTCTTCGACTACGCAGCGCTCTACCACTGGGGGTTCTTCGTCGGCCCGGCGGAGCTCGTCCGCCAGGGCGGATGGCTGCTGTGGGACGTGCCGGCGCAGTACGGGTTCCTGAGCACCCTCACGATCGCTTTCGTCCCGGACGCGAGCGTGTGGGACGGCTTCTTCCACCTCAATGCGGTATTGCTCCTCCTCTCCGCGAGCCTCCTCTTCTTTCAGCTGAGATCCCTCCGCAGCGGCGCCGCGAACTTCCTCTTTGCGCTCCTCACCACCCTCTCGGCCGTCTTCTGGCTGCCAGGACTTCCGGGGCTAAACGGATGGTCGTGGCCGCTGGTGACGCCCTCCGGGGGGCCCGTGCGCTTCATCTGGTGCCTCGTGCTGATGACCGTCCTGCGACTCGCCGCCGAGCGCGGGCGCGCCGGCCGGCCGCGCGGCGACCTCATGCTCGCGGGCTCGGTCGTCTGGCTGCTCGGGAGCCTCTGGTCGTTCGAGAGTGCGGTGTACTGCAGCGCGAGCTGGCTTCCGGCCTACGGACTGATGGCGTGGCAGGAGACTGCGAAGGGCGACGATTCGGGATCGAGCTCCTCCAGGCATCTCGCGCGGTTGACGCTCCTGCTCTCGGTGCCTGCGTTGCTGGCGACGGCGGTGATCGCTGCCATCACGGGGTACTACCTCGCGCGCCTCGGGCACCCGCCCGACTGGTACGGCTTCGCCGAGTTCGCGCTCGCCTTCGGGTCAGGCTTCGGGGCCGAGCCGATCGACCCGCACGGCAGCGTCTGGCTGCTCTTCGTGGTCTTCTGTGCCGTATCGACCGCCGTGGCGGCCGCGCTTCAACACGGAGGGATTGACGATCTCGTGCCACTCGTGGGTGCTTGGGGTGGGCTCTGGGCCGTCGGCAGCTACTTCGTCGGACGCAGCGTCGAAGTCGCCGTCACCAATCTCGCGCCGGTCTGGTGCACCGTGATCGCCCTCCTGCTCGGCACCCTTCGTGCGTGGCCCGACCAGGCGCGCTGGAAGCGGTGGATCGAGATGGTGTGCGCCGCCGTCCTGGTCGTCGTCCTGACGCTTGCTCTCGGTGGCCGACAGCTGGTTTCGCCCACGACTTGGCGCATGGGCTGGCACCAGGCGTGGAGCATCGAGGTCCGCCGTCCGGTCATGGACTCCGACGAGGGGACGTTGCTTGCTCGCCTGCAGCCGACCGATCCCGTCGTCTTCTGCACCGAGGTGCTTCCGGCAGGCTCGGACGGGCCGGGCAGCAGGGCGCCGGCGGGGGCATGGCTGCCCATCCGCCCTCTCCCGATGTTCGTCACGCTTCCCGAGGCGCGGCGGAGAGTCTACGTCTCGAGATTCATCGCTCGGGTGCGGCTCGGCGGATGGCTGCTGCGGACGAAGTCGTCGTCGTGGGTCCCCCCCGGCTGTGACTGGCTGCCCGCGCTCCTTCAGCCGACGCACGAGCCCCGGAAGTCGTATGAGAACGACAGCTTCCGGCTAACCTGGTTCGAGATTCGCGACCAGGGGGGCGGGGGCTGATGACTGGCATTTCTCGGCGCACACGATGAGCGCCAGGCCGCCGAGCCGCGATAGGACGTCGACCTTCCTGCCGAGCGGGACGAGGCGGTTGTAGAGACGCAGCGCCATGGCATCGAGCTTTCTCAACCGGGCATGGTTGCGGCTCCGGCTCAGCCGCGCCAGCTGGCGAACGCGATCATCTTCGTGTGCGCCCCCCTCTTCCCGATCCCGACCTCGCTCCGGAGTCCCCATAGCGCTCGTCTACGCGCTCGCCATCACCGTGCTCGTCCTCTACGCGCCGATCGAGCCGCACGTCTTCATCTATCAGGCCTTCTGACCGCTCTGCGGGGCGCGCCGGAGGAAGAGTGCGGCGACCGCCACCATCGTCGCCCCCGAGACCCAGGCACCGAGGCGGACGCTCAGCGGCGCATAGCGGAAATCGACGCTCGAATCGCCGGCGGGAACCTCCACGAGCCGGAAGGCGTAGTTGGCGCGCAGGATCGGCGTCGGTCTCTCGCCGACCGTGGCGTGCCAGCCGGGAAAGTGCGCGTCGGCGAGAAAGACGAAGCCGTGTTCGGGGGCATGGACGCGGAGCACCACGTGCTCGGGATCGTCGGTCACGAACTCGACCTCCGCGCTCCCGCCGTTGGCGGGAAGGCCGACGAAGCCGTTCGCGGGCGGGGCCTCGACGAGCGCCACCCGCTGCAGGTCGTCGCGACCCGACGCGAGCCGCTCGAGGAGCGCGGAGGAGTCGGCCACGACCGCGACCCGGGGTACGTAGAACGCACGGGGGAGGGCGTGTGGGTTCCGGTACAGGCGGACCTCGGCGTCGCCGTCTCCCTGGAGGAGGGGTGGCTCCATGACGGCGGCCGTGTTGTCGATGGCGGGCTCGACCAGCAGGTAGCGCGCGGCGGTGAGGTCGAGGAGCCTCCGGCTGAGCCCCGGCGGCGTCCAAATGGTCTCGTAGAGCACGTCGTTCAGGCTCGTCATGGAATGGCCCGTGCGCATCTTCACGAAGAATTCGGCGTAGCGCCGGCTCATCTGCGGCTCGTAGTCGTGGATCGACCGGATCTCGAACAGGGAAGCGCTCTTCTGGATCAGACCGAACCGGGTCCGGAACGGGTGCTGGATGACGAAGTACGCACGGTCCTGCGGCGACATGCGGCTGCGGAGATCGGCGAACATCGCCTCGTGGACGAAGAGCAGCTCGCCGGTCGGGAAGAGATGCTGCCGCCGGGCGAGCGCCGGCGCCGCCAGCAGGTTCGCGAGCAGCGCGACGACGAGGACGCCTCCCACCCATCGGCGAGCTGCGGGCGAGGCCGCCGCGATCGCGCAGCCGCCGACGGCGAGGCCGGCCATGGGCCATTCGAACGGGCGAAGCCCGTTCGGCGTGAGGAGACGAAAGCCGACGAGCGCGACGGCGGCAGAGGCGGCGGCGGCAAGGGACACGGGTGAGGCTTCGGGCCCCCCGCCCGCGACCGCCTCCACGCCGAGGGCCATGAGCGTCGCGAGGCAGAAGCTCGTGAGCCA
>Ga0070699_100003502_pt1 | contig 13879 bp, 11 predicted proteins | sample KBSK1503metaG_FD_65473 | JGI IMG/M metagenome (GOLD analysis project Ga0070699, IMG submission 65473) | Corn, switchgrass and miscanthus rhizosphere microbial communities from Kellogg Biological Station, Michigan, USA - KBS K1-50-3 metaG | ecosystem: Host-associated > Plants > Roots >...
TGCTTCATTTCGATTTACGATTTTAGATTTGCGATTTGGGATTTTCGATTGTCATGAAACCGCGATATGAGCAGGAGTATACCCCATGAAATCGCAGTGATATAATTTGCGAATTCTATATCTGGGAGATTTCCGTGTCTGATTCACGTGTTCAAAAGTTCGCAAAAGTTCTGGTTGAGCATTCCGCCCGCATCGTGCCTGGCGACCGCGTCCTGATCGAAGCGACAACCGCCGCTGAGCCGTTGGTGCGCGAGCTATACATCCAGATCCTTGAAAAAGGCGGGCATCCCCACCCGATGGTTTCCTTCCCTGGCATGGTCCCATTCATTCAGGATGACCTGTACCTGACTTATGCAAATGATTTGCAGCTCGATTTTGTCCCCACATTTTACAAGACCGCTTATGACCATTTCGAGAGCCGCATCCGCATTCATTCAGCGACCAATACGCGCGCGACCACAAATCTGGACCCAGGCAAATCGCAGCGGCGCGGCAAGGCAACCAGCACCATCACCGAAGCGCAAATGAGGCGCGGCGCGGAGGGCGCCTTCAAATGGGTCACCACCCTCTACCCCACCGACGCCTATGCCCAGGATGCAGGCATGAGCCTCAAGGAGTACGAAGACTTCGTTTTCAACGCTGTGCATGCTCATGAAGATGACCCAATCGCATTTTGGAAAAGTACAGCGGCTGGTCAGCAAAAAGCAATCGATTTCCTGAAAGACAAGAGTCAGATCATCATGCGCGGCCCAAATGTGGATCTGACTCTATCCATTAAGGGACGCAAGTTCATGAACTCCACGGGTCTGTATAACATGCCAGATGGCGAAATCTTTTCCGGACCTGTTGAGGACTCGGTGAACGGTTGGGTTAAATTCACCTACCCCGCCATTTATCAGGGTGTGGCTGTTGAGGGCGCGGAACTGACTTTCAACCGCGGCCGCGTCGATCGGGCGAAGGCAGAAAAGAATCAGGATTACCTGATCAAGATGCTCGAGTCAGACGAAGGTGCGCGTCACGTCGGCGAATACGCGATCGGCACGAATTTCGATATCAATAAATTCACAGGCAATATTCTGTTCGATGAAAAAATAGGCGGCACATTCCACATGGCGCTGGGCGCGGGATATCCTGAAACGGGCTCCCATAACAAGTCTGCCATCCATTGGGATATGATCTGCGACCTGCGCACCGATTCCGAGATCCTTGTGGATGGGGAGTTGTTCTATAAGAATGGACAGTTTGAGTTTGATAAGAATCCGTAGATATAGAGCAATCCCATCCAGATTGTTTATTTACAAAAATGGGCGAGATAACCTCGCCCTTACGTTCTTACGTTTTAATAAAAACCTATTGATTGATCGATCCTGCGCGCGTATTCGTCAATGCCACCCTGCACACTGAATACATTCTCCCAGCCTTGTTGTGCCAGCCAGGCTGTCACCTGTCCGCTGCGGTTGCCGTGATGACACAACACATAGATGACCGTCTCCTGATCCTTGACATTATCTGGCAGGGCATTCATGCCTTCATTTGCCAGGCGGCTCATGGGTGTGACCAGCAGCCTGTCATCCGTTATTCTGGCATAGTCCAACTCGACAGGCTCGCGTACATCCAGCAGAATGAATGGGTCTTGAGATTTTAATTTCTCGGAAAGATCGGCGACGTTAATTTCGGGGATCATATTTACTTCTTCCTCACTCTACTCACTTTAGTGGGAGAGGGTAATGATAATGCCTTTACATATAACTTTTCGACGTATTCCTTGACCATACGCCGCGTGGAGAATTGCGGAATATTGGTCTTCAACGAATCTTTTACGCGCGCGATCCACTGGTGAGGGATCTCTCTGGGGTCGCGGTCGTAGAATAATGGAATGATCTCTTTTTCAAGAGTGGAGTAGAGACTCTCAGCATCCTGCTCATCCTGGATACTTTGTGAAGGCAATTCCCTATCTTCCCCGATGGACCAGCCGTTGACGCCATTATAGGCTTCGCGCCACCAGCCATCCAACACGGAAAAGTTCAGCGCGCCGTTGAGCGCGGCTTTCATTCCCGATGTTCCGCTTGCCTCCAGAGGTCGACGCGGGGTATTCATCCACACATCCACACCCTGGACGAGATAACGCGCCAGATTCATTTCATAATCCTCGATGAAGACGATGCGCCCAGCCATCTCGGCGCGCTTGACCTGACGATATACCTGCTGGATCAATTGCTTGCCCGGCTCATCGGCAGGATGCGCCTTGCCCGCAAAGATAATCTGGACAGGCATATTCGGACGATTGATAATATTCAGCAAGCGTTCAACATCAGATAGAACCAGGCTGGCACGCTTATAGGTGGCGAAGCGACGCGCGAATCCAATCGTCAATGCGTAGGGGTTGATCAGAATCCCTGAGGAGACAACCTGCACAGGGTGAAACCCACCCTGTCTCCAGCGGTCTCGTACGCGCTCACGCATATAAAAGGCCAGTTTACGCTTCAGGTGCTGGCGGACTTCCCATAATTCGAAGTCTGGAATCTCATCGACCTTTGCCCACAATTCAGTTTCATCAAGATGTTCAAGCCAGTTCTTGCCGAGATACAGATCCAGCAATAGGCGCAGACGGCGCGCCATCCAGTTGGAAACATGGACACCGTTGGTGACGTGTGTGATTGGCACATCACCTTCAGATTTATCTTTCCAGAGAAAATGCCACATCTTGCGCGAAACATGACCATGCAATTCAGAAACGGCATTGCGTCCATTGGAGTTTCGCAAGGCAAGGATGCCCATGCTGAACATTTCACCCTGCGGCATTTGATGGCGCGCAGCGTCAAAGAATTGATCGCGCGTCACTTTGAGCTGAGGCCAGAATGCAGCCAGATATTTCTCGATAAGCCACAACGGGAACTCATCGTTGCCCGCCGCGACCGGTGTATGTGTTGTGAAAACATTTTGGGCGCGTGTTTTTTCAAGTGCCTCTTCGAAGGTATTGCCTGCTTCAACCAGTTCACGGGCGCGCTCAAGCGTGAGGAATGCGGCATGGCCCTCGTTCATATGCCAGACAGACGGATCATATCCCAGAGCACGCAAGGCACGAACTCCGCCCACGCCGAGCAAAAGTTCCTGCATCACGCGGCGGTCCAAGTCAGACCAGTACAGACGCGCGGTCAATTGTTTATCGGGATCCGTATTCGAGTCCAGATTTGAATCGAGCAGGTAAAGCGGGACGCGTCCAACGCGGATCTCCCATAATCCCAAACTCACAGTTCGATCAGGAAACTCCACCGAGACTGTAATACGCTTGCCAGCTGAATCCAGAACTTGAAGCGCGGGCAGGTTTTTGAAATCCAGCATATTGTTGAGAGCTTCCTGCCAGCCATCTTCGCTAATACGCTGTGAAAAATATCCCTGCGCATACATGAAACCAACGCCAGTGAGCGGCAGACCCAGATCGCTGGCTTCCTTCAAATGGTCACCAGCCAGGACGCCAAGGCCACCCGAATAGATCGGGAGCGTTTCGTGCAGGCCGAACTCCATTGAGAAGTATGCAATGGCGCGGTCGTTCAATTCAGGATGAGCCTGACTGACCCATGTATTTGTTTCATTCATGTACGCGTCAAATTCTACGAAGATGCGATCAAAGAGAGCAAGATATTCCTGGTCCTGCGCAGCTTGAGTCAAACGCGAGCGCTCAATCTCGCTCAGGAGTCGAATCGGGTTGTGACCGAGCCGTTCCCATAGTTCGTAATCAAGGCGGCCAAAGAGACGCACCGCTTCGGGCTGCCACGTCCACCACAAGTTGTAAGCCAGTTCACTCAGGCGGGCGAGGCGTTCGGGTAGTTCGAAACCATCAGGTAAATGAGTGCGAAATGTATTCATAGCGGGGAATGATACCAAACTTTTACCGCTTGGTTCATTAACAAGTAGAATTTTTTGAATGGATTTGTCCACACTGCCGCTGTGCGGCGTGCTTCGCTTGTAAGCAAAATCTAAACTTCAAGTTTACATAATTATGCGGCACTCTGAGCAGGACTTCCGAAATCTTTTTAACAACCTAAGTAAGTTGGTACCACTTTAAGATTATTCACGATGAAAAGCCCTCACCCTGCCCTCTCCCACTGGGAGAGGGGGAAACCCGTACCCCCTTTTACCACTGAGGCACGGAGTTTTAAATTTTTTTCTCGGCGTCTCTCCCGAAGGACACACCTGCACTTGCACCGCACTGCGTGCGGTGCAAGTGTTGGGACGATGCGTGACTCCGTGGTTAGATATGGAATTATTATCGTTTGCTTATGCGAGAGGTCCAATCAAACGAAAGTTTTTACAAAGTTTTAGATCGCTCAAGTCGCCGTCCTGTGTGGAGCATCCCCGGGACGGCGGCGCGGACGCAGCCTAGAGCGTGGGTTTCATATTACAATTGACTCATGGCAACCATTCAACTATTTATCACATGTCTTGTCGATTCTTTTTACCCGCAAACTGGTGAGGCCATCGTGGACATTCTTCGCCGCCTGGGTGTCGATGTGGAATTCCCGCGCGACCAAACCTGCTGCGGACAGCCACCCTTCAACGCAGGCTTGCGTGCGGAGGCGCGCCCGATCGTGGAACATACTATTAAGGTATTTGAGTCCACCCACGGAGACATTGTTGTTCCATCCGGATCATGCGCGCACATGATCAAACATGGATATCCCGAATTATTTGCAGATGACCCAACCTGGCTGCCGCGTGCAAAGGCAGTGGGAGATCGAGTTTATGAATTTACCGAATATCTTGTAGACAAACTGGGAGTCACAGATCTGGGGGCGACATGGAACGGAACCCTCACTTATCATCCGTCCTGCCATGCATTGCGCGGTATGAATATTACCTACCAGCCACGTACTTTGTTGGAAAAGGTCAAGGGTGCGACTCTGGTGGAATTACCGGAAGCAGAATCATGCTGTGGCTTCGGTGGGATATTTTCAGTAGAGCACCCGGAACTTTCTGCAGAATGGTTGAAAAGAAAGATCGGTAATTTTGAAACGACTGAGGCACCCACAATGGTTGTGACTGAATCAGGCTGCCTGATGCACATCGCAGGTGGATTGCACAGACAGAAGAAGAAGCAGCGTATTGTTCATATTGCAGAAGTGTTGAATTCAAAATGACCACAGAATTCAGAGCCCGCATCCGTAAAGCCATCGCAAATCCCTCGCTTCAGGTTGCGCTGGATGCCAACGCTGAACGCCGCGTGAAGGGGCGCATCAGCGCGCTGGAGACGCTTCCAAATTGGCGTGAGAGACGTCAGCAAGCCCACTCGATCCGCGCGGACGTGATCGAACACCTCGATACATATCTCGATCAATTTATTTCCAGTGCTGAGGGTAATGGTATTGTCATCCATCGCGCAAAGAGCGCGGCAGATGCGGTAAAAACCGTATTGGAAATTGTGGGAGCTGATGGACGTCCGCACTCAGAAAAACTGGTGGCGAAATCCAAATCCATGGTCTCGGAAGAGATCGAACTTAACCATGCACTTGAGGCGCAAGGCATCAAAGTAGTTGAGACAGATCTTGGTGAATACATCGTTCAACTACGAAATGAAAAGCCGGCGCACATCATCACACCTGCGGTGCATCTGCGCCGCAACGATGTGGGAAAACTCTTCCACGAAAAACTTGGCATCCCATATACTGAGGATATTCCCACGCTCACCAACACGGCGCGAAAAGTTTTGCGCGATGTTTTCCTGACAGCCAATGTAGGCATCAGCGGCGTAAATTTCGGCGTAGCTGAAACAGGCGGAATTTGCCTCGTGACCAACGAGGGCAACGGGCGCATGATCACCACACTGCCGCCCATCCATATCGCGCTGATGGGCATGGAGCGCCTCGTCCGCAATCTCGATGATCTTGCGATCCTGCTATCGCTACTCCCCCGCTCTGCAACCGGACAAAAACTCAGCGTTTATACCCAACTGATCCATAAGCCACTCCCTAATCAACAACGTCACATTATCATCCTCGATAATGGACGCACAGGACTGCGCAACTCGCCGCTCAAAGAATCGCTTTACTGCATCCGTTGCGGTGCGTGCCTGAATGCATGTCCGGTTTTCCGCGAACTTAGCGGGCACGCTTATAACAGTACTTATTCGGGCCCCATTGGCTCCGTCATCTCGGCGGGATTTTTCGGAAGTGATTTTGTGCCTCTTGCGCAGGCGTCGTCTTTGTGCGGTGCCTGTAAAGAAGCCTGCCCTGTGGATATTGACCTGCCTAAATTGCTGGTGCGCGTGAGATCAGGACTCTCCCCTCACCCCTTCCCCTCTCCCATAGGGAGCCCCAAAGGGATGCTTCGCGAAGGGACAAAGGGTGACGGAGGACTCTCGACTCTCAGCAAAATTTTCATGCGGATATATAGCCAGGTGGCGCGAAGCCCGCGCCTGTTCGCGCTTTCACTGAGACTCGCCTCACTGGGAACACATCTGGTTTCTCCCTTCTCAAATATGTTCCGCATCCCCGCCTTTACGGGCTGGGGCTATAGCAAGGACTTTCCTCGCTTTGCATCCAAAAACTTCCGGGCGCGTTTTCAAAGTGGAGGCGCGAAAGGTTCCCAGATATTGATCAAACAGAAAAAAGAGGAGCTTCAAGCTACTCCAGTCTTTGCGCCTCAAATAGATAATATTGAACAATTCACAAAAGAACTCACTGCTGTCAGCGGAAAATTGAGCCGCACAAATGCAAATGATCTCACGAAAAAAATAGTAGAACTTCTGCAGGCACGCGACATTAAGCAGATCCATGTTGAACCGAATCTTTTGGATCAGGCCGTTTTGCAGAAAGCGGGCATCATCGTCAGCCATACCCCTGACCCCGCCATACGCGTCGGTGTGACAAAGGCCATTTGCGGGCTGGCAGATACCGGGTCCATTTTGGAGACGGATGGAGAAGGGAGATCATTGCACGCGTCACTCCTCCCGGAGATCCATATCGCGCTGCTGCGTGAATCTGAGATCCTGCCTTCGCTTGACCAGGGAGTCCATCTGATGCGCGAGTCCAAATCTGCGGTCTTTATCACCGGACCCTCGCGCACAGGCGATATTGAAATGTCGCAGACCATTGGTGTGCATGGACCCGGCGAAGTACATGTGTTTCTCGTTGACGATTGATATGCGGAATGATACAATCCCGCACGCTTCTGTAAGGAAGAATAGAGGCGTGCGGGACAATCCCGCACGCTGGTTTGGGTGGCTTCACGCCCCCGCAAACCACATCGCTGACACGAGTCAGCGATGTATTACGTAGGCCCCCATCGTCTAGTGGCCCAGGACGGAGCCCTCTCAAGGCTCAAACAGGGGTTCGAGTCCCCTTGGGGGCACAAATTTCCCAGAAACCGCCAACACATGATGTTGAGCGGTTTTTGTCTTTGTTAAGGTTTGATTCAAAAGAAAAAGTGAATACTTTTAGCCTTAAGCCGACCTCGCATGGATGTTCAGGGACGCATCTGTGTCTGCATATGGGCGGCAATCTATCCTTCGATGCATCTGTTACAAAATCCAGGAATGGTGGAATTCTGACACAAAATTGGTTGTTACTGGTAGATGGGTAACTAAATTACAGAGTGCCGCATAATTTGCTAAACTTCAAGTTTTGATTCCAGCCTGCAAAGCGATGAAAAAAGTTTACTTAATTATGAGACAAGCGGTAGGAGAGTGACCGATGCGATGGGAAAAGGTACCATTCCCGTTTTTAACTAAGACACAAACTCCCTCAACTCAGCGCGAGCGAGATCGCTTGTTCGGTGGTCATCGTCGCGCCTTTCGACCATGCCAGTTCAAATGCGACATCCCCAAGCTGAGCGCGTGCGCTGGCCAATACAGCCGTGACATGCTTCTGTGCGACTTGTTCGAGCGGCGCGCCAATGCGGATCCGCAAGGTTTCGGCTGCCGCCAGGAGTTGAACGGCTTGTTCGTAGCGCCCCTCCCTTTCGTTTACCTGGGCGAGAAGTTCAAAAGAGTAGGGATAGCCTCGTGGCAGGCCCAGATGGTGGCGAATACGCAGCGATTCGCAAAGGTGTTCCCTGGCGTTCGCATACTCGCCCATCTTATAAGCCGTTTCCCCCAGGTTATGTATGTCGGTGGCAACACCACGCTGATAGCCCAGCGATTCTTCAATGTCACGGCATTCCTCGAACGCCTGTCCCGCGGCCACGTATTCACCGATTTCCAACAAGGCTACACCAAGATTAGTAAGGGCCCCTGTGAGTCCAAATGGACTATCCAGTTCGCGCCACAGGGCGACGTTTGGAAGATGATATTGAATAGCTGTTTCAAGCTTGTCGGAATCATAAGCAATGGACCCCAGAACCCATCTGGCCTTCGCTATCCCAAGAGTAAAAGAGATCGTCTCTGCCATCCGAAGCGCTTCTTCAGCTTTGGCTTGTATATTCGTATCTTTCCTGGCAAGTCCAGCCAGACCGCAATACGTCAACTGGGCGTCGATTATCCCCCGCTGATCGCCAAGTTGCTGAAATAACTGTTGGGCTTGCTGAACACACTGCAACCCATAGTCGAAATCGGTGATCGCCGAGGACAGGTTAGCCGCCGCCAGCAAAGCGTGGCCGCGCTGAATAGAAACCAAACCATCAGTGCCATCCAAAGCTCGCTGGATCCAACGACGTCCCTCCTGGAAAAATCCGCCCAGTTCCCAGAAATTCAGCCGTGTGCCCAATTGTGCGACTAGAGCAAGTGCCTGCTCGCGATCGTAGACGAGCAACCATTCGAACGCTTGTCGCAGGTTATCGTGATCGATCACAGCGATCTGCAGTCTTTCAGGGAAGGATTTTCCTATTCGGTTTTCTACCGCTTGGGAGATAAGTTGTGCGTAATATCGGGCATGATGCTCCAACGCATTGAGCTCTTGATCGCTGCCGCGTAAATACTCCTGGGCAAACTGGCGGATGATCTCATGCATACTGTAGCGGCGATGCTCGACATCGGCCCCAAAAACCACCAGCGAGTGGTCGACCAGTTCAGCAAGTAAATCGGCACATGGTTCATCCGGTGAACTGACTGCGTCGGCGGCTTCCAAAGTCCACCCTCCAGCAAAGACCGATAAGCGGAGCAATAACGAACGCGCCTGCGCATTCAAGAGTCCATAAGACCAGTCGATCAATGTGTGTAAAGTGCGCTGGCGTGATGCGGTTTCGCCCGCCCGCTTATTCAGCCAGGCGAAGCGTTGATCCAGCCGTTCGGCAATTGTTTCGATGGGCAGCGCGCGGGCTTGTGCAGCGGCAATCTCAATCGCCAATGGGATACCGTCCAGCTGCTGGCAGATACGAACAACCGAAGTGACATTCACATCGCTTACCTTGAATTGCAACAACGCTTGTGCGGCTCGGTCCATGAACAGTTGAACTGAGTCAAATCTCAGCGCATCCACAACCGTGAGTTGTCCTGTGTCATTGACTGCGGGGGTTGCAAATGGTTCCAGCCGGACTACATGCTCCTCGTCAATATGAAGCGGGATACGGCTCGTCGCAAGCACGGTCAGCCCTTCGGCATCGTGACAGAGCATTTGGACGAGTCGCGCACATGCTTTCGCCAGGTGTTCGCAGTTATCCAGCACCAGGAGCATGGTTTTGCCGCGCAGGTAATCCAAAATTGCACCCGTGGATGATCGGCCGGTGTTGGTCGGCAAACGCAGCGCCGCCGCGACCGCGTCATCCACGGAATTTTCATCAGTAACTCCAGTTAATTCAACGAAGCAGATGTCATGGGCGAAAACGCCTGCCATGCGATGGGCAACTTCGATTGCGAGGCGGGTCTTGCCAACACCGCCCGGTCCTGCCAATGTCACCAGCCTGACGGTTCGGCGCGACAGAAAATCAACCAGACGCGCGGATTCTTGCTGACGCCCAAAAAAGCGGGTCAGAACGGGCGGCAGAACAGCCTGAGTCGAATACGCCTCAAACGGCGCTCGGGCGCGGATCTGTTCGGCAAGGGTTACGGTTTCAACGGCGGGCGCGAGTCCAAGTTCGGTCCCCAGCACGCGGCGGCAGGTTTCGTAAACATCCAGCGCGACGTTTCGTCGATCTGCGCGCGCTAGCACGCGCATCAATTGACGGTAAGCGGATTCGCGCAAGGGTTCATATTCAAGCAAACGGCGAATGGCGCGTTCAGCTTCAGTCAGTTGACCGGCACGTTCGTGAAACTCGGCAAGCTGTTCCAGCGCTGACGTCACCTGCAGGCGGAATTGTTCACGCTGAATGAGGAGCCAATCATCGAACTGCTCGCAATCGCCGAGCGAGAATTCTTCCATAAATTCGCCGTGCACCAATTCGAGCGCCTGCGTCAACCGGACGGCGCATTCGGCGCAATCGTGTGGATCAGGGTGCGGATGGAGGCGACAGGCCTCGATCAAGGTGCTGAAGCGTGCCACATCCAGTTCGTGATCGCTGAGGGGATTGAAGCGCAAGGTGAGCCGATCACCGATCAGGTGGGGTTGCGCGTCAGAAGTGCTCTTTCCCACTGCTTTCTGAAGATGCGCCCAGGTGACGCGCAGATTGTTTTGCGCGGCAGGAGTTGGCAATTCGGGCCACAGCAAGCCCAGCAGAAATTCACGGCTGTGCGCGTGGTCCGACTCGATCAGGAGATAGGCCAGCAGTCCGATCGCTTTGCGGTTGGTGAGGGTGATCGCTCCGTGCTGATGATGCGAGATCTGCAGGCGACCAAGAAAAGAAAAAATCAATTCAGGCAAGATGGGTCCAAATAATGATGAATTAATGGCGTTTCGCTAAGATACAAAATATATCACACCTAGTAAAGATGTAATGCAACTTAAAAAAGGAAAAAATCATGAAACTAGTTGTTATTGGCGCCACCGGAATGATTGGAAAAGCAGTGACCACACTGCTAACTGATAAGGGCCATGAAATCGTTCAGGCCTCTCGTAATACGAAACCGAGTTTGAAGTTGGATGATCCCGCCTCCATCGAAGCGTTCTACAAAACACTTGGTGAGGTGGATGCCGTCATTTGTGCAGCACCAAAAGGTGGCGGTGGTATGGGTCCATTAACCGGGTTTTCCGATGAAGTAATCGATTCATATACAAAAAGCAAATTACTCGGACAAGTGAATCTGGTGAGCAAAGGTCTCTCCAATATGCAGCCAGGCGGTGTCTTCATTCTCACTGGTGGAATGTCAGGTTTTGCCTCCATGCCAAAAAGCTCCATCAGCGGAATGCTTAACATAGCCTTGGATAAGTTCGTAAGCCGCGTAGCGCCTGAACTGCAAGACGGGCGACGCATCGTTATCGTTCACCCGCCAGCTGTTCGCGAGTTTGCAGTTCAACTTGGAATGGACGGAGCACACTTTCCAAATGCTGCCACGGTGGCCGAAACGTACCTCAAAGCGTTGGAGGGTACAAACACGGGTGAGGCGGTTTTTGTGGAAGGGTATCGGCCAGCGTGATGTATCGAAGTATTTCCTATTCAGCAAGTGGCTTGGCAATACTTTGCCGGCCAGAGTGCCTGTAGTTAAAGTAGAAAGGAGCAAATGCCATGACAATCAAAGTGATCGTCGAACTCCACGCCAAACCGGGCAGGCGGACTGAGCTCAAGAATCTGCTCGCGAGCGTGGTAGCGAAATATGGATCAGTTCAACCTGGTTTCCGGGGCAGCCTGCAATATGAAGTGATCGATAACCCCGACATCCTGGTTGAGATCGCCGATTGGGCTTCAGCCGAGGTGCGGGCTACAGCCATGCAACAAGCCATGAGCGATGGCGCCTATGCACCTCTGGAGGACCTGTTAGCTGCGCCGTTCAGGGCGACGGTTATTAGGCAATTGCCGTGATCCGTTCACAAAAGATTTCAAATCGTTACTTATAAAGGAGAACTTAAATGTCACTACTTCTAACCCTTCTTGTAACTAATGCCATCGTGCATGGCATCGTAGTGGCCCGCTTCGGAGTTAGGAACAATAACCAGCCATTTCTCATGTTCGCGATTGTGTATGCCGCCCTGGCAATTGCGGTCTACCTCTCCGTGCCGTATGCGCTCTGGGCAGTTTTGCTCTTGGCGGTCATTGGCATCCTCGGCTTGAGCATCACGTTCAACAAGCCTGTCCGCGACAAGACTCTGGACAAGATAATCTGGCTACTTGACGCCACCGTCGTTCTGTATACTGCATACCTGTTGTTTGCGGCATAGTGGGACTGCGCTTCGCGCCTGCCGCACGCTTCGCAGTCAAGCCTTTCGCGCAGCGTGGCTTCGAGTTTTTCCTGCTTTCAGCAAAATCATCTCGCGGCTAGTGCAGGCTTATTCCACGAAGTGATATATCGCAAACCATTAGGATTAAACAAATAAGGAACCTTAATCATGTCTACTATTGCCAGCACGTCTCTCGCCACCCGCAATTCACTCCTCCGCTTAAGTGTGATCGGCGGATTGATCACTGGCATGCTCCACTTTATAGTCCAAATTGGGATCGTTTTTGGGCTGATTCTTAAGACTCCAATTATTAGTTCATTGCAATATGTAGCCAGTGGTGCAATGGGTGATACCGCCTTTACAGGCGGACTCGCCACTGCCTTGCTTGGGCTGGTCCTTGACTTCATTATGACTACGATTATGGCTGGCGTTTTTATCCTGAGCGTCGACCGAATTCCGCTCCTGCGCCGCCATGTCATTCCTGGCTCGATCCTGTATGGGTTTGGCGTCTTTATCGTAATGAACCTTATCGTTCTGCCTCTCAGCGCCGCGCCTGCGTTGCCAGCTCCACCATTGTGGCTGCTCATCGAACTCGTCCTGCAGCACATTCTGCTTATTGGGCTGCCGTTGGGAATCCTTGTGAGGCGGAATACGCGGTGAACCCAAAAATCACAGAGCAAAGCCACCAGGCTTGCAAAGGTCCTGGGAAGTATCCAGTTTGAGTCCGTCGCAGAGGGTACGAAGATCACTTCGCAACGTGCGCCCGCAATGACATATCATGTTTTTAATGGTTAAGGAGTCTTACATGTACAACTGGCTGGTAGTTCTGCACATCTTTTTCGCCTTTCTATTCATGCTCACACACGGAGCCCATGCTGCCGCGATGCTGAAATTCCGCGGCGAGCCCGACCCTGAACGAAGCCTGACTTTTTTCAATAATGTTCCCGACATACAGTATGTCAGGTATCTCACCGTGGCAATGGGGCTCTTCGGCTTTGCTCCTGCATTTATGTCTGTATGGTGGCGACAATGGTGGATTTGGCTTTCAGCGCTTGTCTTCCTGATAGTATCCTGGGTCATGTATAAATATGGGGCAGGTTACTACGGCATGATCTCGAACGCTGCCCGGCGCCTGATTGAAGCCAGAAAAACAAATGTTGACTTATCCGCCGCGCAAAAAGAATTTGATGAGGCGCGTAACGCCCCCAATGCGTTGATCGTTTCGGGTGTAGGGATCGTTGGGCTTGCCATCCTCCTCTGGCTGATGAGGTTCAAACCGTTTTAAGATGTCTGGATGGAAAAATGAAGGTCTGTTCGAGATTACCCAATGGAATCTGCCCCAACGCTACAGTTATAAGTCGATCAGCAGGCTCCCGTTTCCCATTGAAAGGATCGAGTCGGCGGTTACGTTTGCCCCAAAAGAGAATGGTACGCAAATAGCCTTCGAAAGCCAGTTTAGACTCGTTGGCATATTGAAGTTTGCCGAGTGCCTGTTTAGTAAGCTTGCCAAGAAAGGGGATGGGGATAATTTTGACACTTCAAAACGACTGCTGGAAGGAAGCTAACCTACCAACTGGTAAGGCAAAAGGAGATGAGTTAGTTAGATGGAAAGATTCGAATTGAACACTATGATCGACCGTCCCATCAAGGAGGTCTTTGCGGTTCTGTCCAACCTTGAGAATGATCTGGTGGTGGACATA
>Ga0070699_100003503_pt1 | contig 13876 bp, 12 predicted proteins | sample KBSK1503metaG_FD_65473 | JGI IMG/M metagenome (GOLD analysis project Ga0070699, IMG submission 65473) | Corn, switchgrass and miscanthus rhizosphere microbial communities from Kellogg Biological Station, Michigan, USA - KBS K1-50-3 metaG | ecosystem: Host-associated > Plants > Roots >...
ACCCAGGACGCGCACCTGTTCCACGACACGATCAGGGCCAACCTGACCTACGCGCGGCCCGAGGCCACCGAGCTCGAGCTGATCCAGGCGTGCGAGGCGGCCCAGATCTGGGACCTGATCGGCGGCCTGCCCGACGGGCTGGACACTGTGGTGGGGGACCGGGGCTACCGGCTGTCCGGCGGCGAGAAGCAGCGCGTTGCCGTGGCCCGGCTGCTGCTGAAGGCCCCGTCGGTGGTCGTGCTCGACGAGGCCACCGCGCACCTGGACTCCGAGTCAGAGGTCGCCGTCCAGCGCGCGCTGAAGACGGCGCTGGCCGGGCGGACCTCGCTGGTGATCGCGCACCGGCTGTCCACCATCAGGGAAGCCGACCAGATCCTGGTCGTCGACGCCGGCCGGATCACCGAGCGCGGCACGCACGAGGAGCTGCTCGCGGCGGGCGGCCTGTACGCCGACCTGTACCACACCCAGTTCGCGGGCCAGGCGGCCTAGAGGGTGTAGCCGAGGCGGCGGAGTTCCTCGCCGGCAATCTTCTCTATCTGGCTGATGTCCTCGGCGGTGAGCGACATCTCATACGCGGGGCCGCGCCGGTTGCGGCTGCGCGTACGAGCGACGCGGGCCTCGTTGCGGATCTCGGCCGACTGCACCGCGGTGCCGACGAAGCGCGACAGGTCGGCCAGGGCGTCTTCCGGCTTGCTCAGCAGGTGCTCGTAGCGGATGGTCTTCAGCTGCCCGGCCGGCAGGTTGTGGTGCAGCCGGGCGGCCAGGCGCACGGACCAGCGCCAGCGCAGCGCGCACCGGGCGGCCGGGGACAGCCGCGGCCACAGGTCGCGGTCCTCGTCGGCCTCGATGCCGAAGAAGGGGTTGGGGAATTCCGTGTCCACGTTCACGAAGCTGGGCCGGTACCAGGACATCACCACCGGGTCGGCGAGCATGCTGGCCACCACGTCCCGGCCGTCCCTGATGACCTGGACGATCCGGGCGTCGGGGAACGCGTAGGTGAGCGCCTCCGAGCAGTAGATGAGATCCGGGCTCGCGTCCCCGAACGTCTCCAGGCCCCGCAGTTCCGCGCACGGCCCGACCGCGTCGGCGGCCAGGCCCGCGGCGGCCCGGCATTCGCGCGTGCATTCCAGGCAGCTGCTCGGATTGACCTGCCAGCCCTGCGCGAAGGCATCCCTGATCACCGTGGCGGCGGCCTGCGTCCGGCCCTGGTACATGGATGGCCGCCGGGCGAAGGCGTACACGGTGCGCAACACGCTCGGTTGACCGAGCGTGACGTGAAAGCCCGCGGATGCCTTCAGGGCACGGCCGATCAGGTCCGCGCCTGAGTGCGGTGCGCCGACCACGAAGACGGGCTGGTGCACGCTGCGGGAGTTAACGATGAGGATGTGACGAGCGGAGGGCATCATCGCCTTGCAGTGTGGGGTGTCATGGCCTGGCCGGTCATAGTGTCCTAGCCTGGCACGATCCGGTGCTCATCTGGCGGACCACGCCGGTGTTCCGCGCGACCGACTGCATGTCGCCGGCGATGGCATGGTCCTCGATGCGGCCACGTGTCCTCCTGGCTGGGCCCTGTTCAGGTAGGCCCTGCCGCTACGGTACTAGCCGCCGGCACCCCGTAGGCTGACATCATGCGGGTACTACCCAGCGTAGTGAGTGCGGGGCGCCGCCGGCTGACCATGGCGGGCACGGCTATGGTCGCCGCCGCCGCGGTCGCGCTGGCGGGCTGCTCGCAGTTTGACAAGGCGCTCGGGCAGCGGCAGGCCGTCGTCACGTTCCGGCCGAGCACGCCGGTGTCGCAGCGGCTCGCCGTCCGTTCGGCCTGTGCCAAGCTGCCGGAGGTGAAGGCCCCGCCGGTGCCGTCGGACCTCCATTCCCCCTACGCGCTCCAGCCGTTGACCTTCCGGATCGACCACGCCACCAACGCGGACGTGGCCCGGCTGGAGAAGTGCCTGGCCAGGTTCCCATCGGTGGTCGGCATCACGCTGCAGGACTCGACCGACATGGGCTGAGCTCGCCGGTGTTACATCGGTAACCCGCGCCCTTGGGGAGCCAGCCAAGCCTCATCTGGCCAGGTCAGGGGCAATTCCCTACATTGCCGACTTCGTGTATAGTGAATCAAGTTGTTTCCTATAAAAACGATAGAGAATAGGTACTAGATGCGACGTGTCACGACCGCCGCGATGATCGGCGCGGCGCTGCTGCTGGCAGGCTGCTCCTCGTCCTCGTCCTCGTCCTCGTCCTCGTCAACAGGCTCCGCGACCGATGCGAACGCCGGGGGAGGCTCGCCGGTCACGGTCAGGCTCGGTTTCCTCAGCAACATCACGCATGCCTCGGCCCTGGTCGCCTTGAAGGAAGGCATGTTCACCAAGGCCCTCGGCTCGGCCGGCACTCTGAAGGCCACCGCGTTCAGCGCGGGCACCGAGGAGACCACCGCGATCCTGTCCGGCCAGCTCGACGCCGCCTACGTCGGGCCGAACCCGGCCATCAACGCCTGGCAGAAGTCCGATGGCAAGGCCATCAAGATCGTCTCCGGAGCCGCAACCGGTGGCGCGTCCATCGTGGTAAAGAAGGGCATCACCTCGGCCGCCCAGCTCAAGGGCAAGTCGCTGGCCACCCCGTCGCTCGGCAACACCCAGGACGTGGCGCTGCGATACTGGCTCAAGCAGCACGGTCTGAGCACCACCGCGACCGGCGGCGGTGACGCCCTCATCAAGCCGACCAAGCCCAACTCGGCGGCGGTGCTCGAGTTCAAGTCCGGGCAGATCGCGGGCGGTTCCGAGCCGGCCCCCTACGACATCCAGATGGTCAGCGACGGCGGCACGGTGCTGCTCAGCGAGCCGGGCGTCACCACGCTGCTGGTCGTGACGCAGAGCTTCCTGACCGCACATCCGGACATCGTGGCCGACCTGGTCAAGGCCCAGGTGCAGGCGAACGACTTCATCAAGTCCAACCCGACCCAGGCGCAGGCGGACGCGAACGCGGAGCTGGCCTCCTACACCGGCAAGCCGCTCAAGGCGGATCTTGTCGCGGCGTCGTTCAAGGAGATCACCTTCACCAATGACCCGGACGCGGCCTCGCTGAAGACCGACGCCGACCAGGCCGTGTCGCTCGGCCTGCTCAAGCCGGTCAACCTGGACGGGATCTACGAGCTCGACCCGCTCAACAAGGCGCTGGCCGCGGCCGGCGAATCCCAGGTCAGTTCCTAGCCATGGTGAGGCAGGTGAGTTCCGTGACGGTCACTGACCGCCGCACGGCGCCCCCGATCGAGGGTCTAAGGGACGCGGTCCGGCTGACGGGCGTGTCCAAGGTGTTCGGGCGGGGCAGCTCGGCCGTGCGTGCGCTCGACAACGTGTCGCTCGAGGTGCCGCCGGGGGAATTCACCTGCCTCATCGGCGCCTCGGGCTGCGGGAAGTCCACGCTGCTGTCCCTGGTGGCCGGGCTTGAGCAGCCGACGTCCGGCGAGGTGTGGGCCGGCGGGGGCCGGGTGGCGTTCATGTTCCAGGAGCCTGCGCTGTTCCCGTGGCTTACCGCGGCGGGCAACGTCGAGCTGGCGCTGCGCGCCCGCGGCCTGGGCAAGGCCGAGCGCCGCCAGCGCACCGAAGAACTGCTGGACACGGTGCACCTGACCGGCTTCGGCGGGAAGCGGCCACATCAGCTGTCCGGCGGCATGCGGCAACGGGTCGCGCTGGCCCGCGCGCTGGCCCAGGACGCGGACGTGCTGCTGATGGACGAGCCGTTCGGCGCGCTGGACGCGATGACCAGGGATGTGCTGCACGACGAGCTGGACCGGATCTGCGCCGGGCGCCAGCTGACCATCCTGTTCGTGACCCACAACGTCCGGGAGGCGGTCCGGCTCGGCGACCGGGTGGTGGTCCTGAGCAGCCGGCCCGGCCGGGTCATCGCCGAATACGGCGTGCCCATCCAGCGTCCACGCCGCATCGACTCGGCCCCGGTGGCGGAGCTGGCCGCCCAGGTTACTGACCGGCTGCGGGAGGAGATGGGCCGCGATGCCAGCTAACATGCCACCCCCCGTCGACAAGAACGTGCCGGGCTACGCCGAGAAGCTGACCTGGCTGGAATCGCTCGAGGCGCCCTCGGATCAGCGCAGCCGACGACTCGCCGCGCGCGCCTGGGGCGGCCTGTGGCCGATAGGCCTGGCCATCCTCATCGTGCTCGCGGTGTGGCAGCTGATCCACGTCAGCGGATGGAAGAAGGCCATCTTCCCCGGGCCTGGCGCCACGCTGTCGAATCTGTGGCACCAGCTGCAGACCGGCCTGCTCTGGCAGGCGATTGCCACCACGGCCCAACGCGCGATCATCGGGTTCGCCCTGGCCGTGCTGATCGGCGCGGTCATCGGCGCCCTGGTGTCCCGGATCAGGCCGCTGCGCGCGGCCGTCGGGTCGCTGATCACCGGGTTGCAGACGCTGCCGTCCATCGCCTGGTTCCCGTTCGCGATCATCCTCTTCGGGATCACCACCCAGGCCATCTTGTTCGTCATCATCCTTGGCGCCGCCCCCTCGGTGGCCAACGGCCTGATCGCCGGGGTGGACTACACCCCGCCGCTGCTGCTCAAGGCGGGCAAGATGATGGGCCTTCGCAGGCTGTCGCTGTACCGGTACCTGATCCTGCCGGCCTCGCTGCCCGCGTTCGTGGCCGGGCTCAAGCAGGGCTGGGCGTTCGCCTGGCGCAGCCTGATGGCCGGCGAACTGCTGGTCATCATCGCGAACCAGCCGTCGCTAGGGGTGCTGCTGTCCACCGACCAGGATCAGGCCGACATGGCGAGCGCCACCGCGATCATCATCGTGATCCTGATCCTCGGCATCCTCGTGCACGCGCTGTTCAGCATGGCCGACGGCGCCATCCGCCGCCGCTGGGGCCTGACCGGCAGCAGCTAGGCGAGCAGCCGCCGGGCGGCGGCGGCGATGGCGTCGGCGTCGATGCCGGACTCGGCGAGCAGCTCCTCGGTGGTGCCTGACCCGGGCATCTCGCGGACGGCGAGGTGGGCCACGCTCAGCTCGGCGCGCCCGGCGGCGGTCAGCGCGTCGACGACGGCGGATCCGATGCCGCCCTCCGGGTGGTGGTCCTCGGCGACGACCAGACGTCCCCCGGTGGCCGCGGCGGCCGCGGACAGCGTGGCGGTGTCGGCCGGCTTGACCGAGTACAGGTCGATCACCCCGGCGCCGATGCCCTCGTCCCGCAGCCGGTCGGCCGCGGCCAGGCAGGCATGCAGGGTGACCCCGGCACCGATCAGCGTCACCTGGTCGTCGTCGGCCGAGCGGAGCACCTTGGAGCCGCCGACCGGGAAGGACTCGCCGGCCTCGTAGAGCACCGGGTAGGCGCCGCGGGTGGTCCGCATGTACGAGATGCCGTCCAGGTCGCCCATTGCCTGCACCAGGGCGGCGGTGCTGGTGGCGTCGCTGGGGTAGAGCACGGTGGAGCCGTGCACCGCGCGCATCATGGCCAGGTCCTCCAGGGCCATCTGGGACGGGCCGTCCGCGCCGATCTCCACTCCGGCGTGGGAGCCGGCCAGGCAGATGCTGGCCCGGGAGATCGCGGCCATCCGGATGAAGTCGTAGGCCCGGGTGAAGAACGCGGCGAAGGTCGAGGCGAACGGCCGGTAGCCGCGCACCCCGACGCCCACCGCCGCGGCGACCAGCTGCTGCTCGGCGATGTACATCTCGAAGAACCGGTCGGGGTGGGCCTGGGCGAACAGGTTGGCGAACGTGGAGTTGCTGACCTCGCCGTCCATAGCCACGACGTCAGGCCGGGCGCCGAGCGCGGCCAGCGCCTCCCCATAGGCCTTGCGGGTAGCCACCTTCTGGCCACGGTCGTAAGCAGGCAGCTTGACCTCGGCGTGGCCGTTGACGCTACGCCGCGGCCGCCCCTCGGCGGGCGCCGGCCCCCGGACGACCAGATGGCGCTCGCCGCCGAGCTCGACGATGGCCCGTTCGGCCATGTCCGGCGGGAGCGGCTTGCCATGCCAGTCCTCCCGGTCCTCTACCTCGGAGGCGCCGCGGCCCTTGATGGTACGGGCCAGGATGACGGCCGGCCGCTCGCCGCTCAGGTCGCCCGCCTCGGCCATGGCCTGGTCGATCGCGGTGACGTCGTGGCCGTCGACCTCGAACACCCGGGCGCCGAACGCCTCCGTCCGGCGGCGGTAAGCCTCTAGGTCCCAGCCGAGGTCGGTGGGGCCGCGCTGGCCGAGCCGGTTGACGTCGACGATGGCGATCAGGTTGGCCAGCTTGTAGTGGGAAGCCTTGTCGAAGGCCTCCCAAATCGACCCCTCGGCCATCTCGCTGTCACCGCACAGCACCCAGACCCGGTACGGCAGCTCGTCTAGGTACTTGCCGGCCAGCGCGACGCCGACGCCGTCCGGCAGGCCCTGCCCGAGCGATCCGGTCGCCACGTCCACCCAGGGCAGGACCGGGGTGGGGTGACCTTCCAGCCGCGAGCCGAAGCGGCGGTAGCCGGTCATCAGCTCCTCGTCCGAGACGACCCCGACCGCCTTGTAGATCGAGTACAGCAGGGGCGAGGCGTGGCCCTTGGAGAAGATGAGGTGGTCGTTACCCGGGTTGTCCGGCGTGTCCCAGTCATAACGGAGGTGCCGGCTCACCAGTACGGCCATCAGGTCGGCGGCGGACATGCTCGAGGTGGGGTGCCCGGACCCGGCCGAGGTGCTCGACCGGACGGAGTCCACCCGCAGCTGCTGGCCGAGTTCGGCGGCGGTAGCGAGGTCGATGTCGGTGGCTGGCGTGGGCACGGGCACCTCCTGAAGGTCCGGCGCGGTGTGCGCGGATAGGCGGGAAGAGCCGTCCCTACCCGCGCGAGGCCACTCCACACAGTAATCCGGGCCCGGTCCGGCCGGGGCGCCGGCCCCGGCCGGGCCGGCGCCGTTCAGCGCCAGGGGATACCCAGCTCGTTCAGGATCAATTTCAGCGATCGGGCGGCCAGGGTGAAGCCCTCGGGTCCGCTGAACCCGCCGTAGCGGCCCGCCCGGGCCAGGTGCGGTTCCAGCGAGACGAAGCCCGCGAAACCCGAGTCGCGCAGCGCGGCCAGGGTTTCCCGCACCTGCCCGTCGCCCTGGCCCGCGGGCACGACCTCGCCGGTGCCCGCGAGGGCGTCCTTGACCTGGAGGTAGACCAGGTGCGGCCGGAGCAGCGGGTAGGCCTCGCTGAACGGCCTGACGCCGCACTGGACGAAGTTCGCCGCGTCGAACGTCCCCCGCAGGGCGGGGGAGTTCACCGAGGCGATCAGGTCGGCGCAGCGGTCGGGGGTATCCCCGAAGATCTCCTTCTCGTTCTCGTGCGCCAGCACCAGGCCCTGCCCGGCGGCGATCTCGGCCAGCGCGGCCATCCGCTCGATGACCTGCGCCCGGTACCGCCCGGGTGGGTCCCCCGGCGGGATGAAGAAGGAGAACACGCGGACGATCGCGGTGCCGAGCGCACGGGCGGTGGCCGCGACGCGGCGCATCCGGTCCAGTTCGGGACCGAGCGGCGCGTCGACCGGGACCTTCCCGATGGGTGACCCGATCGCCGAGACCCGGACCCCGGCCTCATCCAGCATGACCTTGAACGCGGCCAGCTGCGGGCCGGTGAAATCGGCCACGTTGACCGACCAGGCGCTGCGCAGCTCCAGGTGCGTGATTGACTCGGCAGCGAGCGTGGCGAGTTGCTCGCGCGGGTCGGGCGAGATCTCGTCGGCGAAGCCGCTGAGCGTGACCGTCATGAGGGCAGCGCGCCGGTGAGTCGCACCGGGGAGCCGGTACGAGCCGACTCGTACACGGCGCGGACGATCTCGAGTGCGTCGCGCCCGGCCTGGCCGTCCACCGCGGGTTCGCGTCCCTCCTCGATCGCGGCCAGCAGGTCGGCGATCTGCGCGGCGTGGCTGGCCACCTCGATCGCGGCCGGGTCGGCCGCAGCCCCGATAGCGCCGTCCCCAGGCCCGGTGTCCCCAGGCCCGGCGTCCCCGGCCTGTGTCCCGAACGCGCGGCGGACGATGCGGCCGTCCTCGACGATCACGGTACCGTCCGTCCCGGTGACCTCCAGCCGCTGCGGGAATCCGGGGAAGGCGGCAGTGCTGGACAGGATCGTGCCGACGGCACCCGAACCGAACCTGACGATGGCCAGCGCGGTGTCCTCGACCTCGACCTGGTGCGCCTGGGTGGCGCAGAGCGCCGTGACCTCGGCCACCGGGCCCATGCACCAGCGCAGCAGATCCACGTAGTGGATGCCCTGGTTCAGCAGCGAGCCGCCGTCCATCGCCCAGGTGCCGCGCCAGGCGGCGCTGTCGTAATAGGCCTGCGTCCGGTACCACTTGGTGCTGGCCTCGGCGAGCACCAGCCGGCCCAGCACCCCGTCGCCGAGCAGCCGCTTCAGCTCGACCAGGCCGGGATCGAAGCGGTGCTGGGAGATCACCGTCAGCGCCACCCCGGCCGTGCGGGCCGCCTCGATGAGCCGGTCGGCGGCGGCCAGGGTGACGTCGATCGGCTTCTCCACCACCAGGTGCTTGCCGGCCCGGGCGGCGCGGACTCCGACCTCGGCGTGCAGCCCGCTCGGCACGCAGACGCACACCACGTCGACGTCCGGCCGGGCGAGCAGCGCATCCAGGCCGGGCTCGGCGGCGCAGCCGCGGGTGGCGGCGAAGGCCGCGGCGGCCCCGGCGGCCACGTCGGTGACGGCCGCCAGCCGGGCGCCGGGCAAGGTCGCGATCGCCGCGGCGTGCATCGCGGCGATAACCCCGGTGCCGACGATCCCGAAACCGCTCACTGTCCCGACTCTAGCCAGGCGGCCAGCAGGTCCAGGTGCTGGGGGAGGGCCACCTCGGGTCGATGAGCTCGCCGTCGATGAGCCGCAGTTCGATGCCCGAATAGCCCCAGCGGCGGCCCGCCGAGGCGGCCGCCGCCAGGGTGGCGTCAGGAAATGCCAGGGTGCTGAAGGCGATGCGCGACGGCACGCTCCTTCCTTCGGCACTAGCTGGGCTCATGTGTTGGCGGGATATTCCGGGATGAGGCCCGCCCCCGGTGGGGGGGTTACCAGGGGCGGGCCGCTTGCGTGCCGCGGGGACTAGGCCCGCGGGCGGAGGTGAAGGATGACGACCTCGACGGATCCAGAGCCGGGACCGTTGTTGGTTCCGGAGGGCTGGCCGCTCGCGTAGGGGTTGTCCGGTGTCGGCCAGCCGACGTAGTTCTGCGAGTTGTACTCGAACCACTGGGAGGCCGTCGTGGTCGGGATGATCGGCAGGTTCGCCGCGACGTACTTCGCGATCGGCTCCAGCGCCGCGGTCTGCTGCGCGGTCGTCTCGGCCCCGGCCAGCTTGGCCAGCATCGCGTCAACTGCCGGGTCCTTCAGCCGCTCGTAGTTGCCGGTCGCGGTCGAGCCGGAGGAGAGCGCGCTGTCCAGCCAGCCGTCGTACATGTTGTACGGGGTGATCCCGCCGTTGGACCAGTGCGAGGTCAGCTGGAAGTTACCCGACGCGACGTCGGCGTTCCACGCGTCCACGGACTGGCCCTGGAAGGTGGCGTCGATGCCGGCCGCCCGCAGTTGCTGCGCGACGAGGGAGTCGACCTGGGCGTAGTCGGTGTAAGCCGACGGGTTCGTGATCGTGATCGAGACGGTCTTGCCGCCCTTGGCGTAGAAGCCGTTCGACCCCTTGGTGTAGCCGGCCTTCTGCAGGATCTGCTGCGCGGCGGCCGCGCTACCGGTGGCGGGCACGGTCATGCTGGCGACCGGACCGCTCCAGGCATCGAACAGCTGCGGGGTCAGGCCGGTGGCGTTCAGGACCGGGCTCTCCAGGCCGGACTCGCCCTCGGTGGCCAGCAGCTGGCGGTTGATCGCCGCGCTGATCGCCTGGCGCACGGCCAGCTGGTTGGTCGGCCACTTGTTCATGTTCGGGACCAGGCTGTTGGTCCCGCCCGGTGCCTCCCAGTAGTGGTGGAAGTTCGGGTTGGTGCTGACGAAGCTCTTCTGCAGGCCGGGGATGTAGTTCCCGGTCCAGTCGATCTGCCCGGAGAACAGCGCGCTGAGCGCGCCGGTGTTGGAGGTGTACACCGGGAAGAAGACCTTCGGGACCTGGACCTGGGAGGCCTGCCAGTAGCTGGTGTTCTTGGCCAGCGTGAAGCCCTGCGGCGTGAAGCTGGCCAGCTTGAACGGGCCGGTGCCGACGGGGTTGGCGTCCGCGAACGTCGCCGGGTTGCTCACCGAGGCCCAGATGTGCTTGGGCAGCATCGCAGTGCCCGCGATGGACTGCAGGTTGGTGAACTGCGGGGTAGCGAAGTTGAGCACGACGTTGTTGCCGGACGCGGTCACCGTGCCGTACTTCACGCCGTTCAGGTTCATCGCCGCGGTCGCCTTCAGCAGGTTGAAGGTGAAGACCACGTCATCCGGCGTGAACGGCTGGCCGTCGTTCCACTTCACGCCCTGGCGGATCGCGAAGGTGAGAGTCTTCCCGCCGTTGGACCATGCGTAGGACGTGGCCAGCCACGGGTCGTACTTCGGCGGCGCGACCAGGTTGAACTGGATCAGCGGCTCGTAGATGAGCCCCGTCGCGCCCATGCCGTAGGCGGCCTGGGTCGGGACGAACGGGTTGAACGCCTGGGTGATGGTGGACTCCGGAGAGCTCTCCATGACCAGGGTCTTGCCCGTGGCGCTCCCCGTGCTCGTGTTGGTGCCACCCGAGGTGGAACTGCTCGACGAGCATGCAGCGAGCCCCGCTGCGAGCAAGCCGGCGGCGCCTACTGCTAGGAACCGTCTATGACTGTGCAATCTCCTCATCAGTCTCGTCTTTCTCTCGTGTTCGGCGATGGGGTTAGTTGTTGGTTGTGGGTCTACCTCCCGGCAGCCCCGGGATGAGCTCTGGAGCGGCTGCGTCCAGGCGCCAGCAGGCCGCACCGCGTGTGGCCGTGATGGGCTCCAGGGTCGGGTCCTCCTGCCGGCAGCGGTCCTCGGCGAGCGGGCACCTGGGACTGAACGGGCAGCCGGCGGTCGCCGCCCGCTCCGGAGTTCTGGTTCGCTGCGGCCCCGGGCTCCGGGTCCCGTTGGCTCCGCGGCGCAGCGTGCTGCCGAGGTTGTCGGGGTCCGGGGCCGAGGCGACGAGCAGTTGCGTGTACGGATGGGCCGGCTGCTGGGTGATCTCCTCGGCCGGGCCGCGCTCCACGATCTCGCCGGCGTACATGACCAGCACCTCGTCGGCGAAGTACCGGGCCGAGGCGATGTCGTGGGTGATGTACAGCATGGCCAGGCTGAGGCGCTGGCGCAGGTCGTCGAGCAGGTTCAGCATCTCCAGCCGGATGGAGACGTCCAGCATGGACACCGGCTCGTCGGCCAGCAGCACGCTCGGCTTGGCGGCGAGTGCCCGGGCGAACGAGACCCGCTGGCGCTGGCCGCCGGACAGCTCGTGCGGGTACTTGGCCAGGAACTGCCGGGCCGGGGTGAGGCGTACCTGCTCCATCAGGGCGACCAGTTCGGCGTCCATGTCGATGTCCCGGCCGTGGTGCAGCTTCAGCGGGCGCTCCAGGTCATACCGCACGGTGTGCACCGGGTTGAGCGACGCGAACGGGTCCTGGAAGACGTACTGCACCTGGCTCTTGTAGCGCCGGAAGTTGCCGCGGCCGGTCACGTCGACCGGCTTGCCGTCCAGCTTGATCGCGCCGGACGTCATCCGCTCCTGGCCGGCCAGCATCCGGGCGGCGGTCGACTTGCCGGACCCGCTCTCGCCCACCAGCGCGACCACCGCGCCGCGGTACAGGTTGAAGGAGACATCGCGCACCGCGTGCAGGGTCTGGCCGCGGCCGATCCTGAAGTCCTTGCTGAGCGAGATCGCCTCCATGGCCAGCTCCCCGCGCGCCGCGGCGGCGGAGGTCAGCGTGGTCGCCTGCTCGCTCACGTCGGCTCCCCTGCGGTTTCCTGGCGGGCGCCCCGCAGTTGCGGGGCCGGCGTGTCCGGCAGCACGAACGGGCATGCCGTCACGTGCTCCGGGTCCTTGGACGTGGCCACCTGCAGCAGGTGCATGTCGACGTCCTCGCACGCCGACGTGCCGTACGCGCAGCGGGGCAGGAACGGGCAGCCGGGCGGCGGGTCGCGCAGGTCGGGCGGCGAGCCGGGGATGCCGGCCAGGTCGCGGCGCGGGCCGCGGAGCGAGGGGAACGAGTTGAGCAGGCCCTTGGTGTAGGGGTGCGACGGCTCGCGGTGGATCTCGGCGGCCGTGCCGATCTCGAGCAGCTGCCCGGCGTACATCACCGCGATCCGGTCGGCCAGCTCGAGCAGCAGGGACAGGTCGTGCGTGATGAACACGATGGAGAAGCCGAGCTGCTCCTTGAGCTCGACGATCTGGGCCAGGATGTCGCGCTGCACCACCACGTCGAGCGCGGTGGTCGGCTCGTCCATGATCACAATCTCCGGGTCGGTGGCCAGCGCCATCGCGATCATCACCCGCTGGCGCATGCCGCCGGACAGCTCGTGCGGGTAGCTGCGCAGCCGGGATCGCGGGATGCCCACCAGGTCGAGCAGGGACGCGGCCCGGTCCCTGGCCTCGTCCCGCGGCATCCGCAGGTGGGCGTGGATGACGTCGAGCAGCTGATCGCGGACATTGAGCACCGGGTTCAGCGCGTTCATCGCGCTCTGGAACACGATGGCGATCTCCCGCCAGCGCAGCCGCTGCAGCTGGTCAGGCCGCAGCCGGAGCATGTCGACGGGCTTGGTCACCCGGCGCCCGGCATAGGTGACGCTGCCGCTGGTGATCAGGGCGGGCGCCCGCAGCAGCCGGGACGCCCCGTAGACCAGCGTCGACTTGCCCGAGCCGCTCTCTCCGGCCAGGCCGACGACCTCGCCGGGTGCCAGGTCGAGGTTCACTTTGTCCACGGCGCGGACGTCGCCGCCCGGCGTCCGGTACACGACCGACAGGTCCTTGATCTCGAGCACCGGGTCCTGGCCCGGCAGGTGCGACGCGGCCACCGGGATCGGGGCCTGGCCTGGATTGGCGGTCATCGGGCCCGCCCTCCCTCGGTCTCGTCAAGCAGCGAGCTGCGGGAGAACGAGTGCAGGAAGCCGGCCAGCCCGCCGCGGCGCTGCGAGATGTCGGCCAGGACCGGCGTGGGATCAGCCGGCCGGAGCCAGCGCCCGGCGATCCGGCTGGCGCTCGCCGCGTCCCGCAGCCGCGGGTTGCCGAGCTCGTCGATCCCGGTGTTCAGCAGGACCAGGCCGGTGCCGATGAGCGCCACGGCCAGCCCGGGCGGGACGAACCACCACCACGCCCCGAGCTGCAGCGCCTGCTGGCTCTCCGCCCAGTAGAGCATGGTGCCCAGGCTCCAGCTGTTCAGGTTGGTGACGCCGATAAAGGCCAAGGCCACCGAGGCGCCGATCGCGTAGAGCACCGTGTTCACGAAGCTGGCCGCGATCAGGCTCACCTCGTTCGGCACGATCTCGTAGCAGATGATCCGCCAGGATTTCTCACCGGTCTCCCGGGCCGCCGCGATGAAGTCGCGGTTGCGGATGGCGAGCGTCTGTGCCCGGACCACCCGGGCTCCCCACGGCCAGCTGAGGAGGCTCAGCACCAGGATCGTCGCGGTCTGGCCCTTGGTCTGCAGGTAGCCGAGCAGCACGATGAGCAGCGGCAGCGCGGGGATGACCAGGAACACGTTGGTGAGCAGCGACAGTACCTCGTCCCACACGCCGCCGAGAAAGGCGGAGGTGACCCCGACGAGCACCGACAGCGCCGTGGCCACCAGGCCGACGAAGAACGCGAGCTCGAGGGTCAGCCGGATTCCCGTCAGGAGCTGGGACAGCACGTCCTGGCCGCTCTGTGTGGTGCCGAGCAGGTGCGCCCCGTACGGCGCGTGCATCGACAGGTCGGGCGAGGGGTTCTGGAACGAGGGATCGTACGG
>Ga0070699_100003506_pt1 | contig 13861 bp, 6 predicted proteins | sample KBSK1503metaG_FD_65473 | JGI IMG/M metagenome (GOLD analysis project Ga0070699, IMG submission 65473) | Corn, switchgrass and miscanthus rhizosphere microbial communities from Kellogg Biological Station, Michigan, USA - KBS K1-50-3 metaG | ecosystem: Host-associated > Plants > Roots >...
CCTTATTGGAGAAAACGAAGGAATGCGCAGGCGTATCGACCCGGTCGCTACGGCTCCCGGTTCTGACTTTGTGAAGTGATTTGTTGTAGCTCATTCGCCTTTTGACACAGTCTCACAGCCACCGCCTCACATCGGGCGGCAAAGCCGAGTACTTGGTTAAGCCTTTTTTCTAAGCAACGTCGAAGCCGGAGTTGGTGGAATTCAGGAAGCTCGGGTTCACCACTGCTTTGTAGGTCAGACCGGAAGAGTCCACTCACTCCCGTGGGTGGGATTTCAAACTGCCACAGTACTCCAAAATTTATTTCTGGCCCAGGTGCAGCCTGAATCCGCCACGCACTTGGATCGGTGGCCCGAGGGTGGTAACAGGCGTCTTTCCTACTTCGTAACGCTGATTGAAGAGATTCTCAATGGCGCAAAAAATTTCCCACTGATGATTCAAGCGGCGCGAAACCGATGCATCGAGATCGAAATAGGCCCCCAAGCGGAAAAGATTCTGATCGTCGTCGAATTGCGAACTGGCCGCGCGGCCCTGCAATCCCACGGTCACAATCGAAGGATTGGAGTAACGTGCCTGAAACGTGAACTGATGTCGGGCCACCTGTGGGATCAGCAAACCTTCCAGGCTAGTGTTCCCAGGAAACTTGACGACAGTGGCATCAGCCAGGAGATACCCCGCGGAGAAGTCCCAACGATTATTCACCCGCGCCTCAGCTTGCAACTCCATGCCACGTGAACGTGTTTGTCCAAGATTCTGCCGCTGTCTGGTAATCAAAGCAGGAGTCGTCTGCAGTGTCACATTGGCAACAGGACGATTAATCCGGTTCCAGAAAAATGTACCACGCAATCCGAACTTCTCATTTCGCAGCGCCACCCTGGCACCCGCTTCGCTGCCAGTGAGTCGTTCCGCCCGCAGCTTCTCATTGGCAAGCGTCAGCACATTACCGACGCGAAATGAGCGGTAGAGTTCGTTCAATGTAGGTGCGCGAAAACCACGAGATCCCGAAGCAAGCAGGGAAAAATGGCCATTAACTTTGTAGACCGCAGACAACTGCGGGCTGAAGGCACTTTCCGCACGATCAGGAAAACTCGTTACGCTCGTCGGGTTAGTCGCGGTAATTGGCCGGCTGGCAGAAAGGGCGGCGAATTCTCGCCAATGATCGAAACGACCACCAGCGTTGAGAAAAAGGCGCGACCCGAATCTGATCAAGTCTTCCACGTACATGCCTACGGTCTGCTCACGTCCGCCCGCGCCAACAAGGGAGCTGGCCCTGCCGTTTACAAAAGCGATCTCGTCGCTTGCGCCTCTCACTTGTCGCGCTTCAAGGCCTGCTACCAGTGTCTGGCGTTGTCCCGTGGTTCTGGACCATTGGCTCGTGAAACCAACGACTTGGGCCGGTACGCGTTGGATACGTGTTAGCGTCTCGCTGTTGCGGCTGGCACTGATGGCGGAAAAATTCTGATCGAGCAATTGCGTTCCACCATATACATGCGCTGATAGCGCTCCAATTGTCGCGTCCTGCCAGTCACCACCAAGAACAAACTGGCGCACATGGGTGCGATTGGTTTGCAAAGGCGTGCCGTTCTCGCGCGACTCGCCAAAAAAGGAAGCCGACCCAAACACCCGCCCGGTTTCACTGAAGGCCTTCTCGAGTCTAAGATTCATCGCTGCATCTCTTGAACTTGCCGGCGTGTCGACAGGACCACGCTGGTCGACAGGTACAAGCAGGTAGCCATCAGTGCGAAAGGTTTCACTGGCCAAACTCGCAGCCCAGCCGCGTTTCTCGCCCGAAAGATACATTGACGCATCCGGCGTCATCTCATTCCCGTAGGAGGCCGTTAATGAAAACGTATTTGCTTCAGCTCTTCTCGTTGCAATGTCTATGACGCCACCGAGTGCCGAGCTGCCGTAGAGATGCGACGAGCCACCAAGCAGCACTTCCACCTGACTGATAGATTCGCGCGGCACTCGATCCCAATAGACCCAACCACCAAACGGATCATTCAGCGGAACACCGTCGGCGAGCACCAAAGCCCGGCTCGCTCCGCTAGCGCCCAAACCGCGAAGCGAGACTCCTTGCGACGTTGGATTTGCAGTGCGACTGCCGCTGCGTCGAAACAAACTAAAACCCGCGACCTGTCGCAACGCATCATCGAGAGTGACAGCGGCAGTCGTCTTCAGATCATTCGAGTTTATAACGACAACGCTTGCTGCCGTCTCGCTCAAACGCGTTTCGGTGCGGGTCGCGCTGATCGTCACCTGCGCCGAGATAAGTGCCGGCGATAAGACAATTCGCAAACCCATTACCTGCTGTGTCGCGGGATCAATCCTGCGTTCGGCTGTTGCAAAGCCTTTGGCCTGGATGGTCAATAAAGCGGAATCGGTGGAAGGCGCTGCAAAACGGAAATGCCCGTCGTTATTCGTGCTGACCGGAGTTGTGAGAGCGCCTACTAAATAAGTAACTACTGCGGCCGGCACGGGATCACCATTTTGATCCACAACGACGCCGTCGATGACCAGCGCTTGGGATTTGGTTTGTGACGCGTCCGAAACTTTTGGAAGTGAGGGTATGAAGACGATGAGGCAAACTACTACGATGATGATTTGGATAGATCGAGTCATTTGTCATCTATCATAATCTATCATTTATCATTTTTCATTTGGTCATTTATGGACTGAGTGGCGTCCTGTTTCGAAGATTCTCACAGCAGAACAATCACCCAAGAAGTCTCACAACAGAAATCTCCACACACAAATGAACGCTCCACGCTCAGCAAATGACAAAATGATAAATGATAGATGAAAAATGATTCGGCTCTCTTGCCACGCAACCTCTCACCAAGCCGTCATTTATTTCCTTTGTACGTCAGGCGCCAGATCTTATTCGCACCGTCATCGGTAATCAGCATCGAGCCATCCGGTAAAACAAGTAGGCCAACTGGTCTACCCCAAACGTCCTTACTATTCTCATCCAGCATCCAGCCGGTAAGAAAATCGTCGTAGCCGCCGACTGGCTTTCCATTCTTAAAGCGAATGCGGATGATCTTGTAGCCCGTGCGCCTGGTGCGATTCCAGGATCCATGCAAGGCAACAAAAGCATCGCCCTGATACTCATTAGGAAACATCTTGCCCTGGTAAAAGACCAGACCTAGTATTGCCGAATGCGCCTGAATCAAGACATTTGGTGTAACTATCTTCTGAACAAGATCCGGGCGTTCACCTTTGTGTCGCGGATCTTCCATACCCAGGTAACCATAGGGCCAGCCGTAAAAACCTCCCTCCTTGATCTCCGTGACATAGTCAGGCACCAGATCGTCGCCAAGCCGATCTCGTTCCTGGACCGCTGCCCACATTGTGTTTGTGCCCGGTAACCACGCCAGTCCGATCGGATTACGAGTGCCGCTAACGTAGGTCCGTTTGCCCGTGCCGTCCGGATTAAACTCTGTAATCGTCGCGCGCATCGGATTTGGCTCTACGTCGTCATTGGTTTCCGAACCAACTGTCACATACATCTTCTTCCCGTCAGGGCTAAACAAAATATTTCGCGTCCAGTGTTCGTTATAGCCTTTGCCCGGCAGGTCGGCGATCTTTTCCGCTGCTCCGTCAGCTTTCATTTGTCCGGGCTTGTAAGCATAGCGTGTGATCGCGTCGGTGTTACCGATGTAAATGTAGTCGTGCCAGAAGGCGATACCGAATGGCTCGTTCAACCCCTCAGCAAAAGTAGATCGTTGTTCAGCGACTCCATCGTTATTAGTGTCACGTAGAACGATGATTTTGCCTCCCATGGAATCGGCAAGAAACACGTCTCCATTCGGCGCGAGCGCCATCCAACGCGGTCTGGTGAAACCGCCTTCCGCAAAAGTACTGATCTCGAATCCGGGTGGCATAGTCAGCCTGGCGCCTGCTGGTCGAGCGACAACGCGTGGTCCATTGTTCACTTCGTTTTCGATTTTCGGCGCCGGTAGATCTGAGGCTTTAATATCGTAATGAGCGAGGCCATTAGCCCCAGTCCCGCCAGCTATGGAAGATGAACTTCTCAGACTGGATTGCGCGCAGGCAGTGGATGCCGTCAATAGCAATGCAATTAAATTCACGAAAGGTGGTGTTGTGCCGCGAATTGAGTGCTGTTTGATGAAATCCCTAGTTGTTTTCATGCGCCGAATTCTGCCCTGCTCAGCTCGGATCATGCAAGCAGAGGTTTAGAACACCATTCGCTGTTGTACTTTTTCCTTGGCTGCCAGAGCAAACCGCGGCTCGACTGTAGCATCGCCTGAAACCATGGCCGCGACATACTCGCCGACCACCGGCCCATGCTTGAAGCCGTGACCCGATCCGCCACCAGCGAGCCATACGTTTTCGAAAGCCGGATGACGGTCAATCAAGAAGTCGCCGTTGGAAGTGTTTTCATACTGGCACACTCGTGTCTCCATGACTGGCGCGTTCGCCAGCAGCGGCATGCGTTGCGCAAGATAGCTGCGGACCGCTTCCAGTCCGGCGGAAGATGCCAGGCGGTCACCGGTGTCAGGATCAAACTTCGGACCATGGGCGTCGATGGCAAACTTGACGCCGCGGTTATCCACATTCGGAATACCGTAGGCAAGATCATTAAAGTCCACCCAGGTAGGCAAACGTTCGGGCGAAAAACGCTCATCACCTGCGGGCACACCGAGAAAAAAAACTTCCTGTCTGGTAACGTAAATCAGCTCGCCGAGCAATTCAGGAAATAGTTTTGGCAACCACGGGCCACAGGCAAACACGAATTTTTCGGCGAAGATTTCCTTGCCATTTACCGTCGTGATTGATGCGAGCTTGCCGTGGCCACCAGGTGACGAGACTGCTTCTTCCAAATAGATCGCACCAGTTGCCACGGCTTGCATGACGACCGCCTGCACTGCCTGACGAGCCATCAATACGCCGCTGCCCGGCTCCAGGATTCCCCAAGCGACTGCTCCAAGTTCAAGTTGTGGATAACGGCGGGTCAGTTCATCACGTTGAAGTCTTTCAAACGATACGCCGGCGCGTTGCAGCGTTCCAAGGGTCGCATCGCAGTATGGATCATGCTCGCGCGCCAACCACAAGACGCCTGTAGGCTGAAAAAGTGGAAACGACAGTCGACAATTATTGATCGAGGATTTTCCTGGCGGATCCATGCGATCGAAAAGTTCACACCAGCGGATGAGCGAGCGCTGAGCCGAGCGCGTATAGATCTCATCCGGACCATACCCCATGCGAATGATGCGAGACTCGCCGCCCGAACTTGCTCGACTATTTCCGGGCCCATACGCGTCCACCAGGAGAACTGCGGCGCCCGTGTGACTCAGTTGATAAGCCGTCCACGCTCCGAAGACACCCGCGCCAACTACAACTACGTCAAACGCCTGACCCTTAGTCATAGTCAGAATTGTATCGTGGCGATGCGGGCGTCATAAAGGTGGATGCGGATCACTCAATGCCGAATACACTCAACTACAGAACAGGAAGCGGTAGCGACCTGGCCGTTGCGGTGCCACTCAACTAAAGCTTGTCTGTTGCGCAACGGCCAGGTCGCTACCGCTTCCTGTTCTGTAGTTGCGCGCTGGGCCAAATACGATAGACTTGCGCGGGCCAACCCGCACCCAGATGAGCACACCGGAGCACCAACCAACAACCCTCCGCACTGAAGCCGTGGCCGGCATCACGACATTTTTTACAATGGCTTACATCGTCGTGGTAAACCCATCGATTCTTTCTACGCCCGGTACGGGCATGGCTTTCAGTGGGGTGCTGACAGCCACCGTACTTGTGTGTTTTGTCATGACGCTCATGATGGGTCTGTATGCCAGGCTTCCGTTTGCGGTCGCGCCCGGGATGGGAATCAATGCATTCTTCACCTTCACGATCATCTTGACGCAAAGAATTTGGTGGCAGGTGGCACTGGGAATTATTTTCTGGGCTGGCGTTCTCTTTCTCCTGATCTCGATCACTCCGATCCGCGAAACAGTCGCCAAGGCAATTCCCAGCGAACTGCGAATCGCGACTGCCGCGGGCATCGGCATCTTCCTGACATTTATTGGACTAAAAAACGCGGGCTTCATCGCTTCAGATCCTGTAACACTCGTTCGTTTGGGAACGCTCGACAAACAGACGCTGCTGACAATACTCGGCCTCGTTATAACTCTCGTACTAATGGTCCGCAGAAGCGCATTCTCGTTTCTTGCCGGTATCTTTGGCGTGACGCTGATCGCCTGGGCAAGTGGTCTCGTAAAAGCTCCCGAACACTTTTTTAGTGCGCCAGACTTTCACACAGTCTTTTTGAAACTGGACATTCTCGGCGCTCTCAGACTCTCATTGCTGCCGGCGATCGTCGCCATACTGTTTACGGATCTGTTTGACTCAATCTCGACGTTCATCGGTGTAGCGCATGCTGCTGACTTGCTCGATGAAGACGGGAATCCACGCAACCTGCGAGAGGGGTTGATTGTTGATTCCCTGGCAACACTCGGCGCAGGATTGGCAGGCTCTTCATCCGGCACTGCTTACATCGAGAGCATTGCTGGAATAAACATGGGTGGACGCACCGGGCTGACATCGGTCTTTACTGCCGCTTGTTTCCTCCCCTGCCTCTTTCTGGCGCCACTCGCTGGAATGGTCCCCGGTTTTGCGACAGCGCCTGTGTTGATTCTTGTGGGAGCTTCAATGTTTAAGAGCGTCGGCCAGATCTCGTTTAGCAAGGTTGAGGAAGGCCTGCCGTCGTTTCTGACTATTATCCTGATCCCCCTCACGTTTTCGATTACCCAGGGAATACTTTGGGGTTTTATCTCGCACGTCGGGCTTTATCTGCTGGTCGGGAGGCGCAAAGATATTCATCCGGTCATGTATGTGTTAGCTTTGATTTCGATAGGACTGCTGCTGCTCGGACGTGTGAGATTTTCGTGACTACAACTGCTATTTGAATTTGGTGGAACCACCCTCGATTAACGACAAACTCAGTGTGATGCCACGGCCTTGTGCCGTGAAGATTCACGCGCGTGGCTACAGAGAAGCTGCAGAACTCTCCGAGATGCCACGGGCTCGCCCCGTGGAGTTTCACGCTTGATGCTTTTAGAAATTGGCGCCTGAGCATTGGCAGGAAACGTGAGCCTCCACGGCACACGGCCGTGGCATCCGCAAAACCTTTTCTGCCGTATTATGTAGCCGCGATCGTGAGTCTCCACGACGCAAGCCGTGGCATCAGTCTCCTTGCCGATGATGACGAGGCTAAAGCTTTTGAACGGCCCGCCCGGGGGAAGTATGCTATGAACAAAGATACGAACAAAAGATGGTACGCGTTGCCGGTTTTCACCGCACTCTGGCTTAGTCTCGCAACCACTCTACTCATCTCGTGTGCAACTATTGTCACTTCCCAAACACTTTCACCATCCCCCACGCCAACCCCAGACGACCGCGGCCTCGGCATTCAAAGTTCCACATCGACAAGTAATACACAGTCCGCTCAGCAGGCGCGTGAAGCCAAGCCCGAACTCGTCCTCCAGACCGGGTACAACAACTTCTTCGGCGCCACGCGTCTGGTCTTCAGTCCCGACGGCCGCTTGCTTGCAACGACGACGTTTCGCAGCAGCAGCGTTAAGCTTTGGGAGACCGCAACCGGCCTTGAGTTACGTGACCTGTCGAGTGGTACCCAAAGCACGATGAGTATGGCGCCCTTTGTCGCCTTTAGTCGTGACAGCCGCCTTATCGCCGCAGCCGCCGGCAACAACTCAGTCAAGATCTGGGATGTCACGAGTGGTCGGGAATTGCAAACACTCTCCGGGACGCAAGGTTCAATCATGTCTTCCCTGGGTGTTTACTTCATCGCTTTTACTGTGGACGGTCGCATAGCGACGATTGGTGATGCCATCAGAGTCTGGGATGTAGCGACCGGACGAGAATTGCGCACGCTCAACGTAACTAACATGGATGCGTCCCGTTTCGTCGGGGGCCAGGGTGGCGCCTCGCTTACTCCAGATGGCAACCAACTGGCATTCATTGTTACTGACGAATCAAGACCACAAGTCAAGCTCTGGGATCTTACAACCGGAAGTGAGGTTCGCTCTCTAAACCTGCCAGAGAAAGATATCGAAAACCTCGAGTTGGCGTTTACTCCAGACGGACACCTAATGGTCGCAGGCCTAATCGATAAGAGATTGAAATTATGGGATGTCACTGGAAAAGGTAACGAGCGTGAATTGGGATCCACTGCGACCGAAAACAGCGGAGTCAGATTCAGTCGCGATGGTCGACTGCTTTCGCTGTCAGACGGCTATACGGTAAAACTTTGGGATGCCGCAACAGGACGCGAGTTGCCTTCTTTGCAGGCGCCTAACAGTGGCCTTTTTAAGGCGCACGTTAGTGTCTCTGCCAATTTCAGCGAAGATGGAAAAAGAGTTGCCACCGGAGGATTCGACACGCCAACAGTCGTTTGGGAAACAGAAACAGGAAAGCAACTGCTGAAGATGAATGGCCGCACTAACATGGCCTACAAGGCTGCATTCAGCGCTGACGGCACTCAACTCTTTTCGGGCGGTCGGACGCGTTGGGATCTGCGCACAGGTCGTGGCCTGCGTCTTACATCTGCTCCCTCCGACAAAGTTTTCGGCGTGCCGAGCCCGGATGGACGGCTACTGGCGACATATGCCCCCAATAGTGATGCAGTATCGATTCTCGAAACTCCGACAGGCCGCCAACTGCAAACGCTGAAGCCGGCCACGAGCGGCGGAGTAGTTGAGCGCATGAGCTTCAGCCCCGACGGAACAATGCTGGTTGCGACCTACGGCCCCGACGAAGAGCGACGACAGAAGCCGGTGACTTTTCCTCAAGCTAACAATGAAAATCAGTTGAGACTCTGGGATGTGAAATCAGGACGCGAGTTGCGCTCATTAGCAGTAACCACGGTCCCAATGGATCTCGGCTTTAGCGCCGATGGTCGCAGGCTGGCAACCCTCGGCGGCATGGACCAGATATCGCTCTGGGACACTGCGTCAGGCAGCAAGGTGCGCGACCTGACTTCTTCACCACTCGCAAAGCTCACGAATTCGGTGGGCAATCTTGGAGCGATGGGAAATCCGGCCCAGATCATGAAAAATGCAGGAAAGTCAGGCATGCCGGCTAATATGCCTCAAATGCCCAACATGGCTGACCTCTCCGACATGATGACGAATATGATGGGTGCAATGTCTGCCGGCACCATGGGCCGCACCGTCACATCTCTCGCATTCAGTCCTGACGGTCGAACGTTGGCAGTCGGCGGTGTTGAGTCGAAATCGAACTTCGATGCGGCTGCGCTGATGGGCACGGGTCAAAACAAATCCAAGAACAAGAAGCAACCGGCACCCGATCCCGAGGACTTCATGAAGAATATGAAAGTCGAGGCAACCGGACAGGTAGTGCTTTGGGATGTTGCGAGCGGAAGCGAGGTGGGAGCTCTTAAAGGTCACGGCAAGGGTGTTACACAAGTGGCGTTCAGTCGAGACGGTCGGCTGCTGGCTTCGGGCGGCACTGATAACACTATCAAGATTTGGGACGTAGCGGCGCGGCACGAACTGCGGACACTCTCCGGGCATAGTGCTAACGTCGACTCCATCGACTTCAGTCCTGACTCGAGCCTGCTTGCCTCGACCAGCCAGGACGGATCCACTTTTTTGTGGGACGCCAATACTGGCGAGCACTTGCTGACACTTATCTCTCTCGACGATGGTGGCGAATGGATGGTTGTGACCCCGCAAGGTTTGTTTGACGGCACGCCGGCTTCCTGGAACCAGATTCTGTGGCGTTATAACCAGGACACATTCAACGTCGCTCCAATCGAATGGTTCTTCAATGAGTTTTATTATCCCGGGCTGCTAGCCGACATCTTTGCCGGCAAACGTCCGAAGGTGGCCCAGGACATTTCGAAGAAAGATCGTCGCCAGCCGGTAGTAAAGTTATCAGTCAGCGGTGAACAAGCACCCGCAACCGGCATGGCTTCGCGAACCGCTAAGGTAAAGATTGAAATCGTTGATGCGCCTGCCGACAGAAACAATCCGCAGGGAAGCGGAGCGCGTGACGTGCGCCTGTTTCGCAACGGTTCGCTGGTCAAGGTCTGGCATGGCGATGTGCTGAATGGACAACCCATCGTCACCCTTGAGCAAGAGATCACAGTCACTGCTGGAGCAAACCAGCTGACTGCCTACGCCTTCAACAAAGATAACGTGAAAAGCAAAGATGCTCTGTTGTCACTAGTCGGCGCTGATAGTTTGAAGCGCGCCGGCACTGTCTACATCATCGCCGTCGGCGTCAATGAATATGCAAACGCGCAATACAATTTGAAGTATGCGGTAGCCGACGCGCAAAGCTTCGGAGAAGAAGTGCGCGCGCGAGTATCGCAAGTGGCGCATTTCGATCGTGTCGAAGTCATTCCCTTGATCAATGAAAATGCAACAAAGGCGAATATTCTCTCGGCTTTGAAGCGCCTAGCCGGAGTGGCTGAGCCACCCACGTTGAAAGTGGGTCCTCTCGATCAACTCAAGCGCGCGGAGCCGGAGGACACTGTCGTCATCTATTTTGCTGGTCATGGTACAGCGCAGGCGCAACGCTTCTATCTTATTCCGAATGACCTTGGTTACACGGGGGAAAGAACCAAACTCAATGAGCAGGGGTTGAAAACGATACTCGATCACAGCATTTCGGATTTGGAGTTGGAGCAGGCCGTTGAGGGCATGGACGCAGGTCACTTCGTGTTGATCATTGATGCCTGCAATTCGGGACAAGCGTTAGAGGCGGAGGAAAAACGCCGCGGGCCAATGAACTCCAAGGGCCTTGCCCAACTTGCCTACGAGAAAGGCATGTACATACTCACGGCCGCGCAGAGTTATCAAGCCGCACTCGAAGCTGCACAACTCGGCCACGGGCTGCTGACGTACGCCTTGGTCGAGGAAGGACTTAAGACTGCAATCGCCGACAACGAGCCGAAGGACGGACTGGTGAGCGCGCGCGAGTGGCTCGACTTTGCCACCGAGCGGGTGCCGCAGATGCAGGAAGAGAAGATGAAACAGGGCCGCGGAGTCGGGCTGGAGATTGCGTTCACAGAAGGGGAGCAGAAAATTGCCGACCCTGAGAAGCGTAGTGTCCAACGTCCACGTGTTTTCTACCGAAGAGAGTTGGAAGCGAACCAGCTCATAATCGCAAAACCGTGACTAGACAGAATTACCGGATTAGCAGAATAGGAAAAACAAAGAGAGGAATGTCGCTTAACTAGAATGGCGGCTTTGGCTGCTGATCCAGTTTTTCTCAAATCCTGATCATCGTGTTAATTCTGTCAACATGGGCGCAAAGATAAACGAACACGCAATCGGCAAATCTTTCCCTCGTAAAGAAGGCCGGAAAAAAGTTACAGGTCAGGCCCTGTATATCGACGACCTGTCTTTTCCCGACATGCTTCATGGAGTAACCGTGCGGAGTCCTGCGGCGCGCGGGCGAATCAAAAGTGTTGCCTTTGAGGGCAGCATTCCCTGGGATGAATTCGTTATAGTCACTGCTAAGGATATTCCCGGCGCGAACCATGTCGCGCTGATTCTCAACGACCAGCCTTATCTCGCCGGTGAGCTAGTCAATCATCCCGAAGAGCCTATCCTTCTCCTCGCTCACAAAGATAAATACTTGCTCGAAGAAGCACGGCGCAATGTGCTCGTAGAAATTGAAGAACTGCCCGCGGTCTTTTCGCTGCACGATTCCTTAGCTAAGAAGGAGATTATCTGGGGCGAAGACAACATCTTCAAGAAGTTTCTGGTCGATAAGGGAAACGTTGACGAAGTTTGGGCTACTGCTGACAAGGTCGTTGAAGGAGAATATCAAACGGGCGCACAGGAACAACTCTATATTGAAAACAACGGAGCCATTGCCATTGCGAATGCTGCGCAAGGCGTCACAGTGTGGGGTTCAATGCAATGTCCATACTACGTGTACAAGGCGTTGCTGGCGTTATTTGGTTTGCCGGAAGACAAGATTCGCGTAATTCAAACCGAAACGGGCGGAGGCTTTGGCGGCAAGGAGGAATATCCATCTCTAATTGCCGGTCACGCGGCCTTGCTGGCATGGAAGTCAGGCAAACCTGTGAAGATGATTTACGACCGCGCCGAGGACATGGTAGCAACCACCAAGCGACACCCGTCGCTTACGAGACACAAAACCGCAGTCACCAAAGACGGCAAGCTCCTCGCGATGGAGATCGAATTCACGATTGATGGCGGCGCCTACTGCACGCTCTCTCCAGTTGTTCTTTCGCGCGGCACGATTCACGCCGCTGGTCCTTATTATTGTCCGAACGTCCGCATTCGCAGTCGCGCGGTTGCCACAAACATGCCGCCGCACGGAGCTTTTAGAGGATTTGGCGCGCCACAGAGTATCTTCGCACTCGAGCGACATATGGATAAAGTGGCGCGAGCAGTCGGCCTAACTGCCGAAGAATTCCGGCGACGTAACTTTATTCATGAAGGCGAGACGACAGCGACAAGCCAGGTGATACGAGAACGGGTTGATATGGACCACCTGCTCGATCGCGCTTTGGAGTTAACTGACTATCATGCCAAACGCGAACGCTTTGAGCGCGACAACAGAACCTCGCTGATCAAGAAAGGGGTTGGCTTTGCGTCGTTCATGCACGGCGCCGGCTTCACGGGATCGGGTGAGGTTTATCTGCAATCAATAGTCAACGCGGAAGCAACTGCTGAAGGGCGGGTGCTGATACTTGCCGCGAGCACCGAAATTGGACAGGGTACAAACACAATCTTTTCGCAAATCGCCTCCGAAGCACTAGGTCTCGATTACGATGCGATTGAAGTCATTCAACCTGATACAGGCAAGGTGCCAAATAGTGGGCCAACAGTCGCGTCGCGCACGTCGATGGTCGTGGGGAAGCTGGTTGAATCGGCTGTTTTGGGCTTGAAGCACACGTTAATTGGAAGCGGTCTCTTGAAAGAAGGCTATAGTCAGTCTGATTTTCAAAAAGCTTGCGGCGCGTACATTGCGCGATCTGGTCCACTGAAAGCCTCCAGTAAGTATCAACCACCTCCTGACGTGTACTGGGATGACGAGAAATATCAAGGCGATGCATATGGAGCTTACGCCTGGGCGGTCTATGTTGCCGAAGTCTCTTTTGATGAACTTACTTACGAAGCGCACGTGGATGATTTTGTTGCGGTGCAGGAAGTGGGTCGCGTAATCAATCCCGTGCTGGCGAGGGGACAAATCGAAGGCGGTGTGGCGCAAGCAATCGGGTTTACCTTGTTCGAGAATGTGGTCTGGCAAAATGGCCGCATGGCGAATAATCAGATGACCAACTACATCATTCCCACGCCCGCTGATATTCCACCAATTCGAGTTTATTTCGAGGAGAACCCATACGCGTACGGGCCAGGTGGAGCAAAAGGCATTGGAGAATTGCCGATGGATGGCGCCGCGCCGGCAATTTTGAATGCGATCGAAAATGCGACGGGCGTAAGTTTCAATCATGTGCCGCTGATGCCGGAGGCGATGATGGCGGAGATGGAGCTTCAGAACCAAGAGCGGTAGAGCAATGTCAAGAGTCAGGTCTGATGCCACGGCCTTGCGCCGTGGAGATTCACGCTGGTTGCTATTAGAAAAGCCGCAGAATCTTCCGAGATGCCACGGGCTTGCCCCGTGGAGTTTCACGTTTGCCGCTCTCGATCAGCAAGTAAAGTTGCACAGAAGCTAACGTGAACCTCCACGGCACAAGGCCGTGGCATGTGCGCCTGAGAGCACGCGCAGACAGAGAGGTGCAAGTCCTCTCCAGGAATACGCTCTCCGGCCTGAAACCGAATGCAACTGCGTCGCCAAGAGGCGGGGTGGGGA
>Ga0070699_100003507_pt1 | contig 13861 bp, 17 predicted proteins | sample KBSK1503metaG_FD_65473 | JGI IMG/M metagenome (GOLD analysis project Ga0070699, IMG submission 65473) | Corn, switchgrass and miscanthus rhizosphere microbial communities from Kellogg Biological Station, Michigan, USA - KBS K1-50-3 metaG | ecosystem: Host-associated > Plants > Roots >...
TGCACCGAGTCATGCCGGACGGCGGCGTCGTAGAGGTACGGCAGATGCCACGCATAGAGGTTCACCGCCCACACCGGCAAGGCCACGAAAGGATGGGCGAGGAAACGCAGGCGATGCATGAAGGCAAGCGCCGGCCGCAGGATCGGCCCCGTTAGCCCCGCGAGGAGCGCAAGGGGCGCAAGGTCACCCAGCAAAACGTGTTGGACCATGTGGAAGCTGAAGAGCTGCTCGCCGAGCGCATGCACCGGACTGACGAGCGCGGCGAAGAGGACGGCGATTCCGGTCGCGAAGAGTGCGATCCGCCAGCCCGGAACCGCGGTCCCCCGGGCGCGTAGCGTCCATACCCGGCGCGCATAAAGGACCGCCAGCAGGACCGTGGGCACCACCTGAAGGGGGTCGAAGGTCCAGCTGGTGTCGACGGGCAGATGGGCGAGCACGGCTCTAGTCTGCCTTCGTGCAGCTCTTCCATTACCACCTGGTGACGAGCAAGGTGCGGGAGGTCGAGGCCCGCTACCTCGGCAAGCTCGGCTTCAGCCTGGTCGCCAGGCACGGCCGGATCGAGGAGGACGCGACGTCGTTCGAGTCAGGACACGGCTGGGATGAGCTGGACCGGATCGGGTTCAAGCTGCGGCTGTCGGAGCTCGAGCGGGGCGCCGTGAACGTCGTCGTCCAGCCGGGCCAATGGGAGCTGCCGCGACTGGATCACCTCGGCTTCGCGCTCGACGACGACGACTTCGTCGCCACGCTCGCGCGAGCCGAGCTGCGTGAGCTGCGCATACAGGAGCACGGCGGCAGGCGTACGTTCGTGACGACGAACGCGGGCTATCGCCTCGAGCTGCATCCGCCGCGCGAGTGGCTCGACGATTTCCTCGCCGGTGGTTCCGACCTCAAGCTCGCGGAGTTACAGCTACGCGCAGATGACCCCGAGTTGAAGTCGGCGGCGCTCGGCGAGCTGCTCGAGGTGCCATACACGAAAGACACGGTGACGATCGGAGCGACAGTCGTTCGCTTCCTTCCCGACGGCCCGCAAGGCCGTCCACAGCTGCACGCAGAGCTGTTCGTCTAAGCCGTAGCTGCACGCGACACTGTCCGAAAGAGCGAATTGACGGGACGCCTCGTTCGCCGGATGCTTGCGCGAGTTTGGAAACCTCGACAAGGACGGTGCAAGTGCGACTGAGATTCCGAAGACGGTGGGCAGTCGTGGCGGCGATGGTCGTGTTGTTCGCCCTGACATTCGCATCCACTGCGGGCGCGGAGTACCGCATCTACTGGTGGCAGCAGAACATGGCCCCGAACGCTCAGGGCTACGACCGCCTGACGGCTCACAACCACATCTACAACGAGCTCTACTTCGGGCCGAACGCGGGCTGGAGAAGCGAGGTCTGGGAGGTCACACCGGCCGGTTACCGCCACTTCGACAAATGGTGCGTCGGTAACTGCTTCTACGCGCACCCAGGCTACTACTACACCTACTCGTACTGCTCGAACCGTGACGGCAGCACGCATTTCGTCTACCAGTGCAAGGACCAGTGGTAACCGTGAGAGACAGACGCGTTCAATTCGGAGCGGCCGTGCTGGTCGCGGCGGCGGTCGCCGGCCTGCTTACGCAACTCGGTCTGGGCGGCAGCGACAAGGTGCAGATCGGCAACGGCTCGGTGTCCGCGCTCGCACAGGCGGCCCAGGCGGCGGACACATTGCCCCAGAGCGTTTTGGACTATCCCTTCGCCGAGCGGAACTTCGCCTCGCCGAACGGTGGCGGCTCGCGATTGCTCCAGGAGCAGGGCTCCTTGAGGCTCTATGCCGTGCCCGGCAAAGGCGGGATGCTCTGCCTCATCGAGGTGGACTCGGCGGCCAACACGGCAGGCGGGGCTTGTGCCGATCGCAGCGTCCTCCGGACCGGCAGCATCTACATGGCCGACCGCCAGGAGGACGGGTCCCGGCTCGTCGTAGGGCTCGTCGGGGACGGCCACACGTATGCAGAAGCCGACGGCCGGCGGGCGACTGTCGAGAACAACGCCTTCGTGCTGAACCAAGTGGAGGGCGGAGACTTCACAGTGGGATCTCCCACTGCGAGCCAGCACGTCGACATCGAAGGCTGACGCCGGTCGCGGCTCTAGACTTGGCCCCCTGAGGAGCAAGCCGAAGACGTATCAGGGGGCCGGCGTCTCGCTCACCACGGCCGAGTCGATCGTCGAGCGCCTGCGGACCGCTGCCGAGTCCACGGGCGCTCGAGCTTTCGGCGGCTTCGCAGGGCTCTACCCGGTCGACGAGCACCGCCTCCTCGCAGCATCGATGGACAGCGTCGGCTCGAAGCTGATGCTCGCGCGGCGCGCCGGCCGGCTGCGCTGGGCCGGGATGGATCTCGCAGCCCACTGCATCAACGACGTGCTTTGCACAGGAGCCGTCCCCCTCTTCCTGCTCGACTACGTCGCGGCGAACCGCATCGACGAGGCCCAGGTCGTCGAGCTCGTCGAGGGGGCTGCGCAGGTTTGCCGGGCGGCCGGCTGTGTCCTCATCGGCGGGGAAACGGCCGAGTTGCCGGGGATCTACCAGGAGTCGGAGCTCGACTTCGCCGGGACGTGCGTCGGGCTCGTCGAACGCGATCGTGTGATCGACGGGTCCCGCTGCGAGGCCGGCGACACGATCATCGGCTTCACCTCCAGCGGGCTGCACACAAACGGCTTCTCGCTCGTACGGTCGCTCGTCGGCGACGGCAACTTCGACAGCGACCTGCTGCTCGCGCCGCACACGCTCTACCTCGACGAGATCCGCAGCCTCCAGGAACGTGCGGATGTGCGCGCGCTCGCGCACGTGACCGGCGGCGGCCTCATCGGAAACCTCGCCCGCGTGTTGCCCGAAAGGCTAGAGGCGCGGATCGACTGGAACTCGTGGGAGCGCCCACCGGTTTTCGGATGGCTCGCCGAGCAGGGAGTCGAGGAGGACGAGCTTCGCCGCGTCTTCAACGTCGGCATCGGGATGTGCGCCGTCGTCCCGGAAGCGCCCGCAGACGCACTCGTGATCGGCGAGCTCGCATGATCGGCGTGCTCGTCTCCGGCGAGGGAACGAACCTGCGGGCACTCATCGATGCCGGGCTGCCGATCGCAGCCGTCGCGTCCAACCGCGCGGACGCCGGCGCGCTCGCGCGTGCCGCCGCCGCGGGCATCCCAAACCGGGTCTTCGAGCTGGACGGCTATCCCGACCGCGCGGCGAGAGATCGCGAAGTGGCCGACTGGCTGCAGCTCCGCGGCGTCGACTTCGTCGTGCTGGCCGGCTATATGCAGCTGCTGACGCCCGCATTTCTCGATCGCTTCCGCGATCGGATCGTCAACGTCCATCCGTCGCTGCTGCCGCAGTTCCCGGGCGCGCAGGCGATCGCGGACGCACTCGCCGCGGGAGTCGACACGACCGGCGTCACTATCCATTACGTGAACGAGGGTCTCGACACCGGCGAGGTCATCCGTCAGGAGCCGGTCGCCGTCGAACCGCGCGCGACCCTGGTAGAACGGATCCACGCCGTCGAACACCGAATTCTCCCGGAGGTTGTAAGAGAGCTTTGCGCGCGCTGATCTCCGTCTACGACAAGACCGGCCTGCAGGAGTTCGCGCGCGGCCTGGCAGACCTCGGCTTCCAGCTGGTCGCGAGCGGCGGCACCGCAGATTTCCTCGAGCGGGACGTCGGGCTCGACGTCGAACGGGTCGAGGAGCTGACAGGAGTCGCAGAGATGCTCGGCGGCCGGGTGAAGACGCTCCATCCCAACATCCACGCCGCGATCCTCGCACGCCGCGATCACGCCGAAGACGTCGCGACCCTCGGCGAACACGACATCCGGCCGTTCGACCTCGTGTGCGTCAACCTCTATCCCTTCGGGGAAGTGGCCGACCGTTACGGCGTGCGCGAGGAGGAAGCGGTCGAGATGATCGACGTCGGCGGGCCGTCGATGCTGCGCGGCGCGGCGAAGAACTTCGCGCATGTGGCCCCGGTGTGCCGGCCGGAGCGGTACGGGTCGATCCTGGCCGAACTGCAGGAGAAGGGCGACCTCTCGCTCGAGACACGGAGGGCGCTGGCCGCAGAGAGCTTCGCGACGACTGCTGCCTATGAGGCTGCGATCGCACGCTGGTTCGGCGATGTCGAGGCGTTTCCGGAGACCCTCGTGACCGCTTTCAACAAAGTGACGGACCTTCGCTATGGCGAGAACCCGCATCAGCGGGGCGCCTACTACGCAGAGCAGGGCGCGCGCGTGCATCTCCTGTCGCGGGTGGAGCACCTCCACGGGAAGGAGCTCTCGCTGATCAACCTGCTCGACCTCTCGGCTGCGCGCCTACTCCTCCGCGAGTTCGCGCTGCCGGCCTGCGCGATCATCAAGCACGCGAACCCCTGCGGCGTCGCCGTCGCGGGCACGGTGGAAGAGGCTTACGAGCGCGCGCTCGCGTCCGATCCGGTCTCCGCGTTCGGAATGGTCTGTGCGGTGAACCGACCCGTCACCGCCGAGCTCGGCGAAGCGCTCGCCGAGCGGTTCATCGACGTGCTGTTCGCCCCTGACTACCACGAACGGGCGCTCGAGGCACTGCGGCGTAAAGAGGCGATTCGGATCCTGCGCGATCGCGAGCGACGCGGTTTCCCACGGGGCGAGCGCGACTTCAAGCGCGTGCTCGGCGGCCTGCTCGTGCAAGATCGCGACTGGGACGTCGACGATCGCGAGGCGATGGAGGTCGCTTGCGGTGAACCGGACGAAGGTTGCTGGGGCGACCTGGTCTTCGCCTGGCGGGTGTGCAAGCACGTGGGCTCGAACGCGATCGTCCTGGCGAAGGATCTCGCAACGATCGGCATCGGCGCCGGCCAGACGAGCCGCGTCGACGCCGTGAAGATCGCTCTCGACAAGGCACGCGAGCATGGTCACGACGTGCGCGGCGCGGTGCTCGCGTCCGATGCGTTCTTCCCGTTCCCGGACGGTCCGCAGGCAGCGCTCGAAGCGGGAGTCACCGGGATCATCCAGCCCGGCGGGTCGAGGCGAGACTCCGAGGTGACCGAGGCCGTGCGAACGGCCGGCGCCACGATGGTGCTCACCGGCCGCCGCCACTTCCGGCACTGATGGACGAGCACGACATCCGCATCCGCAACTTTCTCTACCGCCGCTTCGTCGAGGCCCGCCAGACCTCCCGCGTCGACGACGTCGCGCGCGAGTTCGAGCTAACTCACACCGCCGCTGCAGCGGCGCTACGGCGGCTCCACGATGCGCACGCCCTCGTGCTCGAGCGTGACGCGCTGGAGATCCGGATGCTCAACCCGTTCTCGTGCGTACCGAGCGCCTGGCGCGTCGAGACCGGCGGGCGCAACTGGTACTCGAACTGCGCCTGGGACTCCTTCGCGGTCTGTGCCGCGCTCGACAGCGACGGGCATATCGAGAGCTCGTGCGCCGACTGCGGCGAGCTGCTTGCCCTGGACGTGCGGGATCGGAAACCCGTGCAGACCGACTATCTCTTCCACGTGCTCGTGCCGGCACGCCAGTGGTGGGACGACATCGTCTTCACCTGAACGACGATGAATCTCTTCCGGTCGGAAGAGCACCTAGAGCGTTGGCTGGCAGGACGTGAGCCCGGTGCGACTACTAGCGTCGAAACGCTGTGCGAGCTCGCACACGCGTGGTACTCCGACCGGCTGGATTCGGACTGGCGCCCGCACACCATCGAACACAACCAGGCGATCCTCGACCGCGTCGGCCTGACCGGGCCTTTCTGGCGACTCGGCCCAGGCGCCGATCTCGGCGGCGCCGCGTAGAGGCCGCGTGGGCTTAGCCCGTGCGGCCGTCCAACGCACCTCTAGGTTCGGAACGCTTCGGGCTGCCCCAACTGATACGTCTAGAGCTCTGCTGGTGACGCCATCCGGTAGATGCCGATCCGCGCTGGCTAGAGCAACGGGTGGGACCGGAGAGTATTCCCGCGGCCCACTCCCTCATCGCCTGGAAGTACGCTTCACCGGCGATGGCTCGCCGCTACTCCACCGTCCTCGAGCTCGTCGGCAACACGGCGATCGTTCGTCTCGATTCCCTCGGACGCGACGTCGAGCCTCTAATTCTCGCGAAGCTGGAGTACCTCAACCCGGGTGGATCGGTCAAGGACCGGATCGGCCTGGCCATGATCGAGAAGGCCGAGGCCGAAGGAAAGCTCAAACCCGGCGGCACGATCGTGGAACCGACCTCCGGCAACACCGGCGTCGGTCTGGCGATCGCGGCGGCGAAGAAGGGCTACCGCTGCATCTTCGTCATGCCGGACAAGATGAGCCAGGAGAAGATCTCAATGCTGCGCGCCTACGGCGCGGAGGTCGTAATCTGCCCGACCGCCGTCCCGCCGGATTCGCCGGAGTCGTACTACTCCGTCTCGGATCGGCTCGCGGAGGAGATCCCGGGCGGCTTCAAGCCGGACCAGTACTCGAACATGTCGAACCCGGAGGCGCACTATCTCCAAACCGGTCCCGAGATCTTCGAACAGACCGGCGGCGAGATTGACGCGATCGTTATCTCGGTCGGGACCGGCGGGACGATCTCCGGCGTCGGCCGCTACTTCAAGGAGCAGAAGCCGGAGGTCCTGATCGTCGGCGCCGACCCCGAGGGATCGGTGTACACCGCGCAGGAAGAGCGCGACGTCCACCCTTATCTCGTCGAGGGAATCGGCAAGGACACGTGGCCAAAGACGATGGACCCTGCAGTGGTCGACGAGTGGGTGCGCGTGTCCGACCGCGACTCGTTCCTGACGTCTCGCCGGCTAGCGCGCGAGGAGGGACTGCTGGTCGGCGGCTCCGGCGGGACGACCGTTTGGGCTGCGCTCGAGATCGCGAAGCGCTTCGGGCCGGACGCGAAGATCCTGACGATGATCCCCGACTCGGGCCGCTCCTACATGTCGAAGTTCTACGACGACAACTGGATGCTCGAGCACGGCTTCGTCGAGCGGCGTGTTCCGGCCCCGACGGTCTCCGAGCTCCTACGCTCGAAGCGCCTCGAGGAGATCGACGTGCCGGCACTGATCACGATCGCCGCACACCAGAAGGTCGGAGAGGCGATCGACGTCATGCAGCGTTACTCGATCTCTCAGCTACCTGTCGTCCGTGACGGGGACGTGGAGTCCCTTGCCGATGTGATCGGGTCGCTCCAGGACCGCGATCTGCTCGACCGTGTGTTCAAGAATCCCGACGCGCTCCACGAGGACGTCGCGACGGCGATGCAGCCCCCGCTTGCCGCGGTCGAGAGCGACGTCACGCTCGACGAGGTCTTCGCGACGCTGACGGGACGCACGAACGCCCTCGTCATCGCGAGCAAAGGGAAGCCGATCGGCGTCCTGACCCGCTCGGACCTCCTCGACTACCTGGCACACCAGCGTGGCTAGTATCGGAGCTATGTCAACTGCGCCGCTGCAGAGCCTGCTCGAGGATGCATTCCCGGACGCGACGGAATTGAGCGTCGAGGATCGCACAGGGGGCGGCGACCACTTTCAGGTGACGGTCTCGAGCCCACGCTTCGCCGGGCTGTCGCTGCTCGACCAGCATCGCCTCGTGAACGAGGCGCTCGCCGGGCCGCTGCGAGACGGCACCATTCACGAACTGCGAATCAAGACGAAAGGGAGCGAATGAGCGAGCTACGCCAGCGAATCCAGGACGTGATCCAGAACGAGCCCGTCGCCGTGTTCATGAAAGGCACGCCGCAGTTCGTCATGTGCGGCAACTCCGATCGTGCGTTGCGCGCGCTACGTGAAGCCGGCGCTCCCGTCACAGGCGTCGACGTCCTCGCCGACCCGGCGATCCGGCAGGAGCTGTCCGAGCTCTCCGGCTGGCCGACGATCCCGCAGGTCTTCGTCAAAGGCGAACTGATCGGCGGGGCGGACATCACCGAGGAGCTCGCTGCCAGTGGCGAACTGGCGCGCGTCCTCGAGGAGAAGCTCGGTCCCGGCTACCGGGACTCCGCCGGTGAGCGTTCTGTCTCTCTCCTGACGCCCGCGTAACGGAAGCCGATCGGGCGGATTGCACCGGCCGCGATGAGACCGGCTTCGAGCGACTCCGTCGCCGGGCCTGCGAGCCAGCGGTAGAAGTACGGACGCCACTCGAAGTGCCGCTCGTCGTAGCGCGCATCTATTTCGGAGCGCAGCGTCTCGTAGGGATGGAGGTCGGAATGGCGTGCGCGCCACTCCGACAGGTCCGGAGGTCCCTTGGGCTCGCGTCCGGCCGCGACGAGCACCCTGTGCTGCGACTCGTACCACTCGATCGTGGGCTCGTCCACGTGATCCCACGCGAACTCGTCGAGGATGAGCTGCGGCGCAAGCGCGGCCAACTTGTCAAGCGCCGGGCCCAGCGGATGCACGTGATGCAACACGCGGCCGGCCACCACTGCATCGAACAGCCCGGGATCATTCAGTTCCTCCAAGGTGGTCTGCCGGTAGAGCGGCCCCTCCGGGGCCTGCGGGTCGATTGCGAGCACGTCGTAACCCGCGGCTGCGAGCGCTGGGGCAACGCCGCCCTCGCGGCCGCAGCCGACCTCGAGCACGCGCTGCGGCGGCGCGGGTAGCTGCGAGAGTGCGAACTCCGTGAAGCTCAAGACCATCACCCTCGCACAGGCGCGCCGGATCGCGGTTCGAGCACAGGTCCTCGACGGCAGCGCCGACGGCGTGCTCGACACGGTTCGCCGGCTCGGCTTTCTCCAGATCGACCCGATCTCCACGGTCGCACCCCCGCAACGGCTCGTCCTGTGGAGCCGCCTCGGACCCTACGACTCGGCAGAGCTCGACCGGTTGCTTTGGGAAGAGCGCAAGCTGTTCGAGTGGGGAGCGTTCATCCGGCCGATCGAGGACTTCCCGCTCATCCGCGCTCGCATGCGGCGCAGACGCGGCAACGCCAAATACGAGCAGCGAGGAACTGAGTTCCTGCGTCGGAACGCGCGCTTCAAGCGGCACCTACTGCGCGAACTCGAGGAGCGCGGACCATTGCTCTCGCGTGAGATCGAAGCCGACCTGATGGTGTCGCGAGACCCCCACGCGTGGTGGGGAAGCCGCAAGGTCACGCTCATGCTCGAACTGCTGCAGGGTCGGGGTGTCGTTGCGATCGTCGGACGACGGGGCAAGCAGCGTCTGTGGGACCTCGCCGAGCGGTGGTACCCCGAGGCCGAGAGCATCCCTTGGCCTGAAGCCAAGCAGCTGCTCGCGGAGAAGAGCTTCCGTGCCCTGGGCGTGAGGTTCGAGAGTGGCGAATGGCAAGCGCATCCCGAAGCCGAGGACGGCCCGGTGCCGAAACGCGTGACGTTCCTATCGCCCTTCGACCGCCTCGTCTACGACCGTGATCGCGCCGAGGCACTCTGGGGCTTCCGCTACCGGCTCGAGATGTACGTGCCGAAACCGAAGCGCGAATACGGCTACTACGTCCTCCCCATCCTGCGAGGCGACCGGCTGATCGGGAGGATCGATCCCGTGCTCGACCGCAAGACAGGCGTTCTGCACATCAAGGGCATCTGGTGGGAGCCGGGCGTGAAGCCGGTGTCTGTTCAGAAGCCGCTCCGCAGCCTCGCGACCTTCATCGGTGCGGGTAGCATCGACGTCTAGATGGACTTCGAAACCCGAGCCATCCACGAAGGCCAGGAGCCGGACCCGGCGACCGGCGCGATCACGACGCCGATCTACCTCACGTCGACGTATGTGCAGGACGCCGTCGGGGAACACAAGGGGTACGACTACTCCCGCGTGGCAAATCCGACGCGCACCGCGCTGCAGCAGTGCCTCGCGTCACTCGAGTCGGCAGATCATGGAGTCGCATTCGCGTCGGGCCTGGGTGCGGTCAGCACGATCATGCACCTGCTGAGCCCCGGCGACCGGATGGTGCTGATCGCCGACGTCTACGGCGGCGTCTACCGCATGACCTCGCAGGTCTACGAGCCCAAGGGCTACGTCTTCGACTATCTGCCGGCGGCCGAGTTCGACGACCTCGCCTCCCACCTGGACGAGCGCACTCGGATCGTGTGGATCGAGACCCCGTCGAACCCGCTGCTGAACATCGTGGACATCGAGAAGGCGGCCGAAGCGGCGCATGCGGCCGGCGCGCTCCTCGTGGTGGACAACACCTTTGCGACGCCGTATCTACAGCGGCCGCTCGAGCTCGGAGCGGACATCGTCGTGCACTCGACGACCAAGTACCTGGGCGGACACTCGGACGTCGTCGGCGGCTTCGCCGCGACGAACGATCCGACGATCGCGGAACGGCTGCTGTTCCTGCAGAAGTCCCTTGGGGCCGTCCCGAGCCCATTGGACTGCTGGCTCGTGTTGCGGGGAATCAAGACGCTCGCCGTACGCATGCGCCAGCACTGCCACAACGCCCATGCGCTCTCGGCCTTTCTCGAACGGCATCCGCGCGTCGAGCAGACCCTCTACCCGGGGCTCCCCAGGCATCCCGGCCACGCGATCGCCGCGAAGCAGATGAACGACTTCGGCGGCATGATCTCGTTCTCGGTCGAGTCGGAGGAAGACGCCACTGCATTCGTCGCGAGCACGAAGATCTTCAAGCTCGCCGAGTCGCTCGGTGGCGTCGAGAGCCTCATCGAATTGCCTGCGCGCATGACGCATGCGTCGACTGCGGATGCGCCCTTCGCGGCGCCGCGGAACCTGATCCGGCTCTCGGTCGGCCTGGAATCCGCAGACGACCTCCTCGAGGATCTCGAGGCGGCGTTCGCCAAGGTCGTCGGCGGAACCCACTCCGCCCGGTCGGTGTAGCACCTCAAACGACCAAGGAGCGACCCATGAGACGTCCACTTCTGCTCGCGGCGGCGCTCACCGCCCTGCTGTTGTTCCCGGCCACGGCGGCCGCGAAGGGACCGTCGGCCGCGAGCGTCACCGGCCCGGGCCTGAGACATGTGGTCAACATCGAGGGGTACGGGGAGAGCGGAAACGACACCGCCCTCGGGATCCTCGTCAGCGACGGCGGCTTCTTCTCGCAAGCATTCGGCGGAACACCGTCCGCGACGACATCGCCTCCCCCAGGCGGGCTCGGTCCGCGCTACCAGGTGACGTACACGGTGCCGGGCGGACCGAACGGCGACTCCACGCTTCGCCAGGATCTGTATCCCTACGCCGCCAAGGGCGCGGTCACCTACATGGCGCCGGCTCAGAAGTTCTGGGACACGCAATCGACGCCGGGCGGCTGGTATCAGGGCACGGCGGCGCTGAGACAGTCGCTCGTCAAGGCCGGCCTGCCGCCGAGGCCACCCGCGAGGAAGACCCGCGCAGAGCGGAAGGTCGGCGTCGCCGTCGGTGCCGGGGCGGGCGTCGCGCTCGCAGCAGGGGCTCTGGCCCTGCTGCGACGGAATCGCCGGCGCTCCACTTCGGCCTGACGCATGGGAGGATCCGGGCTCGGTGAGCCCGGATCCTCTCGACCTCCACTACCAGGGCGCCGAACGCGTCATCGGCTCGTATGTCCTCGACACGAACGACGGCCCGGCGCTTTACGACTGCGGCCCTTCGTCCTGCATTGACCGGTTGCACTCGGCCCTGCGCCAACGCGGACTCGAGCTTCAGGACGTTCGCCACCTCCTCCTCTCGCACATCCACCTCGACCACGCAGGCGCCGCCGGAGTGCTCGTTCGCGAGCATCCTGAGCTACGGGTCCACGTCTCCGAGATAGGCGCGCCCCATCTCATCGATCCGAGCCGACTCGAAGCGAGCGCGCGTCGCCTCTACGGCGATACGTTCGACGTGCTCTGGGGGGAGCTCGCCCCGGTCCCGCCGGAGAACATCCGCGTTGTCGGACCGGACGTGCTCGGCCTCGACTGCTTTCCGTCGCCCGGGCACGCAAGTCACCACGTCTGTTACCTCGCCGGTGACGGCACCCTCTATGCAGGTGACGCGGCCGGGGTCCGCCTCCAGCCCGACAGAACGGTCCTGCCGCCAACGCCGCCGCCCGACTTCGACCTCGAAACGTGGGAGCGGACGATCGACGAGATCGAGAGGCGGAAGCCGAGCAGGCTGGCACTCGTGCACTTCGGCGTCGCCGACGATCCTGAGCCGCACCTCGCCGAGCTCCGGCGGCGGCTTGCAGACTGGGCGCGCCGGGTCGAACAGGATGTAACGGAAGCGGAGTTCAGCGAGTCGGTTCGCAGTGACGTGAGGGCAACCGGAGGCGACGTGGAGACGTATGAGCGCGCAATGCCGTTCTGGCAGTCCTACGCCGGACTGAAACGCTACTGGGAGCAGCACCGTGCCCGTTGAGCTCGGCCCTCTGCGCGTGCGCAACTTCCGGCTGCTCGCCGGCGCGCGCACGATCTCGTTCTTCGGCACGAATCTCGCGCCGATCGCGGTCGCGTTCGCCGTCCTCGATCTGACGGGGTCCGCGACCGATGTCGGAATCGCCTTCGCCTGCTGGACACTGGCCCAGATCTCCACGCTGTTGATCGGCGGCGTCGTCGCCGATCGTCTCCCCCGGCGTCTCGTGATGCTGTCGTCCGACTCGGCGAACTTCGGGATTCGCGCCGCCATGGGCGGCCTGCTCGTCAGCGGGAACGCCCGTATCTGGGAGATCTTCGTCCTGCAGGCACTCGGCGGCGCAGCGACCGCGTTCTATTCGCCCGCCTCGACAGGTCTCGTGCCCGAGACCGTTCGACCGGCCCTGCTCCAGCAGGCGAACGCGTTCATGAGCATCTCCCGCTACCTGGCCTTTCCGGTCGGCGCGGCGGTGGGAGGCACGATCGTGGCGACCGTTGGCAGCGGTTACGCACTGCTCGTAGACGCGGCGACGTATGCGACGAGCGCGCTTTTCCTCAGCCGCATCCGTTTGCCAGACCGGGCGCGGACGGCGGCTTCTCCGAACTTTGTGCGAGAACTGCGCGAAGGGTGGCAGGCGTTCACCGAGCACACCTGGGTCTGGCTGCTCACGGGCTGGATCTCGCTGTACTTCCTCGTGACGTACGCACCGTTCTTCGTGCTTGGGCCTTACATCGCAAAGAACTCGCTGGGCGGCGCCACGGCCTGGGCGATCATCGTCACCGGCGAGGCGATCGGGGCACTGGCGGGTGGTCTCCTCGGGCTCCGCCTGCGACCGCGTCGTGCGATGACCTCGATCGGCGCCCTCTTCATCACGACAGCACTGCAGTGCGCATTGCTGGCGATCCACGCGCCGCCCCTCGCCATCGGCGCCGCCGCGGTTCTCGCCGGCTTCGCCTTCTCGTACGGAACCGTGATCTGGGACACGGCCCTGCAGCAGACGATCGCGCCCGAGAAGCTGGCGCGCGTCAGCGCGTACAACTGGATGGGCGCCATGGCCTTCCTGCCCGCCGGGTACGCGATCGCGGGACCGGTTGCCGACGTCATCGGCATGTCGACGTCCCTCTGGATCGGTGTCGTCTGGATCGTCGTGACAACCTTGATCGTGATCTCGGTGCGCGACGTGCGGGGCTTCCGGCTCGAGCCCGTCGAGCTGTCCGAAGCCGAGCTCGCGCCCGCGGTCGCAGCCTCGTAGGCTTACCGGCCGTGCCGACCGTCCCCGTTCCTCCCGACGTCGACGAGTTCCTGTCGCGCCCGAATCCCGCGGTCGTTGCGACCCTCCGTCGAGACGGCTCACCGCACACGGTGCCCACCTGGTACGACTGGGAGAACGGCCGCGTACTGCTGAACATGGACGCAAGCAGGCTGCGCCTGCGGTTCTTGCGCCGCGATCCCCGTGCTGCGCTGACCGTGCTCGACGAACGCAGCTGGTACAGCCACATCAGCCTGATCGGCAGGGTCGTCTCGGTCGAGGACGATCCCGAGCTCGCCGACATCGATCGACTCGCCGTTCGCTACACGGGGCAGCCGTTCCGTCGGCGAGAGGCCAAGCGGGTTAGCGCCTGGCTCGAGCCCGAGCGCTG
>Ga0070699_100003509_pt1 | contig 13859 bp, 13 predicted proteins | sample KBSK1503metaG_FD_65473 | JGI IMG/M metagenome (GOLD analysis project Ga0070699, IMG submission 65473) | Corn, switchgrass and miscanthus rhizosphere microbial communities from Kellogg Biological Station, Michigan, USA - KBS K1-50-3 metaG | ecosystem: Host-associated > Plants > Roots >...
CAATCAGGGCACCCACGGCGATGCCGAGGCCGTGATGCCGTGCGCCGTCGCGCCAGACGACTTCGTATCCAGGCTCGACGTACCATCCCACATTCTTTTTGGGCCAGAACATGAAGTCGAGCACGCTTTCAACGCCCCAGAACGTGCCGCCGTCGCGGCCCGACGCGTGCACGACCTCCGGCCCGACACCAATCATGAATTCGAATTTCGGCATCGGCTGCCACGGCTTCTTGAACAGCACGTCGAACGGCATTTCAAGGCCGCCGTTCGCAGCGATGGCCGTGACGCCGACCTCCAATTCGAGCCAATGTTCGACTGGCGTGATTTCGAACGCGAGCGTTCCGCCGTTATGAACCGCCTCGCCGCGCTCCCAGTCGCCGGCCGCGCCGAGCTCGAACACGACGGAATGATCGTCCGGTTCAGTCGGCGACGGCGGCCGGCGCGGATCTTGAGCGCCCGCTGTCGCTGACCAACAGAGACACATCGTCACCGCGAGACACCAGTCACCGGTTCTCATCGCTGCACCTCTCTGATTCCAACCAATTCGCGAGTGTTGGCGGGGATTCAGACAAGCCGTGGTGGGCGTTCGATCGGGGCGAGGACGGTGGCCGGAAGGTCGGGTGCGGCGACAACCAACATCGCCACAACGCGATCGCAGCGACGTGCGACGATGACATCGCGGCGCACGAAGAACGCGTTGACACACAACCCACAGGCGCTGGCGATCACACAGGCGTCGGTGGTCTCCCAGCCAGCTGTCGCGTGGACGGCGTTACTGCAGCCATCGGGACAGGCGACCGCATCAACGGCTGGCAGTAATCCGATCAAACCAAGCAATGCGATCGCGACGGCGCGGCGCATGGCACCGAATCTATCGTGCCGCGCCACACCTCGACAGCGCATGCGTCGCGTAATGAAACTGGACGACCGCTGGAGTACAGTCTCAGCTATGCGTGGGCGGTGGATGCTCGCAATCCTGCTCGCTGTCTCGGCATGGGGCTGCACAGCAGCGGCACCGCCTTCGCCATCGTTGCTCCCGCCGGATGACAACCCAGGACCTCCTCCTGACATACCAACAACCGAGGGAGCGACGTTTACGTTGACGAATGACGGCGTCCTACCCAAACAGGTACGGGTGTTTCAGGGCTCGCGCGTCGCATTCATCGACGCCGGGACGGCCGTGCACGAGATCCGGTCGAATCCCCTTCATCTGCACACCGACTGCCCGGAACTGAATGCCGTCGGTTTCATCGTGACCGGACAAACCAACGTGTCCGATCCGATGCAGCACATGCGCGGATGCGGATTCCACGATCATGTCAACGAAGCCGACGCGCGGTTCTACGGCACAGTGTTCGTCGATGCGCGCTAGACCCGTCGTTCAACGCGCCTTTGCTTCGGTCTGTACGGTCTTGACCGGACCCATCCCGACGATCTGCACGACCGTATCCTCGTCCTTCGCGCCGTCGTAATGGTGGAAGCCCGCCGGGTGGAACATGAAGCCCCCGGCCTTGATCGGCGTCATCTTCTCCGGGTCGTACACATCACCGGCACCGACCCACCACGTGCCCTTCAACACCGTGATGTAGCGATCCTGATCGTGATAGTGCGGGCGGCTTCCCTGTCCCGGGTTGAAGTGATTGCGCACCACGTACATGCCTGGCGAGGCTTGATCGCCGAGTACGCGAAACGTCGTCGACGGAGCCACGTCGGCCTGCATGATTTTGTGCTCAGCGTCCACCAGCGGCGGCGCCTGCACAGCTCCGCGCTGGCCGCCGACGATCGACTGCATCACCGCGACGACAACAGCAGTTACGGTGATCCGCGACGTGAGCGTTCTCATGGCAAATCGCCTCCGTCCGTCACTGATGCTGCGTCGCCGCCGCCGGCGCCAGCAACTGTGTGATCTGACGTACTGCGTACGCTACCTTCAGCTCGAAGATCCGTTTGCCGAGTTCGGCGGTGGACCGGCGCGCGTCGCCCGTGATGCCGTTATTCACGCTCCGCTGCGGCCGCTGTCCAGGCTCGGGAACCGGATCGCCGATCGCTGCCTTAACCAGGTCCTTTCGGACCCACGGCTGCGAGCCTTCGAGGTACAGCATTTCCGACGTGTCGGGAATGCCGGCGTGTGAGCTCTTCGGATATCCATGTTCGGCGAGCCATGCGTCGAAGTCGCCGTTCGCTTTGCCATACACCTCGTCGCAATAGACGACGTGTATGCCCCGCGGCGAGTACCGCGAACCGAGCTTCTTGGCGACCTCGCCGAGTTCTCGCTGACCGCCGCCGTGGTCGCCCATCAGCACGACATTCTTGAACCCGGTCTTGATTAACTGATCGACAATCTGCTCGTTCAGCGCCGCGTAAAGCTCCGGCGTCAGTCCGATCGTCCCTGGCAGATCCGCGCTGGCGTTGTTCGGCGAGAACGGCAACACCGGCGCGGCGATCGCGTTTCCGAGCTTCAAAGCGATGGCTCGGACGGTCGCGCGGCCCATCAGCGTGTGACCGCCGTTCACGTTCTGCGGTCCGCGCTGCTCTGTCCCGCCGTTGTAGACCAACGCGGTGGTTCGGCCAGCCTGCAGCGCCTGTTTCACCTCGGGCCACGTCATCATCTCGAAGTCAACGAGCGGTGAACGCTGCGGCGTCTGAGCGGACGCAAGCGCCGCAATGAAGATGGATGAAAGTATCAGTAAGGACGTTCGAAACATGCAGACCTCCACGCCTTCAAAACGAATGTCGCCGCTCGGCTCAAGAGCTGCTGCTCGGCCTCGTACCAGAACTGCGTTCGCGGTCCGGCTGGCTGGCCGCGCTGCATATACAGCTCGAGCGCGCGCCGTTCGATTGCGTCACGAGTCGGAAATGGGTTCGAGAGATCCCACACGTGTCGTCGCTCGGCCACAGCTCTTTCCTCGTTGTGTGTGTTCGGAGCGTACCGATGATTGACCCTCGGTGCGAGCCATAGACCACGAACGGCCAGTTACGCTGCATCAACAACACTCCACTAACGATGAATGGCATCCGCTCCGTTTGGTGGTTTCCGACCGGTCTTTCGAAATGTGAAGCAGTTGTTGCTCCAGTTAGCTACAGTGCGGATGTGCGCTGCGGATGACGAGCTCCCGATGCACTGCGATTCGGCTGTCGGTCCCTTGCACAATCGTGCGGATCCGCAATTCGGCGTTCTGGTCGGCCGCAGTCATGGCGAGGACCACGGCCACGAATGTCATGCGGACACCCGGATGGTGGCAATTCATCTGGCACGAACACCGCGGCTCGTTCGAGCCGCCGCCCATCGATTTCTCGCGTCAAATGATCGTGGCCGTCTTCGGCGGTTCTGCTGGCGCCGGATCGTCGATCGAGATTATCGCCGCCGTCCGAGAAGGCGCCTCAATCGTCGTGCGGTACCGGGAGCAGCTCCGTCCGCGTGATGCGAAGTCGCTGACGCCGTTTCACATCGTCGCCATTCCCGCGGATCGGTCAACTGTGACATTCGTCAGACTCACGGCTTCTTGACGAACTGCAGATCGACTGCCTTCGGATCCGCACCCACTATCGTCTTGTCGATCTTCGGCAGCACTTCGTCCACGGTTTCAAGATACAGCCGCGTGGCCGTGTCACGGGGGGCCTTCGCGTACTCCGCCGCCACGCCGGTGAATCGCGCCGCATCGCCGGTCGCGGTGTTGACGACTTGGGTGTTGTACGCGAGCGCCTCCTGCCCTCTTTGTGCCGCTTCACCGCGGGCGACCGGCACGACGCCGTTCGCATAACTCTCCGCTTCGCGGACGATGCGATCGCCGTCTTCTCGAGCCGCAGCGACCAGGCGAAACGCTTCGAGCACCTCGTCCGGCGGCACAATCGAATCGAGCCCGACGCTGAGCAGCGAGACACCGCAGTCGTATCGGACGACCGTGGCCTCGGCGAGTTGCTGCACGCGCTCCTGGACCGCGACCTTTTCCGTCGTCAGGAGATCGTCGACGCGACGGCCTGCGACGACCTGCGCGAGGGCGCCGCGCGTCGCGTTGGCGACCAGGCCGTTGACGTCGACAGCGCGGAACAGGTACGTCGCCGGATCGCTGATAGCAAACTGCACGACCACTCGGATGTTGAGGACGTTGCGGTCACCGGTCAGGAACTGCGATCGATTGACAGGCTCGGCGCCGTCGAGGCCGAGCGTCAATCGTTTTGTTTCGCGGACCCGCAGCCTGTAGACCGTCGAAATCGGCGACGGCCATGTCCAGTGCACGCCTGACGGAACCCGGCTGTCGACCACTTTGCCGAGCCGCGCGACGACGGCCTGCTGATCGGCCGACACGACGTACACGCCGGACACCAGGTAGGCCGCGATCAGGATGGCTGCGATCGGCCGCCAGTCGAGAAGCGCTCGCCAGTCGCGTGATGCCGGCGGCGGCGGCGCGACGTCAACGAGCATCGGGCACCTTACCCTGCGTCAGCAGCCGCAGCAGCTCCGAGTCACCGGAGAGAATGATCGAGGTCTTTTCGTTGAGAATCTTCTTGTATGACTCGAGCGTGCGGAGGAACTTGTAGAACTGCGGATTCTTTCCGTACGCCTGACTGTAGACGCGTGCGGCCTCGGCGTCGCCTTCGCCCTTCAACTTCTCCGCATCGCGATACGCCTCCGCGAGCAGCTGCGAGCGCTGGCGGTCGGCTTCCGCTCGGATCTTGAGCGCCAACTCCTCGCCCTGCGCGCGATATTCCTTCGCGATGCGGTCGCGTTCCGCGCGCATGCGCGCGTAGACGGCGTACTTGTTCTGCTCCGGAAAATTGATCCGCTTCAATTGCAGATCGACGACGGACACGCCGAATCGCCGCTCGGTCTCGACGGTCGCCGTCGACCGCACCTGATCCGCGAGCGCTTGCACGCGCGCGCGGCCGGGTTCGATCGACAGCAGGTCCGTGAGATCCACCCGCCCGATATCGGCCGCGAGAGTCGCCCAGACCAGGTCGTGCAGTCGCATTTCGGCGCCGGCCACATCACCGACCGTTTGCAGGAACTTGTTCGGGTCGACGATCTTCCACGCGAGGGCTGATCCAAGGACCAAGTTCTTCTTGTCCTTCGTCAGGAACTCCGAAGACCCCGGGTCGTACACCATCAGCCGGCGGTCGAATCGCATCACCGATTCGAACGGCCATTTGAAGTGCAGGCCGGCGTCGGCAACGGTTCGCGTCGGTCGCCCGAACAGCGTCACGATCGCGATATCCGTTTCGGCGACGGTGAACATCGCGAGCCACGCGACGAACAATGCGAAGGCGACCGCGGCCAACCGGACGTACGAACGCTCGACTGTCATATCACCGCTCCTCTTCGTCGTACATGCCTGGCGCCGTGCCGCCAATGAATCTCAGGATGTCGCCGTCGCCGACGTAGATGACGCCGCGGCGCCCGCCGCGGTGGTCGTCGAGAATGATCATTCGCTTCTGGGGTAGGACGCTCTCGATCGCCTCGATCTGCAGACGGAACATCGTCAGCGGCATGCTCGCATTCGGCGCAAGCCTGGCCAGGAAGCGAGCGATGTCGCCCTCGCTGTGGCTGATACGAGTGGCCTTGTAGCCCGCTGCCTGTTCGAGTTGTGCTTTTGCGCCGCCGCGCGCGAGCGGGATCGCTTCCTTGGTGTACGCGTCCGCTTCGTTGACGCGCATGACGCGTTCCTCTTCAGCGCTCGCCACATCACGAAACGCCTCGACGACTTCGACGGGCGGGTGCACGTCGGCCATGTGGATGCCCAGCACATCCACTCCGGCGTCCACCTGCGCCAATCGCGCACGAACGGCAGCGGTCCATCGCTCTTCGAGAATCCGGCGGTCCGTTGTCAACAGCGTGTCGAGCGGATAGTTCGCCGCGAGCGTCCGGAGGGCGCCTTCGGCCATCATGCGCACGAGCGCCTCACCGTCGCGGACCGAATACAGATATCGCGCTGGGTCGCCGATCGCGTAGTGCACCACGGCGTACAGCTCGGACAGGTTCTCGTCGCCGGTGAGGACCAGGTTCTCGTCCGACACCTGCTGCACCTGCCCTTCGCCGTGCGTGGTGTTCCACTCGTAATCCATCGGCCCCTGCAACGACCTCAGCGGAGACCGGAAGCCGAGCTCGAGTACGCGGACGCGCCGCGGGGTCAGTCGCGTGATCGTTTCGACCGGCCACGGCGCTCTGACGTGCAGTCCCGGCTGCAGATGCGCATCGACGAGGCGGCCGAAGCGAAGAACGGTCGCGGTTTCGGCCGGTCCAAGGACAACGACGCCCGAGGCAAGCCACAGCATCGCCGCCGCAGCGACGGTCCCGCGCACGATCGCCTGTCGATGCCGTGTCCACTCGCGCTCGAGCACCCCGCCCGCGACGGTGGCCCGCTCACGAATGCGCCGCGCGGAATCGATTCGCCATTGATCCCACGCGCGAACGTCCCGGACGCGATGCTCGATCAGCAGGCTCACCGATCCGAGGATCACGATCAGCGACACGAACTGATGCAGCAGCGCTGAGGCCGCGGGAGTCAGGTAGCCGAGCCCCGCCGCGAGAATCGCAAGCGAATTGACGCCGATCGCGAAGGCGATGATGTTGAACTCGACGCGCTTCATCGTCTTGCGCGCAAAGACGATCAGGTCCGCCAATGCGGTGAGGCGCGATTCGAGGATGACGACCTGCGCGGCTTCCGCCGAAAGATCGGCGGCGCTCCGGCCGAACGCCGCGCCGACGTGCGCCGCGGCGAGTGAGGGGGCATCGTTGACGCCGTCACCGACCATCAGGACTCGCGCGCCGCTCGCGCTCAGCTCCTGAATCCGCTGAAGCTTCTCCTCCGGGAGCTGGTTGGCGTACACGTGCGCCGGATCGATGCCGACGGCGGATGCAATTGACTCGGCGACGCTGCGGTCGTCACCGGTAATCAAATACACGTCCTTGATGCCCGTTCTGGTCAGCGCTTCGATCGCGGACGCGGCGTCGGCGCGCGCCGTGTCCTGCAAAGCGACGAGACCCGCCGGACGCCCATCAACCGCCACGATGACGTGCGTTTCGCCGGTGCGCGCGCGACCGATGAGTTGCTCGATGGCGCTCGTGTCGGCGGGGACCATCTCGCGGGCGTACGCCGGGCTGCCCACCGCGACGCGACGCGCACCGACGATACCGCTGACACCGCGACCGGGGCGCGCGGTGAACTGGTCGGTCACAAGCAACTCGATCCCGCGGCGTGCGGCCTCCGCGCCGATGGCGCGGCCGAAGGCGTGCTCCGATCGATGCTCGATCGACGCGGCGAATTGCAGCACTTGTTCAGGCGTGTACTCCCCCGTGACGAGCACGTCAGTGACGGCGGGGTGGCCGGCGGTCAGCGTGCCGGTCTTGTCGAACGCGACCGCCGTGACCTGGCTCAATGCCTCGAGCGTGTCGCCGCCCTTGACGAGAACGCCGTCGCGCGCCAGGCGCGCGAGCGCGGCAGCGAACGCGGCGGGCGCCGCATATACCAGCGCACACGAACAGGCGACGAGGAGCACTGCTGCAGCACGCAACGGCTGACCGGTCGCCAAGTAGATCAACGCCGCGCTGCCGAGCACCACCGGGAGGAAGATCCGCGACAGGCGATCCGCGGTTCGCACGATCGCCGGACGTCGACGTCGAGCGTCCGACACGAGCCGACCGATCCGCGCGAGCGTCGTGTCCTGGCCGACGAGCTCCGGACGTACTTCGATCGCGCCGTGGTCTACAATCGTGCCGCAGAACACCTGCGCGCCGGCGCCTTTCGGAGTGGGAATCGATTCTCCCGTCACGAGCGAGTGATCGATCGACGCTTCGCCGTCGATCACGACACCATCGACCGGTACGCGTTCACCGCCCCTGACGATGACACGATCGGTCAGCTGCACGCTGGTAGACGGCACCGACACTTCGCGTCCATCGCGAATCACTGACGCGCGATCGGGCTGAATCGACAGCAGGCCCGCAATCGCGCGATCGGCGCGGTGCATGGCCCAGTGTTCCAGACCGTCGCCGACGAGAACGATCAGCATGACTTCGGCCGCCGCGAGATACTCACCGGCAAGGACGGCGATCAGCGCCGCCACGGCGATCGTGATGTCGTAGGTGATCTGCCGCGCCCTGATCGCGGCCCACGCGCGAAGACCGAGCGGGTACGCGCCAATCAGCGCCACGAAGATGGCGGTGTTGATCCCGAACACGGTCGTCACGAGGCCCGTGGCGTTGAGAAGAACGGTGAAGAACGCCGCACCGAGGAGCGCCAGCCGGCCCTGCCACGTGGGCGGCCAGGCTGGCGCGTGGGCATGGGCGTGGCCGGCAAGACTGGTCATGCTGCGCCACACTCAACTCGTTTCTCGTCCGCGGGAACAGAGATTTCCAATGGAGGCCACGGAACGACCACTCAACGGTTCAGCCCGTTACATGGACGGATGTTGCGACGACCGAGGACGGCCTCACACCTCGGCATTCGGCGTGGCGAACTCGTTCGCGCGTGAGCCACGCTCACACGATTGAGTGGCAACTGGCAGGGGATCTCGCGCTGATTCTTGGTTCCCCAATCATCGCCGGAACCATTCCACTCAAATGGCGTCCCAAACCGTCCGCTACAAATCGCACGCACTGGAGATGGCGATTGCGGTTTGCTAGCGCAATCTTATGGACTCGACCGGCGGTCCACGCCCGCCGAAGACCTACCGCGGTTCGTTGCGCCGGTTGCGGCGAATCAAGATGCGGGGCAACAGCTCGTGGGAGTTGTGGATTCTTGCCATCTGGGTCGCGTTCCTTCTGCTCGTGGTCATCCCCTGGATGATCCGACACTCTCCGTAGCAACCGCGGCCGAAGCCGGGCGCGGCGCAAGAAGATCCTGTAGGCCGCTCACGCTGAGATAGAGGAACGTCCCGCCGATATGTGCGAGAACGATCGCGAGCCAGAACGCGGACGGATGCGTCCACACTGCGCCGGCCTCGGCCCCGGCAAGCGTCGACGCTTCGATCGCCGCCGCAAGCACAACGGCGTTCCAGGCGGACCGTGTTTCCGTCATCAGCATCAACCCAAGCGCGAAACCTTCCGGAAGTTTGTGAACAGCGATCGCGCCAAACACACGGATGCCGAGCCCCGCCTCGATTGTCGACGCCGCGCTGACGCCCAGCCCATCGAAGAAGCAGTGGATTCCGAGCACGAGCGCGAGGAACACAAGGCCCCGGCCGTGCGAATGATGATGGCCTTCCTCGAAGTGACGCATCGCGCACGCCGGACAGATCGGCGCGACGTAGTTCCCAATGAGCCAGAACACGAGATAGCCCAGGCCGACCGAGATGACAAAGATCGGCCAACTCAAAGCCTGTTTGCTCTCCGGCAGGATGTCGAAAATCGCGACGATCGCAAAGAACAGCAATGCAAGGTACACGAGCGGTCGCATCGCACGCATTCCGGCATGACGGACGAGCACCGCGCCGAACGCACCGACCCATGCAATGGTTGTTGCAACGACCACTTGAATCCAGGCTGGGTTCACGGTGACCGCTTGTACCTTCCTCGGCACGAACGACAGACCGTTTTCAAACGAACGGGCGTCACCGTCGGACGAACGGTCCTGCAGGCTAGTGATTCAGATCGATTCGCGAGCGCCCGTGATACGGCGCAAACGCGACGCCGGCGTCAACGACTTCGAGCGACAGCTTCTCGTCGTCGACATCGACAATGACGAAGTGGTGTGGGTTGCTATCTGGTGTGGACCCAGGGGTCGTGAGGTGTTCGACGGTCACCTGCTGTCTGGCGCCTGCCGAAAGATATGCGGCTAGGTCAGGCTCGCCGGCATACACATAGATAGGAGCCCCGCCGCCTCCGGTGACCACATCGTCCCGCCGGTAGATCTCACCTTCATCGAGATAACGCTCGACGAAGTGATCGAAGAGGTGGTCGTGGCCTGCAATCGTCATGCGCACGTGGTGCTTTCGGAACAGTGGAGCGTACAGGGTCCGCAGCGCGAGCGTCGCCGGTTCAAGGCGATCGGGCTCACGCTCGTGAGTAACTGGACTGGGCGGCTGAACACCGCTGTGTGGTCCCGACGAAAAGAGGGGGTGGTGGAACATCGCAAACACGTTTCGATATCGGACCCGATCGAGATGCACGAGTTGATCGGTTACCCAGGCAAGCTGGATCGTGTCGCCGGCGATGTTCGAATCGAACGCGATGAAAAACGAATTGCCGAAGCCAAACGCGTACGTCGGATAGCCGTTCAGACGTCGCGGAGAACCCTCCGGCGGAATCAACCTTGAGATTGCTGTCAGCGTATTGTGGAGGCCAAGCGCGCGACCTGGATCGCCCGGCGGCATGCCGGTGACATCGTGGTTGCCGACTGAAAAGAAGTACGGCAAATTGGCCTGTTTCGTCAGCTTCTCGACGATCGGTGTAAAGACATCGTTCCAGCGCTCAGCGTTTTGACCTCGGAAAGTCGCGTCGCCAGACGACAGTACAAACCGGATCGGCGCGGCCGTTGACCGACGCGCCTGGATGCTCGCCAGCATCGCCTCGACGACCCGCGCGTGCGCCGCTTGATCTTCCCGCGGTGCGTCCGCAGTACAGTCGCAACGCGTGTCGCCATACGCGATGAACGCAAACCGCGAGATTCCTGCCGTCGCCGATTCGTCCGGCAGCGGCGCGGCCGGCGGCGCGATCGGCCGCACAGCGTGAATCTCCGGTACGATCTGCGGCTCCTGTGCTGCGGTTGCCGCGCTCGCTACCGCGAGGAGCGGGACGACGAATTGGCGCATGCCGACGGGTACTGCTTGTATACGAATCTGCGCGACGGCTGAATGCAAACCTGGCAAACGGTCGGAATCGCGTCATGAACGGCCCTGCGTCTGTGACGATTGGACCTGGATTGCATCGGTGGAGCCGAACAACAGCTGCGCCTGCTGTGTTTGACAGCGTCCAACGTCGCGCGTAATTTCGAGTCATCTCGTGTGGCGATCGATCGCCACCCCTCCACGTCACCGTAAGTCACGTGGAGCTGCTTCGAGGCCCTCGGCCCAGCGCCCACGGCGAGAAGCACCCGAGACCGGAACGGTTGGCAAGTCGCAGCCGAAGATCCGACGGCCTTAGGCAAGTCGGTGAGGCACTCAACGCGACAGCGACCTGCGAGCGGCCGACCCATTGTCCGCCGCATCGAGGCGACACCACCGAGGGCCGGTACCCATCGACACGCCGTTGCGCGCGATTTCTCCCAGGACAAGTCGCGGGGCAACGAGCATCAGGAGCGTACGATGCGTCGCGCACATCCGCCACGCATCGACGCCTCCCGTCGGCGGAGATTCGAGTGAGCGCTTTACGCCCTGAATCCCGCCTGACCGAGTCCGCCACGCGAGCCGATCGCCTGAGGTGATCGTCCTCCCGTCGCACCATCTCGACTCGGTTCGCCATCGCAAACATTCGGCGTCGTACATCCGACGCCCACAACCGTGCGAAGGGGCACCGATGAGGAAGACGACGTACACCGGATCGGCGCATACTGCGGACACGACGCAGCCAACGGCGGATGCGTCGCTCGCGACGAGCGGACTGCCGAATCGCATGATGACAGCGTTCGAGGTCGCGGAATTCGTCGGCTGCCACGAAGAGACCGTGCGGCGCGCGTACTTGCGCGGCGTACTGATCTCCCAGCGGTTCGGCGTTCGGGGAAGGAGGTTTCATCCCGCAGATGTCCTCGACTGGATTCGTCGAGGCGCACCCACGAGAGTCTCGTAATTCGAGAGGAGGACCCCTATGGCTGTTCGGAAGATCTGCAAACAGAAAGGCTGCCGTGCTAGCCCGCGATGCGAGCATCCGTGGTGGTTCGACGTGATGCACGACGGCAAGCGCTGGCGCATGCGCGTGGACGACTTCGCGCTGGCGCGCGGTGCGACCGAAACGATCACGTCGAAGCAGACGGCAGAGCGTGTGTGGGAACCGAAGTTCGTTGGCGAGATCGCGGCGGGACGCGACCCGCGAGTCGCGCCGACGAGATCGGCGCCGGCTCCGGAACTGACCGTGGCCGGGTTCCTCGACCGCTACTACACAAGCTACGTCGAGGCGGAGGCGTTACGAAGCGCTGCAACGATCAAAGGACGCTTGAAGGCGGTCAAAGACGTACTCGGCGAGTTACCCGTCGCGGTGCTGGAGAAGCCGGCGGAGATTTACCGCTTCAAAGCCGGTTATCGTCACGGACACAACATCGCCATGGTGAATCGTGCGCTCAGCACGCTGCGCGCGGCGATCAATTGGGGCCGCTTTCAGGATCCGCCGATCCTCACCACGTCCCCATTCCATCGATTTGGCGTCACGATCAAGACGAAGGAGGAAACCAAACGTGATCGGCGTATCGGAATGGACGAAGAGCAGGCACTGCTGTCGGCGGCGATGTCGATGAACTCGACCGAACACAAGTTCGTCGGGTCGTCCATGCACGATCGCCTGATCGGCGCGCTGGAGACGTGCTGCCGGCAAGGCGAGATGCTCCGCATCCAGAACCGTCACGTCGACTGGGAGCGACATCAGATCGCGATTCCCGGTGCGCACGCGAAGGACGCGGAGAACCGTCGGATCCCGTTCGATCCGCACGGACGACTCGCTCCGATCCTGAAACGCCGGGCGAGCTTGGGGTCATCCGCGTTCGTGTTCGGCACGGACGCCGGTGAGTTCCAGGCGAGCTTCAAAGCCGCCTGGGAGGCGCTGCTGCTCGTCGCAAACGCGCAGGCCACGAAACGTGTCAGACGCGGCACGTGGTCGCCGGAGGATCGCGCGAGACTTCGACAGATCGATCTGCACTGGCACGACCTCCGTCACGAAGGCGCCTGCCGGCTGCTCGCCGACGGCGTCGACATCCGCACGATTCAGTTGATGCTCGGCCATGCCGACATCAAGCAGACGCAGCGCTATCTCAACATCACCGACGAAGAGCTCCGCAAAGCGATGACCGGTGTGTGGGAGCGCCGCCGCCAGCTGCGGGCGGTGAGTCAGTAAACGATTTGAGGCGTCAGGGAACTACCGTGAGCCGCTACAGATTGTCAGTCATTTGTCAGTCGGACGATCGTCAGGAGACGAGCGGATCTCAAAGCGTGCAGATTTGCTCAGAAATGTTGGCGCGCCCGACAGGAATCGAACCTGTAACCTTCGGCTCCGGAGGCCGACGCTCTATCCAATTGAGCTACGGGCGCAACCGACGGGACCGCTGGGCGCGGTCCCATCGGTTGCGAGTTTACCTCATTCGATTCGGATGACGCACCGTGCATAGAGCCCGGTGTACCCGACCGTCGACGCGGTGCCGACCGGCTTGTCCGCGTTGTTCCCGTCCGCGACGTAGAGGGCGAGGTCGTTGCCGATTTCCTCTCCGATCCAATCGCCGCCGAAACCATTACCGATGGCGAGGTTCCATTTCATCGCCGCCCGCATCTCCGCGGACGAAGGAAGATGAGCGCCGACGCCGTTGCAGAACGCAGCCGCGTCCGAGAACGTCGTTCCGTAATCCCATGGACCGTGGTCGACGGACTCGATGCACATCGCGCCGCGTTTCTCGAAGCTTTGGGGACAATCGGTGCGCGCGCCGCCGTTACAGGCGTACGACAACACACCGTTGAGCGTGAACTTCGTGCCGCCATTGGGACAGTTCGGATCGCCGGCGACGATCGGTTCGATCGAGACCGAAGCGCCGGCCAAACCCGATGGTCCGATCATTCCCGGCGGACCTTGAGCGCCGGCCGGTCCTGCCGGTCCCTGTGCGCCCGTCGCACCTGCCGGACCTTGCGGTCCGGGCTCACCTTGGGCTCCCGTCGTACCCGCCGGACCCTGTGCACCCGTCGGACCGATCGGACCCTGTGTACCCGTCGGACCGATCGGACCCTGTGTACCC
>Ga0070699_100003510_pt1 | contig 13859 bp, 9 predicted proteins | sample KBSK1503metaG_FD_65473 | JGI IMG/M metagenome (GOLD analysis project Ga0070699, IMG submission 65473) | Corn, switchgrass and miscanthus rhizosphere microbial communities from Kellogg Biological Station, Michigan, USA - KBS K1-50-3 metaG | ecosystem: Host-associated > Plants > Roots >...
CTGCGTCACAAAGAAGGTTCGGGGATCTGTCAGATCGACCCGATACACCACCGGCACCTTGCCCTCCAGTGTGAGGGGCAAAGGTTTGCCCCCTGCGTCGACCACGGCCGGGTCCTCGAAGCGGAACACGAACACCCCTTGCGCGTTGGCGCGCGCATCCTGCAAGCCTCCCATGCGCGCCAGGGCCTGAGCCAGCGAGATGCCCTGTGCCTCGAAATAGACCTCCTCGTTCTTGCCGACCGCACCGAGTGCGGTAAAGCTCAGCGATTGATGCAACGCGGTCATGACGTCCCCCGGGTGCAGCACGACATTCTGTTTCGGATCCTGGATGATCGTATCCAGCGGCAACGACCGCACCTGTCCATCGCGTGTAATCTGAATCGTGATCTTCCCGACCGGCTGTTTCACCCCGCCAGACGCCGCCAGCGCATCGAGCAGGCGTTCCCCCTTGGGGGTGAGCGGCATGCGCAGGCTGGAAACCACCTCGCCCACGACCGTCACGTTCGCCGTGCTATTTCTGATCACCCGCACCAACACCTGCGGCTGATGGGCCTTGCCGCTCAGCCGGCGGACGATTTCCGCCTCGATTTGCTGCGGAGTCTTTCCGGCGACAGGCACGGCACTCGCGAACGGAATGTTGATCGTCCCCTCGATGTTGACCATCTGCTCTGGAAATGTCGTCACCCGCGTCGTCGCCGCGCCGGCGCGCGGGTCCAGCACCGTCGTGCCGAACAGGGATGCCGGTGGTGCTTCCCAGATCGACACCTCCACCACATCGCCGGGGCCGACGATATGACCCAGCGGTGCCACGTCTCCCAAGGTCTCGGAAAACAGGCTGCGCTCCTGCGCCGCCTGCAATCGCCTGGCAACGGCACCGGTGGCATCGATCACGGGGATCGACGAGTCACCCTCTTGTTGCTCGATGATCTGACCTTTGCTGGGGCCCGCAGAAGGAAACCAGGGTTGGAAAATGGAGCAGCCGGAAAGGACCGCTCCCCCTACTACACTCAACAGCAACAGGCCTATACAATGGGAACAAGAACATGAAATCATGATAGATACTTCCAAGTAGGGAGGATTGGGCCATGCGAAATGCTCTGCTTCGGCAAACGATGTGCCTTGCAGATCTTTCGCGGATAAAACCGGGGTGCCTTCGAGGGACCACTGAATAGCACGGTTATGTCCTCACGTAATCAGTTGTAAACCGTGACCGTGACTGGATTGCTCACGTTGACGCAGGAAGCTATCCAGCTTCCCTCGGTCACCCCAAAATGCCAAGGGTTCGTAATCTGGATAGGGGTAATGACCAAGATTCAGGTTGATGTTCCACTGATTTTCATCAATCCAGCCTTCTACTAGCTTGCGAACCGAGATCGGTTTGCCAGAGCTGATATTTACAATGCCAATATCTGCTCTGTTTAGAGCCAACGTGACGAGATTCTTGGCTACATCGGTCACTGACAGATAATCGCGTAGCTGCTCCCCTCCAGACATGTTGAAAACCTCATACCCTTGTTCAACTGCCCGCTTCAATTGCGGTAGCAATGAACTTTCGGCTTGACCGTCACCGTATAGGTAAAACAGTCGTGTCCATGTCAATATAAATGGCTGACTTTTACGGAGATATTGAAGTTGACGACGAAGCGTATCCTTTGCGAATCCATACGGATTGGCTGGATGAGTTTCCATTGTCTCACTCAATTGACCCGACTGCATGCCGTACTCGAAGCAGGTTCCCGGGACAACAAGCCCAGACAGACCGGATCGAACAAGGCCGCTCAGGAATCGATAGTGCATTGGCAATTCATGTTCAAAATGATGCAACGAGCGATAGTTTGGCAGCCCTCCCCAGGCCAGGTGGATGAGTACGTCAGGCCTGCCCATAACATCAAAGACGTTGGGGGGAGGGCAATCTAAATCCACCTGGACCATGTCGATATCATTAAGTATAGAATTTACCGGTGAAATGCCTCGGACAACCGCAACCACATCGACAGCATGACTTACCAGTTCGGACAAAACATGCCGCCCAATAAAGCCTGTAGCCCCCGTTACCGCGACCTTCATGGCTGGATTCTTAGCTCTGGTACTGCAGTTACGAATTGCCCACCCCACGACCGGATATAATTTAGTTGTTCAATAACTTCAGTCTTCAAATTCCAAGGTAGGATCACGACATAGTCAGGCTTTACTCCTTGAACACGGTCCTCGCTGACGATTGGGATGCGGCTCCCCGGCATGTATTTCCCCTGCTTCGCGGGGTTGCGGTCTACTACAAAAGAAATCAGGTCGGGCCGGAGTCCAGCGTAGTTCATGAGCGTGTTCCCCTTGGCGGCGGCGCCATAGGCAGCAACAGTCTTACCTTGACGCCTGGCTTCCAGCAAGAAGACGAGAAAATCGTTTTTCACCTTGTCAGTCTTTGCCTGGAAACCTGCGTAGTAGCCAGCAGTGGACATACCGGCCTGGGCCTCACGTTGCAGCAATTCGTGTATTTTCGCGCTGCGCGGATGCCGACCAGTGTCGCTGCGCTGCGCAAACACACGGAGGCTGCCGCCGTGGGTGGGGTGTTCTTCTACATCAAAAACGCTCAGCCCGTTGGTGGCGAAGATGCGGTGTACCGCAGTGAGCGACAAGTAAGAATAGTGCTCGTGATAAATAGTGTCGAACTGATTTTCAGCTATGAGATTTAGCAGGTTTGGAAACTCGAAAGTTGCCGCACCCTGCGGTTTGAGCAGCCGGGCGAAACCAGAAACGAAATCGTTGATGTCCGGCACATGAGCCAGCACATTGTTGGCGGCAGTGAGGTCGGCCTGCTTGCCTTGTGCAACAAGTACATCCGCCAATCGCACGCCGAAGAAGCCTTGGACAATGGGAATGCCTTTGGCGCGAGCGACTGCGGCGGTGCTGGCTGTTGGCTCCACGCCGGTGCAGGGAATGCCGCGCGCTTTTACATACTGAAGCAGGTAGCCGTCATTGGCGGCAACTTCCACCACATGGTGGTCAGCATTTAGATCAAACCGCGCCACCATGTCGGCCACATAGCGCTCGGAATGTGCCAGCCAACTGCTCGAAAAGCCGCTGAAGTAGGCGTACTCGGCGTCAAATAATTCGTAGGTTTGATGAAAGTCTTCGGCTTGCACCAGCCAGCACTGCTCACACACCAGTACCCGCAGGGGGAACCACTTTTCCGGAGCCTTGAGTTTTTGTTCGGTGAGGTAGGCGTTGGAAGGCGGCGCACTCCCCAAATCCACCAGCGGCAACTTGAGTTCGAAACCGCAGTACCTGCATTTCATACGGCTACCCCGCTGAAGTCTTCCAACACAAGGGGATGCGCGGAGTCACGCACCGATTGTTCGACAATAGGCAGTGGCCACTGGATACCCAGTCTTGGGTCTCGCGCGTTCAAACCGCCTTCGGCATCGGCCTGATAGGCAGTAGTGTGTAAATACAGCATTTCACAATCCTTGGTAAGCGTTTGGAACCCATGGGCAAAGCCGTCCGGAATCACGAAGGTCTTGTGGTTGGCGGCACTCAAGATTTCGGCGTGCCAGTGCAGAAAGGTGGTAGAGCCTCGGCGCAGATCCACTGCGACATCGAACACCTCGCCGCGCAGGCAGCATACGAACTTGGTCTCGGCGTGCGGTGAGTGTTGGAAGTGCATACCGCGCACCGTGCCGCGCTTGGTCGTAAGGGTGTGGTTAATCTGGACGATGCTTTTGCCAGGAATGAGTGATTTCAGATCCGCGGAGCAAAACATGCGCTCCAGATAGCCACGGTCATCGCTAATGGGCTTGCGCTGTACTAACTTCAAACCCTGGATAGGCATATCGAGAATGTCGAAGCTGGTACTCATGCTTGCCCTACTGGCTCGTATTCCATGATTTGTGCAAGACTAGTGGCGGCCATGTCGGCGCCGCTTTTCCACGCATGATGCCAATCTAACGTGTAACCCAGGGCCGATTGGAGATTCCAGCGCGGTCGCCAGCCCAACTTTGTCTTGGCCTTGGAGCTATCCAGCTTGAGATAGTTCGCCTCGTGCGGTTGTGGCGCGGTGTCGCACTGCCAACGGAAACCAGACACCCGGCTGCAAAGATGTTCTACGATCCATCGCACCGGGTGCGCATCGGATTCTTCGGGGCCAAAGTTCCACGCTTCGGCTAAGTCTTGACCTTCCGTATAAAGTCTTTTCGCCAGCGTCAAGTAACCGGAAAGTGGCTCCAACACATGCTGCCAAGGTCGGATCGCGTCTGGGGAGCGGATCGTCAGCATTTGGCGTGCATCCAGTGCGCGCAAGAAATCCGGAATGAGTCGGTCCTCCGCCCAGTCGCCACCACCAATCACATTGCCTGCGCGAGCGCTGGCTATGTGAACACCGGAAGACTCTAAAAATGATCTCCGGTATGCGGCGGTAATCAACTCCGAGCAGCCTTTGCTGCTAGAGTACGGGTCGTAGCCGCCCATTGCCTCATTCTCGCGATAGGGCCAGACCCATTCGCGGTTTTCATAACACTTGTCTGTTGTGACGTTAACAATAGCCCGCACCGTGGGCGTTTGTCGGACGGCTTCCAGCAGGTTAACCGTACCCATCACATTCACGGCATAGGTTTCCACCGGCGCGGCATAGGAATACCGCACCAAGGGCTGGGCGGCCAAATGGAGCACGATGTGCGGCTGAGCTGCTTGCATTGCCTGAGTCAACGCCGCTGCATCGCGAATATCCGCAATGGTGCTACTTTTGAGTCGAGCCTCAAGCTTGCAAACTGTGAAGAAGTTGGGGTCAGTGGGCGCTGAGCGCGCGAAGCCATGCACCTCTGCGCCCATGTCGGCTAACCACAGCGCCAACCAGCCCCCCTTAAACCCGGTGTACCCGGTCAGGAAAACCCGCTTGTCTTGCCAAAAATCGCGATCCATTACCACACCTTCCACGGCGCTTTGCCGGATGCCCACAGTTCCTCAAGGAGGTTCTTGTCGCGCAGGGTGTCCATGGGTTGCCAAAACCCTCGATGGAGCCAGGCGTTCATCTGCCCGTCACGAGCCAGGCGCTCCATCGGCTCACGCTCCCAAACCGCGTGGTCATCGTCGATGTAGTCAATAACTTTTGGATTAAGGACGAAGAACCCGCCATTAATCCAAGAGCCGTCCCCCTTAGGCTTCTCTTGAAAACTGTCGATGCGATGCCCAACCAAATTAACGGCGCCAAAACGACCGAGGGGCTGGGTTGCAGTTAGTGTGGCAAGGCGGCCCTCTTGCTTATGAAAGGCAATTAAAGAGGAAATATCGACATCCCCAACGCCATCGCCATATGTAAGGCAAAAATCATCATCTCCGATGTGGTAGCGCACCCTCTTCAAGCGTCCACCCGTCATCGTCTGCTCCCCGGTATCAACCAGCGTCACTCGCCACGGTTCGGCATTGTTTTCGTAAACCTCCATCTTATTGTGCTTGATGTCGAATGTGACATCCGACGTATGAAGAAAATAATTAGCGAAATACTCCTTGATGACGTAGCCCTTGTATCCGCAGCAGATTACGAAATCATTTACGCCGTGTGCGGAATAAATCTTCATGATGTGCCACAAAATCGGTTTGCCGCCGATTTCGATCATTGGCTTTGGGCGGGCAGACGATTCTTCGCTAATTCGCGTACCAAGCCCGCCAGCTAAGATAATTGCTTTCATATTGATCTCTCCGTAAGAAAAACCCATCTGACTGTGGCCTCAGTAGCCACCTGGAGGATGCCTCGAAGATCAGGGTCGTCATCGACGACCAGAATTCGTGTCCTCAACATGAGAGTTCCCTCTCCGACCATCCGAGTGTTGCGAGCACGTCAGCTTGGAATTTTCCAGCAGTCGTTAACGGACGCACGGCACGAAAGTCGGCGGCTCAACTGTCAGAAACCGATCGTTGTAGAACTGGTCCGAAGCGAGTTCTGCCGCCCACCGTTGGTGAAACCACGCTAGCTCACGCATGTCCAACGAAACAACGCGAGACAGCGACTCCATGTGAATCAGCTCTGCGCTCGGCGTATACACCACCGAAAGCCCCTTACGTCGGACCTTCAGACAGAAGTCAACGTCGTTGAAGCACACGGCCAGCTCATCGCTGTATCCCCCGACCTCTCGATAAATGCTCGCCGGCGACATCATGACCGCGCCTGTCACTGCGGAGTAGTTGCGCACCCCGCATGTGCTAAAAAAATACCCGGCGTCGTTCCTGGGAAAGCGTCGTCTCACATGATCCGGGTTTCCAAAGGGATGGACGACACCCACATGCTGTGTTTGTTCGTTTGGATAAAGAAGCTTAGCGCCGACCACACCGACGTGCGGTTTCTCAAAGTGTTCAAACAGTCTCTCAATCCACGCTGGGGTAAGAATCTCGATGTCATCGTTCATTAGCAGCAACAGCTCACCGTTCGCGATGGACACCCCGAGATTCAACTTCTTCGCGATATTGAAGACGGGATCGGAGTAGGTGATCCGCTTGCATTCGGATTCTGCGAGCATGCGCACTTGGGTGGGCGAGAGATCCCCGTTGTCGACCACGATTATCTCGATGTTCTTGTATGTTGATCGATTACGAATCTGGCCGATCACGTTTTCGATGAGGTTGATCCGGCGTTCTCCCACTGTGACGGTTTTCCCAGCCGTCGGAATGACCACCGAGACAAGCGGGGAACGCGTGAGATCGAGCCGAATGTCGTAACATCCCTTGTGCAATTCATGTTCGTAGACAGAACCCCGGCGACCCGTGCGACTTAGTCGCCCAGAGAGTGCCGCAATATCCTGCGCGACAACATTGGCCGAAGCTACTTCTGCCACCCCGTGCCTCTTGACGTTGTGGCCAAGGATCTTCGCAATATGCAACACCCTCGTCGTGCGTTCCGTGAATCGGAGGACCAAATCGTACACGTGGGCCTTGTCGAAACAGCCGCGCGCTATCGAGGTGCGAAAGCACGCCGTGAACCCGATGTAATTGAACGTCTCGAGATAATCGGGGCTCCAACCAGGCTTATGGAATGGATCGCGCCGACCTCGCCACGTGGTGAAGGAATCCTCGTCCCCGTAGATAAGATCGATATCAGCGCGCTGGTTGAATGCGGCGGCAAATTCATAGAGCGCGTTGCTGGCAAGGCGTTGACCGCTTTGCATAAAGACGATGAATTCTCCCCGAATATCTGAGAGCGACATGTCTTTCAGAGCTTTCACGTCGTCGTGCAGAGAGGATGCGGCCGCATCGGAGAGAACACGTATGTCCCAAAACGGGTACAACTGCCTGCGAATCGATTGGATCGTGTCTTTCAGGCCGGAGGCTCCTTGCCTCATGTCGACGACGACGGTGAACATAGGCTTGTGGAGCATTACATCGATATGACGTTTGATGTCGGGAATCTCCGCTTGGAGTCGCTTCTGCTCAAGACGCGTCCAAGCGCCGTAGGATAGCCTGGGTGCTCTCGAGTGCACGCGGCTTATCCCGGGTATGCGGAGCAACAGCGCGCTGCGAACGAGAATCCATGAGCCGTCGACTCCTTCCACTTCAATCCGTACCCGATGCACACCCATCGGCAGCGCCAGCACGCTGGCAAAACCCGTGTCGAGAGGGAGATTACACACGTGGGCAAACTCCCGCCGTACATCATCTCGATGCATCGGCTGTGTATGGTGTATCGTTTGGCCGACAACGACTCTCACTTTCACAGCCGAATGAGTTTCGAGATCGACCGCCCAACCTGAGACGACACATGCATCCTTCACGATATTAACGAGCCCAAGTTGCGGTCTGTCGATATGAAAACGAAGAGAGCTTTTAGTAAGATTCCTCGCCTGCAGGCCAAGCAGAATCTGATCGTTCTTTGAATTGCGATCGAATAGACCTAACAAAGCTCCAAAAATCGGCGTCTGTTTCCATTTCTGTCGTCTCATGGCAGCTATCAGGCCCGCATTATCGCGATTAAATTGTTTCGCTTCCTCGCTACGATATAATTGGTAAACGACCAGAAGCTTATCGCCAATTTTTCTTAAACGGCCTAAGTAATAAGAAAAACCTTGTGGATCGGGAGGACGCCTCAACAATGTCAGGTATGCGCAGGTCACGAAGGCTTCACCATCATAGGAAAGTAATTCATCAAGCGTGTTTGCAGCTGAGATGGCTTCCAATGAGGAATGTGTTGCCGGCATTTCTTGTTTATCCTTGTCCAAACTTGTTGACGTGAGAGGTGCCCTCGGTTGTTTGGACAGAATTTCGGTCTTCATCAGTGTAGCCTTACAGTTGTGTGCCTACGCTGACTTGGGCAGCGTAGGCACGTTCTCGAAGTAGAACTCGTCTGGGGTTTTTCCGTTAAGCGCCATATGCGGTCTTCTCTGGCTGTAGAGTATACGTATCGTTCCAATCCTTTCTTGGCTGCGCTGACGCCGTCGTAGGCATGCAGATACACTTCTTGTTGAATTTTGATCAATTGTATCAGGAGATAAGTTATTCACAGTAGTTATAATTTCTGCAAGCATCATGCAGCGTGAAAACTGATTTTAGCGAAAAAACACCCTACTCCTAAATTTACGCAGTGGAGCGGTTATCCGCCAAGTCAGACTGGCTTCGATGGCATTGATCTCACTTTGAAAAGCATTCCTGGCAAGTTGCCATTGTTGACTGGCTTGCTCAGCAGCACGACTTTGTTCCTGCATCTGGCTTTGTAAATCAGCGCTATCTCGCTGTATGGCTAGTAGTTCATCTTTTTGGCTCGTAGATCTTGCGGCCCATTCCTTTTCACACCTGCTGAACTCTGCTTGAGCGGCTAAAAGCATTTCTTGTAGCTCCCGCTCCCGCGCGGCATGGGCTTGGCTGGCTGCACGCTCTTGCTCTGTAGTCGCCATCCATTGCTGCAGTTTTTCCTGCTCGGCCGCCTGTATCGCTTCCTGGAGCGAGTCAATCTGTGACTGGAGCACAGTCTTTTCCTGCACAAGTTGCCGCTCCTGTACCTCCGCTCTTTCTACACAGGATTGCTCAATGTCTTGCATCTCCTGCTGGACAACTAATAGCCTTTCCTGCAACTGACGCTCTCGTTCGGCATGGGCTTGGCTAAGTTTGGTAATTTCTTCATCGTGCGCGGTCAAGGCTTGATTGAGGCTATCAACCTCTTGGATCCGTACGACCAATTCTTCTTCGATAGGTAGATCTCTTATTGACCATTCATTGGTATGTTGATCCGGCGGCGTCCTACTTCTCCCGAGATCTTGCAAAATATCTTTACAGACAAGCGCAATTGTTCCAGCGATAACGCGTTTTCCTAAAATGTTGTCGGTAAGTGTCGCTTTCCTGATTACACACATCGAATTAAGAAACTCGATGGAATGGATATGAGCGAGTGTTATCTCATTCAGTGTTGTGTTGAATTTACGGTTAAAGCTGCGCAAGAGATCGCAACGCGTTCTATCTATACCCCAGTGTTCATGATTTATCGTGTCGGCTAGCCGTTTGAAAAAAGCAATGGATGAAAAAGGATGGAATATGCCGCCTTCGAAATCTTCCCAATAGCTGCAGTGTAGATCCTCAGCCAAGTACAAACCACCATCGTTTAGATAATCAAAATAGCGTGCGAACGAACGAACGATATCGCCTGACTTGTGTGATCCATCGTCAATAATGATATCAAGGCTAGATGAATGCGCTAATATGAGTTCTTGTGCTTCATCCGTATTGGCATTAGCTAGTATAATGGCGATTCTTGGGTCCTCGAATTGTAGTTGTGCACAATCAGGGTTAATGTCGCACCCTACCAACTTCTCGGCCTTAGTGAAAAACTTACCCCAGATTTCAAGCGAACCGCCATTTTGAACACCAATTTCCAGCAGGCGAATTGGTTGATCTCGATAAACCTGAAATAGTCGATCATACTCAGCGACGTAAATCGACCACTTGTCTGATACTTTTTCGCGATGCTCTGCGAAACAATTCTTCAAAGTATTGATTTGATCGTTCATAAAGTCCGGTCAGTCATCGCAAGCATTACCGACATACACCACCAAAATTCACGAAGTTGTTATGTAAGCTTCCCTGTCAAGGAAACACTTCCGATCCAATACAACTTTATTCCTATGAGCGGTCTTAGGTTTGTTTACTCGACTGTTCATAATCCTAATCCACGACTAACGTGTTATTAAAATTTATTGCGCCAATTTAATTTGGCTCAATGCAAAATTATCAAATTCCAGTGTCAAATTCTGGTTGTACGCTGGGTCATGTTGCAACAGTCTTCCCCAGGCGTTTTTCATGTATGAAAACTCGCGGATAAGCAACTCATGTTTTTCGGGTGTATCGTCCTGACCTCGACTGATTGATTCGTGATGGCAGAGTCGGGCATAGGGGGTAAATACATTGTGGTAGCCCGCTGCAACCAGTTTCAGACAGAAATCGATATCGTTAAAGGCAACCGCGAGATCAGCCTCATTCAAGCCGCCTACTTCCAGGTAGCAACTTTTTCTAACAACCAGGCAGGCCCCTGTAACTGCAGATAGATTCTGCGTAACGACAGCTCGGTGACAGTATCCGTGATCATCCCCCTTCAGGTATTTATGGGCATGGCCGGCCACCCCACCTATCCCAATGATGACTCCGGCATGTTGCACCATCCCGTTTGAATAAAGCAGCTTCGCACCCACTGCACCAATTCCCGGGCGCATGGCATGACTAACCATCTCAGTGAGCCATTCTTTGGCAATAACTTCGATGTCGTTATTCAACAGCGCGAGAATTTCCCCGTGGGCATACTGCACAGCAAAATTATTCAAAGCCGAGTAGTTGAAGGGCTTTTCGTAGCGGATGACTTTGATCCGTAAGTCACCTTGGATTTGCTCAAAATAGGTATGTGTGTCCGATTCTACAGATTGATTATCGACAACAAGCATCTCCCAATTTCCGTAATCTGTTTTTTGTTGGATGCTTTCGATGCACTTTTTGAGTATCTCGACCTTATCTCGGGTGGGAATAATGATGCTCACCAGTGGTGGTTGCACTGGCAGCGGATGTTTAATGCGGTAGAGACCTGGTGCTGGGCCATTTTCAATGGTTATCCCGCCGCCTTCAAAATAGGCCGCTAGAGCACATTTCCCGGATTGGTGAGCTTTCCCCTCACCCCAGCCTTCTCCTTGGAGGCGCGAGGACGTTGGGGCCATCGGTTGACTGAGTGCACGGGTATGGTACAGAACTCTTGGAATGTGCCTGATTTTGGAGGCAGAGGTATTTTTTAGATAGCGCAGTGCCAAATCGTAGTCTTCTGCACCTTCAAAGCCGGGGCGGTAACCACCGAACCGTCTTACTCGGTCAACACGATACAGACACAGATTGGCCAGGTAGTTATAGGAATAGAACAGGTCCGGGTTCCAGTCTGGTTTGAAGCGTGGGTCGAGTCGTTTGTTGGCATCGTCTATGCTGTCATCGTCGGTATAGATCAAGTCAGCTTCTGGATGTTTGCTGATTTCCCGCGCCAAACAAAATAGGGCATGCGGAGGAATCTGGTCATGCTGATTGATCCTGGCGACGAACTCCCCTTGGACTCGTTCAAGCGCACGATTGAAGGGTGCGGCCAAGTCTGCGCCAGGCTTAACCGAGACGATTTTCACCTGAAAGTTTTTGCTCCGGTACTCATTCGCGATTGCGTGGCCTTGGGTGTCAGCAGAAAAATCACCGGCCAACAATAATTCCCAGTGGGGATAGATTTGCTCGGAAACAGAATCGAGCGCCTCTCTAAACACCTCCGCTCTTGGGGCTTGCACGGGCATGATCAGGGAAATGACCGGGCGAAGCGGCAGTTGCGGAACCTGCGTTCGCAAGGCGCGAATATCAGCTTTTTTCAGGGTGTCATTGAGCGCGATAAATGTCGGGTAATCGTTACCCCTTAGACGTTTGATGCGCAGCGTAGCAGTGCGCTGGTAGGCATCTTGCCGATTACTGATTGCTCCCCACCACGTAAGCCCGGCGCGGGTGGCGGGTGGCCTATTGCAGAAGCGCAAAAGGTCGAACACGACACGGTACGCCCGCCGGAAGAAACTCTCGATCACACTGATTTTGTGGACAAGAAGCGGGCTTTGAGAGAAAAATCCTGGGGCGGCAGTAGGAATCCAATACAGCTTTGTCACACCGATGGGCACATAGATCACTTCGCGCACGGTGCCACGCAGGTTGGTCGGGATTGGGATGGTGTGCTGACCCTGATCGGTGACAAGCAGGATATGTGCATCGCGGCTGCCGTTGTTGCGAACCAGGGCGGCTTCCAGGTAATACCAGCCTGCACGGGGTGATGGCGAGATGGTGAGTTCAAAGCGGGGGGCGTCGCCTAGGGCCTTGTATTCGCCTTTGCTTTCCGAGAGAACGACCACCTCCTGCTCTGTCGTCATGGACACTGACACGAGGTGCCTGGGAAGAGATTCGATGAGTCTTTCCAATGCGCTTTCCAGTGGGGAGAGCGGTAATAAGCAAGATTTCACCTGACGAACCAAGGCCGCACCTGTGCTTTTCATATCGCTGCCTGGTAGAACTCGTACGCCTCTGTCACATTGTCAAAGCAATGGAGTTTCCCTGCGTGGAGAACGGCCGCTCTGTCACAATGGTGTGTAATTTGCTCAGGCAGGTGCGAGACGATGATCATCGTCCGATCCTGCCGTTTTTCGAACAGCTCATGTTGGCACTTTTCCTGGAAACGGCTATCACCGACAGCCAGCACCTCGTCGATGAGATAGCAGTGGAATTCAATCGACATGGAAATGGCAAACGCCAAGCGCGCTCGCATGCCGGAGGAGTAGGTCTTGACAGGTTCGCGCATGTAGTGGCCCAGTTCTGAGAACTCTTCCACATAGTCGACGCGGGGGTGAAAGTCGACGCCATACACACGGCAAATGAAGCGCAGGTTGTCCAGCCCGGTGAGCGAGCCTTGAAACGCCCCGCCATAGGCCAACGGCCAGGAGATGCTCATGCCACGCTGGATGGAGCCGGACGTGGGCAGCTCTGCCCCACTAATTAGTCGAATCAGTGTGGACTTGCCCGCACCATTACACCCGAGAATGCCCACCTTCTCGCCCGGATGAATGGTGAGATTCAGATTGTCCAGGACCACCCGGGAGCCTTGCCGGGTGTTGTAGCGCTTGGTGATGTTTTCCAGCACAATCATTCAGGCGTCACCCTGCGACCCACTTCTCTGGTCAACGACAGACCCAGCAAGGTCAGGCATAAACAAATAAAGCCCATGTACGACATGTCGTAATGGGCACGGACGGCAGAGCCAAAGTAACCTTCGCGCAGTATTTCCACCCCGTGGACCATGGGCAGGTAGAGGATGAGTTTTTGGGCCGCATCTGGTAGCCACTCCACCATAAACATCGCACCAGAAAGGGGAAACATCAGATAGGTGATCGGATGCCACACCTTCTCGACAGTTTCTGACATTGCGCTCATGCCCCCAACCGTGAAGGCCAACGCGCCACCAAACCAGGCGAGCATGAACCACCCCACCAGCACCTTCATGATGTCTTCCGGGTATGGCATCCAGCCAATGGCAATAAACAGCACACTGAGAATGGTGAAGGACATGGTCGCCCCGGCGACTTCGAGCAGAATTCGTGACGCATAGATGTCCATCACCTTGACGTTGCGGTGATACATCAACGCCAGGTTCGGCTCGACCGCGCCAACGCAACGGCCCGGCATATTGCGCCACAGCAAAACTGCTGAGTATCCCGTTATGGCAAAGGCGACGATGGGAAGAGATGAACCATGGCGCAACCCCGCAAAACTCCACAGGGCCGCCACTCCCAACGTGAACATCATCGGCTCCACAAACATCCACATAAACCCGATGTTGTGTCGGCCATATC